>RRZU012486087.1_pt1 | contig 12220 bp, 12 predicted proteins | sample 2165561 | NCBI WGS metagenome assembly RRZU01 (sample SAMN10456909, study PRJNA506462) | wastewater metagenome | isolation source: wastewater sludge | place: USA: Moscow, Idaho | reverse complement strand
TGGCAATTTTCCCGGAAGGCCGGATCACCGATAGTGGCGAGCTCTATCCATTCCGCCCAGGCGTGCAGCGCATCGTCGGACGCACGCCGGTGCCGGTCATTCCGATGGCGCTGCAGGGTCTGTGGGGCAGCTTCTTCAGCCGCAAGGACGGACCGGCGATGAGCAAGCCACTGCGCCGTGGCCTGTTCTCGAAGATCGCGCTGGTCGTCGGTGCGGCGGTTGCCCCCGAAGCGGCAACTCCCGAGCACCTGCAGGAGGTTGTCGCCGGCTTGCGGGGCGAATGGCGGTAGCCCGGCGCTGCCGAAGTCCGAAGTCCCTTATTGCTGCTTGCGAAGTGCTGCTTCAGCCCAGAGTGCCTTGGCGAAGGCTTTCCACGCGCTGCCTCCGTGACTCTCGATGCCCTGGTCGGCGCTTTCCGCCATGGTTTTTAACATCAGAGCCGCCAGGCCAAAAAGGTCGACTCTGGCCATCAGTTGGCGATCCACATGGCTCGAAGCCGCAAGCTTCACGTCTTCTTTCATGTGATCGAGCGCCTCTCTGGCCAGGGTGCGTACCTGCACCTCATCCGACCAGTCGATGCCGAGAACTATCCCCTTGCGCTCGATTTCGAGTTCAATCTCTTGGGTTCCTCGATCGTAATCTTCAAAGCCAGCCATATATTTGTCCTTGGTGGTGGTCATTTATTGTAGGCCTGAATCGGGGTGCCGAGCAGCTTTTCAGAACCCGATGCATCGACGATAGGCAACTCCGCTCGATCAATTCCGGGGTGTCGAGATGTTCCGTGATCACCCCCCGGTCGGCATTGGACGCTGCTGCGGCGACGCATGCAGAAAAACACGGTATATTCCGCAACTCACGCTCAAGCGATACACCAACGACCGAGCGTAGGCAATGGTCCGTCCGCTCCGGAGCAGATCCCGGTTCCATCGGCCGATTCGGGTCGCATGTGGTTTCGGAACAAGCTCGGTCTGCGCAAAGTCCGCAACAATTTGATGCAGGATGCCTGTGAAAAATACCCTGATTGCGGTGCTGCTGACCATCCTTCCCGTCATCGTCGATGCGGCTCCCGGAGAAAGATCCGGGACACTGCAGAAGATTGCCGATACCAGAACGATTGCGATCGGCTCCCATGAATCGACATCGCCATTTACGTATATGACTGGTGATGGAACAGTCATGGGTTACTCTTACGACATCGCGCTGAAGATCGCCGAGGCCGTGAAGCGTGAGCTGAAATTGCCGGCGCTGCAGATCAAGCAGATCCCTTTTACCACGCAAAGCCGTTTTCCGATCGTCCAGAATGGTGTCTCCGACCTCTCGTGCGGCGCGACGACCAATACCACCGAACGGCAAAAGATGGTTGCCTTTTCCAATACCATCTTCGTCGCCGGATCACGCCTGATGACGCGAAAGAATTCCGGCATCAAGGATTTTCCGGATCTGGCAGGAAAGACTGTCGTGACCTTCGCGGCTTCGACTTCCGAAAAGATGTTGCGCAGGATGAACAGCGAGCATGGCCTCCACATCAACATCGTGTCTACCTTTGATCGCGGCGACACACCCTTGTCGGTACTGCAGGCCGGGCAGGCCGATGCATACATGATGGATGATGTCCTGCTCTACGCCACCATCCGGGAAGCCTGGCGGCCGGATGAATGGGTCGTGACCGGCAGGCCTCAATCCTATGAAGCCTATGGCTGCATCCTGCGCAAGGATGACCCTGCCTTCAAGAGGGTCGTTGATCAGGAAATTGCGAGGATCATGAAATCTGGGGAGGCGGAAGCGCTTTACCGAAAATGGCTGTTGTCGCCGATACCACCGAAGGGAGTCAATCTGAACTTTCCGATCAGCGAGATGATGATCGAACTCTACAAGAATCCGAACGACAAAGCATTTGATTGAGTTCCCGCGTGTACGCTGACGCGCAATTCCCTGTTACTCGATGCCGATAAGGTCGACCCTTTTCAGGAAATATACCCTGATTTTTGGCGGGCTGACCGGCGGTTCGCTACTTCTCAGTGGTCTGCTTGGTATCAGTTTTGCCTATCAGGAAAGCCAGCTTTCGGTCATCAAACTGCAGCGTGAAAAAGCAGAAGCGGCAGCTACCCGGTTGGGTGAATACCTTTTTGGAATCGAACAGAGGATCGCTGTGGCGGCAATGCCAAAACGCGGCGTTTCCGCTCTGGAACAACGAAGTGCCGACATTCAGATCTTGCGGCGTACTGCGGCGATCCATGAAATTCTGCTGCTCGACAATCAGGGCAAGGAATATCTACGGACATCCCGCCGCACTGCAGACATCGTAGGCAGCAAGCGCGATCTTTCGACCACCGAATTTTTTCGTCAAGTCAAATCAGGCCGTTCCTACCGCAGCCCGATCTACTTCCGCGACGGAAGTCTGTACATGACCATAGCGATGGCCGTCGGCCCCGGGGAAGCCGGGATCACCGTCGCCGAAGTCGACCTCGAATTTCTGCTCGACGGAATCACGCGCGTCAAGGTCGGTGACTCCGGCCACGCCTATGCAGTCGACTCCGAAGGCCGCCTGATTGCTCATCCCGATATCGGCCTGGTGCTGAGAAACACCAGCATGGCTGCACTGCCGCAGGTGCAAGCGGCGATCAAGGGCCAGGCGCAGGGTGGAGAGGCATCTGCGCAAGCGCGCAATCATGACGGTGAGCCGGTCTTGACTGCCTTTGGAACGATTCCACAACTTGGCTGGTTCGTTTTTGTCGAGGAACCACTGGCCGAAGCCTACCGCCCTTTGTATGCCCAGGCCATTCGCAGCGGATCGCTGGTGCTCATCGGCATGCTGTTGACCGTGTTTGCCTGCGTGGCACTGGTGCGCAGGGTGGTCAAACCCATCCATGCCCTGCAGGATGGCGCAACGCTGATTGGCCGCGGAGTTCTCGACCACCGCATTACGGTTCGCACGGGTGACGAACTCGAAGATCTGGCCAATGGCTTTAATCGAATGGCCGAACAGTTGCAGAAATCGTATGCCATGCTGGAAGGAAAGGTTTCCGAGCGTACTCTCGAACTGGAAGAGGCCAACAACAAGCTGGCCGCCCTGAGCACAACCGATGCCTTGACCGGTCTCGCCAATCGTCGCCGCTTCGACGAAGTGCTGGCAAGTGAATGGAGTCGTGCAGCACGCATCGGTCAACCCCTGGCTCTCGGATTGCTCGATGTGGACTGGTTCAAGGCATATAACGATCGCTACGGTCATCAGGCGGGTGACGAATGCCTGCGCCAGGTGGCCAGTGTCTTGTCTTCCAAAATATGCCGTACCGGAGATCTGGTGGCGCGCTATGGGGGCGAAGAATTCGTATTCATTGCGCCTGCGACCGATGCTGAGCAGGCATTGAGCATGGCCCGGAAAGTCTGCCAGGCACTTCAGGATCTGGAATTGCCACATGCAATGTCCGGGTTCGGATGCGTGACTGCCAGCGTTGGTGTTGCGTCTATCGTTCCGGAAGTCAAGGGTGCGCCAGATATTCTGGTGGCGGCCGCAGACATGGCCATGTACCGTGCCAAAGAGCAGGGACGCAATCAGGCGGTACTCGGCGGCTAGTCTTGAGTACTGTTCTTGCCCTCGCCGCCTGGGTCGGCCGGCATCCGCTCGGCAGCACGAAAGCACGCAAAGGCGATGCCAACCGTGAGCACGGCCAGGGTAAGCGCCAAGCGTTTACCATGCCAAAGACTGGTAAACCAGCGGGCCAGATCATCGGCGAAAACGGCCGACTTTCCGCCAAAACGTTCCAGGTCGTGACGATAGCGCTTGGAATCACTGGTGGTGATTGGATAGGCTTTCCCGTCGACCATTTCGTAGCCGATCACATCGCTGCGCTCATCCGTGCCGGTCAGAAAGACCCAGACGGAAACCGTCAAACCAAGAACCAAGACTAGGTAGAGAGTCAACACGAATGGATGGCAATTCGCAACTCGGTAGCCGGGAAAGAATGATCGAAGCGGCGATCACGCTGATGCGCGGTTCCGGACTCGGCGGCGCGGGAATCAACGAGATCGTCCGCGTCAGTGGCTCCCCGAAGGGATCGGTCTACCACTTCTTTCCGCAGGGAAAGTTGCAGATCACTACGGAAGCCCTGGCCGTCTATTCCACTCGGGTGATGGCTTTCATCGATCAGTCCCTGGCGAGCAAGCGCCAGCCGGGCGCCAAAGTGAAGGCCCTGTTCAGCGCATTTGCCCGGCGCGTCGAAGAGGGCGATTTCTACCAGAGTTGCGCAGTGGGCACCGTCAGCCTGGATCTCGACGCCGATCTCCAAGGGCTCCAGGCATTTCTGGGTGCAACGTTTTCCGAATGGCTGGCGCTGATCGCCCCTCGATTTCGGTGATGCTGACCGTAGCCAGTCCTTTGCGGGGCTGCTCCTGACAGCCATCGAAGGTGCCTACGTCCGCTGCAGGGCGGAGCGCTCGCCGCGGCCATTCAAGGAGGCAGGCGAATGGCTTGCGATGCTTGCCGATCAGAACACTCTGGTGGAGGATCGGTCTCCTGCCTAACGGTCATGACTGTTTCAGGCACCCCCGATCATGAAAGTCATGACCGTTTCCCTCTCCCCCGACCCCTCCCCCGTGAGGGGGGAGGGGAGATTCGTGAGTCGCATACGCGACTTTCACATTAAAGTGGAAGCCGCGTATGCGACTCACGATGCCTGGCTCACCCATTGTCTGGTCAAACCCTGAGGAGAACACGTTATGCTGAACACCCTGCGCGCCACCCTTTTTCCCTCGGGAGTCGTCACCTTCGATGAGCCGCTGCGGATCACCGAAGCGACGAGAGTTCTGGTGACACTGCTCGACGAGCACCCGCTCCCCGCCACGCCCGACACGCCGGGACAGCCCGTACATGACCAAGAGCGCGAGGTCTGGGAGGACCTGCTGAATTTTCACGCGTGGCAACCGTCGGGAAGGAGTGACCGATGAGCAGGCAGTGGAGGGCAGGCGACGCCAGGATCCCGTTCCGGCTCAGGGTAACCATCACCCGCAGCTGCTTGCCCGCGCACCGCCGATCGCGTTTCAGCTCTGCAGTTCGACGCGCTCGCGAAAGTACTCCAGCGCCTCGGGGTTGGCCAGTGCTTCGACGTTCTTTATCGGCCGGCCATGCACGACATTGCGCACCGCGAGTTCGACGATCTTGCCGCTCTTGGTGCGCGGGATGTCGGCGACCTGCAAAACCTTGGCCGGAACATGGCGCGGCGTGGTATTGCGGCGGATTTGCTGCTTGATGCGGTCGAGCAGCGTTTCTTCGAGGAGCAGTCCTTCGCGCAGCTTGACGAACAGTACGATGCGCACGTCGTGCTGCCAGTCCTGGCCGATCACCAGTGATTCGACGACTTCCGGCAGTTGCTCGACCTGGCGATAGATCTCGGCGGTGCCGATGCGCACGCCGCCGGGGTTGAGAACGGCGTCGGAGCGACCGTAGATGATCATGCCTTCGTTGGCAGTGAGTTCGACGAAGTCGCCATGGCACCAGACGTTCGGGAAGCGATCGAAATACGCGGCATGGTATTTGGCGCCGTCGGGGTCGTTCCAGAAGCCGATCGGCATTGCCGGAAAAGGCGCGGTGCATACCAGTTCGCCGCGCTCGCCGCGGCCGGCCGGAATCGGCTGGCCGTCGTCGTCGAAGACCGCGACGGCCATTCCCAGGCCGCGGCATTGCAGCTCGCCGCGGTACACCGGCAGAATCGGATTGCCGAGCGCGAAACAAGAGAGGATGTCGGTTCCACCGGAAATCGACGCCAGCAACAGGTCGGCCTTGATGTCACGATAGACGTAATCGAAGCTTTCCGGAGCCAGCGGGCTGCCGGTCGAGAAGATCGTCCGCAGGGCTTCGAGGCGATGCGTCTCGCGTGGCTTGAGACCGGTCTTGGCGAGTGCATCGATGAATTTTGCCGAGGTGCCGAAGTGCGTCATGCGTTCGGCGTCGGCGTAATCGAAGAGGATCGCTCCCGGCTGGCCGCCGGCGCCCGCAATGAACGGGGAGCCGTCGTAGAGCAGCAGCGTCGCGCCCGAAGCAAGGCCGGAAACCAGCCAGTTCCACATCATCCAGCCGCAGGTGGTGAAATAGAAGAGGCGGTCGTCTTGCTTGACGTCACCGTGCAACTGGTGTTCCTTGAGATGTTGCAGCAGGGCGCCGCCGTGACCGTGCACGATGCACTTGGGAACGCCGGTGGTGCCCGAGGAATACATGATGAACAGCGGATGCGCGAAAGGCAGCGGCGCGAATTCGATGTCCATGGCGGCAAAGGGTGCAATGAAGTCGGCGTAGCGCACGCCATTGCGGATCGCCGCCAGCGCAGGAGAATCGTCGAGGTAGGAGACGACGACCGTCCTGGCGACGCTGGCGATCTGTGCGGCGACTTCGGCGTTTTTGGCCATGCAATCGACCGGTTTGCCGTTGTACCAGTAGCCGTCAACGCAGAGCAGGACCTTGGGTTCGATCTGCCCGAAACGGTCGAGAACGCCCTGGACACCGAAGTCGGGCGAAGCCGACGACCAGATCGCACCGAGCGAAGTGGTGGCGAGCATCGCGATCAGCGCCTCGGGCAGGTTCGGCAGGTAAGCGGCGACACGATCGCCCTGGCCGATACCAGCGGCCTGCAAGGCTTGCGCGCAGCGCGAGACCTGCGCGTAAAGCTCGGCGTGCGAGAGGCGACGCCGGCACTTGTCCTCGCCCCAGAATACCAGCGCGTCGGCGTCGGGCCTGGCGGCATGGTGGCGCAGCAGGTTCTCGGCATAGTTCAGCCGGGCTTGTGGAAACCAGTGGGCACCGGGCATCCGTTCGCCGTTTTCGAGCACCGTCGGGCCGCGCTCGCCGAGCACGCCGCATTGCTCCCATAGCGAAGTCCAGAAGGCCTCGGGCTGTGCCACCGACCAGCGCCAGAGGCTCGCATAATCCGCGCAGTCGAGCTGCCAGCGGCTGTGGATTGCGGCGATGAAGGCGCTCAGCCTGGCCGCGGCGATGCGTTCGGCGCTCGGGCGCCAGAGAGCTGCAGGGTTCATTCCCGATTCCTCAGAACGGCGGCAGTTCGGCACGCAGGTGCTCCGGAATCGGCACCGACTTGCCGGTCACCACATCCATCCAGACGATCTTGGATTCGCCGGTTGCGTAAAGGGTGTCATCTCCTTGCAGGCGGATTTCGTAATGCGTCGGCACGCTGCTGCGGCCAGGATGTCCGCAGAACATCCGGACTTCGACGAGGCCAGGGTAGTTGAGCGGGACCAGGAAGGTACAACTGGCGTTGATGATCACCGGCGCCGAGCCGCGCGGCATCACCCGGAAGCCGAGTTTTTCGAGATACTCGACGCGCACCTGCTCCATGTAACGAAAATAGATGGTGTTGTTGACGTGCCCGTAGGCGTCCATATCGCCCCAGCGAATCGGAATCAGGCTGGTCTGGACGAGTTTGCGTGGGTGTGTCATGGCAATTCCTTGGTCGGGTCGGAGGGCGATGCCGGGTGCGAATGACGGATATTCGCACCCTGCCGACCACACGAAGAGGTCAGCGCCGGTCAGCGCTCTCAGAACATGTCTTCAGGCAATGCGTTTACGCCTTCGGCACCGTCGGAGATGCTGCTCGCCAGGCCGGCGGCCTGCGACAGCACGTGGTCGGCATAGAAGCGCGCGGTGATGATCTTCGCGGCATAGAAGGGATCCCTTTCGCCGGCGTCGATCTTCGCTTGCGCAATCAGTGCCGCACGCGCCATCTGCCAACCGCCGGCAACGATCCCGAGCAGCTTCAGGAATGGTACCGCGCCGGCCGATGCGGCACGAATGTCGACCCCGTAGGTGGCAACCAGCCAATCGCCGGCGGCTGCCAGTGCGTCGATGCCCGCCGTCAAGCGGCTGTGCAGGGCAGCGAAGTGGCTGTCCGCCTGGCTAGCGAGATCGCCGTCGAGTGCGCGCATCTCCTCGATCACCGCCTTCAGGGTGGCGCCTCCCTCGCGTGCCATCTTGCGGCCGATCAGGTCGTTGGCCTGGATGCCGGTGGTACCCTCGTAGATCGTCGAGATCTGCGCATCACGCAGGTGCTGCGCGGCACCGGTTTCTTCGATATACCCCATGCCGCCATGCACCTGCACGCCGATCGAGGCGATGCGGACACCGGACTCGGTGCTCCAGCCCTTGACTACCGGGATCATCAGATCAACGAAAGCCTGCTTGCGCTTGCGCTCGGCGGCGTCCGGATGGCGGAGCGCGGTGTCGTGTGCAGCCGCTACTACGTAGGCCAGTGCGCGCGTGGCTTCGGCGTGCGAGCGCATGGTCATCAGCATGCGGCGTACGTCGGGATGCTTGATGATCGCCACTTTCGGACCACCGCGTACGCCGATATCGGTGCACTGCACGCGCTCGCGCGCGTAGTCGCGCGCTCGCTGGTAAGCGCGCTCGCAAGCAGCGACGCCTTCGAGGCCGACGCCGAAACGCGCGGCATTCATCATGATGAACATATACTCGAGACCGCGATTCTCCTCGCCGACCAGGTAGCCGACGGCACCGCGGTGGTCACCAAAGGCCATGATCGCGGTCGGGCTGGCATGAATGCCGAGCTTGTGCTCGATCGATACACAATAGGCATCGTTACGCTCGCCGAGGCTGCCGTCTTCATTGACCATGAACTTCGGCACGACGAACAGCGAAATTCCCTTGACGCCTTCGGGCGCGGTCGGCGTCCGCGCCAGCACGAGGTGGATGATGTTCTCCGTCATGTCGTGCTCACCGTAGGTGATGAAGATCTTCTGCCCGAAAATCAGGAAGCTGCCGTCAGCCTGCGGTTCGGCACGCGTACGCACGGCAGCCAGGTCGGAACCGGCGCTCGGCTCGGTGAGGTTCATCGTTCCGGCCCATTGGCCGCTGACCATTTTTTCGAGGTAGGTCGTCTTCAACTGCTCGGAGCCAGTGAGCACCAGTGCCTCGATGGCGCCGGCAGTGAGCAGCGGACACAGCGAGAAGGAATGATTGGCCGATTTCCACATCTCGGCAACGGCGGCAGCGACCAGCTTCGGCAGTCCCTGTCCTCCCCACTCCGGTTCGCAGGCCAGTGCCGGCCAACCGCTGTCGGCGAACAACTGGTACGCATCCTTGAAACCCGCTGGCATGGTCACCGTCTTGTCGTGCCAACGGGCGCCTTCCTGGTCTCCCGGCCAGTTCAGCGGCGACAGGATTTCCGCAGCGAACCTGGCGGCCTCTTCGAGAACTGCATCGACCAGTTCGGGCGACGCTTCTTCATAACCTGGCAATTGCGCCACCTGTTCCAGTCCGGCAAGCTCCTTGAGCACGAACTGCATGTCACGGAGCGGGGCATAATATTCACTCATGTGTTTCTCCTTTTATGGTTGCTGTGTGGACGGCTGGGCGGCTTCGCAGGCCGCCATGAGATCGATCAGGAACAATATTTCCTCGACGACCGGCAAGGTGAAACCACTGCGCTGTCCATCACGATGGTCGCGCAGCAGCTTCTCCAGATAGCCGGAACATTCCGGCTTTCCCCAGAGTGCGATGAGTTGATCGCGAATGTGCGGCAGATCTTCCAGCGTGCTTGCCTTTTCACGGGGCGCATCGGGTGCCACCAGATGGAGCTGCTTGCGCGCCTCGTCGGCATCCCAACGAATCACTTCGACATTGAAAGTCCGGTTCAACCGCAAGGTCAATGCCTCGAATTCATCGCGCATGCCATTGCGCTGGTAAATCTGCAGCAGGCGGATCCAGGGCCGCAAGGACTCCTGTGGCTGCGCCGCGAGATATTCCTCAAGGGTTTTGGTGGCATTGCTGACGCGACCGAAGGACAGCATGACCTCGGCCAGTTCGAGTATCGGCGCCGATCCTGCAATCTCGGGCGCAATCGACAAGGCTGGCGCCACCACCGGGATTGCTGCGGGTGAGGGCACTACCGGTGGTGACGTGGGGGGTGTTGCCGGTGTTGCTGCCGCCGCTCTTGCCGCACGCGTCTCACGTGGCAGTCCGATCGGTGCGGCTGCGGCCCTTGGCGGGCTTTCCGAGCGCTTTGGCGGACTCGACAAAGCGGACTCGCCTTGCTCCGGTGTCGACGAAGCATTCCGGCTGCCCGGAAGAACTTCTGGCACAGCGGGACGACGGAACAGCAAGACCAGCACCACCACCAAAGCGGCGACTCCGGCATACAGGATCCCCTGTTCGAGCGCACCGGCAGCAGCCGGCGTGGCCGCGGGCGGCGGCGCAGTTCCTGGCGTTGCCTCCGGCAAGGCCGTCGCAGCGGTGGCAGGAGGGGCTGCAGCAGGCGCAGGGATCGCTACCGCCAGACCTTCGAGGCGAACTTCTGCCCTTCTCAGTTCGGCCACATTGGCTTCGAGCCAGGCCAGCTTTTCGCTCAACGCCTGCTGGTCGGTGTTCGGATCACGGAGGATCTCGATCGTTCGCTGTTCGAGGCGCAACAACTGGCGGCCAAGGTCGCTCGGCGCGGGCGGAGCAGACAGCTCTTCGCTGAGGAGCAAGGGCATCATCGTTTCCGCCTGGACGCTGCTGGAGGCTTCCGGTAGCACGCGCTGTCTGATTCCCGGCCGCGGGTCCGGCTCTCGCTGCGCTGCCACTGCGGGGCCCGCTGCCCGCTGCTGTGCCGGTGCATCGGGCACCGCCAGCAGCAGGAGCAGGGCGCAGATCACCGACAAGAGGCCCGGCCGGAAGCCGGAGATTGGCGGTGCCATCAGGAAAGCGCACCGTGGAGTGCAGAGGATTGACGTGGAGAAGTCATTTTCTTCCGGGAAACTACGCATCCTCAAAATCTGCCAGCAAATCCGGCCGATAGACGGTAAACAGGGTGGTGAACATTCCCGACAACCAGGCTTCGGAAAAGCCGAGCAGAACAAAATACGGGAGATACTCATCGATCAGATAGTCGCTGGTATAGGCTCCGGCCAGCGTCAGCAGCAGGCACGAGACCACACCCACAGCCATGACGGCCAGCGCCGCAGCGAAGAAGCCCTTGCAAAAGATATAGACAAACATGTGGCGCGGCAGCAACCGCTCGACCAGTCGGTGCAGCCCCTCGCTGACGGCCACGCCGACCCCTGCCATGAGCAGGGCGTTGACCGCAAAAACCTCGCCGCCGGCGGTGCCGTTCAGACTCACCCCGGCCAGGACCAGGCAGAGGCCGATGAACGCCAGCGGCCATCCGAAACACAAGGTAAACAGCGTCGCGCCAAGCAGGTGCAGCGAAAGGCCGGGTTTGACCCCGGCCTGCAGATGCCAGAGCAGGGTCAGCGCGACGATCATCGCCAGAAAGGCGTGCAGACGGGTACTATCGGCCAGCACCCGCCACGGCGCCCGCCTCGCTGCCAGCCAGGCGAATGCGGCGAACAGCAGCCAGGCCAGCAAGGTCCAGCGACCGTCGAGCAGTCCGTCCGGCAGGTTCATGCTGACCGCGCAGCCTCAGTCTCCGGCAAGGTTCAGCCGAGGGCTGCCTGCAGTGCCGGCAGGACTTCGAAGAGGTCGCCGACCAGCCCGTAATCGGCGACCTGAAAGATCGGTGCTTCAGGGTCCTTGTTGATGGCCACAATCACCTTGCTGTCCTTCATTCCGGCCAGATGCTGGATGGCACCCGAAATGCCGACCGCGATGTAGAGCTGTGGCGCTACGATCTTGCCCGTCTGACCGACCTGATAGTCATTCGGAGCATAACCGGCATCGACCGCAGCACGCGAAGCACCGACGGCAGCAGCGAGCTTGTCGGCCAGGGGTTCGAGCAATTTGTGGAAATTCTCGTTGCTGCCCATGCCGCGACCACCCGAGACGATGACCTTGGCGGCGGTGAGTTCAGGACGCTCGGACTTGGTCAACTCGCGGCCGATGAGCCTGCTCTGGGCCAGTTCGGGGCCGGCAGCGAGATTCTCGACGCTGGCCTTGCCCTCCTCGCCAGCCGCTTCGAAAGCCGTCGCACGCACGCTGATGACCTTGATCGGGTCGGCCGACTGGACGGTAGCGACGACGTTACCGGCATAGATCGGGCGCTGGAAAGTGTCGGCGGAGACGACGGCGATGATCTCGGAGATCTGCGCCACGTCGAGCAGGGCGGCGACGCGTGGCAGGAAGTTCTTGCCGCTGGTGGTCGCAGCAGCCAGCAGGTGAGAATAGGCCGCAGCCTGCGCCACGACCAGCGCAGCAAGATTCTCGGGCGACTGTTCGGCGTAGGCGGCAGCGTCGGCGACCAGCACCTTGCTCACCCCGCTG
>RRZU011479380.1_pt1 | contig 12220 bp, 12 predicted proteins | sample 2165561 | NCBI WGS metagenome assembly RRZU01 (sample SAMN10456909, study PRJNA506462) | wastewater metagenome | isolation source: wastewater sludge | place: USA: Moscow, Idaho | reverse complement strand
TCCTTCTCCAGTCGCGTATCGTCGCCGGTGATGCTCCGGGCGACGCTGCCTTCTTGCGTGAATACGAGCATGCCTGTCGATTCGGCGTCGAGCTTGCCAGCCTGCGCCAGACCGCGCAGATGGGTGGCTTTGAAGGTGAAACGGCTTTCGTCTTCGCTCCAGCGATTCTCGGGCCGAATCAGGTGCAGGGCGCTTGCGCTGAGCTCTTCGTCGTCAGCGGAATCAGTTTCGATCGGCTTGTTGACCAGGATGGTTACGTACTCAGTCTGGTGCTTGCTGGCTTCTTCCTTGATCTCGACTTTGGCGTTGGGGTGTACGCGCGTGCCAAGCGTGGTGACGACGACGCCATCAACACGCACCCAGCCGTTTTCAATCCATTCATCCGCCTCGCGGCGTGAACATTGCGTCATTTCGCGGATGCGTTTGGATAGTCGCGGCGGCTCGTTGAGCGGGCGACGTGGTGTGGGGGCGTCGGCCTCGTGCTGTGCGCGTGATGGCGCATTCTCAGGCCTTTTTTCGGGAAAATCAGGCGCCGCGGGCGGAGGCGTAAACCTTGCTGCACCGATCCGTTCGGGTTCGAGACGCGCTGGGCGATCATCGGATTTGCGTAGCGGAGGGAGTGCCCGTGCCCCCGTACTGCGAGCAATGCCGCGCTTGGGGTAGGACTTTGGGGCGTCGGCGGCACGCGCCGGACGTGCTCGCGGTGCCTCGTTTTGCCATGCTGCTTTTTCGGGAGGCGTTGGCGCTACGTCACGTTCCGGGGCGGGAACCGGGTCAGAATTGACGCGTGGCGTCGGGCGTGGCTTCTCGTTGGTTTTGAGGCGCCTCTCCGCGTCGGCGTTTTGACGCGCCGCCTTGGCCGCGATGCTACTGGCGCGTTGTGCCACAGACTGCTTTGCGGCCATTGAACCGCCGCGAACCGGTTTGCGGAAGGCGCTTCGGCTGTCGTCGGCAGGGCCCGGTGCGCTGCGCTGGGGAGGGAGTTTCAATGTGGAACGGGTCATGGCAGGCGCTTTCAGGTTCGTTAGCTCGTCAGTTTACGCCTGTCGGCGCTACACGCGGCGGTGAATCCATGTTTTGGCGAAATATTTCAGCGCATACCGCCAAAACGCGGGTAAATAGGTCTTCTCCGGCAGGCCTTGCTCTGGAACGCCTATGGCTATTGGCTTAGGCGGCATGGTTGGTGGTCCAAGAGGCCCGTCCTTTATGGCTTGCAGGGCGGCCGTCTAAGAGAGCGTCAATTGCCAACGAAGCTGATGCCTCGCCGCAGCTTAAGACAAGTGTTTCTCCAACTGCACTCAGGCGCTGTTCTCCGCGCTCGATTGCACGACGGCAGCGCCAAAGTGAACGCCGCACAAATCATCGTTTGAGCTTGGAAAGGAAAAGGCCAGAGGGTCAGGTGTCGTGCCCGTAAGGCGTGCCGCGATGGTTTCGGCAGGGTCGGAGTAGAGATTGGCAACGGCCTCGGGACCCCCCTCCGGATGCCATTTGAAGAGGCGCGATGAGCGCGCTGCCTATGGCCAGTTGAAGATGGACGGCACGAAGCCTGTTGAGTGCTAAGGTGCGCTATGCCCTACCTGATTTTGCGTTTTCGGAACCCAGGTGCATAAACGCTTGTCTTTAGCAGCGTATTGCCTATACGCTTGACGCGAAAGAGGGTTACAACAAGTTGCAGCTGCATTTGTTTGTTAGTCGTTGTTGGCGGATCGTCGCTGAATTAAATCACTCACTACTCGAAAGGATTTTTCCTCATGGACATGCAGTCAATACAGGTTTTCCTTAGCACGACCGCTAGCGAACTGGCGATAAAGATATTGGCTGCCATCGCCTTCTGGGTTGTCGGTCGCTGGTTGATCGGCCGGGTGATTGGCGTCATGCAGGCAGCGATGAACCGCAACCACGTTGATCCGACGCTGACCAAGTACCTCGGCTCGATCATCGCCATTGCCCTTAACGTCACCCTGGTGCTTGGCATCCTGGGTTATTTTGGTATCCAGACGACCTCTTTTGCCGCCATTCTTGCCGGTGCTGGCCTGGCCATTGGTGCCGCGTGGAGCGGGCTGCTTGGCAATTTTGCCGCCGGCGCTTTCATGCTGGTGCTACGCCCCTTCAAGGTGGGCGATTTTGTCAGTGTTGGCGGTGTGGTCGGTACGGTGCGCGAGTTGGGGCTGTTTGGCACGGTTATCGTGACGCCGGATAACGTGTTGACGATAGTCGGCAACGGCAAGATTTTCGGCGATACGATCCAGAATTTTTCGGTGTTGCCGCTACGCCGTGTTGAACGCGTCGCGCAACTGGCGAACGGTGTCGATGCGCTGGATGCCATCCGCCGCCTGAAAGACGCCGTGGCACAAATTCCCAATGTTTCCAAAGATATGCCGCCGGAAGTCAATCTGCTCGACATCAAGCTCGAAGGCCCGCAGATCGCTGTGCGCCCTTACACGCATACCGACAATTACTGGCAGGTCTACTTCGACACCAACGAAGCCATTGTCAGAGTGTGCAAGGAAGCGGGCTGGCCGGCGCCATCGGCACTGCACCAGTTCAAGCAACTCGTGTCCTGAGCGCGAAATTTCTGAATCCGGCGGGCGTCTCGTCGCTAGTCGCTATTCACTATTCGTGACTTGCCGGTAACACGCCCACATAGCCCCGCCGACCGCGCTTGAGCAGTTTGTGCAGTTGGCGTTCGGCTTCGCGCGGCGTCGAGCCAGCATGCTCGAGAAAGGCATTGCACGCCGCCCAGCGCCCGTCCGGCGTACGCAACACGGCGACCGTTCGGCCCCCGTCGAGCGTGGCCATCAGGCTCGTCGACGGGTCGTCTGCCCACGAGGCTTCCACCAGATCCATCGCCTCGTCACGTGGTACGCAGAGCGCGAGCAGCGCGTCGATCGGCGAGTCGCATTCGACACAGAGAATGGCCGGGAAGTAACGGCGTGTGCGGGGTTCATTAGCGGGATTCATTGGAGATGATTTCTATCACGTGCTGCTTCGCTTGTAAAACGCTTGAGCGGCAAGGCACAATTGCGGATTACCGGAGTGAATGAATAGTGTTTGATGTGCTGATTGTGGGCGGTGGCTTGGCTGGACTCTCGCTGGCCTGCGCCCTGCGCGATACGCGCCTGAAAATCGCCCTTCTCGAAAGCAGCCCGCCGCAGCCGAGCGCAGGCTGGGACGCGCGCGTCTATGCGATCAGCCCGGCCAATGCCGAATTTTTGCAAGCGATTGGCGTGTGGAAACATCTCGATGGCGAACGCATTTCGCCCATTGCCGCCATGAAGATCGTTGGCGACAGTGGCGCAAAACTTGATTTTTCAGCCTACGAAACGGGCGTTGCGGAACTGGGCTGGGTTCTTGAGTCCTCCCTGATGGCCTGCGAGCTTTGGGAGAACGTCAAACGGCAGGCTAACCTCACGCTGCTTTGTCCGGCGGCACCAAACGCCATCAAAATGGGTGAAAAGTCGGTGGAGCTAACCCTGGCTGAAGGTCAGGTGTTGTCGACCAAGCTGCTCGTCGGGGCGGATGGCGGCGACTCCTGGGTGCGCGGGGCAACTGGGCTGCAAGCGATTGCGACGCCTTACGGTGAGATGGGTCTGGTTGCCAATTTTGAGTGCGAGCACCCGCATCGGGGAATCGCCCGCCAGTGGTTTCGCGATGATGGGGTCCTTGCCTGGTTACCCTTGCCGGGAAATCGCATCTCGGTCGTTTGGTCGACGCCCGATGTGCACGCGGGCGAACTGCTGGCGCTGCCAGCCGAAGCGCTGGCATTGCGCGTGGCTTCGGCGGGCGGAGATGCCTTGGGAAGCCTTAAGCTGCTTACTCCGGCAAGTGCTTTTCCGCTACGGCTGTTGCGTGTTCCGCAAACCATCGGCTCCCGTGTAGCGCTGCTTGGCGATGCGGCGCATGGCATTCATCCGCTGTCCGGACATGGCATCAATCTGGGCTATCAGGATGCCAAGGCGCTTGCCGCGCTATTGGCCGCAACGCCCGAGTGGCAGGATGTTGGTAGCGAGCGTCTTTTGCAGCGTTACCAGCGTGCGCGGCGCGAAGAGACGTTGTTGGTGCAGTACACAACGCATACAATACGCCGACTTTTTCGTGAGACACTTCCCGGCATGAGGCCCTTGCGGAATCTCGGATTGGGTCTGACCAATGCTTTGCCGGTCGTTAAGAACGCGCTCGTTCGTTACGCACTTGGCGGCTAATTACATCGAACATTTAAAACGGAGAATTTTCATGTTCAAGAAACTGCTAGTGCTTGCGCTGGCCGCCTCGTTCAGTTTGCCCGCCCTGGCTGCCGATGGCAGCCAAAAAAAAGTGGGTAAGCCAGGAACCGATGATTCGATTGAGCAAGTGAAAAAGGCGGTTGAAGCCAAGCTTGGCACTAAGGTGACCAGCGTGGTCAAAAGTCCTTATCTCGGGCTTTATGAAATCTACGCCGACGGGCAAATCGTTTACACCGATGAGCAAATCACGGTACTGATCGCCGGTACGCTGATTGACGGTAAAACGATGAAGAACGTCACCAACGAACGCATGCAGAAGCTTTCAGCGATCAAGTTTTCCGAGTTGCCGCTTGACCTTGCGGTCAAGCAGGTGCGTGGTAACGGCAAGCGGGTCATGGCGTCTTTTGAAGATCCGAATTGCGGTTATTGCAAAAAGCTGGCCAAGGAAATGTCCAAGCTCGACAACGTAACCATTTACACCTTCCTTTACCCGATCCTTTCGCCCGACTCTCTCGAAAAATCCAATCAGATCTGGTGTTCAGCAGACAAGGCCAAGGCTTGGAATGACTGGATGCAGGAAGGCAAGGCGCCATCAGGCAAGGGGGATTGTGATACCAGTGCGGTGAAGAAAACCGTTGATCTTGGTCGCAAACTGGCGATTTCCGGTACTCCGACCATGTTCTTTGCCGATGGTGAGCGGATTCCGGGAGCAGTCCCGTTAGCGCAGATCGAGCAGAAGCTTGCACCTGCGCCAAAAAAGTAGAACGGAACGGATGAGCGGGAGGACGGGGAAAGCTGGACATTCGTCGACCTGCCGATGAAATGACAAGGGGGAAAAGGAACGAATATTCCTTTTCCCCCTTCTTGTTTGGCTTTCGTCTTAAGCCTGTTTTTGCTCGTTTTCCAGCGCTTTGCTGGTGATGGCGTGGTACAGGGCCATCACTCGTCCAGCCAGCTCTTGATACTCTGGGTTGCGTGTCAGAAATGGCTTCAGCTCGTTGCTGTCGGCAAAAACCTTTTCCAGAAAGTCGATGTCCAGGTCATCGAGAAGGCCGCCCTCGTCAACTTTGGTCTTGAGATCGAGCGCTCTCGGCAATCGTTGTTCTTGCATGCGCTCCATAATGACCGCGGCGATGCCTTTGTCCTGTGCTTCGTTAGCCATTGCTATTCCTTTCAAACAGAGCCGGGAGGGGTTAGTTCAAGTCGTCGTTCTTGTAGTACTTGGTGCCTTTGCCCGTCAGCTCGAGTGCCAGGCCTTTGTCCGTCAATTGATACATCCACACGCCAGGCATTACAGACATGGCGCCTTGATAGGCGGCTCCCGCATTGCCGGTGGTCGCCGCCGCCGTGGCCTGCCCGCCGAATTCCCAACCGGAGTTGATGAACTGATTCAAGGCTTCTTCTGTTTCAAAAATGAAAATCACGCGAAATTTCTTGATGCCGAAGCCAAGGCCGGCCTGAACTTCAAGCATCTTCATGAACGTTTCATGCTTTGTGGCGTTATTGACCGCCATGCCGGAGCCGCCGCCACCGCCGGCGACAAATATTTTCATGCCGAAATTGCTGAATACGGCGTAGCCAGCAGCAGAAGCAATCGTGCCCTTGGCCGAGGGGTGAATTCGATAGAGCTGTTTCAGAACGTTCTGGCTTGTTTTGCGCACCTCTGCTCTCTGTGTTTCTTTGCTGCTCGCGGCGGAGGCCGGGGCCACGGGGAGTAATGCGATTCCGAGGGCGAATACAACACCGGCGGCGAATTTTCCAAGCATGTTATTTCTCCTTGTCAGGGTGCTTCCGAGTACGGGCATTCGATGAATGGTTTTGTTCTTTTTGTTGGCAAACGTATTGTAGGGGAAAGCAGGCGGTTTGTTGTCTCCATCGCTATTTGCTCTTAAAGCTGGAAGGCCAGCCACAGAATTAGACCCTCCGCAAGCTCGCGTAGCACGGTAGGTTTTTGCGCTATGTAGAGAACGGATTCGTGTTTCCGGTCATTTGTCCAGTGAGAAAAGCCGTGTACCGCTTTGCGTTCGTAGAAAGCGATCATCATTTCGTAATTCAGGAACAGGCTGCGTCCGTCGAGATTGGCTGATCCGGCTAACGCCAGATCGTCATCGATGACGATGGCCTTGGCGTGAATCATGCGCGGATGCATCCAGACATGGCCACCGGCCACGACCAGGTCGCGCAGCGAACGATGGCGCGCAAAATCCGCGAGACGGTGATTGGAGTGCGCTGGAATCACCAGGTCGATCTCGATTCCGCGCCTTGCCGCCAGGGTCAGAGAGGTGAGCAGCGAAGCGTCGGGAACAAAATAGGGCGTCACAGCAAGAATTCGTCGCTCCGAGGTGAAACAGCCGGAAACGAGTAGCGTAAAAAAGGTATCGTCTGGCTGGTCTGGGCCGCTGGGGACCAGTTGTGCGTATGGCTTTGTAGTGTCCGTTGGCGCTGTGGGTTCCCGATGCGCTGGTGCCTGCGCTTCCGTAGCGAAATTCCAGTCAGCGATAAACTGCGCCTGCGCTTGGCTGACGAGCTCCCCGGCAAGGTCGAAACTTAGGTCAAGCCAGGGTTTGCGTCCGAGAATCGGCCTTTGATCGCCTTCAAAGTATTCTGCCGCCAGATTCCGACCTCCGGTCCATAGGTGCACGCCATCAGCGAGTACCATCTTACGGTGGTTACGCAGATTGGTTCTGCCGCGCTTTGGTGACCAAAATGGCGGAACGAAACGAGCGACCTGGACGCCGGCTTCTGCAAGCCCCTTGAGGTCGGGATAGCCGCCAAGATAAATGCCGATGCCGTCGACCAGCAGCCGAACCTTGACGCCGGCATGTGCGCGTTGTTTGAGCAGAGCGATGATTTCGTCGCCGAGGACGTCCCGTCCAAGCACAAAAGTAGAAACATCAAGAGTTTGTCTTGCGCCGGAAATGATCCGTCGCAGCGCGGCAAGCGAATGCGTGCCGTCCTGGTGAATGTTGAGCTCCTGGTAGTTTTCCGGGTCGGGCAAGCCCATGGCCATGCCGAGTTGCAGGGAGCGTGCCGCCGTTGGGTGCGCCTGTGAGACGGCTATCATTTCCCGGCGGGGAGGGTTGGCCGCGCGGGAGGCTACGACCTTGCGCCGGCCAAAAGCGAGGTACAGGGGGAGTGTGACGAATGGAAGCAATACAATTCCAAGTACCCAGGCAATTGCTGCCGAAGGATGGCGGCGCTGGTGAAATGTGTGAGAGGCTGTGACATAGATGGCCAGGCCCGTCACAACAAGTAAAGCGTCGATTAATTCCCAGTTGTTTTCGATCAGATTGGCAAGCATGGCGATGTGTTCACTCAGTGATTGCGGGTTTTCCCAGGGTCCGTTTTCCTGCTTTTCCTGTTAGGCATCAGGCGGCGCAGCAGCCATCCGCCCAGTAGTAGTAGCCCCGCACTATAAGCTGCGATGGCATAGTCGGAGCGCGGTCGCTTTTCCTTTGGCGCGAGCGGATCTTTGAGGTATTCCGGGAAAGGGCGCGGAGCAAGGGGAATAATCTGTTGCTGCGCAGGGTCTTTCGGGACGCGCTGGCGGAATTCATCGATCCCGGCAACCGGACAGTTGCCCAAAACGCGGCTCGATGGCAATTGCGGAATGCGTACCAGCAGAATCTCCTCGACGTCTTGCTGAAGCCATTCTTCGTATGTGGTTAGCGTGCGGGTAAGCTGACCGCTGACCAGTCGCAGCAGATCTGCGCCGGCCTGCTCAAAGGCAATAGCCGGGAGAAGCCGAGTCTGCTCTTCAGTGTAATAGTCAAACATCGCCTTGCCCTTGCGCAGGCTGGCAAACTTGAGGGCGACGAACGGCAGCCCGATGATCGCTTTCAGCCAACTGATCGGGCTTGTTTTTGGAATGTTCCAGCCGAGAGTGCGCAGCGTTGAAATGCTGATTCCGGCACAGTTTGCGGTGGCGTGCTGATAGCTAAACTGGTGGCGGTAAAAGTGCTTGAACATGCGCGCTAGTGCCGAGCTCAGGTGCGCCGCAGAGCGCTCATTGTGCAAGGTGGCGACCAGCATGTAGGACGGCCGATACCATGATTGCCCACTATTGAGGTCAGCCAGATAGCCTTCCATTGGCAGCATGGATGCGATGATGCCTTTCTCGCTTTCTGAATCCAGGGTGTAGTAATTGGCCATCAGCCAGTCGTGCATTTGCCCCTGTGCGCCGACTCGCCCGGTGAAGAGCCCGAAATGGCCGCCGTGTGCCTCGTCGTCGTCACCCTGTGCGCCGTTGAGCATCAGGCCGATCAGCGGACGCCCGGCGCGTTGCTGTGCCGCCTCTGGCGTGCGCTGCCACACCGGTTGTGTGGCGAACGCGCTTTGCGCACCACCTTGCGCTTCGCGACGGACGAATTCGCGCAGGGCGGCTGGCGTGGCGGCTATTGGCCTTAGCGGTGCCGCCGGGTCGAGCCGGAAATCCTCAGGCCAAATGCTGCGCGCAACGAATCGACCGTCTTCCATTCGGCCGCGTAAACGCAGTTCACGCTGGCTGAAAAAAGCCCTGCTATCGGCGTTGTAGAACGACCGATTCGATTCGAGGCGTGGCCAGAGGTCCAATTGAATGCGGCCATCGGCTGTGAGTAAATGCTCACCACCGGAATCGACAAGGGCGTGTTCGACCACCTTTGGGGCGCCGATCCAGATTAGGGCAGGGTGGTCACGTGCGCTGCCCGGCAGTGTGCGTGCATTCCACTGCCGCAGGTCTTCGAGCGCTTCGAGCCGGCTGTCGAATTCGGCGCTTGTGCAGTGCTTGGGGAGCGCAATGCTTTCATGACGAAAGAACCACAAGGCTTGCGCAATGCCAGCAGAGTCCTCACACTCTCCGCTTGTGACGCGAAACTCGTCGGCTCGGAACAAACCGTACGCCGGCGCTGTCCCACAGAATCTGGACTGCGCGAGCATCATGCAAGCAACGAAAAGAATGTTGGCGAAATTCTCATGCCGACATTCTAGCGTGTGGCGATGTGTTTTTTTGCAATAAACCCTGAGTGAACGGGAGCTCTGAACTATGTATCACGGAGAACGATTCAACGCCTGGACGCATCTGGTCGGCGCACTAATGTCGGTTGTCGGCGTTATGGTGCTGATTGCCATGACGGTCCGCATGGGCGATCCGTGGAAAATTGTCAGCGTATCTGTCTTTGGCGCCACGCTCATTTTGCTTTATAGCGCCTCGACGCTTTATCACAGCCTGCGTGGGCGGGCCAAGCTCATCTTGCGCAAGCTCGACCACCTGTCGATCTACCTGCTGATTGCAGGCACCTACACGCCCTTCTGCCTGGTAACTCTGCGCGGCGCCTGGGGCTGGACGCTTTTTGGCGTAGTCTGGGGTTTGGCGGTCATTGGCATGCTGCAAGAGATCAAGCCGCGTTCTGAAGCGCGCATCATGTCCCTGGCGATCTATGCCGTCATGGGTTGGGTGGTGATCATCGCTATCAAACCCTTGCTTGAGCGCATTGACACGGCAGGTTTCGTTTGGCTTGCCGCTGGGGGCTTGCTGTATACCATCGGTATTGTGTTTTACGCTTTTGACAGCCGCTTCCGGCACTGGCACGGCATTTGGCATTTGTTTGTAGTCGGCGGCAGTCTGGCGCACTATGTAGCTATCGCTTTTTACGTTATTTAGAGTGGTTTTTTTGAGCGCATAGCGTAGTGAAAGCGAACAATGTTTGCCGTGCTTTGCTGATTTTTTTAGATTCATTCGCTGCTGTTGAAGGAGAAAGGTATGTTCAAGCGTTTTCTGTTTCTCGTTTTCATGTTGCATGCCATGAGCGCATATGCCGAGATCTATTCGTGCAAGAAGCCTTCCGGTGAAACGGAGTTCTCGGACACCCCATGCAAGGCTGGCAGCAGTTCAGAGGTGGTTCCGGATCGTGATCATTTGACTGAACAACAGCAAGACGATGCTCAGAGAAAGCTGGAACAGCAGAAAAATCAGGCGAACGATCTGGCTGCGAAACGTTCTGCTGCAGAACCCGTTCAGGAAACTCAAGTTGCCCCGCCAGCAGCGCCTGCCGATGATGTTTATGTCGGGGGCGGCTGCAATGATGTCAGGGCGCCAAGATCAAACTGTGCGGGTGATTTGAACAGAAGGCCTATACCAGATGTACGGCCCAAGCCCGTCCCCAGGGCCAGACCAAGGTAGCTGTGGTAAGCGATGCCCGCCTTAACCCGGAAGTCCTCTTTGGGCTGACATCAAGAGGTTCTGGCTGGCTAGGCGCGGTAAGGTACATCTGCTTCCTTTGCGGCGCGCGTAACAATGACGCCCGATCTGCCGCCAGAGCAGCAATGAGGCGGATCACGGGAGCCAACGGGCAACGCAGCTTAGGGCGGGGTTCAACCGGCTTTAGTGCGATATTCCTTCTTGCTCCTTGGTTTTGCCGACGGGCGGGGCGCTTTGTAACTTGCGTACCGGCGCTTCGATGCGCTGACTGCTCCCGTCATCAAAGCGCAGGGTGATCGGGACAAATTCGCCTTCGCTCAAACTTTGCGTCATGTCGATGAGCATGACGTGGTAGCTGCCGGGTTTTAGCTCGGTTTCTCCTTTGGCCTTTATTTTGATTGACGCCACTTCGCGCATTTTCATTAGCCCGTTGTCGTTAACATGGCTGTGCAGTTCTACGCGACGAGCGACAGGGCTTTCGGCCTGAAGCAACTGGCGGTCTTTGTCGCTGTCGTTGACGATGCGCATGAAGGCGCCGGTAGCCACGGCGCCGGGCGGGGCGAGGCGCACGTAGGGGGCGCTGATGTGCAGCAAGGTGTCAGCGGCAAAAGCCGCTATGGGCAGACTGGCGGCAAGCAAAAAACCGAAGCGGGTGAGTGCGTGGTGCATAAACTATCCTTTCGTCAGTGCTGGGCTGGTTTGTCGAGAAGTTCGCGGATTGCTACGACGATGGCTTCGGCGCTGCTGCCATGAGGCAGGATGGCAGAAAGCTTGCCATCGGGGGCGTTGATATAGGTGAAGGCCGTGTGGTCGACCGCGTAGAGGCCGTCGGCATCGGGATTTTGTTTCATGTAACGCACTCCGTAGAGCGCGCTTACTTGAGAGATTTGCTCAGGCGTGCCGCTCAGTCCAACGATGTTGGGGTGGAAAAAAGGAGGGTAAACCTTCAGGATTTCCTGTGTGTCGCGCTCAGGGTCGACACTGATGAAAAAACTCTGGACTTTCTCTTGTTCTTCCACTGTTAGCGCGCTTAGGGCTTGTCCGAGAATGGAGAGAGCGGTCGGGCAAATGTCCGGGCAGAAGGTGTAGCCAAAGTAGAGGATGATTACTTTACCCCGGTAGTCAGCGAGATTGACTTCACCCGTCGGGCTTTGCAGGCGGAAATCGCCACCGCGCGGCGTCTCCGCCAGTTGTAGCGGAGTATGTGTCTGACTGGTTTGTTGTTGGCGCAGGCCTGTGGGCGTCCAGAAAAAAGCCAGCCAAAACAATAGGGCGCAAAGGCTTATGATCAGTACGATCCAGAGCGAATTTTTGCGAGAGTCGGCGTTCAAGGTCGGTTTAGCCGAGATTTTCCATTAGTTTCGCTTTCTAATGGAAGCCATTAGCGCAAGTTGCTGAAAGAGAATAGATTTAGGTGGTTTAAGGCTAAGATTCTGTATCGCGATTTCAGTGCAGAGGAATCATGGGCTTTGAACTTCGATTTAGTGACAAAGAAATCACCGCTTGGGGTGGCATGAGCATCATGAAACGGATGCTTGATCACCTTGGGTTTGAATCAGCGCTGAAGGAAGCCGGTTTGCCGCAACCGGGCAGCAATCGAGGCTATCGCCCGGAGCAACTTATCACCCAGTTTCTGCTTTCGGTATGGTGTGGTGCCAATCGATTTGAACACGGCGAAGTTACCCGGCACGACCCGGTGTTGAAACGCCTTTTTGGTTTCAAGCGTATGGCCAACTTCAAAGCTGTGATGCGCTTATTCAACAAATTCACTCAAGCAAGCAACGAAGCCGTCATGGATACCCTGTATCGATGGCTCTTT
>RRZU012146876.1_pt1 | contig 12224 bp, 10 predicted proteins | sample 2165561 | NCBI WGS metagenome assembly RRZU01 (sample SAMN10456909, study PRJNA506462) | wastewater metagenome | isolation source: wastewater sludge | place: USA: Moscow, Idaho | reverse complement strand
TGGCCGGGGTCACGGGCTTGGGCCCGAGCGCCTCGGCGACCTCGGAGCGCATCACGAAGTTCTTGCTGCGGAACTTGACTGCGGCGACCTCGCCGGAAGCGATACGGCGGCGGATCGTGTTGATGCTCACGCCGAATGCGCGGGCTGCCTGGGGGACGGTCAGCGCCTCATCCTGGGCGCTGGCGCTCGTGGTGGTAGTGGTGTTCGACATCGTGGGGTCCTCAAAAGAGTTCGCACTCCTTGGACCGCCCACTTGCCTGGCCGTGTCGCCGACCGTCTGGCAGGACGTGCGCCGCATGGTCCGGCGCTATCCGCGTAGAACGCCACCATCGGCGACCTACGCCATCGAGACCTGGCCAGCCTCCCGCACGGTGACCGTGCGACTTCTGGTGGACCAGACGCCCCGTTGCGAGCGGGGCCCGCACGCCCTGTCGGACATGCGTCTCTGGCTCTTTATGATTCGAGCCATTCCAAGACTACCAGTTCAACCACGCCATGTCAGGGACCCTGCTCGGCGTGTCGCGCCTACCCAGGGTTGCCCACGCTTGCTCACGCCTGCCCGCCAGATACTCACAACACGCGGAACGTGGTGGAGTTCCGCTTTAACGTCTAGCGTTATTGACGGATCCCGTTATAGGCTGACTCCATGATCAGATCGTTCGGCGACAAGGCGACCGAACGGCTGTGGCGTCGTGAGCGTGTGCGATCCATCGATCCGAGGATCCATCGCGTCGCACTGCGCAAGCTGCGTCAGGTGGGGTCCGCGGAGTCTCTCGAGGACCTCCGCGTCCCACCCGGCAACCGGCTCGAGGCCCTCAAGGGTGATCGGGTGGGACAGCACAGCATCAGGATCAACGACCAGTGGCGTATCTGCTTCGTGTGGACCGACGCCGGACCGGAGGAGGTGCAGATCGTTGACTACCACTGACAAGATCGAGCCGATCCACCCAGGTGAGGTCCTCATGGAGGACTTCATCGAGGGCTTCGGCATCACACAGAACAAGCTCGCCGTCTCGATCGGGGTGCCGCCCCGACGGATCAACGAGATCGTGCACGGCAAGCGAGGCATCACGGCGGACACCGCGCTGCGGCTCGCGAAGTACTTCGGCACGTCGGCGGAGTTCTGGATCAGCCTGCAGAGCCACTACGAGCTGGACCGTGCGGAGGACCTTGCGGGCGAGCAGATCGCGTCGATCACGCCCCTGCAGGTCGCGTGAAGTTCGGTGGAATGGACGCCGACGAGGTCGTCCGCGTCATTGACTGGCTCGACAAGCGCTCTGTCGTCTACCAGGTGAACGGCGGCTGGGCTGTTGATGCCCTCCTCGGATCCCAGTCCAGAACGCACGGCGACCTGGATCTCTTCGTTGACGCGACAGAGGTCGACCCCCTCATCGAGTGGCTGTCCGGCCGCGGGTATGAGGTCGTCGAGGACTGGCGGCCGATCCGTGTGGAGCTGCGATCGGATGATCGGGCCGTGGACATCCATCCGATGGAGCTGGATGCAGCCGGTGACGGTGTCCAGAGAGGCTTCGGGGACGATACCTTCGCTCATCGCGCGCGCGATCGTGCCGTGGGGATGATTCGAGGCTGTCCCGTGGTCGTCGCGTCTGCGGCGAGGCTCATGGAGCTGAGGTCGGGATACGAGCTCCGACCTGAGGACCATCACGATCTCGACCTGCTCCGGAACCTGGGCAGTGGCAGAAGATGAGTGACTGTCGACGCGACTCGACCGAAGATGGTTCTCCGTGCCGGAACTCGGTGGAGTTCCGCTTCAACGTGTGACGCTCTGAGGCGGGAGTGGGGGCGCTGCCTCAATGATCCGTGTGAGCGCCTGACGGGTGGCCACGCGCTGCGCGATCTCCCTCGTCAGACGATCTCGCTCCTCGATGAGACGCTCGGTCAGGAGCGATGTCTGTGACGCCGGGTCCGACATGCAGGGCAGGACGTCGTCGATCGTCGCCGTGCTGAGTCCCGCCGCAAGCAGCTGTCGGATGATTGCCACCCGATCCACGTCCGCTTCGCTGAAGTGACGCTGACCGCTCGCGGAACGGGTCGGAACGATGAGGCCCCGCTCTTCGTAGTACCGCAGCGACCGGATGCTCGCACCGGTCCGCTGCGAGAGCTCACCGATGCGCATGCCCCTTGCCGAGTTCTACCGCGACGTGCTCGGTCTCCCGGAGCGCGCGGCCTTCGAAGGTGATGGCGGGGCCCGCGTCGCGATTCTTGACGCCGGCCAGGCCACGCTGGAACTGTCCAACCCCGCTCAGGTGAGACTGATCGACGCAGCAGAGGCGGACGGAACGCCAGTGCCCGCATCCGCGTGGCGTTCGAGGTCGACGACAGTCAGGGAGTGACCCGCGAGCTCGCTTCGGCGGGCGCGGAGGTGATCGCGGAGCCGCGTGAAACGCCGTGGAGATCCTTGAACTCGCGTCTCCATGCGCCCGCCGACCTCGAGGTCACCCTGTTCCAGGAACTGGAGAGCGTTGAAGAGCGACGCGCGCGACCGGGCTTCAAGTCGCCCTGAGCGCTCGGCCGCCCTGCCCAACGCCAGAGATGGAGCGTCTCCCACTTCGCACGGGCGCCCGCCGGTTCGACCGCCGGTCCGCGCGACGTCGGGAGGTATTCCAGCAGCACGCTGCGCCCTCAGCCGAGCGACTCGACGAACGTGCGGACCTCGTCGACGACGAGCCGCGCGACGGCGGTCGCGCCGACGGGGGAGGACTTGAGCACCTTCATGGAGTGGTCGGCGCCCGTCACCGCGGTGACGCGGACGTCGGCGGTGGGGGCTGCAGCGAGCGCAGCGCGGACGTCGTCGGCGGTGCCGAACGTGTCGCGGTCGCCCTGGAGGACGAGCCTGGGGACGCTCGGCAGCAGCAGCTCGTCGATGCGTGAGCGTTCGGGCTTGCCCGGCGGGTGCAGGGGGAAGGCGAGGCAGACGACGCCGGCCGCCGCGACCGCCTGCGCGGTACGGCAGGCGACGCGCGCCCCGGCGCTACGACCGCCGACGACGAGCGGTCGCCCGGCGGCGATCTCCGCGACGTGCGGTGCGGCGGCGAACCAGCCGACGTCGAGGGCTGCGGGACGGGGCGCGACCTTGCGGCCGGCGACGCGCCACGGCTGCTCATGTCGCACGACCGTCACTCCTGCCGCGGGCAGCGCCTCGGCGAGCGCTGCGAGGTCGAGCGCGTCGATGCCGCCGCCAGCGCCGTGCCCGAGCCAGAGCACAGCGCGGGCGTCAGTCGCCGGGGCGACGACGAGGCGTCCAGGACCGAGGTCGGTGGAGACGTCGACGTTCATGCGGGGCCTCAGCGCGAGCTGACGCGGAGCGCTTCGCCGAGGGCGCCGGTCCCCTGCGAACCGCCAACGGTGCGGATCTTCACGTGCCCCCCGGGGGTCGTCGCCGCGTGGTCCCGGGTCGGCAGGGAGATGCGGCGGGTTGAGCGTTGCTACGAGCAACTGTTACATGAAGTTAACAGTCCGCTGCCTGAGATAGCGAAGGTCACATCCTGGGCTTTTGTCGGAAGAGCCCTCCAGGTGTGACCCAAGTCTCTCTCCGAATTCGCTACCAGGCGATATGGGGCCGTCCGACATGTGGGACGCATCCACGTTTGTGCAGGTGGCGGCGTCGCCAGGCGTCCTCGTCGGTGCTCAGGGTGGACGAACCGTATATCGCGGAACTGTAACGATTGGCTCGCAGAACGAGGTCAGGGCCCCCTAATCAGCGGATTTGCTGTGTACCGTCTCCAAGAACCACAGTTGGTTCTGTACGTGGCTGCCCCAGGCTGCACCGATGGCTGTCGGTGCCTCGGCGCTCAAGCGCCAAGCCCGAGGGGGGCCACCCCCACGAGGAGGAACATTGAAGAACAAGCGGATGCACGCTGCGGTGGCACTGACCGCCGTCGGCGCGCTCGCCCTGACCGCGTGCAGCGGTGACGGCGACAACACCTCGAGTTCGGCCCCGACGAGCACCTCGACCACGAAGTTCACCATCGCGTACAACGGTGACGGAGGCCACCAGGCCTGGGTCGACGCAGTTGCCAACTCGATCAAGAACACGCTCGGCATCCAGGCCGAGGGCCAGCCGTACGCGACGTTCGCGGAGCTCCGCAAGGACGTCCAGGACCGGAAGATGACCGGCGCGTTCCGCACCGGATGGCAGGCGGACTACCCGTCGCTCTACAACTTCCTCGGCCCGCTCTACGGCACGGGCGCCGGCTCCAACGACGGTGACTACTCCAACGAGAACTTCGACGGGCTCCTCCGCCAGGGTCTCGCTGCGAAGTCCGTCGAGGAGGCCAACGGATTCTTCGACCAGGCTCAGGAGCAGCTCTTCACCGACCTGCCCGCGATCCCGCTGTGGTACTCGAACGTCACGGGCGGCTCGTCCGAGAACGTCACCAACGTCGAGTTCGGCTGGAACTCGCAGCCGATCTACTCGGCCGTCAAGAAGGACAAGGGCGACGGCATCGTCCTCGCGAACGGCTCCGAGCCCGCGAACCCCCTCGTCCCCGGCATGACGAACGAGACCGGCGGCGGCCGCATCATGGACCAGATCTTCCAGGGTCTCGTGTCCTACAAGGCTGACGGCTCCCCGCAGAACGAGCTCGCCGAGTCCATCACGAGCGACGACAGCCAGACCTGGACCATCAAGATCAAGGCTGGCCACAAGTTCCAGAACGGCGAAGAGGTCACCGCGAAGTCGTTCGTGGACGCGTGGAACTACGGCGCGCTCCTCAAGAACGCCCAGCTGAGCTCCTACTTCTTCGAGTCGATCGAGGGCTTCTCATACGACGAGGACTCCGAGCTCACCGGCCTCAAGATCGTCGACGACCAGACGTTCACCGTGAAGCTGAAGCAGCCCGAGGCTGACTTCCCGCTGCGCCTGGGCTACACGGCGTTCATGCCGCTGCCGTCCGTCGCGTTCGAGGACATGGAGGCCTACGGCCAGGCCCCGATCGCCAACGGCCCGTACATCGTCAAGGAGGGCAGCTGGAAGCACGACACGTCGATCGACCTCGTGCCGAACCCTGACTACGACGGCCCCCGCACGCCGCAGAACAAGGGCATCCGCTTCTCGTTCTACACGTCGCAGGACACCGCGTACACGGACCTGCTCGCCAACAACCTCGACGTCCTCGACGCCGTCCCGGACAGCGCGTTCGCCACGTTCGAGGGTGACCTCAACGGCCGCGCCGTGAACCAGGCCTCGGCCGTGTTCCAGTCCTTCACCATCCCCGAGAAGCTCGAGCACTTCTCGGGCGAGGAGGGCATCCTCCGCCGCCAGGCGATCTCGATGGCGATCGACCGTGACGCGATCACGAAGGCGATCTTCCAGGGCACCCGCACCCCGGCCAAGGACTTCACGTCCCCGGTCATCGCCGGCTGGAACGACAAGCTCAAGGGCTCCGAGGTTCTCACGTACAACCCGGAGAAGGCCAAGGAGCTGTGGGCCAAGGCCGACGCCATCAGCAAGTGGTGATCACCCTCCGGTGACATCTCAGGTCGGTCGGGCCGGACGTGTCCGGCCCGACCGACCTCCGCATGACGACGTGGGGTGAGGGACCGAGTCCCTCACCCCACGGTCGTGCCACGACGCGATCGTGCGCGCGTCGACGCCTCGAGGGTCGTGCGTCTACTAGAGTCGTCTGGCGGATCTAGGTCGATCCGACAGCACGACACGGCAAGTGTGGAAGGAAAGACCGATGGTCCGATATCTCGGACGAAGACTGCTGCAGCTGATCCCTGTGTTCCTGGGCGCGACGCTGCTCATCTACGCGATGGTCTTCGCGATGCCCGGCGACCCGATCGCCGCGATGGGTGGTGACCGCGGCCTGTCTCCCGCCGTCGCTGAGCAGATCAGGGCGCAGTACAACCTCGACCAGCCGTTCATCGTGCAGTACCTGCTCTTCCTCAAGGGCATCTTCACGCTGGACTTCGGCAAGTCGTTCTCCGGGCAGCCCGTCATGGACGTCGTCGCCGGCGCCTACCCGGTCACGCTCAAGCTCGCGCTCATGGCTCTCGTCATCGAGACGGTCTTCGGTGTCCTGTTCGGCCTGATCGCCGGACTGCGCAAGGGCAAGTTTTTCGACGCCTCGCTACTCGTCGTCAGCCTCATCGTGATCGCAGCGCCGACCTTCGTCATCGGCTTCCTGCTCCAGTTCTTCGTCGGCGTGAAATGGCAGCTCCTCCCCGCGACCGTCGGTGCCGACTACTCGGTCAAGGCGCTCCTCATGCCAGCGATCGTGCTCGGCGCCGTGTCCTTCGCCTACGTCCTGCGCCTGACGCGGACGTCCGTCGCAGAGAACCTCACCGCCGACCACGTCCGTACGGCGACCGCCAAGGGCCTGTCCCGCGGCCGCGTCGTCAACGTCCACGTCCTGCGCAACTCGCTGATCCCCGTGGTGACCTACCTCGGTGCGGACCTCGGTGCGCTCATGGGTGGTGCGATCGTCACGGAGAGCATCTTCAACATCCACGGCGTCGGCGGGACGCTATACCACGCCATCATCAAGGGCGAGCCCTCTACCGTCGTCAGCTTTGTGACGATCCTCGTGATCGTCTACATCGTGGGCAACCTGATCGTGGACCTGCTGTACGCGGTCCTGGACCCGAGGATCCGATATGCCTGAGCAGAACATGACCTCTCCGCGTCCCGGCCAGGCCCACTTCGTCGCCGACGCCGCGCTGACCCCCCTCGCGGTCGTCGACAAGGTCGACGAGACTGAGGCGCCCTCGAGCCTCTGGCGTGACGCGTGGAACGACCTGCGCCGCCGCCCCCTGTTCTGGGTCTCCGCCGCGCTGATCGTCCTCGTCGCGCTCGTCGCGTTCGTCCCGGGTCTCTTCACGCGGAACGACCCGTTCTACTGCGACCTCTCGAAGTCGCTCGCCGACCCGGCGCCCGGCTACCCGTTCGGCTTCGACCGGCAGGGCTGCGACGTCTACTCCCGCGTCATCTACGGGGCGCGCGCCTCGGTGACGGTGGGCCTGGTCACGACCCTCGCCGTCGTCCTCCTGGGTGGCATCATCGGCGCGCTCGCCGGCTTCTACGGCGGCTGGCTCGACTCGCTCCTCGCGCGCCTCACCGACATCTTCTTCGCGATCCCGCTCGTGCTCGCCGCGATCGTCGTCGGCCAGGTCTTCACCGGCGGCGGAGTGTGGCGCGTCATCGCGGTCCTCGCAGTGTTCGGATGGCCGCAGGTCGCCCGCATCACGCGAGGCGCCGTCATGAGCGTCAAGAACAACGACTTCATCACCGCGGCCAAGTCACTCGGTGTGTCGAGGTGGAGGACCCTCCTCCGGCACGTGGTGCCGAACGCGCTCGCTCCCGTCGTCGTCGTGGCGACCGTGTCGCTCGGCACGTTCATCGTCGCCGAGGCCACGCTCTCCTTCCTCGGTCTCGGCCTGCCGGGCTCCGTGCTGTCCTGGGGTGCGGAGATCTCCAAGGCTCAGGTCTCCCTGCGGACGCAGCCGTCGATCCTGTTCTACCCGTCGATGGCGCTGGCCCTGACGGTCCTGAGCTTCATCATGATGGGCGACGTCGTGCGCGACGCCCTCGACCCGAAGGCGCGCAAGCGATGAACGACACGACAGCGGCCAAGCCGCTCCTCGAGATCCGCGACCTGAGCATCGACTTCCAGACGCGCGGTGGCCCCGTCCACGCCGTCATCGGCGCCGACCTGACGATCTACCCCGGCCAGTCGGTCGCGATCGTCGGTGAGTCCGGCTCCGGCAAGTCCACCACCGCCCACGCGATCATCGACCTGCTGCCCGGGACCGGAAAGGTCACCGCCGGGTCCATCATGTTCGACGGCGTGGACGTCACCAAGGCGTCCAAGCGTGAGATCGTCGCGCTGCGCGGCAAGTCCATCGGTCTCGTGCCGCAGGACCCGATGTCCAACCTCAACCCGGTCTGGTCGATCGGCTTTCAGGTCAAGGAAGGTCTCCGCGCGAACGGCATCGACGTCAGCCGCGGCACCCAGCGCAAGCTCGCCCTCGGCCTCGCCGAGAGCGAGGGCCTGCAGCTCGCGGGCGGCGACCTGCTCCTGAGCCACGACGCGAAGCGCACGCTCATCTCGCTCCTCAAGGAGGAGCTCGCCTCGCGTCCCGAGGCCGAGCGCGACGCCGTGCTGGCCGAGGCCGACGCCCGGCTCGTGACGGGATCCACGACCCGCCTCGAGGCGGTCGTCGTGCTCGAGAGCCTCGGCATGCCGTCAGCCCCGACCGCCGTCGAGGGCCTCACGTCGGTCGCGTCGAGCAAGGACCGCGTCGCGGGCCTGCTCGCCGAGGCTGGCCTGCCCGACGCCGAGCGTCGCGCCCGCCAGTACCCGCACGAGTTCTCGGGCGGCATGCGTCAGCGTGCGCTCATCGCGATCGGTCTCGCGGCTCGCCCGAAGCTGCTGATCGCGGACGAGCCCACCTCGGCGCTCGACGTGACCGTGCAGCGCAAGATCCTCGACCACCTGGGTCGCCTGACCTCGGAGCTCGGGACGGCCGTCCTCTTCATCACGCACGACCTCGGCCTCGCCGCGGAGCGTGCTGAGCACCTCGTCGTCATGTACCGCGGTCGGGTCGTGGAGTCGGGCCCGTCCCGCGAGATCCTCGCGAACCCGCAGCACGCGTACACGAAGCGCCTCGTCGCGGCCGCACCGTCGCTCGCCTCGCGCCGCATCCAGAGCGCCAAGGCTGCGGGCGTCGAGGTCAAGGAGCTCCTCGCCCAGACCGGCGGCGACGGCGTCTCCACCGAGCGTGACGACGTCGTCGTCGTGGAGAACCTCACGAAGGTGTTCCACATCCGCGGCGCCGCCAAGGGCGCGCGCGACTTCAAGGCCGTCGACGACGTGTCGTTCTCGCTCAAGCGGGGGACGACGGTCGCGCTCGTCGGCGAGTCCGGCTCGGGCAAGTCCACGGTCGCGAACATGGTGCTCAACCTGCTCGACCCGACCGAGGGCAAGATCATCTTCGACGGCGTCGACATGTCGACCCTCGGACGCAAGGAGCTCTTCGCGTTCCGTCGTCGGGTGCAGCCGATCTTCCAGAACCCGTACGGGTCGCTCGACCCGATGTACTCGATCTACCGCACGATCGAGGAGCCGCTGCGGGTTCACAAGGTCGGCACGCCCAAGGAGCGCGAGGCGCGCGTCCGCGAGCTGCTCGACCTCGTCGCGCTGCCGCAGTCGACGATGCGTCGCTTCCCGAACGAGCTCTCCGGCGGACAGCGCCAGCGCATCGCGATCGCGCGTGCGCTCGCCCTGCAGCCTGAGGTCGTCGTGTGCGACGAGGCCGTCTCGGCGCTCGACGTGCTCGTCCAGGCGCAGATCCTCGAGCTCCTCAACGACCTGCAGAGCGAGCTCGGTCTGAGCTACCTGTTCATCACGCACGACCTCGCTGTCGTGCGGCAGATCGCGGACGAGGTCTGCGTCATGAAGCAGGGGCGCATCATCGAGCACGCCACGACCGACGAGGTGTTCGACTCGCCCCGCGAGGAGTACACCCGCGAGCTGCTCGGCGCCATCCCCGGCGCGAGCCTCCAGCTCGGCCCGGAGGCCCCGGAGGTCTGAGCCTGCGCTCGAGCACGAGATGGCACGAGGCCCGGTGGACACACGTCTGCCGGGCCTCGTGCCGTCTGCCGAACCCCGGTGCGGCGGCCCAGATCGAGCGGGAGAGCCGCTCACGTCACGGACGTCACAGAAGATCAGGTTGCGTTCGCGATAGGATGGACCGTTGCGTAGCGGAGATGCACGCACGCGATCTCATCCTCCACTGAAATGAGTACCTCTATGTCTGTGCGCTCTGACCTGCGCAACGTGGCCATCGTGGCTCACGTCGACCACGGGAAGACCACCCTCGTCGACGCGATGCTGCACCAGTCCGGTGCTTTCGGTGCCCACGCCCACGTCGACGAGCGCGCGATGGACTCCGGTGACCTCGAGCGTGAGAAGGGCATCACGATCCTCGCCAAGAACACGGCGGTCCGGTACACCGGTCCGTCCGCGGCGGCGCTCGGCGAGCCTGACGGCATCACGATCAACGTCATCGACACCCCCGGCCACGCCGACTTCGGTGGTGAGGTCGAGCGCGGCCTGTCGATGGTCGACGGCGTCGTGCTCCTCGTCGACGCGTCCGAGGGCCCGCTGCCCCAGACCCGCTTCGTGCTGCGCAAGGCGCTCGCCGCGAAGCTCCCGGTGATCATCGTCGTCAACAAGGTCGACCGTCCTGACTCGCGCATCTCCGAGGTCGTCGCCGAGTCGACCGACCTCCTGCTCGGTCTCGCGTCCGACCTCCACGAGGACGTCCCGGACCTCGACCTCGACGCGATCCTCGACGTCCCCGTCGTCTACGCCGCCGCGCAGGCTGGCCGCGCGGGGCTCGAGCAGCCCGCAGACGGCAGCCTCCCCGACAGCGAGAACCTCGAGCCGCTGTTCCGCACGATCCTCGAGAAGATCCCCGCGCCGACGTACGACGAGTCCGCCCCGCTGCAGGCGCACGTCACCAACCTCGACGCCTCGCCGTTCCTCGGCCGCCTCGCGCTCCTGCGCGTCTTCAACGGCACGATCCGCAAGGGCCAGACGGTCGCGTGGGCTCGCCACGACGGCACGCTCCAGAACGTGCGCATCACCGAGCTCCTCGAGACGAAGGCGCTCGACCGCGTCCCGACCGAGCAGGCCGGTCCTGGCGACATCGTCGCCGTCGCGGGCATCGCCGACATCACGATCGGTGAGACCCTCACGGACCCGGACGACCCGCGCCCGCTGCCGCTCATCACGGTCGACGACCCTGCCATCTCGATGACGATCGGTATCAACACCTCCCCGCTCGCGGGCAAGGGCGGCAAGGGCCACAAGGTCACCGCGCGCCAGGTCAAGGACCGTCTCGACACCGAGCTCATCGGTAACGTGTCGCTGCGCGTCCTGCCGACCGAGCGTCCGGACGCCTGGGAGGTCCAGGGCCGTGGCGAGCTCGCGCTCGCGATCCTCGTCGAGCAGATGCGTCGTGAGGGCTTCGAGCTCACCGTCGGCAAGCCGCAGGTCGTCACGAAGCTCATCGACGGCAAGCGGAACGAGCCGATGGAGCGCATGACGATCGACGTCCCCGAGGAGTACCTCGGCGCCGTCACGCAGCTGCTCGCGCAGCGCAAGGGCCGCATGGAGACGATGTCGAACCACGGCACCGGCTGGGTCCGCATGGAGTTCGTTGTCCCCGCCCGCGGCCTCATCGGTTTCCGTACGCGGTTCCTCACGGAGACGCGCGGCACCGGCATCGCGTCCTCGCTCGCCGACGGCTACGAGCCGTGGGCCGGCCCGATCGAGACCCGCGTGACGGGCTCGCTCGTCGCCGACCGCGCCGGCAAGGTGACGCCGTTCGCGATGATCAACCTGCAGGAGCGCGGCTCCTTCTTCGTCGACCCCACGCAGGAGGTCTACGAAGGCATGATCGTCGGCGAGAACTCGCGCAACGAGGACATGGACGTCAACATCACCAAGGAGAAGAAGCTGACGAACATGCGGTCCTCGACCGCAGACAACTTCGAGAACCTGGTGCCGCCGCGCCACCTCACGCTCGAGGAGTCCCTCGAGTTCGCCCGCGAGGACGAGTGCGTCGAGGTCACCCCGGAGTTCGTGCGCATCCGCAAGGTCATCCTCGACCAGACGGAGCGTGGCCGCGCGGCCTCGCGCAACAAGAAGAGCTGAGAACCGCCCGTCGACGACGGGCGCCCGTGCGACCTCCGGCCCTCTTGAGGGCCGGAGGTCGCGTGCTACGCGCCGCGAGGCGCTGAGGAGGAGACGTGCGGCTGCTCGCGGTGCACGCGCACCCTGACGACGAGACCCTCTCGAACGGCGCCCTCCTGGCGGCATGGTCCCGGGCAGGGCATCGCGTCACGCTCGTGACCTGCACGCGCGGGGAGCGTGGCGAGGTCATCGGGGCGCCGCTCGAGCACCTCGAGGGCGACGGACCTGCGCTCGCCGCGCACCGCGAGCAGGAGCTCGCGGCAGCGCTCGCCGTCCTGGGCGTCCAGGAGCACCACTTCCTCGACGCCCTCGCCCCATGCGAGGGCGCCAGGTACGAGGACTCGGGCATGGCGTGGGTCGGCGCCGTCGCCGGCACCGCTGGCTTGCCCGACGACGTCCCGGCGGGAGCGCTCGTCTCCGTCCCGCTCGACACGGCAGCGGCGCACCTCGCCGCGCTCGTCGTCGAGCAGCAGCCCGCGCTCGTCGTGACGTACGACG
>RRZU012032864.1_pt1 | contig 12224 bp, 9 predicted proteins | sample 2165561 | NCBI WGS metagenome assembly RRZU01 (sample SAMN10456909, study PRJNA506462) | wastewater metagenome | isolation source: wastewater sludge | place: USA: Moscow, Idaho | reverse complement strand
CCTGCAGGCGCTGTCACCCCGGCAATAAAGCCCACAATAGGCTTTTTCATATGGTCTTTACACCACAGAGCCGCCTCAGCTTCATCGGAACCGCCAATTTCCCCAATCATGATCACAGCGTCGGTATCGGGATCCTCATTGAACATTTTCATGATGTCGATATGTTTGAGGCCATTAATGGGGTCCCCGCCAATACCAACGGCGCTGGATTGCCCCAGCCCGATTTCTGTGAGTTGCGCAACGGCTTCATAGGTGAGTGTGCCTGAACGTGAAACAACGCCAATGCGCCCTTTGCGATGAATGTGCCCAGGCATGATGCCGATTTTAATTTCATCAGGTGTAATCAGGCCGGGGCAGTTTGGGCCAAGTAGCAAAGTTTTTTTGCCTCCCGCAGCTTCTTTGGCTTTCATTTTGTTTCTAACCATGAGCATGTCTTTAACAGGGATGCCTTCTGTAATGCAGACTGCCAAGTCTAGATCGGCTTCTACTGCTTCCCAAATAGCCTCTGCAGCACCTGCAGGAGGGACGTAGATGACGGAAACGGTTGCACCGGTTTCTGCCTTAGCTTCTTTGACGCTTGCGTAGATAGGAATGTCAAAAATGCGTTCTCCGGCTTTTTTGGGATTAACGCCTGCAACGAAGCAGTTTTTGCCGTTCGCGTATTCTTGGCATTTTTCAGTATGGAACTGCCCGGTTTTACCGGTAATGCCTTGGGTGATGACTTTTGTGTCTTTATTGATCAGGATGGACATTTGGGCGCTCCTTACTTGACAGCAGCTACGATTTTTGTGGCGGCATCTGCCATGGTATCTGCCGCAATAATGGGCAGACCGGATTCGGCAAGGATTTTCTTGCCCAGATCTTCATTGGTGCCTTTCATGCGTACGACGAGCGGTACGCTCAGTTTGACTTCACGTGCGGCCGCCACCACGCCTGTGGCAATCGTGTCGCAGCGCATGATGCCTCCAAAAATGTTGACCAAAATGCCTTTGACTTTTGGATTTTTAAGCATGATTTTGAAGGCTTCGGTGACTTTTTCTGCGGTAGCACCGCCACCAACGTCCAGGAAGTTAGCTGGTTCTGCACCGAAGAGCTTAATTGTGTCCATGGTAGCCATGGCAAGCCCGGCGCCATTTACCAAGCAGCCAATGTTGCCATCTAAGCTGATGTAGGCTAGATCGAATTTAGATGCTTCAACTTCATCAGCATCTTCTTCGTCCAAGTCGCGCATGGCCACAATATCTGGGTGGCGGAAGAGGGCGTTGGAGTCAAAATTAAATTTTGCATCCAGTGCTTTAATTTGCCCGTTGCCTTCCAAGATGAGGGGGTTGATCTCTGCTAAAGAAGCGTCCGTTTCCATGTAGCAGGTGTAAAGTTTTTGGAAGGTATCGATGGCTTGGGCTTGTGAGGCTGCTGGCACGCCAATGCCTTGTGCTAATTGAAGTGCCTGTTCTTGGGTTAAGCCTTTGAGCGGGTCAATAAAGACTTTTATGATTTTATCGGGTGTGTTATGAGCAACTTCTTCAATGTCCATGCCACCTTCGGAGGAGGCCATCATAGCCACTTTTTGCGTGGCCCGGTCTGTTAGGGCTGCGACGTAGTACTCCTTTTTGATGTCTGCACCTTCCTCAATTAAGAGGCGGCGAACTTTTTGACCTTGCGCACCTGTTTGGTGGGTGATCAGCTGCATGCCAAGAATTTGCCGTGCATAAGTGCGAAGTTCTTCCATGGATTTGGCAAGCTTAACGCCGCCGCCTTTACCCCGGCCGCCGGCATGAATTTGGGCTTTGACGACCCAAACATGGCCACCTAGGTTATTGGCTGCTTTTTCGGCTTCTTCCACACTATGACATGCAATACCTCTTGGGGTGACGACACCAAACTTTCTTAGAATCTCTTTTGCTTGGTACTCATGAATTTTCATGGCTGCCCTTTGATCGAAGCTGCAACACGATGCATTGTGCGCAAAGTTAGAGGAGGGTGTGATCTGCCTGAAGGCTTTAAATTTTGATTTAAGGCGATCAAGGAGAACAGCTTTGGATTATAACGTAAAGCTAAATGAGCTTAACAAGATGTTCGCGGAAGTTTTGCTGCGTTGGTTTTGCGTAGCCCCTTCTGCATTGCGTGCTATTCGCTGCTATGATGCGCGCACTTTTAACAGGATTTGTGCAGAGAAAAAGAGGCAAGGTCATGCGTTTTAATTTTCCTATCATTATTATTGACGAAGACTATCGCTCTGAAAATGCTTCGGGTTTAGGCATTCGTGCTTTGGCGCAAGCAATCAAGGCAGAGGGTGTTGAGGTTGTAGGCGTGACCAGTTTTGGAGATTTATCTTCTTTTGCTCAGCAGCAAAGCCGGGCGTCAGCCTTTATTTTGTCTATTGATGATGAAGAGTTTGCATCCCCGGCCTTGGCCATGCAGGCCATTGATCAGCTACGAAAGTTCATGGAGGAAATTCGATTTCGAAATGCAGATATTCCTGTGTTTTTGTACGGTGAAACTCGCACTTCTAGACATTTGCCAAATGATGTTTTGCGTGAGTTGCATGGCTTTATTCATATGTATGAAGACACGCCAGAGTTTATTGCTCGTAACGTGCTTCGGGAGGCCCGGCAGTACACCGAAACACTGGCGCCGCCTTTTTTCCGGGCGCTGACGCATTATGCGGCAGATGGCTCTTATTCTTGGCATTGCCCCGGTCACTCTGGTGGTGTTGCTTTCTTAAAGAGCCCTGTTGGGCAGATGTTTCATCAATTTTTTGGTGAAAATATGCTGCGTGCCGATGTGTGTAATGCGGTGGAGGAGTTGGGGCAATTGCTGGACCATACCGGGCCGGTGGCTGCGTCTGAACGCAATGCGGCGCGTATTTTTAATAGCGATCATCTTTTTTTCGTCACAAATGGCACCTCCACCTCAAACAAAATTGTGTGGAATTCAACCGTTGCTAGCGGTGATATTGTGGTGGTCGACCGGAATTGCCATAAATCTGTTTTGCATTCCATTATTATGACCGGGGCTGTGCCGGTGTTTTTAATGCCAACGCGGAATAACTTTGGCATTATTGGTCCTATCCCCAAGAGTGAATTTTCACGCGAAGCTATTCAAAGCAAAATTGATGCGAATCCTTTTATTCTCGATAAAACCAAAAAACCTCGCATATTGACCATTACGCAAAGCACTTACGATGGCGTGGTTTATAACGTCGAAGAAATTAAAGATATGTTGGATGGGCAGATTGATACGTTGCACTTTGACGAAGCCTGGTTACCTCACGCTGCTTTTCACGAGTTTTATGGCGATTATCATGCCATTGGGGAGGATCGCCCCCGTTGTAAAGAATCTATGGTTTTTTCAACTCAATCGACTCATAAGCTATTGGCGGGTTTGTCTCAGGCCTCACAAATTTTGGTGCAGAATTCACAAACACGTCAGCTTGACCTATATTCGTTCAATGAATCTTATTTAATGCACACTTCCACTTCACCACAGTACGCCATTATCGCCTCGTGCGATGTGGCCGCCGCCATGATGGAGCCCCCGGGCGGTACCGCTTTGGTGGAAGAGTCTATTGCCGAGGCGCTGGATTTTCGCCGCGCCATGCGTCAGGTTGACTCGGAGTGGGGCGATGGCTGGTGGTTTAAAGTATGGGGGCCGGATGATATTGCTGACGATGGCATGCCAGACCCCAAAGATTGGACTTTGCGTGCAAATGACCGCTGGCATGGTTTTGGTAATTTGGCAGAAGGGTTTAATTTGCTGGATCCGATCAAAGCCACGGTGATTACCCCGGGGTTAGATGTGGAAGGGGATTTTGCCGACTGGGGGATTCCTGCCAGTTTGCTCACCAAATATCTTGCCGAGCATGGTGTGATCGTCGAAAAAACCGGCCTTTATTCGTTTTTTATTATGTTTACCATTGGGATCACCAAAGGGCGTTGGAATACGATGCTAACGGAGTTGCAGCAATTTAAAAACGACTTTGATCGCAACCAACCTTTGTGGCGAATCATGCCTGGCTTTGTGGCGAAACAACCCCGGTATGAAAAAATTGGCTTGAAAGATTTATGCCAGCAAATTCATGCCTTTTATGCAGAACATAACGTTGCGCGCTTAACGACTGAAATGTACCTGTCGAATATGGAGCCTGCAATGCGGCCTTCTGAAGCATGGACCAAAATGGCGCATCGTGAAGTAGAGCGTGTTCCTATTGATGCACTAGAAGGGCGGGTAACCGCAATGTTAGTAACGCCTTACCCACCCGGTATTCCGTTGCTGATCCCCGGCGAACGGTTTAATAAAATTATTGTAGATTACTTAAAATTCGTGCGTCAATTTAATGAAATTTTCCCCGGTTTTGAAACGGATGTGCACGGCTTAATGAGTAAATCGATTAATGGAAAAAAACATTATTTTGTAGATTGCGTTAAAGTTTAACGTTTAGTGTTACTTTAAATATTTTCTGCTTTAATGCATTTAACCCCTAAGGAAAAAGGAATATTTTATGAGCGTACAAGAAACTATTCATCAGCAAGTTACGACAAATTCTGTTGTTTTATATATGAAAGGCACCCCCAGTATGCCGATGTGCGGCTTTTCTGGTGCAGCGGTTCAGATTTTGGAATTATGTGGTGTTAAAAATTATTTTTCTTTTAATGTTCTTTCAGATGAAGAAATCCGCAGTGGTATTAAAACTTACGCTAATTGGCCGACAATTCCACAGCTTTATATTAAAGGGGAATTTGTTGGTGGTGCAGATATTATGCGTGAAATGTTTGAAAGTGGAGAGTTGAAAAAGCTTTTAGTAGAAGCTGGGGTTGTTGCTTAACTCCAGCGTATTGGGCAGCATTATAAAAAAACGGGCTGTTCAGTGGAAATGCTGGCAGCCCGTTTTTTGTTTTATCTGCTCAAAAACTTTAGTCGCGTGACTTAAGGCATCTATTTTTTATAATGCACGTTTATATTTAGACAAGGTTTATTAATTTTTTGGGCAATTATGATGCATATTTATTCAACACCAGAAGATTTTAGGCGAGCACGTTCTTCCATGGGGCGCTTGGCTTTTGTGCCTACAATGGGGAATTTGCATGAAGGACATTTAAGTTTAGTTCAAGCCGGGTTTCAACATGGCGATACCGTTGCTGCCAGTATTTTTGTTAACCGCCTGCAATTTGGGGTAGGAGAGGATTTTGATTCTTATCCGCGTACATTTGAGGCGGATTGTGCCAAATTAGAGGCAGCGGGGGTTCAGCATGTTTTTGCCCCGGATGAACGGGCCATGTACCCGGTGCCGCAGACTTATCAGGTTATCCCCAATCCATTGCTGAGCGGGACATTAGATGGCGTGAGTCGGCCGGGGCATTTCCAAGGGGTATGCACTGTTGTGACGAAGCTATTAAACATCGTGCAACCTAACGTGATGCTATTGGGTAAAAAAGATTACCAGCAGGTGATGATTTTAGAAGGCATGGTGAAAGATTTTGCGTTGCCGGTGAAGATTGTACCGGTTCCAATATGCCGAGCAGAAGATGGTTTGGCGTTATCTTCACGCAATGGCTATCTTTCGAAGAGTGCCCGGGAAAAGGCGCCTTTACTTCATAAGGTTTTGCAAGGCATTCAAAAGGCGATTGAAGAGGGGGCACAAGATTTTGTTGCACTTGAAAAGCAGGGGATGGAGACGCTTTTGCAGGCTGGTTGGGTGCCTGACTATATTGCTATTCGCCGACAGCGAGATCTCCAGTCTGCAACCGTTGGAGAACCGCTTGTGATTTTGGGGGCGGCGAAATTAGAGGGAACACGCTTGATTGATAACGTAGAGCCTGCGTTTAAATAGTGGTTCAAAAACAATAAAGTGCTCCTGAAAAGAGCACTTTATTGTTGTATATTGAATTTGTAACTTGCGTTATTCAAAAAAGCTTAACGCGCCATGCTCAAACTTTAAACCAACTGCTTTGTTGTGCCAATCGGGCAATACCCAACGCTCGCAAATTCGACCTAGCCCAGCATCATGCAGGTTTTTACCCGGGCGGTGAGTATGGCCGTGGATTAAAGTTGCGCTGGGATAGGCTTTGAAGCATTTTTCAACTGCTTCAAAGTTGACGTCCATAATGGCGGCATCTTTATTCTGTTTGCCCATTTCACTTTGCTGGCGCAAGTGCTCAATAATTGCTTTTCGCTCGGCCAAAGGCTTCGCCAAAAAACCGGCCTGCCACTGGGGGTTACGCACCATAGCGCGAAATTGCTGGTAGGGGACGTCATCTTTGCAAAGCGCATCACCATGCTGCAGCACAAAATCCTGCCCGTCTAGCGTTAGAAGATGGGGCTCTTCAAGCAGCGTCACCCCGGCGGCTTGGGCAAATTGCGCGCCAATGAGAAAGTCCCGGTTGCCAAGCATCAAATATACGGCAACCCCGGTTTGGCTTAAGGCGCGTAAGGCTTGAATGACCTGTGCATTAAAATCCGCTCCGGCATCATCGTCGCCTGCCCAATACTCAAACACGTCGCCAAGTAAATACAGCGCCTCAGCACCGGAGGCTGTGTTCTTTAAAAAATTGAAGAACGCTTGCGTGATTTCCGGTGTTTTAGCTTGTAGGTGTAGGTCTGAGATGAAGTAAACGGGTTTCACACCACTTGCGCCTTGGTGATAACAATGTCTTGAACAGGTACGTCGCTGTGAAAACCACTTTTACCGGTTTTGACTTGGCGAATTTTGTCTATAACGTCTAGGCCTTCAACAGTTTTGCCAAATACGCAGTAACCCCAGCCGGGGGGCGTGGGAGACCTAAAATTAAGAAAATCGTTATTTGTCGTGTTAATAAAAAATTGCGCGGTAGCTGAGTGGGGATCTTGCGTGCGAGCCATGGCAATGGTGCCTAAATCGTTTTTAAGACCATTATCTGCTTCGTTTTTAATGGGGGCTTGCGTCGGCTTTTGTTTCATGCCGGGCTCAAAACCACCGCCTTGAATCATAAAGGTGCTAATTACGCGGTGAAAAATCGTGCCGTCATAATGTCCGGCATTCACATAACTCAGAAAGTTTTTAACGGTTTCTGGCGCGCGTTCAGCGTCGAGCTCAAGCACAATGTCACCGTAATTGGTGGAGAGTTTAACTTTTGTCATAAAAATTTCTTTTAAATAAAGTGAAAAAGGAATTTACTTTTTAGCTGCAGGTGCTTCTACGATTTTAACAGATTGAATCACCACATCTTCAGTCGGAACATTTTGGAATGGGCCGTTATTGCCGGTTTTGACCTTTGCAATGGCTTGAACGGTTTCCATGCCTTTAATTACTTTTCCGAATACTGCATAACCGCCCATGCTGGGATAATTCAGATTTTTATTGTCGACTAAATTAATAAAAAATTGTGCTGTCGCAGAATTAGGATCTTGTGTACGCGCCATCGCAATGGTGCCGGGCTCATTCGCTAAACCATTTTGCGATTCATTGACGATGGGCGGGTTGGTCGCTTTTTGCTTCATGCCGGGTTCAAAGCCACCGCCTTGAATCATAAAACTATCAATTACCCTGTGAAAAACCGTACCGTTATAAAACCCTGCTTTGGTATAAGCCAAAAAATTTTCTACTGTTTTAGGGGCTTTTTCTGCATTTAGTTCTAGTGTAATAGGGCCTTTTGATGTTTGCATTTCAACAATTGGGTTGGCAGCTAAAGCAGGCATAGCGAGAGTGGTACTTAAAATAAGGCCAGCGAACAGCGTACGCATAAGAAAAATCCTTTTAAAAAATGATGAGATTATTTGCCAACGGGCACAAGGGTAAAGAGGCTATGCTAGACTTTTGGATATTTCGTTGCGCCCGCCTCGTTTTTGGACCGGCGTGCATTTTATCAATATCTGCCATCCTGTGCCCGATCTGTGCCAATGGCCATTTTTAAAATTTCCAACTATGACGCTCAGCCTTTTTAATACGCTATCTGGACAAAAAGAAACCTTCACTCCCATCGAGCCCGGCAAGGTTCGTATGTATGTATGCGGCATGACGGTCTATGATTACTGCCATTTGGGGCATGCACGTGTGATGGTGGTATTTGATATGGTGGCGCGTTGGTTGCGCGCCAGCGGGCTTGAGGTCACATATGTGCGCAACATTACCGATATCGACGACAAAATTATCCGCCGGGCTCAAGAAAATGGCGAAACACTGCGCGCACTCACAGACCGTTTTATTGCAGCCATGCACGAAGATGCCGACGCCTTAGGCGTTTTGCGCCCGACCGCAGAACCACGCGCAACGGAATATGTTGAAGAAATGAAATCTCTGATCGAACGCCTGCAAGCCCGTGGCTTGGCCTACGTCGCCCAAAACCGGGACGTGTGCTACGCCGTCAGGAAATTTGCGGGTTACGGCAAACTTTCCGGCAAATCGCTGGACGACTTACGTGCCGGAGAACGCGTGGACATTGAAAGCGGCAAAGACGACCCGCTTGATTTTGTACTTTGGAAACACGCCAAACCCGAAGAGCCCAAAGAAGCCAAATGGGCTGCCACTTGGGGAGAAGGCCGCCCCGGTTGGCATATTGAATGCTCCGCCATGAGCGAAAAATTGCTGGGCAAACACTTTGACATTCACGGCGGTGGGCAAGACCTACAATTTCCGCACCATGAAAACGAAATCGCTCAAAGCGAAGGCGCCCACCAACACACCTTTGTAAACTACTGGATGCACAACGGCTTTATCCGCGTCGATGAGCAAAAAATGTCCAAATCCCTGGGTAATTTTTTCACCATTCGGGACGTGCTTAAAAAATACGATGCAGAAGTCGTTCGTTTTTTTATTCTGCGCGCTCATTACCGCAGCCCACTGAATTATTCAGATGCCCATTTAGACGACGCCAAAAATTCACTCGCCCGGCTCTATACTGCTTTACGTAACTTTGACAAGATTGCCCCAAACTGCGATTGGCACAGTAACTACGGCGCACGCTTCCAAGCCGCCATGAATGACGACTTTAATACCCCAGAAGCCCTCGCCGTATTGTTTGAACTCGCCAACGAAGTCAACCGCACACAAACTCCCGAGCTGGCCGCCCAACTAAAAGGCTTGGGTGCCGTCTTAGGGCTCCTCGCACGCCCCGCGCAAGACTTTTTGCAGTCCGGGGTAGAAACCGATGGTTTAGATGCCAACGCAATTGAAGCCGCCATTGCCGCACGCCAAGCCGCCAAAAAAGCTAAAGACTTTTCAAAAGCAGATGAAATTCGGAAAAACTTACTCGATCAAGGCATCGTGCTAGAAGACAGCGCACAAGGCACCACCTGGCGTCGGCAATAATTGAGATGACGCCGGGACATTTGAATGTTTTTTAGTGCTTAGAGTTGATTTAAATATTTTTGAGCTTGTGTAGCTTTGCTAGGCTTGGTGTTTTTATGGATTAACACCAAGCCTTAAAGTTAAAAATTTCTGTTGAGTAAGTTACTTAAGAGGGCTGTTGAAAGTAATATCGACTTTAGTGAATATCAGTAGGGAATTTAGGCGGCCCCAGAAGGACGATTTATGCCTCTGTGACCAATGTCTCGGCGTAATTGTTTTCCGTCGAAGGTAATGGTGTCTGCAAGGGCGTAGGCTTTTTGTTGCGCGAGTTTTACACTTTCGCCAAGTGCGGTTACGCAAAGCACGCGTCCGCCATCCGTCAGGAATTGACCATCTTTAAACTGGGTTGCTGCATGAAATACGTGGGTATCACTTTCTTCCGATAGGGGGGGGAGGCCGGTAATGACATCGCCTATGCTAGCGGAGCTGGGGTAGTTTTTGGAGGCAAGTACGACGCCTAAGGCTACGCGGCGATCCCACTGAGGATCTACGTTATTTAGTTGCCCGGCCAGTGCGGCTTCAATGAGGTCAACCAGGTCTGATTTTAGACGCATCATAATGGGTTGTGCTTCTGGGTCGCCCATGCGGCAGTTAAACTCTACAACGCGAGGGGCGCCGCTTGCGTCGATCATTAAGCCTGCATAGAGAAAACCGGTGTAGGGGGTTCCTTCTGCAGCCATGCCTATTAAAGTGGGTTTGATAATTTCGCGTATAACGCGGGAGTGAATTTCGGGGGTCACAACCGGGGCTGGGGAGTATGCGCCCATACCGCCGGTGTTGGGGCCTTGGTCATTATCTAGAAGGCGTTTGTGATCTTGGCTGGTGGGTAGCGCTAAGGCGTGAGTGCCGTCGGCCATGACAATAAAGCTGGCCTCTTCTCCTTGCATAAATTCTTCGATAACGACACGTGCACCCGCCTGTCCGAGTGATGCGTTGTCAAGCATCATGTCGATAGCGGCATGTGCCTCTTGAAGCGTCATGGCAACAACAACGCCTTTTCCAGCGGCTAGGCCATCGGCTTTGATGACAATTGGCGCACCTTCTTTTTCAACATAATCATGTGCGGCTTGCGCCTGTGTAAAGCTTTGGTAGCGCGCGGTGGGAATGTTATGGCGGGTTAAGAACTGTTTGGCGAAATCTTTTGAGCTTTCGAGTTGGGCTGCCGCTTGTGTGGGGCCAAAAATGGGGAGTTCTTCTGCACGAAATATGTCCACAATGCCTGCGGCTAAAGGGGCCTCTGGGCCCACCACGGTAAATTGAACAGCTTGGTTGCGTGCAAAATTGACTAAGGTTTTAATATGGTTAATAGGGAGGTTTTTTATTTTAGGTTCTATGGCTGTGCCAGCATTACCCGGGGCAACAAAGACATTAAAGACTTTGGGGGAGCGTGCAAGACGCCATGCGATGGCGTGTTCGCGCCCGCCGGAGCCGATGACCAGAATATCCATTGTGTGAAGCGCTTCCGTTCTTGGTGTGGAGGTTTGGATAAATTAATGTCTAAAGTGGCGCATGCCGGTAAGCACCATTGCCAGACCATGTTCATTGGCAGCGGCGATGACTTCATTGTCTCGGATGGAGCCGCCGGGCTGGATAACGGCAGTGGCGCCGGCTTGGGCTAAAATGTCTAAGCCATCTCTAAAAGGGAAAAATGCGTCTGAGGCAACGACACATCCTTGAATGGACAGCCCGGCATTTTCTGCTTTGATTTTAGCAATGCGTGCAGAATCTACCCGGCTCATTTGTCCAGCGCCTACGCCAATGGTCATATTGTTTTTGCAATATACAATGGCATTAGATTTAACGTATTTTGCAACGCGCCAGGCAAAGAGTAGGTCTCTGAGTTCTTGTTCGGTAGGTTTGCGGGTGGAGACTGTTTGAAGGTCTTGAAGTTGAACCTGACCATTGTCTACTGATTGCACTAATAGGCCGCCTCGCACGCGTTTGATATCTAACATGGGGCCAGGGGGGGCCAGAGGGCAGGTGAGTACCCTTACGTTCTGCTTAGACTTTAAGAGGGCTAGAGCTTCATCCGTATAGGCTGGGGCGATGAGCACCTCCAGAAATTGGGAGGAAACGGCCGCAGCGGTATTTTGATCTACGGTTGAGTTAAAGGCGATAATGCCGCCAAAGGCGGAAGTAGGGTCTGTTGAGAATGCTTTTTGGTAGGCTTCTAAGGGGGTGCTTCCTAGGGCTACACCGCAGGGATTGGCGTGCTTAACAATTACGCAGGCTAGCTCCCCGGCTTGAGTGTTAAAGGCTTTGACGCATTCCCAAGCGGCGTCTGCATCTGCGATGTTATTGTATGAGAGTGCTTTGCCTTGAATTTGTTGGTATTGAGCAATGCCGCCGGGGCTGGGTCGGGCATCTTGATAGAAGGCTGCGCTTTGATGTGGATTTTCGCCGTAGCGTAGATCTTGTACCTTATTAAAAGCAAGCTGCAGACTATTGGGATAATCCAAAGGCGGCGTATTAGCCTCGATGCGGGCAGACAGATAGTTTGCAATGGCGCCATCGTAGCGGCTGGTGTGAGCAAATGCTTTAATGGCTAGCTCCCGGCGTAGGGCGTAGGGAATTGCTTTGGATTGATCCAACGTTTGTAAAATAATCGAATAGTCTACCGGGCTGGTTACAACGGTGACGCCGCCAGTTTCATCTCCGTGATTTTTAGCCGCAGCACGTACCATGGCCGGGCCACCAATATCGATATTTTCAATGGCATCATCCCAGCTGCAGGCCGGGTTGGCTGTGGTAGCTTCAAATGGGTAGAGGTTAACCGCAACAATTTCAATGGGGGCTATGCCGTGTTTGGTTAAAGTTGCCATGTGCTCGGGTAGATCTCGACGAGCCAAAATTCCGGCGTGTATCTTAGGATGGAGTGTTTTGACTCGGCCATCGAGCATTT
>RRZU012703980.1_pt1 | contig 12225 bp, 10 predicted proteins | sample 2165561 | NCBI WGS metagenome assembly RRZU01 (sample SAMN10456909, study PRJNA506462) | wastewater metagenome | isolation source: wastewater sludge | place: USA: Moscow, Idaho | reverse complement strand
GTGGTAGCGGTAGGCGCGCTCCAGCTCCGTGGTGTCGATGCCGGCGCGCTTCTTCGCCTGGATGTCGCGCCAGATGACGATGCGCTGGCGCGGGGTGAGGGTCAGGCCGCGCGACGGGCAGACCGGCTCGCAGAAGCCGCACTCGATGCACTTGTCGACGATCGCGTCGGCGGCCGGCAGCGGCTTGAGGTTTTTCAGGTGGATCTCGGGGTCTGCGGAGAGCACCACGTCGGGGTTGAGGATGCCGCGCGGGTCGAGCAGACGCTTGATCTTCCACATCAGCTGGTAGGCCTCCGCGCCCCATTCCAGCTCGACGAACGGCGCCATGTTGCGCCCGGTGCCGTGTTCGGCCTTCAGCGCGCCGCCGAACTCCACCGCCACCAGCTGCGCGACGTCGCGCATGAAGGCTTCGTAGCGGGCCTTCTCGGCCTCGCTGTCGAAGCCCTGGGTGAACACGAAGTGCAGGTTGCCCTCCAGCGCATGGCCGAAGATGATCGCCTCGCGGTAGCCGTGGCGGTCGAACAGTTCGAGCAGGCGGTTGACGCCTTCGGCCAGCTGTTCGACCGGGAAGGTGACGTCCTCGATGATCACCGTGGTGCCGGTGCGGCGCACCGCGCCGACCGCCGGGAAGGTGTCCTTGCGGATCTTCCACAGCTGGTTGTAGACCGCCGGGTCCTCGCTGAAGTCGACCTGCTTCTCCACCGGGAAGCCGGCGATGGAGGCCATGATCCGCGCGATCTGCTCGTGCAGCAGGCTCTGGCTGGCGGCGCGCGACTCGATCAGCAGGGCGCAGGCGCCATCGGACAGGGCGCGGACCCATTCCGGCATGCCCTGCATGTTCTCCACCGAGCGCAGGCTGCGCCGATCCAGCAGCTCCACCGCGGACACCGGCTGCTGGCGCAGCACCGGCACGGCGCGGCAGCAGTTTGCCACGTCGGGGAACACGATCAGCGCGCTGGCCTTGTGCGGGTAGTCCGGCACGGTGTCGTAGGTCACCGCGCTGATGAAGCCCAGGGTGCCCTCGGAGCCGACCATCAGGTGGTTGAGGATGTCCAGCGGCTCGTCGTAGTCGACCAGCGCGTTGAGGGACAAGCCGGTGGTGTTCTTCAGCCGGTACTTGTGGCGGATCCTGTCGGCCAGCGCGGTGTTGGCGCGGGTCTGCCGGCCCAGCTCGGCCAGCTGTTCGAGCAGGGCGGCGTGGCTCTTGCGGAACGCCGCGATGCTGCCCGCATCCTCGCTGTCCACCACGGTGCCGTCGGCCAGCACCAGGCGCAGGCCGGCGAGGGTCTGGTAGCTGTTCTGCGCGGTGCCGCAGCACATGCCGCTGGAGTTGTTGGCGACGATGCCGCCGATCTTCGCCGCGTTGATCGACGCCGGATCGGGGCCGATCTTGCGCTGCAGCGGCGCCAGCACGGCGTTGGCGCTGGCGCCGATCACCCCCGGCTGCAGGCGGATCTGCGCGCCGCCGGCGCGGATCTCGCGGCCGTTCCAGTTGTCGCCGAGGACGATCAGCACCGAGTCGCTGATCGCCTGGCCGGACAGGCTGGTGCCGGCGGCGCGGAAGGTCACCGCGACGCGCTCGGCGTGGGCCAGGCGCAGCAGTTCGACCACCTCGCGCTCGGACTCGACGCGCAGCACCAGCTGGGGGATCAGCCGGTAGAAGCTGGCGTCGGTGCCGAAGGCCAGGGTGGACAGCGGATCGTCGAAGCGCCGCTCGCGGGGGATCAGGCGCTCGACGGCGTTGAGGAAGGCGGCGGGCAGGCTCATGGGCACTCCGGCGGTCACGGTGGGCGCAGGCGCTAGGGGGCTGGCGCTGCAGGGCATGGCTCTGGGCGGGAGGCGCCCCGGCCGGCGGCATCGGGCCGGCCGTGCGGCGGCGCTCCCGCGGTGGGTCCGGGCGTCAGGCGCCCAGTTCGCGGACCAGCGAGTCGCGGCTGATCTCGCCGATCGAGCGGGCCCCGGTCAGGGTCATCGCCACGCGCATTTCCTTGTCGATCAGTTCCAGCAGGTTGCTCACCCCGGCGCCGCCGGCCGCGGCCAGGGCGTAGACGAAGGCGCGGCCGAGCATCACGCTGTCGGCGCCGAGGGCGAGCATGCGCACCACGTCGAGGCCGGTGCGGATGCCGGAATCGGCGAGGATCTTCAGTTCGCCCTTCACCGCGTCGGCGATGGCCGGCAGGGCGCGGGCGCTGGACAGCACGCCGTCGAGCTGGCGGCCGCCGTGGTTGGAGACGACGATGCCGTCGGCGCCGAACTTCACCGCGTCGCGGGCGTCGTCCGGGTCGAGGATGCCCTTGATCACCATCGGGCCGTCCCAGAAGTCGCGGATCCACTCCAGGTCCTTCCAGGAGATCGACGGGTCGAAGTTGTTGGCCAGCCAGCCGATGTAGTCCTCGAGGCCGGTGGGGTTGCCGCGGTAGGTGGAGATGTTGCCCAGGTCGTGGGGCTTGCCGAGCAGGCCGACGTCCAGCGCCCAGCGCGGGTGGGTGACCGCCTGCAGGTAGCGGCGCAGCGCCGCGTTGGGGCCGCTCATCCCCGAGTGGGCGTCGCGGTAGCGGGCGCCGGGCACCGGCATGTCGACGGTGAACACCAGGGTGGTGACGCCGGCGGCCTTGGCGCGCTCCAGGGCGTTCTTCATGAAGCCGCGGTCCTTGAGCACGTAGAGCTGGAACCACATCGGCCGGTCGATGGCCGGCGCGACTTCCTCGATCGGGCAGACCGACACGGTGGACAGGGTGAAGGGGATGCCCTTGGCGGCGGCGGCCTTGGCCGCCTGCACCTCGCCACGCCGGGCGTACATGCCGGTCAGGCCGACCGGCGCCAGGGCCACCGGCAGGGCCAGGGTCTCGCCGAACAGCTGGGTTTCCAGGCTCAGCTCGGACATGTTCTTCAGCACCCGCTGGCGCAGGGCGATGTCGGCCAGGTCGGCGACGTTGCGCTTGAGGGTGTGCTCGGCATAGGCGCCGCCGTCGATGTAGTGGAACAGGAAGGGCGGCAGGCGGCGCTGGGCGGCGGCACGGTAGTCGGTGGAGGCGGAAATGATCATGCGACGGCTCCCGGTGGATTCGCAAGGACGCCAGCCCCGGCAGGGGCCGGGGCTGGCGTGGGGGCTTTCGGTCAGCGGGCCAGCAGCGGGTCGCTGACGCCGAGGACGTAGATGGCCAGCAGGGCGATCAGGCCCGTGAACAGCACGTAGTACAAGGTCGGCCAGACGGTCTTGCGCAGGGTGGTGCCCTCGCGGCCGAGCAGGCCGACGGTGGCCGAGGCGGCCACCACGTTGTGGATCGCCACCATGTTGCCGGCGGCGGCGCCGATCGCCTGTACGGCGACGATCAGCGCGGTGGAGATGCCGAGGTTCTCGGCGACGCCGAACTGGAACTGGCTGAGCATCATGTTGCTGACCGTGTTGGAGCCGGCGATGAAGGCGCCCAGGGCGCCGACGCTCGGCGCCAGCAGCGGGTAGATGCCGCCGACGCTGTCGGCCACCCACTGCGCCATGGCGATCGGCATGCTCGGCAGATCGCCGGCGTTGACCCCGGAGTTGATCAGGATGCGCACCATCGGCACGGTGAACAGCAGCACGAAACCGGCGCCGAGCAGGACCTTGCTGGATTCGCCAACCGCGGCGGTGAGTTCACGCAGCTTCATGCCGTGGAGGAAGAAGGTGGCGATGACCACCGCGACCAGGATGCCGCCGGGCAGGTACAGCGGCATGAAGTCGGCCTTGATCCCGGCTTCGCCGAGGATGTCGGGGAACACCAGCACCACCGATTTCAGCGCCGCGCCGACTTCCGGGAACACCCGGCTGATCACCAGCAGGGCGCCGACCAGCACGTAGGGCAGCCAGGCGCGCAGGGTGCTCATCGGCCGCTGGGTGAGTTCGTCGAGCTTCATTTCCACGCTGCCCAGCCACTCGCTCGGCCAGTCCTTGGCGTCGGCGAAGTCCCAGGTGGTCTTGGGCACAAGGAAGCCGAGGCGCGCGGCGCTGGTGACGATGGCCAGGCCGACCAGGCCGCCGAGCAGCGAGGGGAATTCCGGGCCGAGGAACACGCCGGTGGCGGCGTAGGGCAGGGTGAAGGCCAGGCCGGCGAACAGGGCGAACGGCAGCACTTCGAAGCCGGCCTTCCAGCTTTTCTCCTTGCCGAAGAAGCGCGTCAGCATCAGCACCATGATCAGCGGCATCAATGTGCCGACGATGGCGTGGATGATCGCCACGTTGCTGGTGATCAGTTGCAGGAAGACTTCCCAGCTGGAGCCGTTCTCCGCCAGGCGCGCGCCGATCGAGGCGGTGTCCAGGCCGCTGTTGACGCCGATGATGATCGGCGTGCCGACCGCGCCGAACGACACCGGGGTGCTCTGCACCAGCATGCCGAGGATCACCGCGGCCAGCGCCGGGAAGCCGATGGCCACCAGCAGCGGTGCGGCGATCGCCGCCGGGGTGCCGAAGCCGGAAGCGCCCTCGATGAAGCAGCCGAACAGCCAGGCGATGATCAGCGCCTGGATGCGCCGGTCGGGGCTGATGGTGGCGAAGCCGGCGCGGATCGCGGTGATGCCGCCGGAGTGCTTGAGGGTGTTGAGCAGCAGGATGGCGCCGAAGATGATCCACAGCACGCCGAGGGTGATGATCAGGCCCTGTACGGTGGAGGCGAGGATGCGGTTGAAGCTCATGTCCCAGGCATACAGGCCGATGCCGGCGGTGAGCAGGTAGACCAGCGGCATGGCGCGTTTGGCCGGCCAGCGCAGGCCGACCAGCAGGATCGCGGCGAGCAGGATGGGGGAGAAGGCGAGAAGCGCGAGAATACCGGGTTGCATGGCGGGATACCTCGGTTCAGTGCTGCGCGAGGCGCGGGCGGACGGAGCGGATATGGCGGGCAAGCGGAGCAGGCATGGCTGAACCTCGTGGGCCGGTTGTTGGTCTTGTGGGCCTGAATTGGTAATACCAATTTACAAGTGGCGGGGCTCAGGTTAAAAGTCGTACTTGCCGGCTGTCAATCCGGGTCCTTACGACTTTAGTCAGTCGGAGGCGGCTTGTAAGGCTTCGCCCGCCGAGGCTAGGCTTGCCGCCCGCGCGTGCGGGCGTGTGTTTTGGTGGTCAAACCAGTGGAGAGAGGCAATGGGATTCGCCCCTGTTCGGCAGCGCCGTCTGTCGGATGACATCGTCGAGCGTCTGGAGGCGCTGATTCTCGAAGGCTCGCTCAAGGCCGGCGAACGCCTGCCGCCGGAGCGCGCCCTGGCCGAGCAGTTCGGCGTGTCGCGGCCGTCGCTGCGCGAAGCGATCCAGAAGCTGGCGGCGCGCGGCCTGCTGGTCAGCCGCCAGGGCGGCGGCACCTTTGTCGCCGAGACCCTGGGCTCGACCTTCAGCGATCCACTGCTCGAACTGCTGGGCAGCAGCGAGGAGGCGCAGCGCGACTTGCTGGAGTTCCGCCATACCCTGGAGGGCGCCTGCGCCTACTATGCGGCGCAGCGCGCCACGCCGATGGATCACCAGCGCCTGCGCGAGGCCTTCGAGGCGCTGCAGCAGTGCTACGCCCGCCCGCCGGCGCGCGACCGCGCCGAGGAAGGGCTGGCCGATGCGCGCTTCCATCTGGCGATCGCCGAGGCCAGCCACAACGCCGTGCTGCTGCACACCATCAAGGGGTTGTTCGATCTGCTCAAGCGCAACGTGGTGACCAACATCGGCGGCATGTACGCACAGCGCGGCGAAACCCGCGACATGCTGATGCGCCAGCATCGCGAGCTGTTCGAGGCGATCGTCGAGGGGCGCGCGGAGGAGGCGCGGGAGATTTCCAACCGGCACATCCACTACGTGCGCGAGGTGCTGTCCGAAGTGCAGCAGGAAGCCCGGCGCGAGGCGCGTGCGCGTCGCCGTCAGGGGCTTCAGGAGGGGGGGTAGGTCGGCGAAAGCGGCGCCCGCGGGGCGCCGTCGGCCTGTGCCGGGATGAGACTCGCGCGGGCGCGCGGGTCAGTCGTCCTTGCCCTTGCTGCGCACCGCGCGCTGGATCTCGCGGTTGGAGTCGCGTTCCTTCTCCACGGCGCGCTTGTCGAATTCCTTCTTGCCCTTGGCCAGGGCGATCTCGCACTTGACCAGGTGCTTCTTCCAGTACAGCGCCAGCGCCACGCAGGCAAAACCCTTCTGCTGCACGGCGCCGAACAGCTTGCCCAGCTCGTTCTTGTGCAGCAGCAGCTTGCGGGTGCGCGTCGGGTCGGCGATGACATGGGTGCTGGCGGCGGTCAGCGGGGTGATGTGGCTGCCGAGCAGCCAGGCCTCGCCGTCCTTGAGCAGCACGTAGCTGTCGGTGAGCTGGGCCTTGCCGGCGCGCAGGCTCTTGATTTCCCAGCCGGCTAGGGCGATGCCCGCTTCGAAGCGCTGCTCGATGTAGTAATCGTGCAGGGCTTTCTTGTTGAGGGCGATGGTCCCGGCGGGGTGTTTCTTCTGTTTAGCCATAGGCTGGGCATTATAAGGACTTGCCCGGCGCTGCGCCATGCATGTCTGCGGCCGCCGGCTTGAGCCGCCGGAGCGAATTTCGGACAATGCGCGCTCACTTTTCTGAGCCTCATCGCGCCATGAGCACCCGCATTCAACGCTCGGCCCTGTTGCCCTATCCGGCCCGTGCGCTCTACGACCTGGTCAACGACGTGGCCAGCTATCCGCAGTTCCTGCCCTGGTGCTCGGCCGCCGAGGTGCTGGAGAGCAATGACCGCCTGATGCGCGCGACCCTCAAGGTCGGCCGCGCCGGGATCAGCCAGCAGTTCACCACCCGCAACGCGCTGGTGCCCGGCGAGTCGATCACCATGAAGCTGGAGCAGGGGCCGTTCAGCGCCCTGCACGGGGTCTGGCAGTTCCAGGCGCTGAGCGACAAGGCCTGCAAGATCACCCTCGATCTGTCCTTCGAGTACTCCGGGGCGCTGGTCAAGGCCACCCTCGGGCCGCTGTTCAACCAGGCCGCCACCACCATGGTGGATGCCTTCTGCCAAAGGGCCAAGCAGCTGTATGGATAAGCCTGACACCATCGCCGTCGAGGTGGTCTACGCCCTCGCCGACAAGCAGAAACTGCTGCGCCTGAGCGTGCCGCGTGGCACCAGCATGCGCGAGGCGGCCGAGCGCTCGGGGATTGCCGGGTTCTTTCCGGAGCTGGATCTGGCCACGGCGCCGATGGGTATCTTCGGCAAGGCGGTGGCGCGTCCCGAGGAGCGGCTGCTGGAGGACGGCGAGCGGGTGGAGATCTACCGGCCGCTGATCGCCGATCCCAAGGAGGCGCGCAAGCAGCGCGCCGCCAAGGTGGCCCGGGACAAGGATGATGAGGCCGGATAGCGCGCTGTATGCCCCACCCACAAAAAAGCCCGACATCTGAGTCGGGCTTTTTTGTGGGTGGGGCGCATTCACTCGCCGTCGATGTCCAGCGGCTCGGGCAGCGGTACCGGCACGGCCTTGACCTCGTCCACTTCGCGCTGGATCTGCTCCAGCAGCGAGCCGGGGGCCGGCGCTGCCTCGCTGCGCGGGCGCTCCGGTGCGCCGCTGGGCGAAGCCGCAGGGCTGGCGGTGTCGATCACGGTGCCGCTGTCGCTGCCGAGGATCGCCTCGTCGCGGCTGGTGCCGGGGAGGAAGTCGCCGGACAGGCCGACCAGCTGGTCGTTGGCGTCGAAGATCAGGCCGATGCGTTCCTGCTGGCGCGGACCGCCGCCGGGCTGGATGCTGTACAGATAATCCCAGCGGTTGGCGTGGAAGGTGTCGGTGATCATCGGGTTGCCCATGATAAACCGCACCTGGCGCCGGGTCATTCCGGGGCGCAACTGGTCTATCATGTCTTGCGTAATCACGTTGCCCTGCTGGATGTCGATCTTGTAGACCCCCGGAAACGAGCAGCCGGCGAGCGTGGCAATTCCCAGGAAGGTGAGGCCGGTCAGCATGAGCTTGGCTTTTTGCATCGGTGGGTCTCTATCTGGCGGGGCAACAAAACCGGGATCATACCCGCATTGAGGGAGGCTGCGAAGCGTCCCCCACGAGAAAGCAGAACATGGTTGAAAACAACGAATTGCGCAAAGTCGGCCTCAAGGTCACCCTGCCCCGAGTGAAGATCCTGCAGATCCTCGACACCGCTGCGCAGCGCCACATGAGCGCCGAGGACGTGTACAAGGCGCTGATGGATGCGGGCGAGGATGTCGGTCTGGCGACCGTCTATCGGGTGCTGACCCAGTTCGAAGCGGCCGGCCTGGTCGAGCGCCACAACTTCGACGGTGGCCATGCAGTGTTCGAGCTGTCCGACGGCGAACACCACGACCACATGATCAATGTCGATAGCGGCGAAGTGATCGAGTTCATCGATCTGGAAATCGAGCGCCGCCAGAAGGCCATCGCCGCCGAGCACGGTTTCGATCTGGTCGACCACAAAATGGTGTTGTACGTCAGCAAGCGCAAGTGAAGCGCGGCCTGGCGGCCAGTGATGCAAACGGCGACCCGCGGGTCGCCGTTTGCATTTCCGGGGTGAGTGTGCGGCCTGCCGGTTTCAGGCGGCGGCCTGGCGCGTGGCGCCCTGCACCATGCGCCGGGCATGGGCCAGCGACTCGCGGGTGAGATCGAGGCCGCCGAGCATGCGCGCCACTTCCTCGATGCGCTGATGTGGGGTGAGGCAGGCCACGGCGGTGCGGGTCTCGTCGCTGCCGCGCTGCTTGTGGACGAACAGGTGCTGATGGCCCTGAGCGGCGACCTGCGGCAGGTGGGTGACGGTGATCACCTGGCCGCGCTCGCCGAGGCGCCGTAGCAACTGGCCGACCACTTCGGCGGTGGGGCCGCCGATGCCGACGTCGACCTCGTCGAACACCAGGGTCGGCACCCGCGAGGTCTGCGCGGTGATCACCTGGATGGCCAGGCTGATGCGCGACAGCTCGCCGCCGGAGGCGACCTTGGCCAGGCCCTTGAGCGGCTGGCCGGGGTTGGCGCTGACCTGGAACTCCACCTGCTCCTGACCCTGCGGTTGCGGCTCCTCGCTGCTGCACGGCTGCAGGGCGATGGCGAAGCGGCCGCCGGGCATGCCCAGGCGCTGCATCTCGGCCTCCACCGCCAGCGCCAGGTTGCCGGCGGCGTCGCGGCGCAGGTGGCTGAGGCGCTCGGCCAGGGCCTGGTAGCGCTGGGCGCAGGCGCCAAGTTCGCTGCCGAGCCGCTCGACGCTGGCGTCGTCGGCGTCCAGGCCCTGCAGCTCGCTGCGCAGCTGGGCCTGCAGGGTCGCCAGTTCGCCGGGCTGGATGCGGTGCTTGCGGGCCAGGCCATAGATGCTGTCCAGGCGCTCCTCGATCTGCTGCAGGCGCTGCGGATCGGCGTCGAAGTGGTCGACGAAGCGGTTGAGACCGGCCACGGCCTCCTCGACCTGGATCTGCGCGCTGGCCAGCAGGTTGACCGCTTCGTCGAGCGCCGCCGGCTGGCCCTGGCCGCCGCCCAGGCGCTGGATGCTGCCGTGCAGGGCGCTGAGCACGTTGCCGCCGTCGCTTTCGCTGCACAGGTCGAGCACCTGGCGGCAGGCGCCGAGCAGGGCGTCGGCGTTGCTCAGGGTCTTGTGCTCCTGCTCCAGCGCCTCCAGTTCGTCGCTGCCGAGGGCGAGGTTGTCGAGTTCTTCCAGTTGGTAGCTGAGCAGCTGGCGACGTGCCTGCTGCTCCTCGCCGCTGCGGCTCAGGCGCTGCAGTTCGCTGCGCAGCTGGCGCCAGCGCTGTGCGCTCTGCTGCACCTGGCGGGCCAGCTCGCCGGCGCCGGCGTAGGCGTCGAGCAGGCGGCGGTGGGTGTCGGGCTTGAGCAGCGACTGGTGCTCGTGCTGGCTGTGGATGTCGATCAGCAGCTCGCCGAGCTGCTTGAGGTCGCCCTGCGGGCAGGGCGTGCCGTTGATGTAGCCGCGCGAGCGGCCCTCGGCGGTGATCACCCGGCGCAGGATGCACGGGCCTTCGCCGTCCAGGTCGCGCTCGGCCAGCCACTGGCGCGCCTCGTCGATGCCGGCGAGGTCGAAGGTGGCGAGGATGTCGGCCTTGTCGGCGCCGGGGCGCACCACGCCGCTGTCGGCGCGATCGCCGAGGGCCAGGCCGAGGGCATCGAGCATGATCGACTTGCCGGCGCCGGTTTCGCCGGTGATGACGCTCATGCCGCCCCGCAGTTCGAGGTCGAGTTGTTCGACGATGGCGTAGTTGCGGATCGACAGGTGGACCAGCATGGCGGCGCTCCCGGAGACGGTGTCATTTCTGGTTATTTATACAGTACATTTTTCCCGTTCGCCAAGTCCCCCTTGAAGCCGGCGCGCGCGCCCCCATATAGGCGGCTGAATCCAGGGCCCTTGCGCCCGACCGCCGCTTTCCGAGGAGACCCCCATGGCTGACGAACACATTCTCGATCCGCAGACCGCCGAGGCCGCCGTGCAGGACGAGGCGCCTGCCGCTGCCGGCGACGACCTGGCGCAGCGCGTGGCCGCACTGGAGGAGCAGCTGGCCGAGGCGCGCGACCAGTCGCTGCGGGCGGTGGCCGAGCTGCAGAACGTGCGCCGCCGCGCCGAGCAGGATGTCGAGAAGGCGCACAAGTTCGCCCTGGAGAAATTCGCCGCCGACCTGCTGCTGGTGGTCGACAGCCTGGAGCGCGGCCTCGAGCTGTCCGATCCGGCCGACGAGGCGATCCGTCCGATGCGCGAAGGCATGCAGCTGACCCTCAAGGCGCTGCTCGACACCCTCAAGCGCTACCAGGTCGAGCAGCTCGATCCCCATGGCGAGCCGTTCAACCCCGAGCACCATCAGGCGATGGCCATGGAGGCCAATGCCGGCGTCGAGCCGAATAGCGTGCTCAAGGTGTTCCAGAAGGGCTACCTGCTCAACGGTCGCCTGCTGCGCCCGGCGATGGTGGTGGTCAGCAAGGCCGAGTGAGCAAATCGCCGGGAATGCCCTTGAAAGTCGTCGGGGCATCCCCATCTGTAGTGCCAAGCCAAATGAGTCATCCGGACGGTCCCGCGGGGGCCGGCGGAATCCAAGTTTCGGGAGAGTGAATATGGGCAAAATCATCGGTATCGACCTGGGCACCACCAACTCCTGCGTGTCCGTGCTGGAAAACGGCGTGGCCAAGGTCATCGAGAACGCCGAGGGCGGTCGCACCACCCCGTCGATCATCGCCTACACCAACGACGGCGAGATCCTCGTCGGCCAGAGCGCCAAGCGCCAGGCAGTGACCAACCCGCACAACACCCTGTACGCGGTGAAGCGCCTGATCGGTCGTCGTTTCGACGAGGACGTGGTGCAGAAGGACATCCAACTGGTGCCCTACACCATCGCCAAGGCCGACAACGGCGACGCCTGGGTCGAGGTCAAGGGCCAGAAGATGGCGCCGCCGCAGATCAGCGCCGAAGTGCTGAAGAAGATGAAGAAGACCGCCGAGGACTACCTGGGCGAGCCGGTCACCGAGGCGGTGATCACCGTGCCGGCCTACTTCAACGACAGCCAGCGCCAGGCCACCAAGGACGCCGGCCGCATCGCCGGTCTCGACGTCAAGCGCATCATCAACGAGCCGACCGCCGCGGCGCTGGCCTACGGCATGGACAAGGCCAAGGGCGACCACACCGTGATCGTCTATGACCTGGGCGGCGGCACCTTCGACGTCTCGGTGATCGAGATCGCCGAGGTCGACGGCGAGCACCAGTTCGAGGTGCTGGCCACCAACGGCGACACCTTCCTCGGTGGCGAGGACTTCGACATCCGTCTGATCGACTACCTCGTCGAGGAGTTCAAGAAGGAAAGCGGCATCGACATCAAGGGCGATCCGCTGGCCATGCAGCGCCTGAAAGAGGCGGCCGAGAAGGCCAAGATCGAGCTGTCCTCCAGCCAGCAGACCGACGTCAACCTGCCGTACATCACGGCCGATCAGACCGGTCCCAAGCACCTCAACGTGAAGATTTCCCGCGCCAAGCTGGAAGCGTTGGTCGAGGACCTGGTTGCCCGCACCATCGAGCCGTGCCGCGTGGCCCTGAAGGATGCCGGCATCGACGCCAGCAAGATCGACGACGTGATCCTGGTCGGCGGCCAGACCCGCATGCCGCTGGTGCAGCAGAAGGTCGCCGAGTTCTTCGGCAAGGAAGCGCGCAAGGACGTCAACCCGGACGAAGCAGTTGCCATGGGTGCTGCCATCCAGGGCGCGGTATTGGCCGGTGACGTGAAAGACGTACTGCTGCTGGACGTCAGCCCGCTGACCCTGGGTATCGAAACCATGGGTGG
>RRZU010909496.1_pt1 | contig 12225 bp, 4 predicted proteins | sample 2165561 | NCBI WGS metagenome assembly RRZU01 (sample SAMN10456909, study PRJNA506462) | wastewater metagenome | isolation source: wastewater sludge | place: USA: Moscow, Idaho | reverse complement strand
ACCTATTTGTATGTTTTTCAGTCGCACATAAGAACCATCTTCCAAAAAGCGTGTAGAAGCCCTCACATTATTTGATTTTGCTGCCCATGAAGCACGTGGTTGCGTGTTTGATGTTCCTTCGCCCGTCCAGTGTTCGAGGTAATATCTTTCGGTGACATTAAATCCACGGTAATATCCTTCGATGTCGTAGTTCACCTGCGAGAATAGCTTTTGTCCAAAAGCTCCCTGGAAAAATGCCGACAGGTCAAAACCTTTGTAATTTCCCGACAAATTCAAACCTGCATTGATCACCGGAATGGCACTTCCTGCAAAGTCACGGTCTTTTGCATCAATTACATTGTCATTGTTTATGTCGACATATTTTACATCGCCGGGTTTGATGTTTTTGCCCTGATAAGCGGATGTAAGTATTTCAGCTTCATTCTGGAATATTCCATCCATTTTGTACAAATAAAAAGAGCCGATAGGTTGACCAACATCTGTTTTTGTTGCTGATATTCCGGTGTCAACAGTTCCTGCATAGTAAGGCGCATCGATGTTCAGAACCTCATTGTGTAAGAATCCACCGTTCAGAGTGATTGTAAATCCGGCATCTTTATATTGTTTCCGGTAGAATACTTCGATATCAACCCCTGTATTGAGTACATTTCCTTTGCTGTTGATGTAGGGTGGCGAAGCTTTTCCGACAGAAGGTGGATAGGAAGCCGGCAACAACATATCATTTGTGATTTTATAATAATAGTCGAGTGTTGCTCCCCAGGTTCCCTTCAGCATCTCAAGGTCGACACCAGCATTGAACTGATTGTTTGTTTCCCATTTCAGGTCGATGTTACCCAAGGTTGTTTGGGCATAGCCATTGTAACTTGTTCCACCGAAAGTATAATAATACTGCGATCCGTATCGATCATAATAGGAATACAGAGGAATGTTCTGATTACCGATAGAACCATAACCGGCACGTAATTTCAGTTTGTTGATGTCCGATAAGTCCTTGATAAAATCTTCGGAATCGAGATTCCAACCGGCCGAAACAGAGTAGAAAGTTCCCCATTTATGACCGTCGCTGAAACGCGAAGAGCCATCACGTCTTAAAATTCCTGATACATAGTATTTCTGTTTGTAGTTATAGTTCACATTCCCGAAGAAAGACAGTAAGCTGGAACCCCATTCTGACTGATTTCCGGTCTTTATACCAAGGCCTTTGCCGATATAAAGAAAATCAGGATCTGTATTTGCAAACTGGCTATCGCTTAAGTACAAGCCGTTTGCTGTTTGTTTCACAGCCTCGGTACCAACTAATGCTGACAAATTGCTGTTTTCGTTCCAGTTCACACTGTAATTCAAAGTGCTGTTGATGGTCCAGTTCGAACTGCCTTCGCTTGAGATATTCAGACCATTGGTACTGTTGATGCGGTTAGCGGTTCCCCATGTTTTATTGTATTCTCTTTTGTCGGTAACATTGTAATCGATACCGGCAGTTGTTTTCCATAATAAATCAGGTGTAAATTTAACCAGTACATTTCCGGTGGCTAATAAAGTTTTTATCTTTTTTGTACGGTCGGTATTCGCCGCTAATCCTTCGGGACTATATCCATCTCCAAAGAAAGAATTATAAACTGCATCTCCGTAGTATTCCGAAGGTAAATCCACATAGTTGCCTGCGGCATTGTAGACAGGGATAGCCGGATTTCTGTAAAGAGCATAACGAACCACACTACCGCCTTCGCCTGCAGAGCCATCGCCTGAACTTGAAACAAGCCGGTTATTTGAAATACTTCCGCTTACATTTAATCCTACTTGCAACCATTTTTTTACATCAGAGCTGATGTTCGAACGTACATTGGCACGTTGATAACCTGTATTTTTAATAATACCATCCTGGTTATAGTAAGCTGCTGATATCAGATAGGTTGTTTTTTCGTTGCCACCGCTGATCGATAATTCATGTAGTTGTAAGGGTGCTGTTTGAAAAATTTCGTCAATATGACTTACATTCGGAAAATCTTTTACCCAATTACCTTCAATAAGAGATCGTTGCACAATTGAACCCTTGTTGTCGGCAGTGGCTGCTTCATTATAGAGTTTAATGTACTGATCCGTTGTGGCCATTTTTGTCAACCGGCCATGTGTCTGGAAGCCAATTTGAGTGTTGTAGGTGATCTTGGCATCACCTGATTTTCCACTCTTGGTTGTTATTAGAATAACACCGTTTGTGGCTCTCGATCCATAAATGGCTGCTGAAGACGCATCTTTCAATACAGTCATTGTTTCAATTTCGCCGGGAGGGATATTGTTCAGCGCACCTTCAATCGGAATGCCATCAACAATGTACAAAGGCTCGTTGCCTAAGCCTATAGAGTTGACACCACGGATACGAACAGATATCGGGGCTCCGGGAGCTCCTGTTTGTGCTGCCACATTTACGCCTGCAATTCGGCCTTGTAAAGCTTGTTGTGCTGAAGCAACAGGTATCTTGGAAAGTTCATTGCTTCCCACTTTACTGATGGCACCCAATACATCACGCTTTTTCTGAACCGAATAACCAACAACAACAATTTCATCTATCGTTTTGCTGTCGGACTCAAGTTGAATATCAAGCATTTTTTGTCCCGAAAACTTAACTTGCTGTGTCTTGTAGCCTATATACGATATTTTAAGAGTGCCGTCGGCTGGTGCGGAAATCACAAAGTTACCATCTAAGTCTGTAACAGTTCCGGTTTGGCTTCCTTCAACAATAATGTTCACACCAATAAGTAATTCACCTGTTTTTGCATCCTTTACAGTTCCTTTTAATTGAACCGTTTGCGCCAGCAGCACCAAACTTGTAAAGCTTAGAAAAATAAGAAATATTGTTTTTTTCATTTTTTAAATTGATATAAGGTAATTGAAAAGTTAACAATTAACACATTTACTCTCATTTATAGGAAATAACGATACCATTTGCCAATAGCATATTGTTTTTTCTCTCAATTTTTGTCCCTGCCGGCAATTCAACAAGAACGCAAGCCTGATCGGCCGGGATAGAGATTTTTGTACTTGTCGAAATTGCTTTCGCAAGGTATTTTTTTGTCACAATATCAAACACATCAACTTTAGCTGAAGGATGATAAGTAACCGATTTTGGTTCTTTGTACGGGTTATAATACAAATACTCCGGATAAGTTGTATTGGCATAAAAGTCAGTTTTGTTACAATTCAACCGTAAAATCATTTCTACATCGGTTGTATCCACAATAGCACCCATGATGCCTACCGGAGAAGTGCTGTACAAACTAAACATACTTTCTTTCGGGTTTTTCGGATTCCAGTTGGGACCATCGCCTAAGGCAACCGGATGTACTCCTCTTAATTCGGGTTTATCATAACAATCGGAGTAGCGCAAACCTTCGTAAGCCACCACCGAATTTGTGTAATTTTTCATTTCTGGAAGCCATTGGTTTTCTGAAGCTATTTCATTCGGGAAAAACAATCGGGAGGCGTTCACATTATTAAGCATCCATTTACCAATGGCACGTGCAAACTCCGGTTGGTATTTTACCATAGGAACCAAAGGCCAGGCCATTTTCATACTGTTCATCAAAAATGCATATCCTCCTCCGTCGGTAATACTTCCCTGTAGTCCACTTACATCATAATTACCCCATTTGCCAACGATCACTCCCCAACCATTGCGTCCATTCGGGTTTTTGCAACCTTCGAATACCCAATTCATCATTTTTTCGATGTTGTAATTTGTTCCTTGTTCTGCATTTAAACGTGCAGCTGTGTAAATCCCCATGGGCAGAAGAATTTCATAAAATCTGCTTTCCTTTTGACTGTCGAGCGCTGCGATGGCCGATTTGGCATGAGCAAGATATCGTTCATCTTTATATTTTTGATAGGCGGCATAAAGCACATATCCATGTCCTCCGGCAGCATCCTGCTGCAATGGAATGTGGTTGACAACTCCTTTCATCTGTCCGTAATCAAAATACGAATAATCGTAATTTCCATTCAATACCGAATCGGCTTTACAAAATTGCTCGGCAATGCTGCGTTGAATGTTGTCGGCATTTTCTACGTTGGGGAAAACGTCGCTGACTGCATAAAACAATACGTTCGGTAAAACATCGTACCACCAGTCGCGACCATAACCTCCGCCCAATAGAGCTACTTCGGGGCATGTGTTGTTCATCATTATGTTCCATCCGGTTTCCGAATTGAAATAATTCTGTATCATTTTTACATAGTTGTAACCATTTTGATGCGTTTTGTCTATTCCCATTAAACCTGCTCCCAGAATTGCCGAAAGCGAATTCAGACTTTCGTGAAATTCACCATCATTATGTGCTGGTCCCTGACGGACATCATTGATGGCCGTGTAAATTCCAAAAGTGATTTGTGGCAGATTACGCTGGCTATTGTCAAGCCAAATCATTGTGCCTGCCGGGAGATTTGGATTAAAATCGAATACATAGGCATCATAGTCTTTCGCCTTTTGCTTCCAATCAATAATTTTATAAGGTTGGGGTGTGTTGGGCATCAATTCTATTCGCTGAATAAGGGTTTGAGCTACGGGAGTTCCATAGTTGTCTGTCGTCTGGCAAGCATAGAAGCTACTTATAAGCAGCATAAAGAATAGAATTGATTTTGACGTTTTCATTATAATTTGTTTTTACTATTATTCAACTTGTGTTTACAATTTCTGATTGCATTTACAAAACTCATAATCGAGCTTAAAATTATGAGCGGCACTTCTTCTTATTGATTTATTTTTCCTGCACTGTTGCTGCTGATGATGCACTCCCGGTAGCTTCAGACGTTGTAGCGTATTTGGTATCTACCTCTTTGATAATGTGTTTTGCCAAAGGAAGTGAAATCAATTGCAATCCGGCTACTATGATCAATGCATATTTAAGTGCGAAAATCTCCGAAACAAAAAAGGCCAACAGAATAAACAATATCATCCCTGATGCTCTTCCGAAGAATAGTCCAACCTCGTGACTCAGGATGTATGCATATTCATTTCGCTTTTCAATTTTCGATACCGCATCTATCGTTTTCATCATTGTGGGAAAGTAAGCCAGATCGTGAAGCGGCTGGAAAAGTACCTTGCAAAGTACAAAAATAATTACGCCCAATGCAGAAAACATCATTCCATTCACTAATGTTCCGATAAAAAACACAATCAAACCAAATCCGAAAATATACATGCGGTGTTTTGGCTTGGCAATCCTACCCAGCACATACACAATGATAGCTGTTGCTCCACCACCAATTCCCTGAATCAAACCCAAAGATCCCTCATTCCCAACAAGTCGCATAACAAGAATGGCAGGCGCAGTGACCAAAAAACCCTGAACCATTCCTTTCAAACTTGCCAGCGCAAGAAATTTTTGCCATAAAGAGTGATATTTAAAATAAATAAATTTCTTTTGAACAGGATTTACAAAATCACCTTTCGATAATACAATACAAGCACCAATGGCAATAAAGAAAACAACAACAGTGATCAGTTTATAACCGGTATTTACATCGAACGAATGCCCGAATAATACTTTTCCATCAATACCTGCCAGAAATACACCAACAATTAACGGAACAACAATGCTCCAAAGCGAAAAGAAAAACGATTCCAATCCAAAGAAATAATTTCGGTTTTGATCGTTTGTAGAATTAAGTGTAAGCAAATAGCGGTTGGTCCAAAAGAAACCGGTTGAAGCACCCAATGCAAAACCTGCTATGCCCAACTGAACTATTCCCAGGGATTGAACAAACATCATCACCATTAATGAAACAGCCGTAAGGATAATTCCAAAGCTATATAATATGTTTACCTTGAAAACTTTGAGTAAAGCTCCGTTCAGCACGGATGTGCTCACTACCCCAACGTACATGCACAATTGATAAATCGCCACATAGGATGAATTTCCTGTGTTTCGCATGATATATGCACCAACAAAGATTTCGATAATCGGCAATATCAGTGCGTACAGCATATTGGTTGCCAGTATGGTACGGATATTCTTAGGCTGGGTTTTGAAGAATGTAAATTCTCCGGTCAGTTTGTTGGTCATCAGGCTTTCTTTAGTGAGTTTAAAATTTCGGTAATTGAGAACTCGGCACTACAAATAACTTCATCACTGGCTCCGTAGAATATCTTAATGGTGTCGCCGTCAACATAATGTCCATTTGTGAAAACTACATTTCCAAAAAATCCTGTTTGCTCATATGCTGCTATGGGTTCCATAATCGGTTCGGTACTGCGGGCAAGCACTTTCGAAGGATCATTCAGGTCGAGTAACAAAGCGCCTAAACAATAGCGATGTTTTTCATTGGCGCCATGATAAATTTCGAGCCAACCTTCGGAGGTTTTAATGGGTGCTCCACCTGCGCCAACGCGTGCCGAATCCCAACTCCCTTCGCGGGTAATGGCTACACACTTATGGTTTCCCCAATGCAAACGATCGGGCGACTGCGCCAGCCAAATGTAATTTCCTCCCAATTCAGGGCTGCTTGGTCGGTGAAGTGCATAATACATTCCGTTTATCTTTTCTTCGAACAAAGCACAATCCTTGTTGTGGGGTGGAAATATCATTCCCTTGCGGTCGAGCTGTTGAAAATCTTTGGTGGCAATTAAGCCCACGCCTACAGCCACCGACGAAACTTCGGTAAAGCTGAGGTAGAAACCATCTTCCATTGTGGCTACGCGGCAATCTTCGATGCCAAAAGCTTCCAAATCTCCCTCGCCGTAAATAGGAGGATAAGCAGGGTCTTCGTAGAAATGAATATCATCATCGCTACACACCAAACGCAAATAGGATAATGTTGTAAGATAATTTTTGCCTTTATAAAGAATAACACGCGGATCGGTGGCATCAAGCTGTGGGTCGTTCACATCAAAGCTAAGCACTTCAATTTTTCCATCGTTATAAATAGGAAAGCTTATTTTACCTTCAATTTGTTTCGGACGTTCGGCTACGCGGAGTAGTAGCCATGTTTTTCCATTCATACGGAATACTCCCGGATTGAGAAGACAGGTAATTTCCATTCCATTTATTCCGGCTTTGAGATCGGCAGGACGTAACAGTGGATTTTTTAGTGATCGTTTTGCAATATCCATAATATTATTTTTTGTTTTAAGAATCTGTGGCAAATGTAAACCAAGCATTCAAAGTAAAGGGTATCTTATTTCAACAATAAAGTACACATTTTTTACAAAAGTGCTGTATGATACCTTTTTGATAAAAACATATACCTTGCTCAGAATATAACAAAGTCATAATTTTATTATATTTGCGTAATCATAAGGAAAAAAACTATTCAATGAGAAAATCGCTGCTGCTTTTTGGCATTCTGATTACAATCAGTTTACAGGCAAAAAAATACGACATTACTAATTTGACGAACAATGATGGACTATCAAACAGTTCTATCAATACGATACATCAGGATGCTAACGGATTGATGTGGTTTGGCTCGTGGGATGGACTTAATATTTATAATGGAAGGGAATTCAGCATATACAAACCCGAGCCGGGCAATGTGCAAAGTATAAGCAATAATATTATCCGCGATATTGTTGAAGAAAGTATGAATGTGCATTGGGTGGCCACCGACAGGGGAATAAACTGTGTGGATATGCGCAGAAAAAGCTTTGAACGTTTTTTTGTGGACGGCGAATACCAAACCCTATCGGACGAACATTCTTTTTTAATTGCCAAAAACAGTTCCAACATTATTTTTGCCGGAGTAAATGAAAAGGGACTGTTCTTTTTCGATAAAAATACCCACCGGTTCAAACGTCTTACGGCAGTGAAAAATTATCAATTGAGAAAGATATTTTTTGATCAGGATGATAATTTATGGCTTTATACAGACGACAGGACTTTACTAAAGGTTGTTTTCAAAAAAGGAAAATCGCCTGAACCTCAGATTGGCAATGTTGTAGAGTTTAAACATTTAATTAATATTGAATCGGTGTTTTATAGTCCTACCAACGAATTGTGGATGCAGTCGGGGGGTGGATTGTTTTCCTACAAAATTTCCGAGGGTATTTTAAATGCATTTCAGCCGGGATACAACACAGGACTAATTAAAGCTGCACTTTTTGTAGATGATTACCAATTGTGGGGAACTTCGAACGGCTTATTTCGTTTTGATCCTGCCACAAAACAAGTTGAATTGGTGATGCCCAACGTTTCTGTATTGTCGCTGGCGGGTGGTACTCAGCAAATCGTGTGGGTGGGCACTGATATGCAGGGTGTGTGGCAATTATCTCCTTCGCGCGATTCTTTCCGTTCATATTCAGCTGAAAACATACCTTCATTCGGAAACAGCGCCGTACGAACATTTTTTGAAGATCCGGGCCGTACACTTTGGGTAGGGACAAAGGGAAGTGGAATTTTTACCCTTAACCCCAATGTTGAAAATTCGAATGCGGCAAACGTACAACATTTTAATACAACAAATGGATTGCTTAGCAATTCGGTATTCACTATTGTTAAAGGTCAGGAAAACGAATACTGGATTGGAACCGATGGCCGTGGCATTAATTATTATGATTTAAAAGCAAAAAAAATAAAGACGCTGGCCATTCCGGTCAATATTATTCAGAAAGTCAATCTGACTTCAGTGTATTCAATTTTGCCTGCCGACAAATCAACCTTATGGGTTGGTACAAGTGGTTATGGCATGTATAAGCTTGAAATAGACCGAACCACAAATCCCTATTCGATAACAAACTATAAACAATATATCTACGAAAAGAACAAAAAATCGCTAAGTAACAATATTGTATACTCAATTATAAACGACGATGCGGATCATCTGTGGATTGCCACCCGTGGTGGAGGTCTGAACAGGTTCAATAAGAAAACAGAAGTATTCGAAACGTTCAGATTTTCATCCAATAACTCAGGTTTTATAAGCAGTGATGATGTGTTGTGTCTCTACAAAGATAAATTGGGATATTTATGGGCAGGCACCAGCATGGGATTGAATAAACTGATACGTTACGACAAAGGAGTGCCTGTTTTTACGCGGTTTACCGAAAAAGAAGGAATGCCAAACAATACCATCCATGGAATTCTGGAGGACAAAGAACATAATTTATGGTTGAGTACAAACAAAGGAATTGCCAAATTGGTTAAAGATCGTGATAACTATCGTATTATATCTTATTATCAGAAAGATGGGTTGCTTAATAATGAGTTTTCGGATGGAGCATTCTACGAAAGTCCCTATACGCATCAGCTTTATTTTGGTGGAATAAATGGATTCAATGTGTTTAATCCAATGGAAATTACGCATAGTACTTATATGCCGTCCCTGTTGTTGGATGCTTTTTATGTAGATAATGTAAACACAAATATGTCTGATTATCTTAAATCGAAAAACAAAGGCGAGACACTCATTTTATCCTACAAAAATAAATCATTTAGCTTCCGCTTTATTCCACTCGACTATATATCAGGTTCGAAATGCGAGATTTCGTATCTGCTCGAAGGCTATCAAAAAGATTGGATTCATTTGGGGACTTCCAATACAATTGTGTTGTCGAATCTACCCAAAGGTGATTATGTACTTAAAGTGAGGTGTAGTAATGCTGATAAACTCTGGGGCGATAATTATTATTCGCTTCCTATTAAAATGTTACCTCCCTGGTGGGCAAGTAATTTAGCTTATTTGTGTTATGCTGTTTTGTTTGTTTTGATACTGTTGCTTGTAAAGCGATTCGTGAAATATCAGTATACGGTTAGAAACAATATACGACTCAAAGAACAGGAAAAAGAGAAGATGGAGGAAATCCATCAGGCAAAACTGAGATTTTTTACAAATATTGCTCATGAGTTTTCTAATTCTCTGACATTAATTTATGGACCTTGCGAGCAATTGCTCCGAACTCATGCTGCGGATGGAGTTACCCGGAAATATATCAATACGATCAAGTCGAACTCCGAACGCATGCAATCGTTGATTCAACAGCTTATCGACTTCAGAAAAGCTGAAACCGGTCATTTGAAACTTGAAATTGAAAAGGTTGACATTACCGAGTTGGTAAAATTTGTTGTCGATAATTTTATGAATGTATTGGAACAGAAGAGGATACGCTTTAATCTTTCGTTTTCTGATACTGATATAATATGGCAAACTGATAGAGACAGTATTGAAAAGATTGTATTCAACCTTGTTTCCAACGCCGTGAAATACACTCCCGATGATGAAAAAATTGATCTGAAAGTAGAGATAAATGATAATCAGCTGCTCATATTGGTAACAAATACCGGTGTAGGTATAAAACCAGAGTTTCAGAGAAATATCTTCGACCGTTTCGAGGTGCTTGAGCGCTTTGAAAAACAGGTGTCTAAAGGATTGGATACCCGCAATGGAATTGGTCTGGCGCTGTGTAAAAACATTGTGGAAGTATTGCATGGAACGATTGATGTGGAAAGCGATGGCGACACCTTCACTACATTTAAAGTGAAACTACCGATGCAAAATATGGGTGAACAATATTCCGACACTTTACAAACGAAAAATGCTGCACCAAATGTTACAATTGAGCCTGATGAAGAAAAAGTGAATGTAAAAGAGCGCATTGCAATACCTGATGTTCAGAAAGAAGGTTTGGTGCTCGTGATAGACGATGAAAAAGAAATAAGGGAATTGCTGAATGATTTTTTGTCTGACAAATATGAAGTTGCTGAGGCTGCGAATGGACAGGAAGCTATTGAACTTATGCGGATAAGAATGCCGATACTGATCATTTGCGACATAATTATGCCTGTAATGAACGGGGTGGAGTTTGTAAAGACAATGAAACAACAGGAACTTACCCGGCACATTCCGATTATTTTTCTGTCAACGAAAGGAACCGTTGAGAATCAGATCGAAGGCCTTGAGGTAGGTGCTGATGCTTACTTAAGTAAACCATTCCATCCCCGCCATTTGGAAGCATTGGTTGAAAATATGTTGCATCGTAACAAAGCAATTCTTGATTACAGTGAATCGGCTCATGCGGCATTGGAACAATTCGAAGGTAAACTAATTCATAAGGAAGACAAGGAGTTGATGTTGTTGATTACAAAAACTATTCAGGAGCAGATAGACAATGAAGATCTTACACTCGATTTTATTGCAAGTCAAACGACACATAGTAAGATGCAGTTATACAGAAAGATGAAAGAGATTACCGGACTTACTCCTACAGAATACATTCGTACTCTGAGGCTGAAACAATCGGAAAAACTACTTAAAACGACCAACAAAACTGTTCAGGAAATTATGTACAATTGCGGCTTCAATAATAAGGCATATTTTTACCGCGAATTTGCTAAAAAATACCATCTTACCCCTAAAGAATACAGGAATCAGAAATAAATTTGCCTACTGTATTTCCCTTTTTTACAGGGGAGATCAACTAAAGTCTAAACCATGTTTTCAAAACAAATAGTGCGAAGGTTAGCATAAATCAGTAGCTATAACTATTTTTTTTAATTATGAATGGCAAGGAGTTAGGTGAGCCAAATCACTGTGTAAACAAATGTGGAGGACCGACATTCCTTTATTCTTCCGTTGGTTTTAGAACGGAATAGATCATGCCAACCCAATATTTTACAACAAAACAATGACAAAGTGCATCTCTAATACATGTTTCGTTATAACAAAAGGACATTTTTAATAAGCATTTGCAGCGTCAGGACTCTAATGATACACTTAATTTAAGTAAGAAAATTGCTGCATTTGTCCAAAATAGAACGACCATAGTTAAAATACTTGTTCTGATGAGGACAGATCTGATTTCGGGTATATTTAACGTTTAAAGTCAATTTATACACAGTTTAATGGGTTAAATCAATAAAAAACAAAAATAATGCATTGAAAATTTGGCTCGTACCTACTTGTTTTTGTTATTTTGCACCCGATTTGGAAAAAACGAAACTTACTTATTCATTACACTATGTCAAAAAACCTCGTTATTGTAGAGTCACCTGCTAAAGCTAAAACGATAGAAAAATTTCTCGGAAGCGATTATCATGTGATGTCCAGCTTTGGCCATATTCGCGATTTGGCCGAAAAAGGCATTGGGATTGATTTTGAGAATAATTACGAACCACAATATGTTGTATCTACCGATAAAAAGAAAGTGGTTTCGGAGTTGAAGAAAGAGGCAAAATTGGCAGAAGTTGTATGGCTTGCTTCCGATGAGGACCGCGAGGGAGAAGCCATTGCATGGCATTTGTT
>RRZU010504477.1_pt1 | contig 12225 bp, 9 predicted proteins | sample 2165561 | NCBI WGS metagenome assembly RRZU01 (sample SAMN10456909, study PRJNA506462) | wastewater metagenome | isolation source: wastewater sludge | place: USA: Moscow, Idaho | reverse complement strand
CTATAAGATAATTATAATTATTTACAAAAAGGGAGCGAATGAACAAGGTATTACTAAATTCTATTTTAGTTTTAGGTGTTTTTTTTATAAATGGTTGTTCGATAAAAGAATATAAACTCTTTCAAACTGAAACAAAAAAACAAGAAGAAATCACAAAAATAAGTGAAGAAGACTACGAAAAAGAAGCAACTTATGAAAATAAAATTGCTCCAAATGATAGACTATCTATTACTGTTTACGTACAATCAGGTCAAGGTTCACAACAAATGTCTTCGATTCTTACTACTAGGTCAAACACTAGTTCAAATACAAAAGAAGATGATATAGGTATATTAGTTACTCAAAAAGGTACTGTTAGATTACCTCTTATTGGAAGTGTTGAACTTGTAGGACTTACAGAAGATGAGGCCTCTGAAAAATTGATTGAAATGTATAAACTTTATATAAAAAATCCTTATGTAAAAACTGAAATAAAAAATCAAAGAGTTATCGTAATAGGTGAAGTTAAAAAACCAGGTGTTGTATCTGTAACAAATGGAACTATGACTGTAATAGAAGCTATTGCACAAAGTGGAGATTTGACAGATTTAGCAGCTAGAAATAATGTGAAAATTATCAGAGGTGATTTAAGAAATCCAACTGTTAGAACTATAGATATTGCAAATATTGTTGCATTAAATGAATCTAGTTTGTTCTTAAGACCAAATGATATTATTTATGTTCAACCAAGAAATCTAAAAGGTTATAATAAAGCCTTTGATGAAATCATGCCATTTTGGAATATGTTATCTAGTATCTTAGATCCATTTGTTAAAAGAAAAATAATTATGGGTGATATAGAATGATGCAAACGTCTAATAATCAAATATCTAATGATGAGATTGATTTAAAAGATTTATTCAAAACCATAATGAAATACAAATATATCATCGCAATAATTGCGATGATATTTTCTATTTTATCGGCTATTTTTGCATATACAAAACCTAGCATTTACTCTTCTTTTGCAACTATAGAACTGCAAGAAGATTCATACAGATTGAGTCCTGATGATGCTTTGAAAAAAGCATTTACAGGTGGAAGTGTAAATGTTGAGAATCAAATAGAAATACTAAAATCAAAATCTCTAGCAGATAGAGCTGCAAAAAATCTAAGTTTAGGAACTAGATATTTCACAGTAAAAAACTATAGATTAAGAGAGTATTATCAAAATTCTCCTTTTATTGTAATAGACAAAGTTTTAGATGATACTATTTATGGAACAAAATTTAATCTGATTCCTATAGATGAAGACTCTTTTAGATTAGAAATCAAACCTATTTCTAAATTCTCAAAAAGAGGAATATTAGCTTTATTGGGAGTTCAACCTTTTGAAGATTATGAATTAATAAGTTATGATCAAGTTCATAAATATAATGAAGATATTGTTTCTCAATGGTTTACTCTAAATATAACAAAACTATCACCTCTTGAAAATGAAGAATATAGTTTTTCTTTTGTTCATCCAAGTTCACTATCAAACTATTTTGCTGATTTATCAGTTAGCCAAGTGTCTAAACTATCATCAATATTGAGAGTTTCTATAAATGATACAGTTTCTCTAAGAGCTAAAGATTTATTAAATAGCTTATTTAAAGCTTATTTGGAACAAGAAATTGAAAGAAAATCAGAAGTTGCAAATCTATCTTTGGATTTTATAGATAATCAGCTTGAAGAAATAAATGCAAAATTAAAAGTATCAGAGTCTGATTTAGAAAGTTATAAAGAGTCTAATGATGTAATAATTTTATCAGATAAAGCAAAAACTGTTTCTAGTCAATTGGTTGAGTATGAATCAAAAATTCAAGAGCTTGACATTGAAGAGAATATCATGAAAAATTTATTTCAATATATCTCAAATAATCAAAATTTAGCTGGATTAAGTGTTGGTTCTATAACTTTTGCAGATCCTGCTTTGACTATTTTAATCAAAAGTTTACATGAACAAGCTTCTCAAAAAGAGACTTTATTGCTTGATTACACAGAACTGCATCCTGATGTTGTTAAATTAAATCAAACTATTTCAACACTAAGAAGACAAATTATTGCTTCTTTAAAAAACAATTTAAAACAATTAGAACAAAGAAAAAAATCACTTAATGATTTGATATTCAAATTCAAAAAATCTTTAGAAACTCTGCCTAAACAAGAAAGAGAACTTACTAGACTTACTAGACATTTTAGTGTTAATGAAAAAGTTTACTCTTATTTATTAGAAAAAAGAGCTGAAACAGCAATCTTAAGATCATCTACTATTTCAAATGCTAGAGTTTTAGATGAAGCTTTAAATTACCCTATTCCTGTTAAACCAAAAGGAGTTTTAATTGTATTAGTTGGATTAATACTAGGTATTATTGTTGGTCTTGCTTATGCATTTTTAAGAGAATTTTTCAATAATACAATCAAAAATACAGAAGAAATTGAGAAATTTAGTTCTATTCCTATATACGGAGTTATTCCTTTCAATAAAAGTAAAAAAACTACAAATATCTTCTTAGAAGCATTTAAATCAATAAGAACCAATCTTCAGTTCTTACCACAAAATGAATCAAGTAGAGTAATAAGCGTAACTTCATCTGTTTCAGGAGAAGGAAAAACTACTATTGTTGCAAAGCTTTCTGAAGTTATAGCTCAAACTCAAAAGAAAACTATTGTTTTAGACTTAGATTTAAGAAAAGCAAGTGTTCATAAAGAGTTTAATTTGCCAAATAATGTTGGAATGAGTAACTATTTAACAGGTCAAAATTCACTAGAAGAAGTTATTAAAAAAAGTGAAAATGAATTTGTTGATATTATAACAACAGGTCCTTTACCTCCAAATCCTTCAGAGCTTATCTTGACTGAAAAAATGAAAAATTTACTAGAAGAGTTAAAAAAATCTTATGATTATGTAATAATAGATACTCCTCCTGTAGGACTTGTATCTAATGCTTTAATTTTGATGAATTATTCTGATATTACATTTACGATTGTAAGAGCTAGTTATACAAGAAAAGAGTTTATAAAAAATCTTGATAGACTTGCAAAAGAACACTCACATAATCATGTAGGAATGATTTTAAATGGTGTAGAAATTGGAGATAAATATGGCTATGGTTATGGTGTAAGCTATGGTTATGGTTATGGAAATGGTAAATACTATAAAAATAGAACTTGATTAGTTCTTCAAAAAGAAATCAAATAAAATTATTTTTTATTTGATTCTTTTCAAATATTTTTTCTAGTTTTCCTTTTTCGATAAAATTTTTCAATGAATCAAAATATCTCATACTATGAATATCACTTCCTAGAAAATCAACTAAACCTTTTTCTACCAAATATTCACAAGCTAACTTTGGTTTTTTACCATAAAAATCATTTAAAGAATTAAGATTTATCTGAAATAAAAGACCTAAATCTTTCAAAGTATCATACTTTTCAAATGTGTTAGAATAAAAGCTATATCTTTCAGGATGAGCTAAAATAGGTTTATATCCAGCACTTAGAAGTTCATAAACAATTTGTTCTAAGCCAAATGGATTTGAAGTATATGAAAGTTCAAATAAAATATGATTATCTCCAAATGTTAATAAATCTTTTTTTCTAATCAATTCTATAAAATGCTCATCATAATAATATTCAGCTGCGACATGAAGTTCAATGTCTATATTTTGCTTAATAAGTTCGTTCTTTACTTTTTCAAAGCCACTTAAAATAGTCTCTTTATTATTTGGAAATCTATGACTCATGATGTGAGGTGTTGTTATTAACTTTTTGTAGCCTAAATTTTTTAGATTTTTTATTATTTCAACGCTTTCTTCCAAAGTTTTAACACCATCATCAATATTAGGAATCAAATGAGAATGTAAATCCGTAGTATAAAAATAATCTAAAGGAAGTTTTTCTTTTTTTTGAAAATTTTTAAATAGTTTTGATAGCAAATATTAGTCCTTTTTGATTTAATCATTAGGCTAATTTTAGCCTAATGATTATATATTTTCAACAACAATATCTTTATCAATTAAAAGTGTTAAAGTCTGTTCTGCTGTTCCTTTTGCTGTATAAGTAATGTAACCATCATCTTCAGATTCATTAATAGTATTAATATCTTTATCATTTTCATCTTTTGACCAAACACTTAGGTCAAGTTTAATTTTATCATTATTCTCACCATCTATAACCAATGTATTTGAACTATCGTCAGCAACCATATCTTCAAAATCTTTTATCGTAAGATTTGAAAGAATATGCTCTGAATTTGATAAATCTATAGAATCAATATCCTGAATTTCTACAGAAGTAGAAATATTTTCTAGTAAATCTCCTAAATTAATATTTTGTTCTTCACCAAAACTCAATATTCCACCATCATCTAAAGAAATAGATGTATCATTTATCTCTTCTGTTGTAATTAAGATAGAAGCAGTAGAAGAATCAGTAGTTCCTTGAGAATCTGTTGCATTATAATCAAATGAAATTTCAAGATTTCCTAAACTTGAGAACTTCTCTGCAAAAGCATTATTTACAATATATTCACCTGTGTCTTCATCAAGTGTTAGAATCATTCCAGCAAGAGTTGGTGTTACTTTTGATTCTATTGAAACTTGATTATTCGTAGTATCTATAGTTACTACTTCTTGAAGTTTTTCTATTACTTGGGTAATACTAATTAATTCTAAAATATTACTATTTGAATCAATTATTGACTTTAATTGAACTCTTAATGCCTCAATCTGAACTAATAAAACTGGGTCAATACTCATTAATTCAGAAGGTGAGATTATATTATCAGCTAAAATACTTGTTGCCAAATCTTTTATTTGTGGATTATTATATATAAACAAATTTAGACTATTATATAAATTACCTAATGCTGTTAAATTTTCTTGTGTTAATAAATCTTGTAATAAAACAATATCTTGTGCTACTAAACTTGTGTTTTCTATTATTGAATCTTGATTTGCTACAACAAAATCTTTTAACAATACTATTGAATTTTTCAAATCAGGATTTGAATTTAACAATCCTTGTAAAATTACAACTGCCGTTTTTGTAGTTGCAATTGTTTGAGGATTAAGAGTTAGTAATCCTGATAAATCACCTGTTGCAATAAAGTTTGTAACTACTGGTTTAATATCTTGAAATACTGATTCTAATGCTGAAGTATTTAAATTTGTTAAAGTGCTTAAACCGTTAATATTTGATATTGTTAAAGCCACATTTACAGATGTATTATCTATAGAATAAGTTAAAGTATCATTTAAATCAACATCTTTTGCTGATAATTGACCTTTATATACTTTAGATGTATCATCATTTTGAATTTGTGTATATACTACACTTGTAACTAGTCTATCATTTGTTCCTGTGATTACTATGCTAACTTTTTTTATCTCACTCATCGCATTCTCTGCTCCTGAGTTATCTATTGCTACTACTTCAAAGCTCACATTTGCTATCTCATTCTCTCCTAAGCCATCAAATCCATTACTAAACACAAAGAAATCACCTACATTCGCTTCTATCCCTAATGCATCTATTCTCTCTTGTGTTAACTGAACTACTCCATTTATCCCTTCTGTTATTCCTGCATTTACACTTGTAAACACCGAACTATTTGAAACTAACGAAAGGCTCAATCCATCATTTGAATCTACATCTGTTATTTCTAACATTTCAAACAATTCTGCTTCACTTATTACATAATACACATCTGGCAATGTTGCTGTTGAACTCAAGTCTGTTTCACTCAATTCTATTATTGGTTCTACATTTATTATTGGTCTATCATTTGTTCCTGTGATTTTTATATTCAATACAGAACTTGCACTTGCATTAAAATCATCTGTTACAGTGATTGGAATAGCTAATTCTAGAATTTCTCCTTCAGCTAAATAATCATACTTATTTGCATCAAAAGTATATGAACCATCAGTATTTAGAACGAATCCGTCTATAACTTCTATTGTAGAAAATATTAAATTTGCAAAATTAGTATCTATATCTGAGGCTGTTAATTGTCCTTCTAAAATTATGTTTTCCAATAAACTATTTTCTTGAATTTCTATTGTTGGGGCATCATTTACTGGATTTATTGTTACATTTATTGTTTGTGTTGTTGTTACTGTTCCATCATTTACACTTAATGTTATTACATCATTTCCATTAAAATTTTCATTTGGTGTATATGTTATTACATTTCCATTTATTGTAACCACTCCATTTATTGCTGTTGCATTTGAAGTTAATATATCTCCATCTATATCATTTAGTGTAAATGTTATTGTTGTTGAATTGTCTTCATCTACTGTTAGTGTTGAATTTACTTCTATTGTTGGTGCACTATTTAAAACTTGCTCCTCATCTATAAGATTATTCAATGATGAAAGAGCAGGTTGAGTTACTGTTGTTTCTTGTGAACTTGCATCCTCAAAAACTCTATCATTTGGATAACTGTTTTCTTCAAAATCTAATCCGTCATTTTCAAACTCATTTACTCGTCCACTATCTGAATTAGTACTAGTTTGATTTCCTTGTGCTTGTTCTCCACCAGCAGCAGTTGCTTCAAGAGCTGAAGCTAAATCTGTTATTGAAGCGAGTATTTCATTTGATTCTTCTCTAATAATCTCAATTAACTTATCTCCGTCATTCTGAACTAATATATCAGATATATTTTTCAAAATTAATTCAAAAACATTTCCTTCTTTATCAGTAAAATTTACTTTTAAATCTTCATCTTGCAGAGTTGTTACAAACTTAACCCCTTGAGGAATTTTGATTAAAAGTGTTTTACTAGAATCTATATTATCTAGTGAATAACTTTTTTTACCATTTAATTCTTGTACGTTTGATAAGTCTATATTTTGACCATATTTGTTAATTGAAATCATTTTAAACCTTTAAAGGAAATTTTTATATCTAATTATATAAAAAAAGTAGTTGCATATTAGTTTCATTATGAAATTTATTATTTAAATATGTTATAATTTGTTATGAATTTATCACTAAAAAAAATACTTAAACATTCTAATGTACTTTTTATATCTGAACTGGACAATTCCTTTAAAAAAATAGAAAATATTCTAAATCTATTTTTTAAAAAAATTTATTATACAAACTCCTTGGAAAAAGCAAATTTTTTCTATGAAGATTTTTTTCCAAATGTAATAATTATAGATATTAATCTACAAAAAGATAATGGAATGAATTTCATAAAAGAGATAAGAAAAAGAAATAAAAATTTACCTATTATTGTAATAACTGATTTAAAAGAAACAAATATACTATTAGAAGCAATAAAACTTAATTTAATAGATTATATACTAAAACCTTTAGATTTGAACAAATTTATTAATGCATTAAATCTTTGTGCAAAGCAAATATTAAACAATGGAGATATTTTAAGTTTTATAAAAAATTCATATAAATATAATTACATCCAAAAAACTATTATTAATAATACTGAAGAAATAAAATTAACTAAAAACGAATCAAGACTAATTGAAGTATTTTTAGCTAACAAAAATAAATACATTAAAAATGAAGATATAAAAAGAATAATTTGGTCTCAAAAAGAAATCTCAGATTCAGCATTTAAATCATTAATAAATAGATTGTCTAATAAAATAGGTAAGGATTTAATAAGTAATTCTTTTGGTATGGGATATGGTATCTTTGATTAAAATAAAATGGCTCCGGCACCTGGATATGAAGTCATTGTATCACACAATCCCAATTTTAAGCCATTTATGAATTTGGCTTCGGCATTTTGTATCATTGTTTTTTCCTCAAGTATCTCAACCAAAAAGTTGATGAATTATAGAAAATATTTTTTTATCAAATATTATTTTCTAGTGTTTAATTATATCATTTTTAAAGCTTTTTTTCAAATTAAGATACTTTCCCAAATCCTGACATAAAAATAGAGCCTATAAAAGTTACATAAAATTAGTTCATAATCAAAGGAAATTTTTCATAATATTTTTGCAACTGTATATCTTTTGAGAAATTTATTTGAGTATTAAATTTATCTGTGATGAAATATTGTAGATTTTTATCATATTTTCATTTTATAGGGTTTTTCAGGGAATACTTTATTCTTTATCAACAATTTAAAAAAAACAATGCAAAAAATTTTATTTATTCAATAGAAGCTTCATGGGCTTTATATCTTATCCTTTGAAGTATCTCTATAAATTCATCATTTACTTTTAAAATAGTTTTTCTTGAATGACTTATAACTTTCCCTGCTATATTATAAATCTTATATCGTATTGTTTTTACCGTATGGTGTTGTAAATTTTCATCAAGGATAGTTTTAAATAAAATAAAAAGGTTATAGGCTAAAGTACCTATTTGAAAGTATAAAGCATTAGATATAAAATCTCTTGATGGAAGATAGTCCATATTGAAACCATTTTTGAATTCTTTAATTTTATTTTCACTTGTTTCTCCTCTTTGACGATAAAGTTTAATTATTTCTTCTTTTGAAAGAGTATTATTATTTGTAGCCATTACATAAAATCTCTCTTTATGATATTGTGCTTTCTCTTTGTCTGAGAGAATATCTTCTAAATGTGGCAACATAGGTGTAATATTTCTTCTAATAACAATCATACGAAAAGCATTTTTAGTATGGGTCATAGTATGAATAAACTCTCCTATATCTTCATATTTTGAAAGTTCTTCCCAATTAGATATTTGATTAATTTGTTTTACAACTGATTTATCTAATTGTCCACCTATTGCAAAGTTAATATTGTTATCATCACAATAGTTAAAAACTTCTGCTTGATAAGTTGCACTATCTGCTCGAAGCCATTTTAGTTTTTTATTTTTTGGAAGATATTGAACACATTTTTTGATAAATTCTAAGTTTGTATCTGCAGGTGCTATATTTCCATCTCTAAATTCACTTGCTATAAGATACCCTCCATTGATATGTCCTAAGATGGGAGTATATCCTGGAACCATTTTATAGGTATATTTAGAAGTAACTTTATGAGCTTCAATTACAGTTGCATCAATATCTAAAATTAAATCTTCATCGCTATGAAGTGTTATTCTTTTTAAATATCTTTCCATCAAAGTTTTATTGATTGCTTCAATACCATATACACCTGCAAGACCTGTTCGCTTCAACCACTTTATAATCCCACTGGCAGTTGGAATATTTTTAATATTTAAACTTTGTTTTAATGCATAATCTAATTTTATTTCACGAATATCATCAATTACTCTACCACCACTATGAAGCATTAATACAAGTGGATAAACAAATTCAAATGGATTATATCCTTTGTGATTTAAAGGTAATGGTAAATGAGAATTGCATAGTTTTTCTAAACCTAAACCTTTGAGATACTCACCTAAAATTATCACACCAGACCTAGGTGTTAATTTTTCATTAGTTGTTGTTAAATGAAAATCTAAAATTGTTTGTGTCATAATACAATCCTTGTGGAAAAACTGCACCTAGTGGGTGAAAGAATTAAGTGTAGTTTTTCGCTTTTAATGACCACATTATAGCCACTTTGGGCTTTCTATTTTAAATCTTATGGAATTATTTGGGACTAATACTTGTCTTGACAAGTATTTAAAAATAGTTTATAATTTTATTTTTCATTAGGAGTTTTTATGCAATTTGATATGAATTTATCGTTAGGATTTATTTTAAATAGAACATCAATACAATCAAAAGCTTTATTTACACAAAGAATAAAACAATTTGATATTTCACCTGAACAATGGTCATTAGTTTTTAGAACTGTAGAGTCAAAAGGCTTAACACAAAAAGAACTTTCTGATTCAACATATAAAGACCAAGCAAATATAACAAGAAGTATAGATAGATTGGAAAAGAAAAGTTTATTAAAAAGAGTTCCAAATCATAATGATAGAAGAATAATTAATATTTTTCCAACAGAAGATGCAATAAATCTAGTTGATACAATAATTCCTATTTCATCAGAATTTAATAGCTTTTTGACAAAAGACTTTAGTGAAGAAGAAAAACAACAATTAATAAAATTATTAAATAAAGTATATGAGAATTTATTAAAAGAGGAATTAAATGAAACTAAAAAATAAAATAGTATTAATTACTGGTGCTAATGGCGGTTTGGGTCAATCATTTATAAATTATTGCTTAGAACAAAATGTACAAAAGATATATTGCTGTGCTAGAGATATAAATAAATTAAATATTAACGATAGTAGAATTGAAATTATTAAATTAGATATTACAAACCTTTTAGATATTGATAACTTAGTAAAATCAATAGATTATATTGATATATTAATAAATAATGCCGGTGTCAATAGTGGAAAAAGAATATTTGAGGATATATCTAATGATTTTGAAATTAATGTTTTTGGTACTTTAAATATTTATAAGGCTTTATATTCGAAAATTAAAGAAAATGGTTCAATAATAACTATAAATTCAATTCTTGCATTTATGAACTTACCAATAATGGCTCAATATTGTGCTTCAAAAAGTGCTTTACATTCAATTACACAAGCGATAAGAGCAGAATTAAAAAGTAAATCTATTGAAGTATTTGAAGTTTTTCCAGGACCGATGGATACTGAAATGTCTAAAAATTTACAAATGGATAAAGCTACTCCTCTTCAAGTAGTGTTAAATACTTTTGATGGTTTGACTAATAAAGATTTTGAAATTTTTCCAGATGATTATTCTAAAAATATAATTTCAATGGTAAAAAACAACTCTAAAAAGTTAGAACAACAATTTGCTTGTTCTATACAACAATAAAGAAGGAATAATAATGCTTGATTGTAATAACGAAGAAGGTGTATGTATTATAGATAAAGTAAATCTATCAAACAAAATAAAAACAATAAGTGATGAATTAACAGTTATGTATATTGGAGACCCTATGTGTTCTCGGTGTTGGGGAATATCTCCTATTTTAAAAAAAGTACAAAATTTTTGTACAGACCATAAAATAAAATTTAATTTAATGTTAGGAGGATTAAGAATTGGAGGAGGGGATTTATGGAATGATGAATTCAAAAATTTTCTAAAAAATGAGTGGATGCGGATTAATGAGAGAACAGGACAAAAATTTGTATTTAATTTACTCGAAAAAGAAGATTTTAATTATGATACTGAACCTGCGTGTAGAGCAGTTTTTATATCAAAGATTTTATTAAATTCACAAAATGATAATAATAAAACATCTTTAGAATTTTTTTCTGCTATTCAAAAAAAATTTTATGCTTGTGGTGAAGATTCAACAGAAATAAATTTTTATAAATCTATTTGTGAAGAATTTAATATATCATTTGAGACATTTTCTTTTTATTTCAATTCAAATGAAATTAAAAATGATTTAATTCAAGAAATTTGTGACTCAAAACAACTAATGGTAAGAGGAATGCCTAGCTTAATGCTATTTAAAAATGGTCTTAAGCTTGATATTTCTTCTGGTTATAAATCATATGAATCAATAATAACAAATATTAAAAAATACATAATGTTGAGACGCATTCACTTGGCCATACAAACGCATAAACATTTGGCCAGTTGAGTAGTTAAAAAGTATTCTTGATGTATTGTAACATAAGTGGCCAAATGTTTTTATTTTTTTGCTAAATATTCCCTCATTGAACCACCTTTTAATTCCAATTTATGTGCTGTATGAATAAGTCTATCCATCATTGCATCTGCTATTGTTTCATTTCCTAAATATGCATGCCAATCTTTTATTGGAAGTTGAGCTGTTATAATTATTGAACCATTAAATACTCTATCTTCTATAATTTCAAATAAATCATTTACTTCATCAGGTCTTAAAGCAGATACTCCAAAGTCATCTAGAAGTAAAAGTTTAAATTTTGAGATTTTTGCTAAAGTTTTTGTATAATTTCCTGCCATTCTTGAAACTCTAATTTCTTCAAGTAAGTTTGAAACTCTATAATACTTTGTTGTATATCCTAAATCAATTGCTCTTCTTGCAAGACATTGCATGGTAAAGCTCTTTCCAACACCACTTGGACCTGTAATTAGAACGTTTTGATTGTTTTTTATGAAATTTCCAGTTGCTAATGACATAATTACTGATTTATCTAAATTTCTTTTTGGAAGATACTCTATTTGATCTAGTGAAGCTGTTTTATCTTTTAGGGTTGCAGCTTGTAAAACTCTTTTGATTCTTTTATTATCTCTTTGAATAATCTCTG
>RRZU010922688.1_pt1 | contig 12226 bp, 13 predicted proteins | sample 2165561 | NCBI WGS metagenome assembly RRZU01 (sample SAMN10456909, study PRJNA506462) | wastewater metagenome | isolation source: wastewater sludge | place: USA: Moscow, Idaho | reverse complement strand
CTATGATGTCAGCACAACCGACAAAGTTGTCATGCGCGATATCATATGGCAAGGGCAAGTGTACTCGCCGGTTGCGCTGCAATCTGACGGACTTGAGATGCGCTCAGATGGCAAAGCATCAACGCCGAGCCTAGCGATTAGCAATACGCTTAATGGTATCAATGGCGCAATGTCGGCATTGTGCTTGCAGCTATCAGACTTTGCCGGTGCAAAACTCACCGTTATCACCACGCTTGCTAAGTATTTGGATGCGGCAAACTTTGCTAATGGCAATCCACAGGCGCGTAATGAGTACAAGCGTCAGGTGTGGTACGTTGAGCAAAAAACATCGGAAAACAATAGCCAAGTCAGCTTTGAGTTGTCAAATCCAGTGGATTTTGAAGGCATGAAAATCCCTTGCCGCGAAATCACCAATTACTGTCACTGGGCAGTCACTGGGCGATATCGCGGTATTGAATGCAAGTACGCAGGCGGCTATGTCGATAGCAACGGCAACCCAACTGATGACCCAAGCCTTAATTATTGTGGTGGCACGCTCAGCGACTGCCGCGCGAGAAACAACGAAGTCAACTTTGGCGGTTTCCCGTCATCATCTTTGAGTTAATTATGCTAACAAAATCTACTAAAGCCGCGATTATCAAACATGCGCAAGACTGCTATCCGCGCGAGTGCTGCGGTCTTATTATCAATAAAAAGTATTACCCATGTACTAACGTCTGCCCTGATGACAACGGCTTTGAGATTGACGCGCGCGAGTATGTGGCGCTGACACGACATGACAAGCCGCAAGCCATAGTCCACAGCCATCCACATGGCACGGCAGACGCATCGGAGATGGATAAGCGGCAAATGGCGTTACATGGCTTAACGTGGGTAATCGTTGGCAAAGATGGGGATTTTAAAACATATGAAGACAATTGAACTGCATGGGGTGCTTGCTGAAAAGTTTGGTCAATACTTTACGCTTGATGTGCAGACAGCGCATGAAGCGACCTATGCGCTAGGTTGCCAGTTGCCAGAGTTTCGAAAGTTTATGCTTGAGGCTGAGGATAACGGCATGGCGTTCGCGGTCTTTGCTGATGATGATAATTTATCGGTTGATGATATTGATCGCATCACAGACGCGCAAACCATTCATATCGTGCCAAAAATTTTAGGCAGTGGCTTATTCGACTGGGTGCAAGTGATTGCTGGGGCGATATTGATTGGTATCAGTTTTATACCTGGTATGCAAGCTTTTGCACCCGCATTGATGGGCGCAGGTATCGGTTTAATGGTTGGCGGCATCACAGGTCTTTTAATGCCAACGCCTGAACTCGATAACCAAGACCGTGACGGCAATCGAGCAAATAAAGGTTTTGGCGGTGCGGTGACAACCGTCGCGCAGGGCAATCCAGTGCCAATTTTGTACGGTGAGCGCGAGATTGGCGGCTTTTACGCGTCAGCAGGGATTTACTCAGAAGACGAAAAAATTTAGGGGTTACAATGGGATTTTTAAGCAAGTTATTCGGCGGCAGTAAGCCAAGACAGCCAAACATTGAAAAAGATAGCCTTGCTTCTGTTTCTACCGCTAAAATCCTGTATGGACTTGCCGAGGGTGAAATTAGCGGCTTGGTCAATGGCGCAAAGTCTATTAAGTTAGATGATACGCCGCTACTAAATGACGCGGGGCAGCCAAACTTCTCAAGCGAAAATGGCGAACTTGCGGTTAAGTGGGATTTTCGCTCAGGCTCAAATACGCAAGAGTACATCAAAGGTTTTCCGGATGTTGCTAATGAAAAGCCTGTCAACGTACAGTTAAGACAAGCCACGCCTTACGTTAAGCAAATTAACGATATCAATCTATCCGCTATTGTCGTGCGCGTATCGTTTGGGGCGTTGCGTAAACAAAAAACCAATGGCGATATCACTGGCACAACGGTTAAATATCGCATTGATTTAATGACGGATAACGGCAACTATCAAACCGTCATTGACAGCAAAGTGACGGCTAAAACGTCAGCTAAGTATGAGCGCAGCCATCGCATTGACTTACCTAAAGCGCGAAACGGCTGGTTAGTCAAAGTGACGCGCATTACACCCGATAGCACCAGTGATTTATTGTCTAATTCAATGTCGATTGAAGCAATCACTGAAATTATTGACGTTAAGCTGTCATACCCCAATACGGCCATGCTTGGCATCCAGTACGATGCGCGTACCTTTTCAAATATCGCTAAATTGTCGGTACGTTGTCGTGGTAAGTTGCTGCAAATCCCTAGCAACTATGACCCTGTAGCACGTACCTATAACGGTATTTGGGATGGCACGTTTAAAACAGCTTACTCAAATAACCCTGCATGGGTATTCTATGACTTGTGCCTAAACTGGCGTTACGGTCTTGGCAAGCGTCTTGACGCATCGATGATTGATAAATGGGCATTGTATCAAATCGCACGTTATTGTGATGAAATGGTATCTGATGGTTTAGGCGGTCAAGAGCCGCGTTTTGCTATCAATGTTTATCTACAGTCACAACAAGATGCCTTTACCGTCTTGCAAAGTTTGTCTAGTATCTTTCGTGGCATAGCTTACTGGGACGGTGAGCAAGTAACTGTTGCGATGGATGCACCACAAACGCCTGTTTATACCTTTAGTCGTGCAAACGTGGTCGATGGTATTTTTAACGACACTGGCACTCGTGCGCGTGATAGACACACGGTTGCTAAGGTAGCATGGGATAACCCAAAAACTGATTTTAAGACCGAATATGAGTTTGTGCGTGATGAATACGCCATTGCAAAGTATGGTATTAATCAGCTAGACATTAATATGATGGGCTGTACGTCACAAGGGCAAGCGCAACGAGCAGGGCTGTGGGCGTTAAAATCTGAGCAGTTAGAGAGCCGTCAAGTATCCTTTAGCATTGGTTTAGATGGGATGCTTGAGCGTATCAAGCCTAGCGCAATCATTGCCATATCAGATGAGGTGTTTGCAGGTCGTGCCAATGGTGGGCGCATTGTTGCAATCAGCACTGATAAAAAAACCATCACGTTAGATAGAGCTGTTACGGCAAATGTTGGCGATACGCTTGTCATTAACAATAGCGATGGTGTGGCAGAGCGTCAAACTATCAGTGCGATTAATGGCGCAGATATTACTGTGTCTGTGGCATTTGACAAGCCCGAAGCGCAGCATATATGGGCGATTGATAGTCCTGATTTGCGCTTAATGCTATTTAAAATCATCTCGATTAAGCAAAACGATGATTTAACACACACAGTAACCGCCATACAACATGAGCCGCAAAAATACGCGGCCGTGGACAGTGGTGCATATGTACAGCCGCAAAGAGTCAGCGTTGTTGAGCCTAATATTGTTGCCGCACCCGAAGCAGTGGCTATCGGTCAATTTGAGCGACAAATTCAAGGGCAAACTGTTGTCACAATGACTATCGGCTGGACGCAGGTTAAAGATGCGGTTAGCTATATTGTCGAGTTTAAAAGAGACGATGGCAACTGGGTCAAACTTGCACCGCAAGGCGGCTTGTCAGTCGATGTTGAAGGGGTGTATGCAGGCAACTATTTAGCGCGTGTAACGGCTGTTAATGCGTATGATTTACAGTCGATGCCAAAAACATCAATGCTAACGGCAGTTGTCGGCAAATTAGGCACGCCACCTAGACTTGCAAGCCTTAAAGCCACAGGCATTTTGTTTGGTATGCAGCTAGATTGGCTATTTGCTCAAGGCTCAAGCGACACTAACTACACTGAGATACAAGTGGCAAGTGCGCCCGATACCAATGTCACACTGTTAGGTACTTATGCTTATCCAACTAATACCGCAACCATCAACGGTTTACAAGGCAATTTAACGCAGTTTTATCGTGGTCGTATCGTTGATAAATTGGGTAACGTGTCGACTTGGACTAACTGGGTTAAAGGCGTAACCGATGACAATGCGGAAAAAGTGCTTGATTTATTAAACGGTCAAATTACCGAATCACAGCTTTATAAAGATTTGGGCGCGAAGATTGAAAAAATCGGTACGCTTGAGACAGGCTTGTCACAAGAAATCCAAGACCGTGTTGACGCATTAGCACAAGAAGCTACCAACCGCACCAACGCGATTAATCAAGAGACGGAAAATCGTATTGCCGCAGTTAAAGTCAATACCGATGCGATTGCAGCTGAGCGTGATGCGCGTATTGCTGATATCAAAACTAATGCTGATGCGATTAATCAAGAGACGCAAAGTCGCATTACCGCGATTAAATCTGTCAGCGATGGGTTAACGCAAGAGATAACCGACCGACAAGGAGGCGACCAGTACGTTTTGGGCGAATTAACAACGTACAAAACATCAAATGACAATGCATTAGCTGCGGTGCAAACAGATGTCCAAACTGTAACTACAGCACAAAGTGCGACAGCGACAAAGCTAGACGGCGTATATTCTATCATTACGCCACTTACTGCGGACAGCAATCAATGGGCGGCGGATAGCGGTAGCAATCAAGCGTCATCATGGACGTTACAGTCATCATTTGTTAATGCCGACAATGCGTTATCAAGTCGCATTGATACGTTATCGGCTACTGTGGGCGGTAATACCGCTGCTATTACCAGTGAGCAAACCGCAAGGGTAAACGCAGACAGTGCGCTATCTAGTCGCATTGATAGTTATGTTGCACAAACTGACGGTAATATTAGCACGATAAAGCAAGACGTTAAAGCCAACGCTAATGCTGTAAGCGCAAACAGCGGTGCTATCACAGCATTGGATGGTCGCGTTACTACGATTGATGCTAATACTAATACAGCAATGCAAAATGCTGCTAGTGCTGTCACAAAAGCTGATACTGCTGTTACGCAATCAAGCAGTGCTGCGTCTTTAGCACAGTCAGCAAGTGCAACCGCAACAACAGCTAAAAACACCGCGGATACTGCTAACACCAATGCGGCAACCGCGTTAAGTAAAGCGGACGTCGCTGCTGATAGTGCCAGCGCTACGGCAAGCACATTGCAGCAAGTGCAAGCTGATTTGGCGGGTAAAGCCAGTACGGGCAGTGTTACTGCGGTTGATAGCAAAGTCACTGACCTTGGCGGCAAAGTCACAGCTAACACAACCAAGCTTGACGGTGTTTACGCAAAAGTTACGCCATTGCAATCAGACAGTGATACATGGACAGCGGATAGCGGTAGCAATCAAGCCGCGGCGTGGTCAATACAGTCCGCGCTTGTCGATGCAGATAATGCGCTGTCTAGTCGTATTGATAGCGTTACCGCGAATATAAATGGTAATACTGCCGCGATTGTTAGTGAGCAAACTGCGCGTGTTAATGCAGATAATGCGTTATCAAGTCGCATTGATACCGTGCAATCGAGTTTTAATACAAACCTTGCCACTGTACAGAGCAATATCAAGACACTAAGTGATGCTCAGTCAGCAACGGCGAGCAAAGTTGATACTGTACAATCAGCAACCGCAGCAGCGCAGTCTACGGCAGATGCCGCTAAGACTGCTGCCACCAACGCTGCAATGGCTGCCGGTAATAAAGGGGAGGTGATTTTTGGTAGTGGTACACCACCGGCGAGTAAGCAGTTGCCACAAAATCTTTGGATTGATACGACTGGCGGAGGTAACAAACCTAAGCGGTGGAACGGTAGCGCTTGGATAGTTGTCACAGACAAAGCGGCAACCGATGCAGCGACCGCAGCAAGCAACGCGCAAGCAACAGCAGACAGTGCGCTGGCAAAAGCCAACGCCAACGCAACCAATATCGCAACAGTGCAAAGCGATGTGGCAACACTAACCACAGCGCAAGGCGCAACCGCAAGTAGGGTTGATACCATACAAACAACCGTCGATGGACATACGTCATCAATCCAAACCCAGCAGCAGTCAATCAATGGGCTTAACGCTCAGTACACGGTTAAAGTTGATGTGGGTGGTCGTGTCAGTGGCTTTGGCTTAGTGTCATCAAGCACGCAGTCTGATTTTGCGATACGTGCAGATAAGTTTTATATCGCACCGCCTAGTGGCACTGACAAAGGCGATAGTCCGTTTATGGTGCTAACAACACCGAAAACGATTAATGGCACGACTGTCCCCGCAGGGACGTATATCAAAAATGCGTACATTGCCGATGGCTCAATCACAGCGACTAAAATCCAAGTGACCGACTTATCAGCAATTAGTGCAAACCTTGGCTCGATTTTGGTTGATGCTGCTAACATCAAAGACAGCGCGATTACATCAGCTAAAATCGGCAATGCTCAAGTAGATACTCTACAGATTGCTGGGGAAGCTGTTATTGTACCTAGGGTGCAGTTTACAGCTACAGAATTTGACTTTTATTCAATTGATATAGAGGAAGTGGTTAATAGCATTACTGTTGATGCAAAAGGGGGTGCTGTAGCTATTAATTTTGGTTTTGATATATTAACAGCTACGGTAAACTCACGAGGAGCAGACCCAACTATTTATTTAAGATTGCGTAGAAATGGTACATTGTTAAGGACTATTAACTTTAAAGAAGTCAGTGAATATTATCTTGACCGTGAAAACGATACTGGACGGACATCATTAAAAAGTGGGCTTACTGGGAAATTTTTAGTAGAAAATTATTCTTTAGTTACTTACTTAGATGTACCACCTGCAGGTAATGTTACTTATACAGTAACTCTTGAGAGTCGAGGTTTAAACGCGGGTAAAGACAGCACTCAACAAGCAAGTACGCCAGTTAAAATCACGGCACGATCATTACATATCATGGGGGTTAGACGATGATACAGTTATTTATTTATCGTAAATTAGACGGACAATTTTTATATCAAGATGTAGGAAGTATCAATAGCATTATGCTTGATATAACTAAGGATAAAGACTTTACTTTAGCTCAACCACCTAATTACGACCACGCATGGTATTGGTACAACAATCAATGGAACAAAGACCCTGCTTAATGCAGGGTTTTCACATTTAAGGGGGCGATATGCCGCAAAATGTCATTGCAATAAAAATCGCGCAGTCTGCTGTATTAGCTGCGGCTAGTACAGTTGCAAGCGGCGTCAGTATAGCGATACAGCTATCAACGCCGCATGAATACTTGGGACTGCAAATCGAGTACAAATATTTTCTAATCGCGTCAATAGCACTGTGTTTTATCGGCGCGCTGCTGTCACTGCGCGTTGATTTTGTCAAAAAATTGGACAGTAGTCAGTGGTCAAAAGTTGCAACCGCCATGCTTGCAGGGCTTGTCATCACATTTTTGATTTTGCCATTGGCTGTCAGTACGCCAAGCGTGCTTTTTTTGATGATAACTGCATTTTTTGGCGGCTTAGCTGGCACAATTCTACTGCACTTAATCTTTGAGCTGCTGGGCGATAAAGAGTTGCTAGACGCTGTCAAAGAGGCGATTAAGCAGTTTTTAATCAGTAAGTTAAAACCCATTGCAGCCTTTTTTGGGGGTGCTAAATGATGAACTTTATCAATGATGCCGTACCATATGTAGGGTTGGTTATTTGCACTTACGCACTGCTATCACGCAGAGTTTGCACAGCGACACGCATCAATGTGCTTAACTTTGTTTTATTTGTTGCAATTTATCTGTTGCTTGCCCTTGCCGATTTTATAGGGTTTAAGCCAGTGGTTTGGACAGTGATTTGTCGCTGTCTGATACTCATCGTTACGATTAACATCATTATCAAAAACCATGCCGCCAAATAGGCGGTTTTTTTATGGGTGAAGCAATGGAAATAAAACAAGGCGAATCGCGCACACTGACAGGTAATTTTACGACATCTGACGGCAATCCGATTGATTTATCTCAGTATGTAGTCAAGTGCTACATCGGCAACACTTACAATCAAAAAATCCTTGAGCCCCCTGTTATTTTGACTGGCGGTAATCAATTTTTGATTGAGTTGACAGCTGCGGATACCGAAAAACTGAAGCCAGCCATATATCGGTTTGAGTTGTGGCGGTTTATTGGTGATAAAGCGGTGGCAAGTCAAAGCGCAAGTATCACGATAAAGCCGAGGATTAAATAATGGATAAAGTAACAGTCGAAGTCAATGCGCCTGACGTCATCAATATCACTAGCGATGCCGGTGATAATATTACATTGAGTAGTACAGCGATGATTGTACTGCCAGGTGCAAGCGGTGATACGTCTAACTTAATCAGCAGTGACCCAAACAACGCACTTGAGCTTGGCGGCGACAATAAACTATTTGTTGATATCTCAGACGTGCAAAGCGATGTTGCAGCAAATACGCAAGCGATTGAGCAATTACAAGCTGCACCTAGTGTTGACTTAGCGCCACTTGATGCGCGCGTTACTATGCTTGAGAGCGATATTACAGCAATCAATCAAGCGCAAGCTGCGCAAGACACTGCGATTAGTGCAAAAGCTGCGCAGTTATCGCTAGACGCAACAAATAAAACAATCGCTGACAATTACACGGCGTTAAATAGTGCTATTGCTCAAAAGACAAGCATCAATGACGCGGTATCGTCAGCGGTTGATACGTGGTCTAGCACAAAGATATCAAACGAGATTGTCAAAGCATTTCAGGCGGTTATTGGTGGCGCTGGCGTTGATAGTGATACGCTAAAAGAACTTGCAGACAAGATTGCTGCGCTTGCTCAAGCTGACAATGGCTTGCTATCACTTGTCGTTGCACAAGCATTTACAATCGCACAGCAAGCACAAGGCCGCGCAAATCTTGGCCTAGGTGCGCTTGCAACACAAAACACGGTATCCATCGCGCAAGGCGGAACAGGCGTTACAACGCTTGCGGCAGCACAAGAAGCACTGGGTATCAATGATAATAAAGTCTTAAATCCTATCAAGATTGGCGCTAAGTGGTATCAAGCAGGGCTTTATCATGGCGCTGACTACCCAAAACCGTATAACCCAACGACTATGACCGCGTTGAATCAATATCAATTTTGGGTGCCGTTTATCGCGCTTGAGGATGCAGTGATAAACTCACTTGCAATTCAATGTACTGGCGCATCGGCAGGTTCAACAGTCAGTCTTGGTATTTATGCGTCAGACAGCAATAACGATTTAGCAAACGCTATTTTTACATCATCACCGATTGACTGTGCAATAACAGGTCTTAAATCAGCACCTTGCAACGTTACGATTACTAAAGGCAATGTGTACTGGTTATCATCGCTTACCATCGGAACACCACAATTTTACCGCAATTACTCTGATGACCTGCAACAAATCAAAGGCGGTGCTGTGGCAGGACAAGCGAATGTTATCGGTTATGCAGCCGCTAATATGACAACAATGCCTGTAACACCACCAAGCAACAAAGTGGACAGAAACAATGCAGTGCCGCGCGTCGCATTTACCGTGCTTTAGTATCAATTAATTAACCAAGACCGGCTATTTGCCGGTTTTAATTTTATAAGGAAAAATTATGAGCGATTTTAACAAAGCATTTGACCGTGTTATTGGACACGAAGGCGGCTATGTCAATCATCCACGCGACCCAGGCGGCGAGACAAACTGGGGGGTAACAAAGCGGACTGCCCAGGCTTATGGATATAATGGAGATATGCGTGCAATGACACGCGATCAAGCCAAAGCAATCTACAAGCGTGGGTTTTGGGACAAGGTTGGTGGTGATGCACTACCAGATGCAGTGGCTTTTCAATTGTTCGATGCGGCGGTCAATCACGGTATCGGCAATGCAGTGCGATTTATGCAGCGCGCGCTTGGCGTCGCTGATGACGGTATTGTAGGCAACATAACTTTGACAGCGTTACGAAATGCTGACGCCAATGACTTCCTGATGCGCTTTAACGCAGCGCGGCTGGATTTTTACACTCGGCTATCAACGTTTGATACGTTTGGCAAAGGTTGGGTACGTCGCATCGTCGGCAACTTAAATTATGGCGCTGTTGATAATTAAAGATAATAATCATCACCACGACTTTTACTCTCAAGCCTTGCTATTTTTTCACGCAAACATAGCAAGCGGTTTTCTAGTTCGTCGTCTGTGAGTTCTGCTATCATCTTGTCACCGATTTCTATGTCGGGATTGGTGGCAAGGTGGTAAAGGGCTTCGGCGATAATGCGATAGTCTAAGTTGTCGAGCTGCATGATTGATACCTTTTTTGATGTATCTTATCTTATCTGACTTGTAGTTTTGGTGCAATCCTGTCAAAAGCCTGTCAAAAAATAAAGCCAATAACCTAAGTTATTGGCTTTACTCGTTTTATATGGTGGAGATGGCGGGAGTTGAACCCGCAAAAGAATAATATAATAGAACCCTATCAAATATTAGATATTTAAAATCAACAACTTATAATTTTTATTTTTGATAGTATTGTACTGTTTTATCATTGAGCCTGTCAAAAAGTCTGTCAAGAGTTGTACTCGCTTTGCAGCCATGCCCAAAATTTATCAACAAACTGTACGTCTTGCTTAGCTTTTTGTAGAGCTTGACCGCGTGTGCTATCTGGCAAAGCTTTAAACTCATGACGTATAGTTTTAGCATTGTATGCTTTGACTGCGTTAAGTGTATAGCTTGGGGTTTTAGTTGCCATAATTATTAGTCCTCTTTGCCACCCGCTACAATAGCAGGCGGAATCCATCGGCTTACTGGTTTTTGCTCATCACTGCCACGCTTGCCAGTCCAATAGGTTTTGTGATGACCACGTCTTAGGTGGGCTTTGACTCTGCGGTCAGTGGATTGATAATCTTTGGCGGTTTGGCGTAAATGTTCACCGATAGTTTCACCCACAGTCCAAGTTTTTATTTTTTCAGCAGGGAATAATCGCCAGCCTTTTTTTGTTTTTTTGGCTTGTGGGCGTTGTGGGCTATCGCCAAAAAACTCACGATTACTTAAATCAGGCGTATCACTGCAGATATACAACAGTAGTGATAGTAATGGCATAATGTCATCTGTTACAGTCTTTATTGTCTGTGCCGTGTTGGGTAGCAAACCATAGCCGTGGATGCTTGATTGCAAATTGGCATACTTAAAGTATTTATCAACTGCATCGTGTACTGACCAATTGCCCAAGTGCAAGGGTACACTAATCAGCTTGCCATCAGCATCAATAAATAGCCGTAACTCATGGTGACCATCATTCATGTCATGCTCAAGCATGGCATAAAATCCATGTGCTGGTTGCCCATCAAATTGATAGTTTGGTGTATTAATATACAAGCACCACTCAGGTAAGCGATGCAATACCTCTGACGGTAGATCGCCTTTTATCTCACTATCTATCAATGCTTGATACAAGTCGCTGTCAAAGTCATATATACCTTTGCTAAATTGCCATGTGCAAGTTGCTGATAACGCATGTAGTTTTGGCATATCGGCGGCAGATAGCTGTGGTTTGCCAAGTTGTCCGCATAAAATAGCGTACCAACCAGCAATGGGCAAAAAACAAAAACTTGCCCAATTCGGCAAGTCTTTACCCTTTGACTGTCTAAAATCATCAATCATCTTATTAACGTCAGGATAGCTACGCTTGGTAGCTATCAATTGTTGTTCGGGTCGTTGCATCAAGCTTATCTCTACTTATGCCAATTATTTAAAATGTCTTTGGCTTTATCAGCACACTCATCATTGATTAATTTTTCTGCCTCAATACCAGCGCTGTATTTATTAATATTTTCCGAGTTTTGGTACAACCTGGCCTTTAACAATAATGCAGCGGTAGGGTATGTTTGCATAATTGGCTCAAGATCAGCAGGCTGTATCATCGTTACTGGTAAGTCTTGATCAATACAGTTTGCAACATGCTGGGCATAAACATCATGTTCAGCATGTAGTTTTTCCAATTCTTCATAGCCTTCAATTTCTGGCTTTGGTTGTTTTAAGTCATCAATGAGCTGTTGATAAACTTCGCGATTATCAGCATTGTCAAAACCAATCGACAGGCTGCTTGGCTGCTCATTAGTACCATTTTTAAACACTTTTACTGCCAAATCAAACACGATATTTCCATTCGCATCCAAGACACCATAAGGTGCTTTGGTGATATAAGTGTTGCCTGCCTTATCTGTAATAGTAAATGCATCAAACTCATTGTGGTGGTAAGTTTGTTTTTGAGTTTGGGTAAATTTAACTTTACTACCATTGGCCAGTGTAAATGTATAAGATTTCATTTTATCTCCTATCTAATCGAGATTTAAGTTAATCAAGCGAGCCTACCTCGTCTTGATAAGTTAATTATATATAAATCGGTTTATATATTCAACCAT
>RRZU010407374.1_pt1 | contig 12228 bp, 11 predicted proteins | sample 2165561 | NCBI WGS metagenome assembly RRZU01 (sample SAMN10456909, study PRJNA506462) | wastewater metagenome | isolation source: wastewater sludge | place: USA: Moscow, Idaho | reverse complement strand
TCAAGACTGTGGATGACCTTGGAGGGATTGAAGTAGATGTGCCCGTGGACATGAGATATGTAGATTCTGCGGCTACACCACCACTTAACATCAACCTGAAGAAAGGTATACAAACATTGAACGGCGAACAGGCTATGGGATTTCTGAGATTCAGAAAAGGATATGCAAATCAGGACCTTGGAAGGATTCAGGCACAGCAGATGTTTCTTGACGCACTGTTTAAAAAAATAGCGTCTCCATCTTCAATTATGAATATACCGAAATATCTTGATACTATGTCAAAATATGTCGAGACAGACATGACAATGAGGAATATGCTTATAATCGCAAAGCAGGCACTTACGATCGATACAAACAGAATAGAGAAAAAAACTGTGCCTGGAGAGCCTACGATGATAGGCGGAGTATCATATTATTCACCAGATCAGGAGCAGCTCAATCTTGACCTTGAATATCTGATTTCCGGAAATTATCCGGTGCCTGAGTCCGAATCTGCTGAGGGAGCAGACTCTGAAGAAGGTTCACAAGATGGAGCAACAGGTACGGCGTCAGCAGTGCAGACTGCAAATGCTTCAAAATCTGTTAAATCTGAACCTGTGAAGGACACAAGCACGTATAAGATTCATGTTTTAAATGGAAATGGTATAAGCGGTACAGCAAGAAGAGCCTCGGATCTTCTTAAAATTGAGGATATAGCAGTTTCAGCTACAGGAAATGCAAGTGATTTTAATATTGAAAATACAGTCATATACTATAAAGATGATATTGCTTTTGCAAATAAAATTAAAGGTATTTTAGAAACCGGAAAAGTACAGAAGGGAACAAAAGATGTTGTTTCATCTGAACCGGATATTGTTGTTGTTTTAGGAAAGGATTTTAACTGATGAGAGATATTTTAAATACTATTTACAAGCAGATGGATGAAAAACAGGCTGAAGATGCAAGAATTCTAAATGTATCAAACATAACTTCTATTGCAGATTACTTTGTAATATGCAGCGCGGATAATGAAAGAAAAGTAAAGTCGATTGCAGATGCGATTGAGGATGAGCTTGCAAAGCAGGGAACAGAACCTAGATTTAAAGAAGGATTTGATACTTCCAGGTGGATTCTCCTTGATTATGGCGACATTATCGTTCATGTTTTTAAGGATGAGGAAAGAGACTTCTATAAAATAGAGAAAATCTGGAAGGATGCAGCAGACATTACTTCTGAATTCAAATAAGATATAATACAGGGAGGCAAATATGAATTTCCAGAACATGATATTAAAGTTACAGGAATACTGGTCTAGTCAGGGATGCATATTGATGCAGGCGTATGACAGTGAAAAAGGGGCAGGAACCCTCAATCCTCAGACATTTTTAAGATCTCTCGGGCCAGAACCTTGGAAGGTGTGTTATGTAGAACCATCAAGAAGACCTGCAGATGCAAGATATGGCGAAAATCCAAACAGGCTTTATCAGCATCACCAATTGCAGGTAATACTGAAACCTTCACCAGATAACGTTCAGGAGCTTTACCTGGGCTCACTGAGAGCTATAGGGATCGATCCTCTGGAGCATGATATCAGATTTGTCGAAGACAACTGGGAAAATCCTACCTTTGGAGCATGGGGACTTGGATGGGAAGTATGGCTTGATGGAATGGAAATAACTCAGTATACTTACTTTCAGCAGGTAGGTGCTATAGACTGCGAGCTTGAGTCTGCTGAACTTGCGTATGGACTTGAGAGGCTTGCTCTGTATATTCAGAATAAAAATGATGTTTATGATCTTGATTACACAGATGAAATAAAATATGGAGATGTATTCAGAAAAGCTGAGTATGAGCATTCTGTCTACAGCTTTGACGCATCTGACAAAGAAATGCTGTTCAACCAGTTTGTAACGTTTGAAGGCGAAGCACTCAAGCTCATTGAAAAAGGACTTGTTATGCCAGCCTATGATTATGTATTAAAGTGCTCGCATACATTCAACCTGCTTGACGCAAGAGGAGCAATAGGAGTAAGCCAGAGAGCAGGATATATTGCAAAAGTGCGAAACATGGCAAAAAAAATCGCCAGTCTTTATGTTGAACAAAGAGCAGAAATGGGATATCCTCTTTTGAAAAGGAGTAACGGAGATGAATAGAGATTTATTTTATGAGATAGGAACAGAGGAGATACCAGCAAGGTATATCAATAATGCACTTAAGGAAATGAAAGAGATACTCACAAAAAATCTTAATGATCTTAATATTCAGTTTGAGGAGATAGATATAAAGGCGACTCCAAGAAGATTTGCAATCCTTGTAAAGAATATTTCTGAAAAACAGGCTGATTTGCATGAAGAATACAAAGGGCCTGCAAAAAAGATAGCATATGATGCGCAGGGAAACCCTACCAAAGCACTCACAGGTTTTGTAAAAGGAAAGAACGGACTTCTTGAAAATGTTGAGCTTAGAAAAATCGGCGATGATGAGTATGTATACTTAAGCGTTGAAAAAGAAGGAAAAGAAACGAAAATATTTGTAAAAGATATTCTGGAAAATGTAGTAAGAGGGGTTAATTTTCCAAAACCAATGAGGTGGGGAGGAAAAAATCTTAAATTCATAAGACCTATAAGATGGTTTATCTGCGTTTTCCATGGAGAGCATCAGGACTTTGATATTGAAGATATAAAAACTACCAGATTCACAAAGGGACACAGATTCCTGAGCAGTGGTGATTTTATGGTAAGCGATTTTGAAGATTATAAGATAAAACTAAAAGAGAACTACGTAATACTAGATCAGGATGAAAGAAGAAACATAATCATAGAGCAGGTAAATAAAGTCGCAGAAACTCTTGGAGGATTACCTGTAATAGACGAAGATATACTGGAAGAGGTAAACTTCATAGTTGAATATCCTACAGCATTTTATGGAAGCTATTCTGAGGAGTATCTGAAATTGCCCGAAGAGGTAATAATAACCCCTATGGAATCTCATCAGAGATATTTCCCTGTGAGAGATAAATCAGGCAAGCTTATGAACTATTTCATAACTGTGAGGAATGGTAATGACTACATGATAGACAACGTAAGGAAAGGTAATGAAAAAGTTCTTGTTGCCAGACTTATGGATGCCAAATTCTTTTATGAAGAAGATACAAAAAAATCCCTTGAAAGCTTTGTAGACGGGCTGGATACTATCGTGTTCCAGCAGAAACTAGGAACTATGAGAAACAAGGCTGAAAGAATAGAAAAATCTGCTCTTATGCTTGCAGACAGACTTGGAATAGACAAAGCGCATATAAGCAGAGCGGCACTTCTTTGCAAAGCAGACCTTACGACTGCTATGGTATTTGAATTTCCTGAGCTACAGGGAATAATGGGCAGATATTACTCGATGCTTGACAAAGAAAATCCGGCCGTAAGCGAAGCAATTTACGAGCATTATCTACCAAGAAATGCCAACGACTCGCTGCCTCAGACAAGCACAGGCATACTTCTTTCTTTAGCAGACAAAATGGACTCCATAACAGGATTCTTTTCAATAGGAATACAGCCAACAGGATCTCAGGATCCATATGCTCTCAGGAGACAGGCTATTGCTGTTTTAAACATACTTCTGAACAGCGATTTTGACATATCTTTGAGAGAAATAATTGATATAGCTCTTTCTCAGTTTTCAGCAGAACAAAAAGCAAAAACTATTGATGAGATCTCTGAGTTTTTCAGACAGAGATTAAACAATATCATGCTGGACATGAATATCAGATATGATGTAATCAATTCTGTCATAGATAACAAAAATTCTGCTATTCATGAAATCGTGAAAATTGCCAGAGATGTGGAAGCATGGCTTGAAAAAGACAGATCAGAAGCTATCAGCACGATAATAAGAGTACAGAACATACTGAAATCTAAGGAATATCAAGATGTCAATGCTGAGCTTTTCACTCATGAATCAGAATCGGCGCTTTATGAAAAATGCTGCGAAATCAAATCAGAGATCGACCAGTTACTTGCAGATAGAAACTACTTTAAAGCCATAGAGGTTTACGAGGCCGTTACGCCGCATATAAATTCATTATTCGATAATGTTATGATAATGGATAAAGATGAAGATGTAAGAAACAACAGGATCAATCTCCTGAATTGTTCTGTTGAAATGATAAATGGCATAGTTGATGTATCCAAAATCAACTACAAATAGAATATAAAAGGATAATAATATGTTGATAAGTATTGAGGGCACGGATTCTTCGGGCAAACAGACACAGGCAAAGATGCTGTATGATTATTTCCTTGAAAAAGGAATGAATGTCAGGCAGATATCATTTCCTGATTATAAAAGCGATTCATCAGCACTGGTCAAGATGTATCTTAATGGAGATTTTGGAAAAGAGCCCGGTGATGTTAGTGCTCAGGTTGCTTCTATATTTTTCGCCTGTGACAGATTTGCATCGTTTCGGACATCATGGAAGAAATATTATGACCAGGGAGACATAATAATCAGCGACAGATACACGTCTTCGAATATAATCAATCAGGCATCAAAGATCGAAAACTATGATGAAAGACTAAAATTCATCGACTGGATTGAAAATATGGAATACAGCGTATTTGTTATTCCTGAGCCAGATATAACAATTTTTCTGAATATGCCTTATGAGAAATCACTTGAGCTTATGAAAAATAGAAATAACAAGATTTCTGGTGAGAAAAGCAAGGATATTCATGAATCGAATCGGGATTATCTGAAAAAATCATATGAAAATGCTGTAGATATCTGCAACAGGCTTTCATGGAATAAGATTGACTGTGTTGGAAGTGATGGAAACATAAAGACACCCGAAGCGATTCACGAAGAGATAGCGAAGACTGTTGAAGGTATCATGCATGAAATATAAAGATGATATATACAGAATGATAGATTCTGCTTCCTCGTTTTTTTTAATAGAAAACGATGGAAGCATATATGAAAACCTCAAGTCATGTCTGTCAGAGAAATATGGTATAATAGACTTTGAAAATGACATGGATGTGCGTATATACGAATCTCAGAATTTGCAGATATCTGATATCAAAAGAATCATATTCGAAATAGGGCTCAGGCCTTATGGAGATGCAAAGCTTATTATATTCAGGAACTTCGAAAAAGTTGGAGAGCTCTCTCAAAACGCTCTCCTTAAAAGTATTGAGGAGCTACCTGATGACACAAGGATATTTTCCATATGCAGCAGCACTGTAAATATACTAGATACAATAAGGTCTCGTGCATATTATCTCTATACGGGAAATGCTGCAAACGTGTCAGAAACATATATGCAATATACAGATTCAGGAAAGATAAGAGAAATATCAGAAGATGATATTTTTAAAATAATGGAAAGCAGCATGGAAAAGGACGATGTTCTTGAACTGCTAAAAAGCTCCATGTCTTCTATGAACGATTCTATCAGGACATCGTTATCAAACGATATGTACATGGCAGGTTTGATACGCAGAATGAACTGGATGCAGGAATGCTATAACTATATAAGCGCCAACTGCAACAAAAATCTCTGCATTGATTTGCTGATGTACAAAATTTTGGAGGAAAAATGAAAGTTGAAATAGTAGGAGTAAGATTTAAAAAGGCAGGAAAGATATATTATTTTTCTCCAAATGGAAGCACATATAATTCGGGAGACAAGATAATAGTTGAGACTGCAAGAGGTCTGGAACTGGGAAGCATTGCAATTGCAAACAGGGAAATAGATGAATCTGAAATAATAGCCCCTCTCAAGCCTATTTTAAGGCCTGCGGGTGAGGATGACATAAAGAACTATGAAGAAAACAAGCTGATGGCAAAAGAAGCTGGTCAGGTTTTTGAAAAAAAATCTATTGAGCATAATCTTGAGATGGTTCTCATGGGTACTGAATATACCCTGGACAGAAACAAGCTGATTTTTTATTTTACTGCGGAAGGCAGAATAGATTTCAGAGAGCTGGTAAAAGATCTTGCAGCAATATTCAGGACACGTATTGAGCTTAGACAGATAGGCGTAAGAGATGAAGCAAAAAATCTTGGAGGACTTGGGTGTTGCGGAAGACCTCTATGCTGTTCAACCTGGCTTGGTGATTTTCAGTCTGTTTCAATTAAAATGGCTAAAGATCAGAATCTGTCTCTAAACCCGACTAAAATATCTGGGATATGCGGAAGGCTCTTCTGTTGCCTGAAGTATGAACATGAGGTATACGAGGAAATGCTTTCTGTGATGCCAGCTCCAGGAAGCCGGGTAAAAACTCCGGACGGTGAGGGAAAAGTGCTTGACGTTTTTGTCCTTACAGAGGAACTGAAAGTGCAGATTGACAAAAACAGTGATATTATAGAAATAAAGCGATATAAGCTGAAAGACATAACTGTCCTTAAGTATGCAAGAAAAGCAAATGACAAAATCGACAGGGAACTTGAAAAAGAATTGAAAGTACTATTAGAGGATTAATGTGGATTTAAAGCAGAACGAAACCATAGAAGATCTCCAGATGAATGGCATGAAAATTATTCAATCTGATGATGGATTTAAATTTGGAATAGATGCTGTACTTATTGCAAATTTCTGTAAGGTCAGAAGAGGTGACCGTGGTGTAGATCTCGGAACAGGAACTGGAATAATACCAATAATCCTTGCTGCTAAATCAGAGGCTTCGCGGATTTTTGGACTGGAGATTCAGCCTGAAGTGTCTGAGATGGCACAAAGATCTGTCGCCATGAATGGCCTTGAGCCCAGAATTGAGATAATAAATGGAGATTTAAAAAACAGAAAACAGATATTTGAAAAATCCTCAATGGATTTTGTGGTGTCAAACCCGCCATATTTCAAAGTCGATACAATCAAATCAGAAAATATGAAAAAAATGATTTCGAGGCATGAGGTAAAATGTGACCTTAATGATATTTTGGAAACAGCATCTTATCTGCTAAAACCCAACAAGCCTTTTTTTATGATTCACAGACCTGACAGACTTGTTGATCTCATAGAAACTGGTCTGAGGCACAAGCTTGAGCCCAAAGAGATAAAATTCATACACCCGGATAATAAAAAAGCTCCAAATCTGATTATGATAAAGTATGTGAAGTGTGGAAACAAGGGGGTTAAGATGTTACCTCCTCTTTATGTGTACAATCCGGATGGAACATATACAGAAGATATAAATAAAATTTACAGTAGTAAAGTTTTAGGAGGATTCTAAATGCTTTATATATGTCCTACCCCTATAGGCAATCTTGAAGACATAACGATAAGGGTAATCAATACCCTTAAAGAAGTAGACTATATAGCCTGTGAAGACACAAGGCACACTATAAAGCTGCTGAATCACTACGGCATAAAAAACAAGCTTATAAGCATGCATGAACACAATGAATTTATAAAAACGGATTCAATAATAGAAGATTTGAGAAACGGACTGAACATAGCGGTAGTATCGGATGCAGGAATGCCGGGGATTCAGGATCCTGGGAAGATACTTATCGAAGCAGCAGTAAGAGAGAAGCTTGATTTCACTGTTCTTCCTGGTCCGTGTGCTTTTGTTACTGCGGCAATCGGTTCAGGAATTGTCGATGAAGAATTCACATTTATGGGATTTGTCTCAAGAAAATCACGTGAAAGAAAGGCTGCACTTGAGAGCCACAAGTCTTACAGAGGGGAACTGGTTTTTTATGAATCCCCTCACAGGATAAAAGATCTGCTCGAGGACATTCACGGAGTACTTGGAAACAGGAATATTGTGCTTGCAAGAGAAATAAGCAAGAAGTTTGAGTCATATATAAGATTAAGTGTTTCCGAGATGCTTGATTATATAGATGATAACCAGATTAAGGGTGAACTTGTGCTCATAGTTCAGGGAAACCATGAAAACGTGGAAATCGAAATTTCTGACGCAGACATTGAAAAACTTGTAATTGAAAGACTTGAAGCCGACTTTAGCCGAAAAGATGCTGTAAAATCGGTAAGCAGAGAACTAGGGATTTCAAAGAACCGAGTATATGACATTGCAATGAAAACGGAACACTAATATCAGACGAATATGAAAATATCAGGGAGACTTATGTCTCCTTGTTTTTTGAATGGAGAACATATGGCTGACAGGAAAAGAGTAATAATTCTTGATGAGGCAAGGGGTTTTTTTGTCATCTGCATGATAATATACCACTTCTTGTATTCTTATCAATATGTATTCAACCTCAACGAAGGATACAGTTTATTCGATAATAGTTTTATGAAATATTTTCAGATATTTATTTCAAGTTCTTTTATATTCATATCAGGAATATCAAGCTGGAAATCTAAAGATATCATGAAAAGAGGAATAAGGCTTTTTGCTGTTGCTTTAATCATAAGCACAGTAACATTCATTGTGATTCCGGATGAATTTATAGTATTTGGCATTCTGCACTTTTTAGGATTTTCAATGATTACTTTAGGTCTGATAAAAAGACATATAGCAGGCAATCTTAATATTATTTACAAAAATTCTGCTATTATAGTATTATTATGTTTATTTTTACTCATAATTTGCTATAATGTTAAAAGTGGATATATTGGAATAGAAGGCTTATATACAGTAAATTTGCCAGAATCATTATACAGGAATATCTTTACTTCATTACTTGGATTTCCAGATGAGTCTTTCAGATCTGCCGATTATTTCCCGCTTATTCCTCATATATTTATGTTTTATGCCGGAGTTTTCTCTGAGATAATGCTTAAAGATAAAAAACTCCCGGACGAAGCATATAGAAGGCATAACAGATTATTGGAGTCTGCAGGCAGAAATTCTCTGACTGTTTATATATTACATCAGCCTATAATATTTATATTTATATATACTTACATTATTTTGTTTAAAAATCTATAGAGTAAGATTCAAAACGTGATTTGGAGGAATATCATATGAAAGACAGTTTTATTCCAGTACTGATGGGAAATGACATAAACGTATATAGTATGGCAAGAGCGTTTCATCAGGAATATGAAATTAAATCCATGGTTTTCTGCAAGACCGTAAGCGGGCCATGCAACAACAGTACAATACTTACACTTGACGCTCATCCAAAGATGGATACAAAAGACGTATTTCTTGAGAAAATCAACGGATTTGCAGAAAAAAACAAAGAGAAGAAAATAATTCTGATAGGATGCGGAGACAGCTATGTTGAAGTAATCAGCAGCAATCTTAAGTATCTAAGAGAAAACATCATAGCACCCTACATGAGCTTTGATCTTATAGAGCTACTAACAGATAAAAAAACATTTTATGAAATGTGTGAAGAAAATGGAATAGACTACCCGTCAACATTCATATATGAAAAAGTAACCAGCCCTGATGCTGATCCCGGATTTTCTGCTCCATATATAATCAAGCCTGCAGACAGCGTAGAGTACTGGAGATTTCCTTTTGAGGGACAAAATAAAGTATTTCTGGTTGACACAAGAGATGAATTGAAGAAGACCGTAAGTGATATATTCGCATCAGGATATTCCAAGAGCATCATAGTTCAGGAATTCATACCTGGAGATGACTCAAATATGAGAGTTCTGACGTCATATTCAGACAGAAAAGGCAAAGTAAAGCTCATGGCGCTTGGTCATGTGCTTCTTGAAGAGCATACTCCAAAAGGAATAGGAAATCATGCTGTCATATTGAACGAATACAACAGAGAGCTATATGACAAATATAAAAATCTGCTTGAAAAGCTTGATTACAGAGGATTCTCAAACTTTGATATAAAATATGACCCGAGAGACGGTAAATATAAAGCATTTGAGATAAATCCAAGACAGGGACGAAGTAATTTTTATGTTACTAATTCTGGATATAATCTGGCGAAAATGGTGGTTGATGAATTCCTTTCCGGTAAAGAAATTCAAGATACTGTGCTGGTATCAAATAAGAAGCTATGGATTGTAATACCAAAACAGGTGGCATTCACATATATAACTGATGAAGAATGCAAAAACGAAATGAAAGAGCTTATAAGCAAGGGAGAATATGTAAATCCTCTTTTCTATGAAAAAGACAGATCCTTAAAAAGGACACTCTCGTTATTTAAATCCCAGCTTTCACATTATGCAAAATACAAGAAGTACATGGGAGGAAAATAATGTATCCAAGAAGGACTTTAGGAGTAATTGGAGGAATGGGTCCGCAGGCCACGCAGTGTTTTTATCAGGATATAATTGATAATACTGTTGCCGACAAAGATCAGGACCATATAGATATGGTGATAATAAACCATGCAAGCATGCCGGACAGGACAAGCGCAATATTGAGCGGAACTACAGAGCCTGTGTATTCAAGGCTAAAAAACGATGCAGAGAAATTGATTAAATTCGGAGTAGACTATATAGCGATGCCGTGCAACACTTCACATTATTTTATTGACAGGCTGAAGTCGGAAACGGGCGCTTCCTTCATCGATATGATAGAAGAAACAGCTATCCTGATCAGAAAGAGAAATATTTCGAGGGTTGGGCTTATGGCGACAAATGGAACTGTAATGAGCAGAATATATGAAATCAAAATGAAGGAACATGGTATAGATATAATTCTCCCGTCAGAAGAAAAGCAGTCATATGTAATGCAGATAATATACGATCAGATAAAGGCAGGCATAGCTCCGGACAAAAGAATGTTTGAAGAAGTTTCCAGAGAACTTGAAGATAAAGGCGCTGAAGCTGTAATTCTCGGATGTACGGAGCTTTCATATTACAACAAGCTGCATAATCTAAGCGAATACTATTTTGATGCACAGGAAATACTTGTCAGAAAGTGCATAGAGCTTTGCGGAGGAAGGCAGGAGAGGGTTTAGCATGAAAAAGAATATTGCGGATTTCATAGAGGTCTTAAAAAGAAATGAACTGATTTCAGAGCTGCACGTAAATGATGATATTAAGCACGAAATAATATGCTCGCTTACGGACAACTCAAGAGAATCAGTAAAAGGAACCATGTTTGTGTGCAAGGGAAGTCATTTTAAGTCTGAATATCTCAAGGACGCAATCACCAGAGGGGCAGTATGCTACATCACAGATCAGAAAGAGCTTATTGATGAAACTAAGCCTTGCATTCTTGTGCACGACATAAGGAAAACCATGGGAATATTGGGGAATTTTTATTATGAAGATGCATGGAAAGCAATGAAAGTAATTGGGATAACAGGTACAAAAGGAAAGTCGACCACGGCTTATTTTCTAAAGAGCATAATTGACAATTATTCTGTCTCTATAGGTGAAAAACCTGCAGGGATACTGTCTTCGATAGAGAATTTTGATGGAGAGGTTTTTGAGGAATCTCACCTTACGACACCTGAGCCTCTAAGACTTCACTGGCATTTCAATAATATGAGAAAAAATGGAATAAGGTACTGCATAATGGAAGTTTCGAGTCAGGCTCTCAAATATGGAAGAGTAGCAGGAATTGAGTTTGATATTGGCTGCTTCTTAAACATTGGAGAGGATCATATAAGCGACATAGAGCACAGAGATTTCAGAGACTATTTCATTTCAAAATCAATGATTCTGGATTCTTCAAAGCAGGTATTATTGTCAGACACAGTAGACTTTGACGAAATCGGAGTGGATATATCAAAATACGGTGACAGGATATCAATATTTGGAAGCGATGAAAAAGATGATTTTCAGGTGACTGACATAACGAAAAAATCGGACGGTTTTGATTTCAAGCTCAGATATCTAGGCGAAACAAAGACATACAGCATTTGTCTTGGAGGGACGTTCAATGTATATAATGCAGCAGCAGCGGTTGCTGCAGCAAAAAAACTTGGAATCCCTGATATAAATATATTTGATGGACTTTCCTCCGCAAAAGTAAGCGGACGCATGGAGCTTTTTGCAGACAGGGGAAAAGACATAACTGTAATTGTAGACTATGCACATAACAAACTGAGCTTTCAGAAACTTTTTGAATCGGTTAAGGAAGAATATCCAGGCAAAAAGATAGTGTCAGTGTTTGGATGCCCTGGAGGAAAAGCTTTTGCAAGAAGAAAGGATCTGGGAGAGATTGCAGGAGAATATTCAGATCTTGTAGTTATCACGGAAGAAGATCATGGGGAAGAGGATCTTCATAAAATATGCACTGAAATCCTTACACACGCTTCTGGAAGAAAGGCACATTGCCTGATAATAGAAGACCGAGAAGAGGCCATACAAAAAGCAGTTTCATATTACAGTTCCGATGCAGTAGTGCTTCTTAC
>RRZU010084616.1_pt1 | contig 12228 bp, 11 predicted proteins | sample 2165561 | NCBI WGS metagenome assembly RRZU01 (sample SAMN10456909, study PRJNA506462) | wastewater metagenome | isolation source: wastewater sludge | place: USA: Moscow, Idaho | reverse complement strand
TACCAAGGCGCACACAAGCGCCCCGATGCCAGCAAAGACGTCACCTGGCATGTGGCGATGCGCCCAGGCAAGCGCAAAGAGCTGGACAAAGAGAACAACCCCGTTGATGCGCTCATAGACCAAGTGGAGAAGATCAAGGCCCGCATCCGGGCCAAGGTGGAACACCCCTTCAGGGTGATCAAACGACAGTTTGGCTATACCAAGGTGCGTTACCGGGGGCTCAAGAAGAACACGCTGCAGCTCAAGACGCTGTTTGCGCTATCGAACCTGTGGATGGTGCGCCACCAATTGCTGGCGGCGCAGGGATGAGTGCGTCTGCAAACAGGCAAGGGGGCCGCAAAAGCGGGGCAAATGGCCTTAATGGGCGTGAAAAATAGCTTCACGACGCGAGCAAAACGGCTGCAATTGCGTCATCTAAAAAAACGGACCGGTAGCACTTACTAATCCGAGTTGTTCAGGACATCCTCAACGCTTTGCGGCTCGGTGCTCATTTCGATGATCTGCCGGTAGGTTTCCTTGCGGTCATCTGTCAGCAACTTGATTTGTGCTGAATATCTGCTCAGCAATGCTTTTGTCACCTGGTCAGCATGGGCATCAAAGTAGGCCTGCACTTCTGTCACCAAACCCAAACCCGCAACCGTGACTCGCGCTTCAACAATGGCTTCCAGGTAATCCTCGGGATCGTCATCGACACTGGCCGTTTTTTGTGCCAAATGTTCAACATACGTCTTAGCAATGTCCGGGCTAAAAATACGGGAAGCACGTCGGTAAGCATCATCAATCACCGCCACATCTGCGTCTTCCCAGAACTCATCAAAGCTCTTTTCTTTACCTTTTAGATCGGCGATTATTGTTTTGCCGTCTACCGTCCTAACGGCTTTTCGCTTGGCTTCGATTTTTGATTTCTGGCTCTCTTGAAAGACGTCTAATGCCTTGTGCATTTCAGCATGCGCCTGCTTACCAGCGCCTGGCAGGAGGCCGTCTGAGGCCAGTTCGTGGGCCAATGCGGTCAACCGCTTTGCCGGCTTGGCTCCTTGCTGTGGTCGAGTCTGCGAGGGCAAGGCTTCAAATGCATTCCACACTGCATCTGTGGCTTCGGGATGTGGCTTGACTTCCACGTAGTCGATCAGAATGCGCCCTGACGGCGGCGCAGTGTCATCACCCTTCATCAACGCATCAACAACGGTTTGCACTGTGCTTTTGTTGAACTTGGGTAGCAGACAGTCAACAGAGTTCAAGCGGTCATTGCCAGGAATGCGTCTCGCTAACGGGGATCGCACCATCCGCCCAAGCAACTGTGTGATGTGTGTGCGGTCGCTTGCAGCACGGAATGACACCATCACCTCAGCTCGTGGACAGTCCCATCCTGTGCTGATGGCATCCTTGGCAATTAGCACACGCACCCAGGTGGACTCTTGAACACGTTGGGGTTCAATGTAGGGCACATCACGGTTGCTGAAACGTTGAGTTGTGTGGTCGCCAAACACATGGGCCACACTGTTCGTAGGTAACTCGGGGTACCGTTCAAAAATGGTGTCCAACGCCCGCCCAATTTCATTTGGGTCCGGTGTGTTGGGCACCTGGAAAACCATCAGAGGCACCACTGACCGAGCCTCGTCTTGTTGCTTAGCATATTCACCCCAGGCGGCAGTAGAGGTCTTCAGTTTGTCACTTGCGCGCCGCACAAGTACGGTATCAAAGTCGCCTGCTTCGTCAGGTATGTCCAACAAGATGGTGTCCTTAATCAGACCTGACTCTTGCACCTTGGCAGGGTCCACCACCACGTTGGGCAGCTTCAAGTGTTTGCCAGCGCCCTCAATAGCCTTGTTGAACCGCTCCACCGTGGCTGAGATGCCGAGTACGACAGGGATGCCTGGAACTCCGCCTGTGCCGTTGATGAGCCGCTGCACGATGGTGCCTTTCTCCTTCACCGTCGCGGTACCCATGCCACGGTGTGCTTCGTCCAGTACCAAGTACAAGGTCAGCGCAGGGTCTTCAATCGTGTTTTGGATCGTGTCCCAAATGGTGTAAGCCCGCATATCAGGGCGGGTTTCAGGTAGTAAGTCACCTGCCTTGGCCGCCAGTTCTTCCGGGTCATGACCACGCACCAGTAGGCTGTTTTTACCCAGCTTCTGTGTGTTCAGAAAATAGATTTTTCCAGCCTCAAACCGAGGGCGGTTGAAGGTGTTTTCTACCACCACCAAATCGGTGTGGTTGATGCGATCACTGGCCTCGATCAGACGAAAACGGGTCTGTTCATTTAGCGACGGGTCGTCGCTGAACCAGATCACGACCGCGCCGGGGTCCGCGTCAAAGTTGAATTCGTCGTCGCCATGGAAAATCGCCTCGAAAGCAGCGGCTGCCATCACTGTTTTACCCGCACCAGTCACAGCAGTCAGCGAGAAGGCAGTCTTGTCGCCTTCTGTATGCCACAGCCGACGGGCTTTTCTCAGGTTTGCCAGGGCATCACCGACAGCGTCGCGTTGGTAGTCTTTAAGGGTGAACTTCATGCCTTATTCCCCGTTGGCGAAGCTGAAATTGGACAAATAGGACTCGTACAAACGCACAGGCTCTACCTCTTTGGGTAGCCTTTTGGCGATTGCTTGAAAGCGTCGATCATCATCTGTGACGATGAAAGCCATTACCAAGCCCTCTGCTCGGTGCACGGCCTCAATAAACGGCGTGGCCTGGTCAACCTCAGTCAGCAGCCCATAGGGGTCAGCCACAGCCCATCCGCTGGTAGGGAGTTTGTCAATTCGTGCACCACGGGCACCTGCGCGTAGCCAGAGGAGTGGCGCAATCCGGGCGTAGGCCAGATTGTGGTTAACAGCGTTTTTGGCCTCGTAGGTCAGAGTGAAGAACTCGGCGTTTTCTTCAAACCCCTCTACCATCGAAAATTCATCCGTGAACTTATAGGCGCCCTTAATAGGATCGCCTTCTGGGGTCTTACCCAGAATGGCAGCAGCCACACGAGGTTTGGTGATGTAGTCACAAATGCCATGCCTCTCCCATTCAGGATCACCAGGGCGAAACCTTTGCTCGCGCAGGACCTTTTGTTCGTCGGCTGCCACTTCGTTGTTGGTGACTGAAATGCACTGACGACGACCACCATCCTGCTTATTCAGTCGCATCACAGCATGGGCGGTCGTCCCAGACCCGGAAAAGAAATCAAGAACTACAGCACGTGGTTTGTTTGAAATGAAAAAGCGCAGCGAATCCTCTACTGCATACAGAGACTTTGGAAAAGGAAATCGGCGACCAGGGAGAAGCGTCCCAATCAATCTCGAACCGTGCGTAGCCGCATCATGGCTACTTGAAACCCACTGGGTTGACGGAACTGAGCTATTGTCTTCAACATCATCAGCGCGAGCCAGCAAAAGCGAACCATCAGGACGAGTACCGGAACTTGTGAAGTATCCTGACTCTACTTTACGCTGTTCGCCAGCCTTTAAATAATAAACCGCATATCCATTCTTGGTAGGTTTTCCAAGCTTGATGTAACCTTTTTCCTTGGCAGCCCTGACTGCTTCTGGACCTATTTGCCAGTTCCCCTCCGACCCGTCTGAGCGGATCGGCCAAACTGCCATCAAGCCATCTGGGGCAGTAATCTCTTTGATGTTCCTGCCGATGGGCAACGGTGCTCCCACATCAACTAACACCCCGAGCAATGGATCAATAAAAAGCGGATAAAAAAGATTTGGTCGATCAGTTCGTGCAGTGTTAGTACCAGTTCTGCGAAGCTTATTCCACTCTGGACCCTCAGCATTTTTTCGACGCTGCTCGATCAACCATTGCTCACCTAAAACGCAGGGTTCTACCCGCTGCACTCCAAATCTCAAGAAAAATGCATACTCATCGCTCCTGCGAAATTCTCCCCCGCGAGCGACGCCGGAAGGGTTTATGCGGATGGACACCATTTGCATATTCCCAGATGCTTCGGGGAACGTCTGCTCTAAAAGTAGACCAAGCCGTAAATATTCTTTCTCATCAATCGTAACAATCAACACCGAATCGGCTGGATTCAGCAACTCTTTCGCCACCAAAAGTCGCCGCTCCATCATTGCAAGCCACTTGCTGTGCCGATACAGATCGTCACCTTCAACGTAATCGTTGTTGTACTTCCAATCTTTTGCTCCGGTGTTGTAAGGAGGGTCAATGTAGATAGCATCGACTTTACCTCGATGCGTGTAAGTCAGGGCTTTCAGTACGTGGTAGTTTTCGCCATTGATGACAGTGTGATGGGGTTTGTGTCCACCTCGCTGGACTTTGCCTGTGCTGATCAGCCCCGGATAAATTGTGTCCCGGAATTCGGCTACCACCACTAAGTCCGCCAGTGCCACGGTTTGCCTATTTGGCTCTGCTGTGCCTAATAGTTCCAAGTCTGCTGTTTTTTCGGTCTTGTGTAGGGCCTTAACTTGCCACAGACGTTGGTCCCCCTTGGCAGTTGTGCCTCGTGGCGGCAACACACGAACCTTGTCGCCCTTACGGATAGGGCGTAATGGCAATTCAACAGCTTCCGGGCTGTGGCGCTCAAAGTTCAATCCAAAAGGCAGGCGGCCCGATAGGGTTTTGAATTCCTTTTCGAGGTCTGCTCCAAGTTGAGGATCATTGGCTTTTGTACGCGCGATCAGTTCAGTAAGTCTGGACACAAAGGCTCCCGATTTTTTTGCAGCTTTTGGTGCGATGAGATGAAAAACTGCATCAATGTTTCTTCAATTAATGGCATTGATTTCGCCAGGTCTTGTATGACGGGCTTACCCATTTTCAAGGCTATGTGTTTGTTTTTTGTAGCCAGGAGCCAGAACTGCATTTTCAACGCCGTATAGGGTCAAGTGATCTTTCAGCCATAGCCTGAACTCCTGGCCTCTGAGGCTGTGGTCTGGTGAGCAATCCACACTCCATTTGCGGAGCATGTATCCCGCTGTGGCCGCCCTAATTCGCATCTTCAATGCTCCCTTGGTGATCCCGTAGTCCAACTCAGTGATGTGGGGGTGCGGCTGGTCTGGATGTGGTACCAATTCCACCTCCACAATGCGTGTCCATTGGATGTCTTGCTCGCTCTTTTCGTGATCGACCACTGCGTCATCGGTCAAGACGATGGGTTCTTCGATGCGAGTGATCACGAAGTCCCGAAACTCCTGGCTATTGCGGTCGAACGCACGCACATGCCAGCGCAAACCTGTGTCGATCAGCGCGAACGGCACGATTTCACGAACACTGCGGCCACTGGTGATGGAGTGGTATGCGAGCCTCAATGGGCAACGGCGATGGATAGCCCTTGTTACAGCGGCCAACGTATCTAGCGCAGGACGGGTGATGTTCGAGGGTGTTTCGCAAGCCACCCATGACTTCAACGGAGCCGGCTCCCCATCGCCGAAGCCTTGGGTCAACCACGTTAAAACGCGTTCAGTCGGGTAGTCAAAGATGGACTCAAAGCCAGGCGGAAGCACGTACCGCTTGCCGCTAGCGTCGTAGCTCACGTTCCCTGGAGCGAGCTCCCGGTAGAGATTCATGTCTCGCGTAGCGGCTGCGGTTTTCACGCCAAAACGTTTGACAACGTCCTGGCGCTGCAAGTCCCCCACAAACCGCAAACGCAACTCGATGAAAGCCAGCCGGTCGCGCTGGGCTTGACTCAAGGCGGCAAGACGTTGGTTGTTCATGGTTGTGCGATTGTGCCCGAGGCTTTTATGCTCGCGGAAAAACATAGGCACCAAAATGATTCTAATATAAGATCATTTTGAAGGAGAAGAGTATGATCAACAGGACACCCAGCATAGGAACATTGGTCGAAGCGGTGGCATTCGCTGCCGACAAGCACCGGGATCAACGGCGCAAAGACATAGCCGCTTCGCCGTACATCAACCACCCCATCGCACTGGCCAACGTCCTGGCTAATGAAGGTGGGATCACAAATCTAACAGCCCTGTGTGCTGCCGTGCTGCACGACACGATCGAAGACACCAATACGACCGAGCAGGAATTGGCAGAGCGGTTCGGCAACGACATCGCCAGCGTGGTGATGGAGGTAACCGACGACAAGTCGCTCGACAAAGCTCGCCGCAAGGAACTGCAGATTGAACATGCGCCGCACATGTCCTATGCGGCGCGGCTGGTGAAACTGGCCGACAAGATCAGCAACCTTCGAGACATCTTGGCTTCACCGCCTGCGGATTGGTCCACGGAGCGTAAGCAAGCCTATTTCGACTGGGCAGCTCAAGTGGTGGAAGGCTTGCGGGGTACACACCCAACTCTGGAAGGTGTGTTCAAAGCGGTGTACTCACGTAGCATTGAGTTGGGGTGCCAGTGATGGCGATGACCACGAGCTAGATTCCGCCCTTCAATGCGTCGACGACCGCATGCACAGACAGATTTACATCGCTCTGCTTTTCTTCCAGCTTCCAGATGGGTGTTTCGATGCAATCACGCGGCCACTTCTTTGGGTCTTGCTCATCGATGACTTTTGCCCTGGCTTCGGTGAGTGAGTAGTACCCTTTGACGATCTCCAGACGGCCCTGTAGGTGCTTGTTTAGTGCCTTGTAGTACTTCTTCCTGGTAGCGAAGGGAGTCACCAGCCTTGGCGGCCTTTTCAAGGATTGGCGCGGTGAAGAATTTGACAGCGAGCTGGTCTAGCTCACTTGTGAGCGTGCCGTGCTGGTCGATGATTGCGGTGGAGGTGGGAAGGATGCGCTCGTAGAGAGACAGCGGATCAAGCCACTTGTGGGGTGTCCCCCCGGCAAGAGGGCCGTTTTGTTCCCTCAAAAGACATGGACAAGGGCCGTAGCCGTTGAGAGTGATGCGCTGCGCTGTCTTACCCCATGGATGTGTGCGGAAGTCGGCACTTTGAGCTGAATTCGACGTATCGATTTGTAATGATCGGCTAAGATGCCTTGAACTCTTTTGCGGTCGATCATGATTAAAAACATTATTGCGGCAACCTCTTTTCTACTTTGTTTTGGCGCTGCGGCCCAGCCAGTCACGATGGCGACAATGGATGGGGTATGCCAACCGAACTCTCAGTTCTCACGAATGACAGAGGCTGATGTGGCAAAGAAAACTCAAAAGCATAATATTTATAAGTGCAACATTGCTCTTATTAGTGAGTTTGCTAATGGCCGGGTTGTTGTGAATTTTTCCCAAAAAGGCGCTGATGGCGGTGTCGTTTTGGGCTTCTCAGGTACATATGCCAACACGGGTGACCCCTCAAGCAAACTTCTTGAGGTGGATGGCATGTATTTTGTGGGAAAGGGTTTTGACAACGAAAAGAGACCAGCCAAAGGGCGCTGCGAGATTGATTACAACAGGGATAAAGTAGCCTCCCTTGCGTGTCTGTCTGGAACGAAGTTGCAGGGCGGTGATGTGATTATTTCTAGTGCAATTTTTAAGCCATCTAGTTACAGCGTTGAAAATATCGCTGCTCAAAATGGATCATCCTCTGCGCCGAGTAAACCTGTTCAAGCGCCTGCTCGGGAGCCATGGTATGGGGTTTCCGCCGGTGGAGGGAAATGTGTGCCAACGGATATGTCACCAGCTGAACGTATCGAATGGCTGCGGGAGCGGGGGGTTAGATATGATGCAATCGATTATGCCGGTCCCATGGTTAACGGTAGAGTTCCAAAGGTGACGATCATTCCGCGAACCGGCAATTACCCTAATTGGGTCTACTACGGTAGTAAATCGTTTTGCGAGGAAAAAGAAACTGCCATCGAGAAATATCGATAATATTCATCGGCGGTCTTTCTGCTTTAACGTGGGCATCCATTCTTGCGATCTTGTTGGCATTCGCCAGTTCGGCGCATGCTGAACTCTCTGGGTCTGTGGTGGCGATTCTCGACGGCTACACAATCAATGTGCTCGTGGACCGGCACCCGGTGCGCGTGCGGCTAGCGCAGATAGACGCGCCGGAGAAGCGGCAAGCCTTCGGCACGCGATCCAAGCAGGTACTGGCCGAGCTGGTGTTTCGCCAAACGGTCCGAGTTGCCGAGGCGGGGCATGAACGTCATGGCTGTGTCATTGGAACCGTCTACGTTGGCGATGTGGACGTGAGCGCTCAGATGGTGCGCGAGGGTACACGCGCTACTACCTCGCGGAGCGTGTGGGAGGCAATCCGGCCGACTTGGGGTGGGAGTCGCAGGCCGTTATGCTGGTGCCGAAAGCCCAGTTGGCCATGGTAGTGGTCCATCCGAATGACGCGCCGATTCCAGAGGCACTGGGTCATGTCTAGTCGCGCATTATTTAGGTGCTCAACCTGCACCACTCCCTTGAGTGGTAGTCATCACTTTTTCGGGTTGCAGCGCCATCACATCACGTACAGCCTGCCTGGCGACACCCCCTCGGAACAGGCAGTCATGAACCCTAGCATTCTCACGACCATGGCTCGGTTTTGCAGCTCCGTTTGTTGCAAGCAGCAGCTGCCAACTCTTCTCGAAGGACAGAGATTGCCGGGCCACCTTCAACATAATCGGGTGTACGGCGGGCCGATTGCACCTTGCGGGAAATGTGGCAAGCCAGTCAATATGAGCCAGCCCCATGGAGCTTGGATCAAGGGAAAAGTGACTACAGACATTCAGAGCGGCGAAGATGCGCCGCCTGACTGGTTTGACGTGCTGACAGTGGTGTGCGATGGCTGCATGGGCAATGGCGCAGCGGGACAAGTGGAGCAGTTGGAGGCAGCTATGCTAACTGGGACGAATGGTGAAGTAGTAACACCCGACAGAGTTTCCGCATGAAAGCTACAGATGTTTGGGCGTTTGGATGTTGGTGTGCGGCAGCGCTCAAACTGTGCGACGAACGCATCGAATGGGAGGCGGATGACGGCGTTCGATTTCCAGAACAGTGGATGTTTGTCGTTTGGCGCCCTATGACGCAACCGCTCCCTTTCGTGAGGCCGGATGGATGGGGGTTATCCATTGGCCACCCCAAACAACAATTGGCGAAGATGATCCCTCCGAGCGATACGGTCTACATCCTGCAGGATCGTGAATGCCTGTGGTCGGCGTGGCTGAGTATCCCGCTGGTGTGCGAGCGGTACGAGCCATGGCTGACCACCGCCATCGAAACCGCGCAGACCCAGCAGCGCTCGGCAGAGCAAAGCCGCTGGGCCCAGTGGTACGGTAATGAGCAGGACAGATTTCAGAAATTTATCAGCCAAGTCATTCCCCCCCACTCAACATAAGATATTGCGGGACCTGACAGTGACCGTGGCAATAATGACCACTACCAAGATGGAGGGGGTGAAATGGCAAAGAGACGCAAATCAAGCCCGCTGGAGGACATGCTCGATCTGGTGGCCATGCTGCCGTGGTGGGCTGGCGTAGCTATGGGAGTCGCGGGGTATCTGCTGTTGCATCGGTTGGCCACGCCGATTCCGGTGACAGCCGTTCAGCCTGGCCAAGTGGCCGGATTGATGCAGCAAGCTGTCATCAAGGGGCTGGCGACCGCTGGTCAGTACATCGTCCCGATCATCTGTTTTGCAGGGGCAGCACTTTCTGCATGGCGGCGCAAGCAGCGCCAGTCATTGGTCAGTGATGTGGCCCAAGCGCAGAGCATGAACGCACTGGACGGAATGAGCTGGCGGGAGTTTGAATTGCTGGTCGGTGAGGCGTTCAGGCTGCAGGGTTTCCGTGTCTCAGAAACTGGTGGCGGCGGACCGGATGGCGGAGTGGACCTCAAGCTTACCAAGGGCACAGAAAAGTTCTTGGTTCAGTGCAAGCAATGGAAGGCATTCAAAGTCGGTGTGGATGTGGTCCGGGAACTGTATGGCGTGATGGCTGCCAGGGGTGCAACTGGCGGATTTGTGGTCACTTCCGGACGCTTTACTGCTGAGGCCAAAGCCTTTGCCGAAGGCCGCAATGTGCAGTTGGTCGATGGTCCCAGGCTTTTTTCCATGATCAAGCAGGCGAAGCAATCCATGTCTGCTGCAGTCAAGCAGCCAGAAAACAAGCCAGCAATCGCCCAACCGGCAGCCGCTGTCGAGACAGCTTGTCCGCAGTGTGGTGCGGGTATGGTCATGAGAACGGCACGCAAGGGCGCTAACGCTGGTGGGGCATTCTGGGGCTGTTCAAATTTTCCGAGTTGTCGTGGCATACGGAATGCCGGTTAGTTTGTGTATGTAACCCTTTATTTTTTATAATATTATGAGTGAACTCGACGGAACAAACTGCACACGGGTGACTGTGAATAAACACGGTCTATTGTGCTATGTCACTATTAAAGATGATGAGATCGACAAGCTACCAATATACATTGCAGAGAACGAAGAACAAGGCTTCATCGTTACTACTGAGCGTGGCGTGTGGACTGAATAATCATTAAATAAGTTAATTTTCCTGGCAGCCGACAACCTGAGATAATAGAAGAACATTTCGTGGTAATGGCGTCATGCTGGCTGACGGTCTTCGGCTGCTCGATTTCTCTTTCCTTGATCCCCATTTGATTTTTTCTTGCCATGCCTTTGGTGTGTGACGGATTCACACGTCCATACGGCGATGACACGCAGAATTTTTCTCCGATTTCAGGTAGCGATAAGACGCAGTTATCGACCGCCAGACGACCACCAAAACGGCCCCATTCGCGGGCAATGCCGCTCAGTTAAGTCTGAGCGGCATTTTTTTGACGGGATACTGGGTCTTGGTCATACGAACCTCACGCGGATACCGCCTGTGGGATCTGCGAGGCGGCAGCACGAAGCGGCGGATGTTCTTTCTCATGGCCGCAAGCTTGGCCGGGATGGCCCCAGGGGTGTGTGATCCTGAACTCCACAGCCACTCATCCACGATGTAGCGCAGCGCCGTGATGAAGCTGATGCGACAGGGCTGCACTTTGGCCTCGTCTGCGATGCGCGTGATCTCCAAGCGGATCAGGTTGTACATCAACAAGGTTGCCCACAGCTCTTGCTTGACCCCATCGGGTTGCTGGCTGCGCAACGTCATCGCCTGGCCCAGCATGTCCGTCTTCATCTCTCCATAGGCCAGCTCAATCTCCCAGCGTTCGTGGTACAGCGCGAACACCTCCTCGGCCTTGTAGCGTGCCGGATCCATCAGGGACGTGAACAAGGTTCTGGGTTTGCCATCGAGTTCACGGGTGATGGCGCGCACCTCCCACGTGAGCGGCAAGCCGGGGTCTTTCTTGCGAGCTTGGGGCGAGACCTTCATGCGCAAGCTCACATCGCCAGGGCCATGCGTTTGCACCACCTCGCCCCTGAGTCCGGCACGCGCAGGGATCAGCCAGTGACGTCCCTGGCGGTGTTGCAGCGGCCACAGCAGACTTGCCGAGTAAAACCCTTTGTCCACAATCACCAGCGAGTCAGGCGGCAACTTCGGCCACAAGCGTTCAGCCAATGCGTACTCACTGGTGTCGTAGGCATCCAGGCTGGCATCTACCAATAAACGAGCTCTGGCATCGAGCAAGCAGGCCATGCGCACCAGGGGGAAGGGACTTTGGTGGTCTGCGTGGTTGCGCTGGCAACCAAAGTGCTGGCGGTTGTCTTGTGTGTCGGGGGTACGCCAGACCACGCCATCCAATGCGTACAGCGCCAAGCCTTGCCAGCGGTGGCGAGCGGCCTGCTGGTGCGCCCAATGGGCAGCAGTGTGGCGAAACAGCCATTGCAGGGGCTCACTGCCCAGCCGTTGGCGCGCCTGGCTCAGCGCGCTGGAGCTGATGGGTTCATTGTGCTGCCCAGGCAGTGCCAGCTCCAGTACCTCGGCCACGTTCACGATGGAGCGGTCTCTAAGCAAGGCCACACCCAATACCAGCCAAAGTGCCTGCTCCATGGGCAGTCGCCGCTTGCGCAGCGTGGCTACACCCGTCATCTGCAAGGCCTGTTCAATCCACTGCTGGGGTATGTTGCTTTGAACGACACCCCATTGTTCGGGGCTCGCAAACTCATGGGTATCGTTCAGGTACTCTTGCAGCAGCATCGGCTATCGCTTGACCTCTATGGCCAAAGCTCAATTGATCAAGCCTGCACTGTACAAACAACAAAGACCCCGAAGGGCCTTTGCTTAACTTACTGGCATTGTTCCATGGTGGGGTTTTTCAATCCGGCCGGATTGGTTGAGACGCGCATTGACTGCACCCCGACTCCGGCCATTGGATCGGCATGCAGTCAATGGTCTCGCCCAGCATTCAAGCCGCATACGCCATAGGTTTTCAAGAAACCCAAGTGTGTTGACGCATGCCCCGGCGCATTGCACTACCGGCGGGCTACTCCCCAAAGACCCCGGCATTTTA
>RRZU011160135.1_pt1 | contig 12229 bp, 9 predicted proteins | sample 2165561 | NCBI WGS metagenome assembly RRZU01 (sample SAMN10456909, study PRJNA506462) | wastewater metagenome | isolation source: wastewater sludge | place: USA: Moscow, Idaho | reverse complement strand
GGTGCCGTAGCTGACGACCATGTCGGCGTTGTCCGCCGTGGTCAGCTTGCGGGTCAGGCCCGGGTACATCACGTCGCGGACGCGTTCGATGGGTTGCTTGGAATCGGAGGCCAGCTTCTGCAGATCGTCTTCGCTGTAGTTCTCGACGATCTGGCTGCTGTGTCCATGGTCGGCGGTCACGATCACCAGAGTGTTGCCATCGCTGCGCGCGAATTCCAGCGCCTTCTGCACCGCGGCGTCGAAATCGACGGTCTCGCCGATCTGGCCGCACGGGTCGGCCGCATGATCGCGCTTGTCGATCGATGCGCCCTCGACCTGCAGGAAGAACCCCTTGCCCGAACCGCTCTTGGAGCCCTTCAGCAGATCAATGGCCTTGGCCGTCATATCAGCCAGCTCCGGCACCTCGGCTCCCCGCTGGCCGTTGGCCGCGCACTTGGCCGCCGGCTCCAGGTACCCCTGCCGAACCGCGGGCGGACCGCTCCAGCGCACCGGCATGTTGCCGTCGGCGAACAGGCCGAGCACCGGCTTGTCCTGGTCGGCCTCGGAGACAGCGGCCAATTCCGTTGCGGTGCGGACAATCTGGTATCCGCGTTCCTTCGCCTGTACCTCCAGCGTCTTGCCGGCGTGTTCACCGCCGGTCGCGGTCTGACCGAACGTCGCGAATCCGCCGCCGAACGTCACGTCCGGACGCGCGGCCAACAGTTGCTCGGTGACCGATCCCCGACCGCCCTTTGCCAGCGTCTCGTTCGGGCATTTCTTCGCCATCTGCTCGGGCCCGTAGCAGCCCCGCGCGGTGATGTGCGCGAACAGCGCCGCCGGGGTGGCGTCCTGGATCTCGGACGTGGTGATATCACCGGTGGCGAACCCCTGCGACTTGGCCAGCTCGAGGATGCTCTGGTGCGCGGCACCCTTGATATCGATACCGAGTGCCCCGTTGTAGGTCTTGGTACCCGTGGCCCAACCCGTGGCGCTGGCCGCCGAATCGGTGACGTAGTTGGGCTTGCCGTCCTTGCCCAGTGCGTACGTGCTGTACTGCCCGGTCAGCGGCAGCGCATCCAGGCCTTCGAGAAATCCACCGGCGCCCTTCTCATAGTTGCGGGCAATGGTGATCTCGGAATCACCCATGCCGTCGCCGATGAGCAGAATGACGTTGCGCGCCTTGCTATCCGAGATAGCATCGCGAATCGCGCCCGACTGATCACCGTCGAGTCGCCGCGCACCGCCCGGGGTGCTGAGATCGCCCACTGCCGCGCGCGTCACGGTATTGCCGTTGGATGCCTTATCGCTCCCGGCGCAGGCCACCAATGGCAGCGCAACGACACCGACGACCGCCAGGAACTTCACTCGAGAGCGCTTCACCCCAGCGTTGATACGGCATTCCGGTTAACGGCCGGCCAACTCCGCCCGCAAGGCTACAAAGGAGAAGCCCCACGCAGGTGCTCGAAGATCAGCGAGGTCTGGGTGCCGGCGACGTCATGGTCGGCGTTGAGGTTCTCCACTACGAACGCCCGGAGGTCCTCGGTGTCCCGGGCCGCCACGTGCAGGATGAAATCATCGGCGCCGGCAAGGAAGTAGACGTCCATCACCTGGGGTTTGCGCCGGATCTGCTGGATGAACTTGTGGATCTTGCCGCGCGCACCGGATTGCAGGCTCACCGAGATCATCGCCTGCATCGAGAGGCCGATCGCCGTCGGGTCGATGTCGGTGTAGAAACCGCGGATCACCCCGACGTCCTGCAGCCTGCGCACCCGGCCATGACACGTCGATGGCGCGATTCCCACGACCTCGGCGAGCGCGCTGTTGGAAATACGGGCATCACCGTGCAGCGTCGTGAGGATGCGGCGATCGACGTCGTCCAGAGTCGGCCGAAGATCCTTCGGCGCAGACCCGCGACGTGGCGTTGCCATCGCGTGTTGTTCGGACATGGCGGAATCCTAGTGAATCTTCTTCATAATGTTTGTGATCAGGCCGCTTTTTCTTCACACTTGGCGGATGCAAATCGGCGTTCCTACTGAAATCAAGAACAATGAATACCGGGTGGCGCTCACCCCGGCCGGAGCGGCCGAATTGACCCGGCGCGGTCACCACGTCATCATCCAGGCGGGCGCTGGCCTGGGCTCGGCGATCGACGACCAGGACTTCACGGCGGCCGGCGCCGAAATCGTCGGCACCGCCGAACAGGTGTGGTCGCAGGCCGATCTGCTGCTGAAGGTCAAGGAGCCCATCGAGGCCGAATACGCGCGGATGCGCAAGGACCAGACGCTGTTCACCTACCTGCATCTGGCCGCGTCCCGGCCCTGCACGGACGCACTGCTCGCCTCGGGTACCACGTCGATCGCCTACGAGACCGTGCAGACCACTGGATCGGACGGGTCGGTGGCGCTCCCCCTTCTCGCCCCGATGAGCGAGGTTGCGGGTCGGCTCTCAGCCCAGGTGGGCGCATACCACCTGATGAGGACCCAGGGCGGCCGCGGTGTCCTGATGGGCGGCGTCCCCGGTGTCGCCCCGGCCAAGGTAGTGGTGGTCGGCGGCGGAATGGCCGGCGACAACGCCGCCGCCGTCGCCTGGGGCATGGGTGCCCACGTTACGGTTTTCGACCTCAACATCAACATCCTGCGCAAGATCGACGCCGAGTACGGCGGCGCCATCGAGACCCGGTATTCCGCGCGGTTGGAACTCGAGGATGCGGTCAAGCAGGCCGACCTGGTCATCGGCGCGGTCCTGGTGCCCGGCGCCAAGGCCCCCAAGCTGGTCACCAATGACACTGTCGCACAGATGAAGTCGGGCTCGGTGCTGGTGGACATCGCGATCGACCAGGGTGGGTGCTTCGAGGACTCGCGGCCGACCACGCACGACGACCCGACGTTCACCGTGCACGACAGCGTGTTCTACTGCGTCGCCAACATGCCCGGCTCGGTGCCGCGTACGTCGACGTTCGCCCTGACCAACGCCACCATGCCGTACGTGTTGAAGCTGGCCGATCGCGGCTGGAAGGCCGCCTGCGCCGCGGATCCCGCTCTGGCCAAGGGACTTTCGACACACAACGGGGGGCTGCTGTCCCAGCAGGTCGCCGATGACCTCGGCCTGCCGTTCACCGATCCGGCGCCCCTGCTCGCCTGATATCGCCACAGATTTGACCGCCATCGCCCGGTCGGCGCACCCCTCGCGCTGGCCGGGCGATGAATTTCAGTGCGGCGGCAACACCTCTGGCAATACCAACCTCGTGATCTCGCCGATCAGCGACTGCATGTTCGCGGCGTGCGGATCGTCAGCCGCTGACCGGACCATGATCGCCACAATTGCTCGTCTACCGTCCGGCGCGAAGACCACACCGATGTCGTTGGTGCTGCCGTAGGCGCCGGCTCCGGTCTTGTCCGCGACCGCCCACCCCGGCGCCAGAACCGTTCGGATGCTGGATGTTTCGTTGTTCTGCAACCAGCGTTCGAACTCCGCGCGCTGCGGCGGGGCCAACACATCACCGGTGAGCAGCGCCCGGATGCCGCCGCCGAACGCGGCCGGCGTGCTGGTGTCACGAGGATCGCCGGGAATCGCCGAGTTCAGTTCCAGTTCCCAGCGGTCCAGCCGCGTCCGGGTGTCGCCGATGCTGCGCGCGAACGCCGTGATCGCCGGCGGCCCACCGATCACGGTCAACAGCATGTTGGCCGCGGTGTTGTCACTGACCTGGACCGCCGCCTCGCACAGCTCCGACAGGGTCATCGTCTGACCGGCGTGCGCCTGGGTGCGCGGGGAATGCGTCAGGAACGGTCCGCCGCCGATCGGGAGACGGTCGGTCAGGTGCACCTGGCCCGCTTCCGACATCTGCAACACCCGGGCTGCGGCATAGGCCTTGAACGTCGAGCACAGCGCGAACATCCCGTCGGCCCGATACTCGGCCGATGTCGCCGCGTCCAGCTCAGTCGCATGCAGCCCGATGATCGCACCGTTCCGGCGTTCCAGCGCCTCGATCCGATCGGCGAGCGGGGGCACGGGTTCGGCCGGGTCGATCAGCGTCGGCTGCGCAGGCCCGCGTGATTCGGATCCACACGCGGCCACGGACGCGAATCCCGCACCCGCGAGCAGCATCTGTCGTCGCGACAACGCCATCACGACAGACTGCCAGCACGGCACAGTCGGCGCCAGTACTCTCTCTTAGAGTTTTCTCAATATTGCGGTAGGGTCTGCACGATGACGCTCCCCCAGCTCGACGTCAGCTACCGGAACGCTATCGACCGCGTGGGCCAACTGGCTGCCGAACTGGATGGAGGCCAGCTCGGGATGCCCGTACCTGCGACGCCGGAGTGGACGGTGCACGAAGTGCTGGCGCACCTGGTCGGCGTGTCCGCAGACGTCGCCAACGGCCGCCTGGACGGCGTGACCGGCGACGACTGGACCGCACGCCAGGTCGGCGAACGGCGCGACCGATCAGTCCACGAACTGCTGGCCGAATGGCGGGAGGTGGCGCCGGCCGTCGAATCCAGCCTTGTCGGACAACGGTTTACCGGTCCCAACGCCGCCGCGGACCTGATCTGTCATGAGTCCGACCTGCACGAAGCACTGAACCTGCGCAGCGTCGACCGGGCGCACTGGGACGACCCGTTCCTCTCGACGATGATGTTGCTCCTCGGCGCCCGCCTGAAGGGCATCTCGACCGTCACGATTGTCGACGAACGAGGCAGCTCATGGCGGTGCGGATCGGGCGAACATGAGACCACGTTGCGCACCTCCGGCTACGAACTGTTCCGCGCCATGTTCAGCCGCCGGTCGCGGCGCCAGATCGCGGACTGGGACTGGACATCAGCACCGACCGACGCGATGGTCGACTGCTTCGGGGTGTTCGGCCCGCGCGACGACGACCAGCCGATCCCACCCACCGGCGGTTGACCTTCGTCACGCCGGTTGTACCGGCTTTGCCCATTCCAGTGACACACCGCGGATCACGACACCGACCAGTGCGCACGCGACAACGGCCTCGGACCACAGGAAAGCCGTGAGATCCAGGACAGTGCCGATCGGCGGATTGCCCGGCGCCGTACCGCGGAACGCGGCCAGCGCGAACAGTGTGGCAGCCATCCAGGCCAGCGCCGGCCAGACCAGGCCGAGCCGATTGCGCACCACCACCGCGGCGGCGGCCGCCACCGCCAAGGCCAGCGCCCACATGATCACGAACATCATCCCCACCATGATGAGCGTGCTCGGCGAGCGGCGTTCTTGGACACGGAACGCTGGTTCGAATCTGTCGGGATGTGCCGTCGCACCCAATGTGAACAGGGCGTCGGAATTCTCCAGGGTCAACTCCACCGGCACGTTCTGGCCGTCGACCACGGCTGAGAAGTAAAGGTCGCCCGAGTACCGATCGAGTGGATAGTTGGCGATCTCACCGCGGTCGAACTCGACCGGGACGGACACCGCGCCGACACGGCGACCGGCGGCCAGCAGCAGACCGTCACCGGTCATCGCGTTGGACCGAACCCGGATATCGCGGTTGGCCGTCTCGCCGCCGTCGGAGGTGAACCGGCCATGGGCTACCGCCCACACCCGCACATTCATCACGTACTGCGCCGAATCCACCTTCTCGATAACGGCCATGACCGAGACACGGTCCTCGGTGTCCGGACTGCCCGCGCTGTATTCGTCGACCTGCCCGTTGTAGGTGGCCCCGTGGATGCCCAACCCGATTCCCGCAGCAATACCGACGACCAACAACACCGCCAGAACCCCGGCGCCCACACGGACCATGCGTCGCCCTCTGTTGTCCGGCACGCAAGCATTGAACCGTAACGGCAACACCGTGCCGGTCAGGACTGCTATCGGCTTCTCACTTCGGCCACGGTCCCCCGACCTGCCTAACCGAAACCGAGCCCACTGACGATAGCGGCGGCCGGGAGGCCCCGCGCCCCGCGGAAACCCGTACCGGCCCACAGGTTCGTTCCGTGCGGGTCGCCGGCGGCGACGGCGGCGCGTCGGACCGGTGAGGTCAGGTGGTGCACCTCGGGATACCCCAGTGGTGCCAGCGGGTCGAAGTGCCGGGTGAAATCGTTCTCCAGGCCCCGCGCACAACGCCCCGAGAAGGACCGGGTGACAACGGTTCTGGTGAAACAGGGATCGCGCAGCGCCGCACGGTGCACGGGATTGGTACCGGCCTCATCGGCCAGCAGCAGCGCGGTGCCGACCTGCACCGCGGACGCCCCGGCACGCATCGCGACCGCAACCGCACTGGGATCGGTGAGGCCACCGGCGGCCACCACCGGTACGTCGACGGCGGCGATGACGGCCGCCAGCAACTCGGCCAGCGGCTGAGTGGACGGTTCGACGGCAGGGTCGTGGGTTCCGCGATGCCCGCCGGCTTCCGGTCCCTGGACCACCAGCGCATCGAAACCCGTTGCCGCCCTGGCTTCTTCGACGGTGGTGACCGTCATCGCGGTCGCGATACCGGCGGCACGCACCCGGGCCGTCACCGCCGGGTCGGGCAGCGCGAAGGTGAACGAGACGACCTCGGGCCGGACGTCCAGCAGCAGCTCGACCTTCGCGTCCCAGCCGTCGTCGTCCCAGCGGGCGGCGCCGGGTTCGACACCGTAACGGCCGGCCAACTCCCCCAGCGCGGCCCGGTAGCGGTCGAGCTCGACCGGATCGGCGACGCCGGCCTGCGGCACGAACAGATTGACCCCCAGCGGACCGGAGGTGGACGACCGCGCGGCGGCGATGTTCTCGGCCAGCTGTGGCGCACTGAGATAACCGCCGGGCAGGAAGCCCAACCCGCCCGCCGACGACACCGCGGCAGCCAATTGCGGAGTGCCCGGGCCGCCGGCCATCGGAGCGCCGAGCACCGGCACATCCAGATCGCGCAGCGCGAACGACACCGGCTAGCCTGCGACGGCCCGAAGTTGTTTGGGCAGTGAACGTTTCGACCGGTACGGTCCGAGCACCGCCGCGCCGTACGGACGGTTGAGGAGCTTGCGCGCGAGCGCGTTGACGTCGTCGACCTGAACGGCGTCGATGTGGGCCAGGCTCTCCGACAGGCCGCGATGTTCACCGTAGTTGAGCTCGCTGCGACCCAACCTGTTCATCCGCGACGCTGAATCCTCGGTGCCCAGCACCAGCCCACCACGCAACGAACCCTTCGCAATCCGGCATTCCTGCTCGGTGATGCCATCGCGGGCAACCGTTTCCAGCACATCGAAGGTCACGGCCGCCACCTCGGCGAACCGCTCCGGCAAGCAGGCCGAATACACCGACAGCACACCCGCATCGGAGAACATATCCACCGTCGAGTACACCGAGTAAGCCAGCCCCCGGGACTCCCGGATCTGCTGGAACAGACGCGAACTCAGGCCGCCGCCCAACGCGGTGTTCAGTACCGACAGGGCCCAACGGTCCTTCCAGTGCCGACCCGGCGTCCGCACGCCCAACAGCATGTGCGTCTGCTCGGCATCCCGGTTCACCAACTGCACCGCCGGTTGCCCCGGCACGCGGCCGGTTCCGCCGCGCGGCCGTTGCGCCGTGGCGCCGGGCACTATGTGCCGGCCGAAATGCTCCCGCACCAGCCCGACGACCTCGTCGTGGTCGATATTGCCGGCCACGGCAACCACCATGCGTTCGGGCGTATACCGCCGGATGTGGAACGAGTGCAGTTGATCGCGGGTCATCGCCTCGATCGAGTCGATGCTGCCGATCACGGGACGCCCCACCGGATGTGACCCGAACATCGCCGAGAGGAACACGTCACCGAGCGCGTCCTCGGGATCGTCGTCGCGCATGGCGATTTCCTCGAGCACCACGTCCCGCTCGACCTCGACATCCGGCTCGGCACACTCCCCGCGCAGCACCACATCGGCCACCAGATCAACGGCCAGCGCCAGATCGGTGTCCAGGACATGCGCGTAGTAGCAGGTGTGTTCCTTGGCCGTGAACGCGTTCAGTTCACCGCCGACGGCGTCGATCGATTGGGCGATCTCGACGGCGGTGCGGGTCGGCGTCGACTTGAACAACAGGTGTTCGAGGAAGTGTGCCGCCCCCGCCACCGTCGGGCCCTCGTCGCGCGAACCTACACCAACCCAGACGCCCACCGAGGCGGACCGGACCGACGGAACGTACTCGGTGACAACCCGCAGACCGCCCGGCAGCAGAGTGCGCCGGACGGTCTGATCGGATTTTGCCGCAGACGCTCGCGAAGCGCTAGGCGTCGGCGGTCGCAACGTCGGCAGCTGCCGCCTCCGGGGTCTCGGCTGATTCGTCTTCGGCGACCAGCACCAGCGAGATCTTGCCGCGGTTGTCGATATCGGCGATCTCGACGCGGAGCTTGTCGCCCACCTTCGCGACGTCCTCGACCTTGTTGATCCGCTTGCCGCGGCCCAACTTCGAGATATGTACCAGGCCGTCGCGACCCGGCAGTAAGGAAACGAAGGCTCCAAAGTCAGTGGTTTTAACCACCGTGCCGAGGAACCGCTCCCCCACCTTGGGCAGCTGCGGGTTGGCGATCGCGTTGATCTTGTCGATCGCGGCCTGCGCCGCTTCCCCGTTGGAGGCGCCGACGAACACGGTGCCGTCGTCCTCGATCGAGATCGACGCGCCGGTCTCCTCGGTGATCGAGTTGATCATCTTGCCCTTGGGGCCGATGACCTCACCAATCTTGTCCACCGGGACCTTGATGGTGGTGATGCGCGGCGCGTACGGGCTCATCTCGTCGGGCGCGTCGATGGCCTCGGCCATCACCTCGAGGATGGTCAGACGGGCGTCCTTGGCCTGCGCCAGCGCACCCGCGAGCACCGTGGACGGGATGCCGTCCAGCTTGGTGTCCAGCTGCAGCGCAGTGACGAAGTCCTTGGTGCCAGCGCACTTGAAGTCCATGTCGCCGAAGGCATCCTCGGCGCCGAGGATGTCGGTCAGCGGCACGAGACGGCGCTCGGTCTGGCCGTCGATCTCGACATCGTCGGAGACCAGACCCATGGCGATACCGGCCACCGGAGCCTTCAGCGGCACACCGGCGTTCAGCAGCGACAGGGTGGACGCACACACCGAGCCCATCGAGGTGGAACCGTTGGAGCCCAATGCTTCGGAGACCTGGCGGATGGCGTACGGGAACTCCTCGACGCTCGGCAGCACCGGCATCAGGGCCCGCTCGGCCAGCGCACCGTGGCCGATCTCGCGGCGCTTCGGCGAGCCGACGCGACCGGTCTCACCGGTCGAATACGGCGGGAAGTTGTAGTGGTGCATGTAGCGCTTGCTGGTTTCCGGCCCGAGCGAGTCGATCTGCTGGGCCATCTTGACCATATCGAGCGTGGTGACGCCCATGATCTGGGTCTCGCCGCGCTCGAACAGGGCGCTGCCGTGCGCCCGCGGGATCACGGCAACCTCGGCGCCCAGCGCCCGGATATCGGTGATGCCGCGGCCGTCGATGCGGAAGTGATCGGTCAGGACCCGCTGGCGGACAAGCTTCCTGGTCAGCGAGCGGTACGCCGCACCGATCTCCTTCTCGCGGCCGGCGAAATCGGACTCGAGCCGTTCCAGAACCTGGCTCTTGATCTCGTCGGTGCGCTCGTCGCGCTCCGCTTTGCCGGCGATGCTCAGCGCCTTGGCCAGCTCGTCGGTGGCCACCGAGGCCACCGAGTAGTAGACGTCGTCCTGGTACTCCGGGAACACCGGGTAATCGGCGGTCGCCTTGCCGGCAGCCTCGTGCAGCTCCTGCTGCGCCCGGCACAACTCGGCGATGAACGGCTTGGCGGCTTCCAGGCCTTCGGCCACAACGGATTCCGTCGGCGCACCGGCGCCGCCGGCGATCAGCTCGATGACGTTGTCGGTGGCCTCGGCCTCGACCATCATGATCGCAACATCATCACCCGCCACGCGGCCGGCGACGACCATGTCGAACACGGCCTTCTCGAGCTGCTCGACGGTGGGGAACGCGACCCACTGGCCGTCGATCAGCGCGACGCGCACACCGCCGACCGGGCCGGCGAACGGCAGGCCCGAAATCTGGGTGGAGGCCGACGCGGCGTTGATGGCCAGCACGTCGTACAGATCCTTGGGATCCAGGCTGAGGATGGTGACGACCACCTGGATCTCGTTGCGCAGACCACTGACGAAGGTCGGGCGCAGCGGCCGGTCGATCAGCCGGCAGGTCAGGATCGCGTCGGTGGACGGGCGACCCTCACGGCGGAAGAACGAACCGGGAATCCGGCCCGCGGCGTACATCCGCTCTTCGACGTCGATGGTCAACGGGAAGAAGTCGAAATGATCTTTGGGAGTCTTGCTGGCGGTGGTCGCGCTCAGCAGCATGGTCTCGTCGTCGAGGTAGGCCACTACCGAACCGGCGGCCTGCCGGGCCAGCCGGCCCGTCTCGAAACGGATGGTGCGGGAGCCGTAGCGCCCGTTGTCGATGGTGGCGGTCGACTCGAACACGCCTTCGTCGATTTCGGCTACAGACATAGGTGTCCGCTAACCCTCTCTGGTATTCAACTGTTTCGCTCGCACACCTGTACGGCACGCCGTACTCAGACCCCAAGATGCGGCTACGGCCGTCGATCGAAGCGGCCGGACGTCAATATCGTCCGGCAGCCACTACCGAAGACCGGCCCACAAATGGGAAGGCTCCTGCGGTGACGCGCTGGAACGGTGCGCGCGGATATACACGCACCGCACCTCTGTTCATGAGCCGACAGGCTCGAAGAACAGCCTCACTCTACACTGCGGGTTGCCGGCCCCAGGCAAACTCCAGGGCCAGGTCAGGACTCAGCGACGCAGGCCGAGACGCTCGATCAGCGAGCGGTACCGCTCGACGTCGACCTGCGCGACGTACTTGAGCAGCCGGCGGCGACGGCCGACCAGCAGCAGCAGGCCACGACGCGAGTGGTGGTCGTGCTTGTGCTGCTTGAGGTGCTCGGTCAGATCGGCGATGCGCTTGGTCAGCAACGCCACCTGGGCCTCGGGCGAGCCCGTGTCGGTCCCGTGCAGACCGTAGGTACCCAGGATTTCTTTTTTCTGCTCGGCGGTAAGCGCCACGAAATTCACTCCATCAATCGGTCCGCGAACTGTAGTCAAACAAAAAGACGGGCCGCCGCGAACCGCAGCACCGTCCTGGTCGTCGAGAAGTCTAGCAGCGATCAGCTACGCGACAGAATCGCCCGCGCCCGGACCACGTCGCGTTCCATCGCCTTGACCAGGTCGTCGACATGGTCGAACTTCTCCTGACCGCGGATCCGGGCCACGAAGTCGACGGCCACGTGCTGACCGTAGAGGTCGGCGGCGGTGTCCAGCACGAACGCCTCCACCGTGCGGGTTCGCCCCGAGAAGGTGGGATTGGTGCCCACCGACACGGCCGCCTGGTAGCGCTCCCCCGGCACCACGCTGCCCACCACCGGACCATGTCCGAGCACCGTGAACCAGGCCGCATAGACCCCGTCGGCCGGGATCGCCGAATGCATCGGTGGAGCGACGTTGGCCGTCGGGAAACCGAGGACCCGGCCCCGGCCGTCGCCGCGGACCACCACGCCCTCGACCCGGTGCGGGCGGCCCAGGGCCTCGGCGGCGGCCACCACGTCGCCGGCGTCCACGCAGGCCCGGACGTAGGTGGCCGAAAAGGTCACCGAATCGGACTGGTGATGCTCGGCGACCAGCGACATGGATTCGACCGCGAAGCCGAACTTCTCGCCCGCCTTGCGCAGGAACGCCACATTGCCGGCGGCCTTCTTGCCGAACGTGAAGTTCTCGCCGACCGCCACCTCGACCACGTGCAGGCGCTCGACGAGCAACTCGTGCACGTAGCGATCGGGGGTGAGCTTCATGAAGTCGGCGGTGAACGGCATCACCAGGAAAACGTCGATGCCCAGGTCCTCGGCCAGTTCGGCGCGCCGTGTCAGTGTGGTCAGCTGGGCGGGGTGGTTGCCCGGGAAGACGACCTCCATCGGATGCGGATCGAAGGTCATCAGCACGACCGGAACCCCGCGCGCCCGTCCGCTCTTGACGGCGTGCGCGATCAGCTCGGCATGTCCGCGGTGCACGCCGTCGAACACACCGATGGTTAGGACACATCTACCCCAGTCCGTGGGGATGTCGTCCTGTCCCCGCCACCGCTGCACGGGTGTCAGCCTACGGTGCCCGGCCCGCAATGCCACCGCCAGATCCCCAGCGTGAGGTGTCCGTTGGCTGAAAAGATTGCCTAAACTTCGTTTCGTGAGTTCGCAACCGTCCCCGGAGCCCGATGCCGGCTCCGGTTCCGAACATGGGGCCGGTGAGC
>RRZU012949538.1_pt1 | contig 12230 bp, 11 predicted proteins | sample 2165561 | NCBI WGS metagenome assembly RRZU01 (sample SAMN10456909, study PRJNA506462) | wastewater metagenome | isolation source: wastewater sludge | place: USA: Moscow, Idaho | reverse complement strand
ATAATGATAGATGAGAGCAGTAGTTCAACGGGTAGCGAAGGCTTCGGTTACCATCGATGGCGAGGTTAAATCTTCGATAGGCGAGGGGCTGCTTATCCTAGTTGGGATAGAGGATGCCGATACTCCTGAGGATATCGAGTGGCTAAGCGGAAAAATCGTTCGAATGCGCATCTTTGAGGATGAGCAAGGCGTGATGAACCGTTCGGTGGCTGAGGTCGGTGGCGACATCATTGTTGTTAGCCAGTTTACGCTGCACGCCTCCACCAAGAAGGGGAATCGGCCATCGTACATCAAGGCTTCTAAGCCCGATTTTGCCATACCTATGTACAACCAGTTTGTAGCCCAAGTGGAGCGCGATTTAGGTAAGCCTGTGGGCACGGGAATCTTTGGCGCCGACATGAAGGTGGAGCTGCTAAATGATGGGCCTGTAACCATTGTTATTGATACTAAAAACAGAGAGTGATGACCATAGAGGAGGCTCAAGCCCGCATCGATGCGTGGATTAAGGAGTACGGCGTGCGCTACTTTAACGAGATGACCAACCTTGCCATTCTAATGGAGGAAGTGGGCGAGGTGGCGCGGATAATGGCTAGGCGCTATGGCGAGCAGTCGGAGAAGGAGAGCGACAAGGGCAAGCGCCTTGACGACGAGCTGGCCGATGTGCTGTTTGTGCTGATGTGCATTGCTAACCAAACTGGCATAGATCTTACCCAGGCGCTAGAAAAAAATCTGGAGAAGAAGACGCTGCGCGATGCCAATCGGCATAAGGAAAACCCGAAGTTGTAGCTCTACTGAAGCCTCCAGTTGATTGGTTCTTTGCCTTGTGCTTTCAGCAGTTCGTTGGCCTTCGAGAAGTGCTTGCAACCAAAGAAGCCTCGCGATGCGGAAAGGGGTGAGGGATGCACCGACTTTAGGATATGGTGCTTTGATGTGTCGATAATGGCGCTCTTGGCTTGCGCATAGTTACCCCAAAGCAGGAATACCACACCCGTAAGGTTGTCGGAAACGGCCTTTATGGCAGCATCGGTAAAGGTTTCCCATCCCTTCTTTTGGTGCGAACCGGCGGTATGAGCCCTCACCGTTAGCGTTGCGTTAAGAAGAAGAACACCTTGCTTTGCCCAAGCGGTTAGGTTGCCGTGCTGAGGTCGTGGTAGACCTAAGTCTTCGTTCTGTTCTTTAAAGATGTTAACCAGCGAAGGAGGAGGCTGAACGCCTTCAGGAACCGAGAAGCAAAGTCCATGGGCCTGACCAGGACCGTGGTAGGGGTCTTGTCCAAGAATAACCACCTTAACCTCGTCGAAAGGTGTTGTGTCGAAAGCGTTGAAGATGAGTGGTCCGGGAGGGTAAACAACATGGTGCTTTTTCTCTTCCACCAAAAATGCTTTCAACGACATAAAGTAATCCTTTTCGAACTCAGCATTTAGTACGTTGTACCAGCTCTCGTGGATAATTGGTTTCTTGGTAGCTTCCATTTTGCGTTGCGGTTTATGCAAAGTAAGGCTAAAATGATTTGATTGCCAAACGCGGATTACGACCGTGTGTGCATAAAACACCTTAAAAAGACCATCTTGTAACGGCAATCCGCTTTCTTGTTTATATCTTTGATACAAGATTTTTTGCTATGTCAACTAAAAAATATCTTATACTTATTGCGCTAGGCCTGATGCTGCTTGCTGGGCTTGGTGGTGCGTTTATTTACTACTACAAAAAGGAGAACCAGGCAACAAACATACTAACGGCTATTCCTACCGATGTTGTTGCGGTGGTAAGGGTTAATCATTTAGATGCATTTGCTGGAGGGAATAGCGATAAGAATCCTTTTACGGGTGCTGTTAATCCCTATGTCGATAAGGTTATAAAGCGGTTGGAGGGGAACTCTAAGTTTAGGGAGATGCTGGAGAATCCGATGCTCATCAGCTTTCACCCTATTGGCAAAAACAGGATTGAGCCGTTGGTGCTGCTTAGCTCTAACGAGGAGTTGAGCAATAGGCAGATGAAAGAGCTGCTCCGGTTTGCGAAGCTCAAGGTTAACGAAATTAGCTACAATAATCGGACGATATACACTTGTACATTCTCGAATGGCTACTCTTTGTACTTTATGCATGCAAAGGGCATAACATCCTTTAGTCCTTCGTTGGTTCTAATTGAATCGGCAGCACGTAAAATTGACGTGGAATCGGCTGTGTCTCCAGAACTTCAAAATGTATATAAGCTTACAAGCTCAACATCCGATGCTTCAATTGTTGTAAATATTAAGGCTATTGCTCCTTGGCTTAAGGCTAATGTTTTTTTAGATGGGCTGAACATGGCAGATGTAGCATCTCGTCTTTGCAGCTGGATGCTTATTGACTATACGCATAACGACAGTGAGGCTACCTTTAGTGGGATGCTTACAGTAGATGAGCAGAGCGACTATGGTAAGCAGATGGCATTGGTGCATCCTCGTGAGCTTCTCTCTCCTTCGCTTCTAACTGAGAATACGGCATTTTGCCTTGAACGCTGTTTTGATGACTATCGAACCGAGATGAAGCATCTGTATCCGAACAATAGGGATAGCAGTAAGTGTGATCTTAAAAGACTGTTGCTAACCGTTAATCCTGAACGTGCTATTGTTCAGCATGTGAAAAGCGTACGAACAGACTCGTCTGGTTTTGTTGCTATTCTATATCCAAAGGATGCAGGAGTGTTGCTTCAGAATTTAAAGCAACTGCCTTGTTTGAGGCGTATTCAGGAGAGCCAGATCGTAAAGCTTGCTCTTGATTCAACAAATGCTAGTTTGCAAAAAATACTTGGAGCATCGTTTCAGATGGTAAAGCCATCCTATATACAGGTAAAGGATAGTAAGGTGGTAATGGCAGCATCTGAAAGTGCCATAAGAATGCTTAACTACGAATGCTCCATTGCTTCCTTGCGCAAGAATGCTAGCATTTGTGGGCTGTGGAAAAAGAAGGTAACCAATACGGGTGTCGCTGCTTTATACATTAATCCATCATCCTCAGAAAAATTTTTAAAGTCTATCTTTAAGGCTCTTGCGTTGGATTTCTTATCTAAAAAAAATATTGGGGTTTGGCGTGGACTTGCTTTTACCGTGACCTCGAGTGGAGATAACTTGCTGCTATCCGGTTATATGGGAAGGGCGAAAATGAGTCCGAATACAACATCTGCGTATGCTTCTACAAAGCCTTTGGCGATGTGTACGGTTTTACAGAAGCAGGAGGGTGGAAGCTTACTTGTTGCTGTTAAGGCCGACAGCTTGGTAGCATTAGATGCTGGGCTGCATACTAAGTGGAGTAGGCGACTTCCAAGTAAGCCTGATACTATATTTAGCATAGCACAGCATGGCCGTAATGTACTTTCGTTGGTTGTAGATAAAACGCTTACTTATATAAACGATAAGGGAGAGATTATTAGCCGATTTTCTTTTTCTAATAGGATAGAACGGTTATCCGACAAGGGGATCGGCGAAGGGGCCAATCTTACCTATATTGTTGATAATGGTAGGATCCTATACCTTATAAATCCATTTGGTAAGGAGCAGCCTAAAAGGTTGGTTAAGCTGGCATTTATGCCGACTAAGATTGTGACGTTTACCTTCAGGAGCCAAAACTATATCGCTTTGTCTAGGGATAGTAGGACAGAAATACTGAATGCAAAGGGAGCCATTGTAAGGAGGCTTCCATTCGACCTACGTAATGGGCAGGTTATTGTCGCAGATCAAAAGATGGTGCTATTCTCTCCACAAAGGGTGGTGGCATTAAATGGCAAACTACTTGTCCAGTCGGACAAACTGTCAGGTGTGTTTAAAGATTGCTATGGGGTAAAAGAAGGTATGGTCGGCGATCGTTACTTTATTTTATTGAAAAGTAGCTCTGGTATTAAGGTTCTTACTAAGGATCTGAAGGTTGATAAAACAATGAAAGTTATAGGCGAAATGTCTAGACTACAAATTCTTGGTGGAGGGAGTCGTAGCCCCTTCTTATTGTTCGATAGCAGTAGCAATGTTTACCAGTTTAACGCTAAAGGTGAACTGTCTAGAGGCTTTCCATGTGGCATCGGAAAGTCTGAAATTGTTCTTGATGGAGTAGATGGAATGCTTTTTGCTATTGAGATAAAGGGTAACTTAATTGTAAGTACCCAAATATTAGCCGATGGTACTACGCTACTTTAGAGAAAGCAATTTTTAAGTAGGTTATTTTGTAGCAATGGTGCTATCTTTGGCGCGTAATTTTTTTGAAATGGAAGGATTTTTGACTTTTATTATTTTTCTGATTCTTGGATTCTATCTTCTTGGTTTTCTGGGGAAGTTAGCCCTAAAACTATACATAAAGCGAATGCAAAAACGTTTTGGAGGTTTTGAGAATGGCAACGGAGCCTTCTTCCATAACTTTACCTACGGTTTTGGCGGCAACAGGCAAACTTCGCAAGAGGAGAACCATCGCGAGGGTGATGTTACCATTACCAATTCAAACGCTAAGCAGGACAAGAAAATCAAAAGAGATACTGGCGACTACGTAGACTTTGAAGAGATAAAGTAAGGCTGCTACTTCATTTTTAGCCTGTTATGGTATTTTTTTACCATTTGTGCCATTTCTGAGGCAAATACGAATTTGTTCAATTCAGGATTGTCACTATCAAGAATATCATCTTTAGAACCTTCCCACCATTTCTTGCCCTCATGAATGAACATTACTTTGTCTCCAATTTGCATCACCGAATTCATATCGTGGGTGTTAATAATGGTAGTGATGTCGTATTCTATGGTTAGCTCCTTTATCAGGTTGTCTATGATGCCTGCAGTGATGGGATCTAGGCCCGAGTTGGGTTCGTCGCAGAACAGGTACTTGGGGTTTAGCGCAATTGCTCGTGCAATAGCAACTCGCTTCTGCATACCTCCGCTTATTTGTGAGGGGTAAAGGTGGTTAACGTTTATCAGGTTCACCCTTCTGAGGCAAAAGTTTGCTCTATCAAGCTTCTCCTCTTCGCTCATATTGGTGAACATATTTAGCGGAAACAGCACATTTCCTTCTACGGTGGCAAAGTCGAATAGCGCTCCACCCTGAAATATCATACCAATCTTTTTACGCTCTTCGCTTCGCTGTTTGTTGGATAGCGCTGAAAAGTTGGTCTCGCTGTACATGATATCGCCAGAGGTAACCTCGTGTAGTCCTACCATGCATTTTAGCAGAACGGTTTTCCCAGATCCGCTCTGACCTATAATGAGGTTTGTCTTTCCTTTTTCAAAGGTTGTATCAATATTGCTCAGCACCTCACGATCGTCAAAGGTTTTGCAGACGTTTATGCAGCGTATCATTTTAGCAGTAGTTGGGTAATGACTAGGTTGAAGAGTAAAACGAGGATGCTGCTTACAACAACAGCTTTGGTGCTGGCCTTTCCAACTTCTAGAGAGCCTCCTTTTACGTGGTATCCGTGAAAAGCAGCCACGGAAGTTATGATGAAGGCAAAAATAACGCTTTTAACGAGGCTGTAGGTTACGTAGAAAGGAATGAAGCCCCATTGTATCCCTTTGATGTATTCCATGGTGGTAATTACCCCTGTAAACTCGCCCACGAGCCATCCTCCAAAGATGCCGATTACCATGCTAAGGATTGTTAGAACGGGGAAGAAGAACATCGCGCCAATAATCTTTGGCATGACAAGAAATCCAGCAGAATTTACCCCCATTATTTCGAGCGCATCAATTTGTTCGGTTATGCGCATGGTTCCTATTTCAGAAGAAATATTGGAGCCTACTTTCCCTGCTAGAATAAGGGCAACAATTGTGGAGCTAAACTCTAGGAGTATGGAGTCTCGTGCAGCAACCCCGATGATATAGGTCGGAAGTAGGGGGCTAGTGGTATTATAAGCCGTTTGTAGGGTTATTACCGCCCCCATGAAAACGGATATAATAAGTACAATGCCGATTGAATTTATCCCCAACTTCTCTATCTCGATGATGGTTCTGCTATAGTAAATGCTCCATTTCTCGGGTTTCGAGAAAACTCGGTGGATAAAGAGGGTGTATTTGCCTATTGATGCAAAAAAGTTCATTACTACGCTTTATATGTGCAAAAGTACGGAAGATTGATGGCTTAACCAATTTTATATTTGGAAGATATTATTAGTACCTTTGCTTCTGCAACATAAAAAATGATGTAATGGCTTCAAATCGTTACTGTATTATAATGGCAGGTGGTATTGGTAGCCGCTTTTGGCCGTTGAGCAATACTTCGACTCCGAAACAGTTTCTTGACCTTTTGGGTGTTGGGAAAACTTTTCTTCAAAGTACTTTCGATCGCTTTAGTCGTATCATTCCTGTTGAGAACATCTTTGTTGTTACTAATGATATTTACAAAGAGCTTGTATTGGAGCAGCTTCCTATGCTTACTGAAAATCAGGTTTTGCTTGAGCCTCTCCGTAGGAAAACGGCACCTTGTATTGCGTATGCAAGCTATAAGCTCCTAAATATAGATCCGAATGCGAATATTGTGGTAACCCCAGCCGATCACCTGATCCTTAACGAGAGCGAGTTTCTTATGGCTGTCGAATCGGCATTTGTGTTTACCGAGAATCAGGATGTTCTAATGACGCTGGGCATTACGCCCAATCGTCCGGAAACGGGGTATGGTTACATTCAGATAAACCATAATGAGGCTGTTAAGGGGCATCCTTCTATCTTTAAGGTAAAGACGTTTACGGAAAAGCCCAATAGAGAGATTGCTAGAGTTTTTGTTGATAGCGGTGAGTTTGTCTGGAATTCGGGAATCTTTATATGGAGCCTCAAGTCGATCCTTAAAGCTTTTTCGACTCATCTTCCCGAAATAGATTCGTTGTTTAGAGATGGCGTTGGTATCTATAATTCGCCTCAGGAAAAAGACTTTATTGCTAAGGTGTATAGCCTATGCCGATCTGTTTCGATTGACTATGGTATAATGGAGAGCGCAAGCAATGTCTACGTTCATTGTGCCGACTTTGGATGGTCTGACGTTGGCACATGGAACTCTCTATTCAATAACTCGCCTAAGGATGAGGTAAATAATGTTAGGGTTGGTAATAAGATTCTTGCATACCGCTCTACAGGATGCATTATAGAGAATAAGACCGATCGTCCGATTATAGTTGAAGGATTAACAGATTACCTTGTTATCCAAACAGATGATGCGACAATGATTATTAATAAGCATAATGAGCACGAGATTAAGAATTATGCTTCTGATGTTGAGACGAACTTTAAACCTAAGTAATCGGTTATTGGTTGGCTTGGGATTAAAACATAAAAGGAGGCTTAGCCTCCTTTTATGTTTTTTATATATACCCTAGTATTCCCAAAGGTCTTGTTCCTTGTCCATAATCTCGTTGGTAATACGCTCTGCCTCGAGCATATTTGGAATTCCACCAACCGTATAGTCACTAATGCTCCTATCGTCGTAGGTGTTAGCCTTTTTGGTGATGTAAGATGAGAATTTTCGTTTTAGTAAAAGGTCGTCATAGGTATATTCTGGACCTATATTTTGTGGGTTAAATGCCATTGTACGGCCTAGTACCTTGCGAGCTTCTGGGTAGTATATCCAGAAGAGTTTAACCTTACTTAATTCGCTGTCATCTTCTGCATCCGTTTCCGCTTCTTCATCTCCTGTTTTGATCGTTTTATTAAAGACGCGGATTGGGCAGATTCCAAGTATGCGAACATCAAGTATTGAGCGACGCTTGTCTATAAACCATTCTTCAAGCACAAGAAGTTGCTTTACTTCGCTCCAACGCCATTCGGCCGGAATGGTTACCGTAGTGTCAGCACCAGAAAGAGATTGCCTTGTTTCTTTTTTCTCAACGGCTCCAAATTTTTCTGCTACTTCTTTGAACGATAGGGTATCGGTAAATTCGTCGTTTATGGGGCTGTAAGCTCGAATTGCACCGTGCTTAATGCTATCTACCAGTACCTGAACAAAGCTGTGCCTGTTACGCATTCGTACGGTTGGATAGTAAAGAGGATGGTTAAGCTTTTCTCTAAGGTCTATCATCCTCCATACTCTCCAAGAACTGTATATGTCAGCTTCTTGAACAGCATGAAAGTCAAGAGGTGTTCTTTCGTGCGAAATGTTTTTAGTGTATGGGCTTAAAGGCACAAGACTAGGCTTCTTGATTTCTTCATCTTGTGCAACAGCTACGTTGACACATAAAAAGCCAAATGCAAATAGAAATGCTGAAGTAAAAAGCTTCATTTTCATGGCTATCGAATTTTATATACTAAATCATTCAACTCTACGACTCTACCATCAGGGCCAACTGCTTTTATTTCAGAAATAAATACTCTTTGCCCTGATGTAACATTGGCAAGAATTGCTTTTTGGCTGCTGGTAAAGGCTGCGCTATTCGAGCTTTCGCTCTGATCGTATCCATCTCTACTTCGTCCTGTAATCACAAAAGAGCGGATTGTATACTTTAGATCGAAGTCGAAATCTTGTGGCATTTCTGCTCGTATGCCTAATGACGACATAAGAATAGATTTGCTTATGGTTTTTGAACTTGCACCGTCAAGGCGTGGAGTTGGAGGCGGCAGCTGCTTTACGCGGAATGATGAGGTTCCCATAAGCTTTTTGGTTGCGCCAATTTTTGCGAAAACCCTAACTTGACATTCACGTCCTGCACCTGGCTCTACCAGGAATACGCCTCCGGCTTTGCGGATAGAAGCGTTGGATATTTCTACCATAACGTTTTCGTTTGGTACGCCAGATACGCTAAGTTCTACAGGATTCTCAATCCCTCTGTAAAGCACGTTCATCTTTGTTGGAGAAACGGTAAACATAGGTTGAATAACCTGATATTTATATTCCTTCTCGTATTTTTGAGGTGTTCCGTCTGGTCCTTTTACGATTACCTGGCATTTTAGAGTCTTTTCTCCAAGTGAATTGCCAATAGCCTCGTAGATACCCTTTCCTTCCTCTATCTTGCACGATGCTCCATTAACCGATATGGTTGGGAGCTGCGTTTTGTCGTATGCAGCAAGCATTACGCTAGCCTTAAACGTTTCACCCTTTAGTATTGTAGATGCTTCTGGCACTACCACAACGTCGAATGCGTTAACACGAACATCTTGTGCATCAATCTGCTTAAAGAAGTGGTCGAGTAGCAGTGCTTCGCAGTTGAGAACGTCAACCTGCATATTTGATAGCAAAGGTAGCGTCGAAATAAGCGGAACCCCTTCAAATCTGATAGATGCCCAAGTTCTTTTCTCACCATCTTTAGATAGAGGAGGGTCTTGAGTGTCAAGAATTCGATTTATGGTTTGTACAAGTACGGGGAAACTGTCTTTTTCTTCGATCAAGCCAAGAATTTCTGTTTTGAACTTCTCTATTTTCTTCTTTATCTCGTAAGCATCTCCGTTTTCATTAGGTCCTAACAGAATATTTGCAGGGACGCTGGTGTCACTTTTTGCCAAAACCTTATGGCCATCTACTCCAGTGCTCGATACCGCTTCTGCTGTTTCTCCGTCAGCTGTTTTTACTATTTTGACCTTTACCTCCTCTATGTACTTGCATAGTTCTAGGGCTTTTTCTTTTAAGATGGCGGACTTATCCATCCATTTCTTAGCCTTTGCTGGGTTATTTTTTTCAGCAGCAGCAATCAGGTTGTAGTAGTCTTCGTTTTTTGATCGAAAACTCTTTAGCGTTTGGTTTAGTCCGTTATCTACAAGTACAAAAGCCTCCAACACTTCGGCAGACACATTTAGTGCTAACATTGCTGTGAGCACCAAATACATCATCCCAATCATCTTCTGCCTTGGTGTCTGTTTACCTCCTGCCATGATTTATTCTAATTTTGGTAAGAGTTTAGTTGTTATGAACAGCGTGAATAGCTGTAAGCATATTACCATATACATCGTTCAACGAGTTGATGTTCGAGTTTAGGGCATGCATGCTTTGGCGGAATTTCTGTGTTTCCTCAACAGACAGGCGGATATCCTTAATCATTCCCTCTACACCTTGGTAAAGGCTATTAGAATTCTTTAGATGCTTGTCTGTTTCTTGAATTTGTAGTTCGTATATAGAATTTAGTGTTGCCAAATTCTTATTTAGCGTTTCGATGTTCTTTTGTTGGTTTCCATTGCCAGTTTTTACGGCTTCTAGGTCGGCTAGAACCTGGCGGCTAACCTTTTCGAAAGAAGAAGATAGAACATCTGCCGATTGGTAGATCTTCTCAGATAATTCTTTAGTGCTTGCTGATATGGTGCTTTCGATGGTATTTCCTGCTTTTTCGAAGTGGCTAGTCATTGAAGATGCACTTTCCTTTAGGCTTTGCGAGAGCGTATTTGTTGCCTGCTTAACACCTTCTACAAGAGCATCTCCTGCTTGGTTTACAGAACTAACACCATTAAGGAATGAGTTGCTGAGAGTGTCAACCGATTCTCCTAGTTTTTTGCTAGACGTTCCAATTTGTCCATTAAGCTCATCTACGCCTGCTGATGCTTTTTGAAGTTTGCCAGAAAAATCGTCAACAACTAGAGTAACGCCAGATATGTCTGCAATCTTTGAAGCGGCATTAGCAAGATCGCCGAGGCCCTTGTTGACCTTGTCGATAGAGCCTTGATCTATTGATATGTCAATATTGGGAATGTTTACCATGCTAGTTGCACCACCTGTGCTAACTTGGCTAGGAGTTTTAATCTCTTTTTCCTTCTTACGCTCTTCTCTAATTCTTTCTAGGCTTTCCTCATCTTTTATTGCAAGTTCAGGGAATACAAGTTTCCAGTCGTACTCTTCGTGTACTGGCTCAAATGCAGAAAAGAAGAAAATAACAGCCTCTGTACCCATTCCAATTACAAGCATAGGACCAGCACCCGGCCAGTGCATTAGCTTGAACAACGCTCCAACAATTACGGCACTAGCACCCCATCCATAGAGTTTTGCCATAAAATTCTTCCAACCCTCTGTTTGTACAAAGTCTAATTTCCCTTTCATAATTCCCAAGTTTAAAAATTACCCCCCATTAAAGAACGAACACAACGGAATCCAATATAAGAGCGTGCAGTGTCTTGATACTCATAAGTTCGAGCCGATGATTGAATGAAGTGCTGCACATCTTTCCAAGAGCCACCACGTATAACCTTGCGTTTCTTTGCAGGTTTGTCGTTGGGCTTAGCATTATACTGATAGCTAGGATTTAAATCGTGAGTTAGGGAGTAAGCGCTTTCGTCGTATGCATCACTTGTCCACTCTGCAACATTCCCAGCCATATCGTAAAGACCATAGTCGTTTGGTTCATACGAGGCTACTGCGACGGTTTTAACGCCTCCATCGTCAGAGTAGTTGCCTCTTAGTGGTTTGAAGTTGGCAATAAAGCATCCCTTTTGATTTCTGGTATAGTAGTTACCCCAAGGATACATGTTTAGATCGATTCCTCCGCGCGAAGCGTATTCCCATTCAGCCTCAGTGGGAAGACGGTATTCGTGAACTGGAGATTCTCCACGCTCGCTCAAGAAGTCGCGGAGGTAGTTTGTTCTCCAAACGCAGAAGGCGAACGCTTGTTTCCAAGTTACTCCAACAACTGGATAGTCGTCGTAGTTGGGCTGCCAAAAGTAGGTTGACGTTGTAGGATCATTGTACGAGTATGAGAAGTCGGCTGTCCAGCAAAGCGTGTCGGGATATACGTTTACGACATTGCGCATAATGAATGAGCCACGGTTGCGTATGGGTTCAACCTTCCCGTCCGCTTTAACAATTGTACCCTCGTACTTTTGCTTATCGAAGTTGTACCGGTTCTTCTTATTAGCAGCTTGAGGTATGTCGTACCAAAAGTATTCGTAGTTAAGTTTACGGGTGTCAATTTCCTTACGGCGGTAGAACATCTCGTCGCCTTGATAGTAAAGATCTTTTAGAATTTCTTTTTGATCCTCGCTGCGAGGGTCAATTTGAGCGCGTTTGTTTATAACTGGCGGCTCTATTGGGTTTCCGAATTCATCTTCCGAGATTCCAAATTCATCCATACCCCCATTGATCAGCATAACTTTAGATATCGAATCGATAACGTAGTTAACGAATTGGCGGTACTTGTTGTTGGTAATTTCTGTTTGATCCATCCAAAACCCCTCAACTGTAATTGTTTTGGTGGTTGCTGTCAGACCATAGGCAAGGTCTTCATCCCCGACTCCTTGGGTGTACGAGCCATCGGGTACGAATATCATCTCAAAAGGGGGCGTTTCTGGTGTCGCACTCCTTCCTTCAACACCGACTAGTTCT
>RRZU011324679.1_pt1 | contig 12230 bp, 13 predicted proteins | sample 2165561 | NCBI WGS metagenome assembly RRZU01 (sample SAMN10456909, study PRJNA506462) | wastewater metagenome | isolation source: wastewater sludge | place: USA: Moscow, Idaho | reverse complement strand
CGCCGCCTGTTTTTTCATCTCGATTTGATTCATAATTTATCCTTATAAAAAGAGGGAAATTGATTGATTTATCTTACTACGTTATTGAGATTGTTCAATCTCTCTGTTTTAGCTATTGTTTATTCCACTGTTTATTCCACTAAAAATTCCTGTAACAGCTCATTCAAAAACAACTTCCCCTGCTCCGTTACTTGCCAAGTGCGGTCGGTTTCGGTGATGTAATGTTGCTGTTTTGCCCAGTTGATTTGTTCAAAAATCACTGATAAATCCAAGCCGGTCAGGCGAGTGAAATCGCTTTTTTCTACTGGTTCAAGCAGGCGAAAGCGATTCATGAAAAATTCAAAAGTGCGGTCTTGCGGTGCAACCGCACTTTGGCTGTGCAGGTAGTTTCCTTGCATATAGCCGCGTGGGTGTTTGATTTTGGCGTAGCGCAAAATTTCACCGTTGCTGAAACTGACTTTGCCGTGCGCACCACAGCCGATTGCCAGATAATCGCCGAAGCGCCAATAATTCAGATTATGTCGGCACTGATAACCCGGTTTGGAATAGGCGGAAGTTTCATACTGCTGATAACCGGCCTCGGTCAGCAATTGATGTCCTTGCTCGAAAATAGCCCAAAGATCGTCATCATCAGGCAAGGTCGGTGGACGGTAATAAAACATCGTATTCGGTTCGATGGTCAGTTGATACCACGACAAGTGCGGTGGATTCAGCACAATGCCTTGACGCAAATCATTCAGCGCCTGCTCTACACTCTGGTTCGGCAAGCCGTGCATCAAATCGATATTAAAGCTATTCAAGCCGCTATTTTTGGCAAATTCAATCGCATTAATCGCCTCCTGCACATTGTGAATCCGCCCCAAACGTTCCAATTTTTCCTGTTCGAAACTTTGAATCCCCATGGAAATGCGAGTCACGCCCGCTTGACGGTAACCAATAAAACGCGCTGCTTCTGCCGTGCCCGGATTCGCTTCCAGTGTAATTTCAATCTGGTCGGAAAATGCAATCCGCCGTTGCACCTGTTGTAACAGATAGGCGATGCCTTCGGCTGAAAACAGGCTGGGTGTGCCGCCACCGATAAAAATCGAATGCAAAGTGCGGTTTTGCACATAGTGCAAATCGGCATCCAAATCCTGCAACAAGTGCCGAATATACTCTTGCTCCGGAATCTTGCCTTTTTGCGCATGGGAATTAAAATCGCAATAAGGGCATTTCTGCACACACCACGGAATATGGATATAAAGGCTCAACGGTGGCAAGGTAATAGGTTGTAAAGTCATCATTGGGATCTATTATCTAGTCTGATGTTTGATATATGTAGGCAATTGTGCTACCGAATCTAGTACGGCTTCCGCTAACGCAGCGCCTTCGTCACTAACTGGTTTTCCAGTCCGCACTAAAACAGTATGAGCAATACCAGCGGCTTTGCCTGCCATCATATCTTCGGTTTTATCACCAACCATAAAAGAGCGGTTCAAATCGATATCCAGTTCTTTTGCAGCCTGCAACAACATTCCGGCTTTCGGCTTGCGGCAGTCACAATCTTGCCGATATTCACCAATACCGTCGGCTAAATGCGGGCAGTAATAAATGCCGTCCAAATCCACACCGCGATCTGCCAGCGACCAGTCCATCCATTCGGTTAGTTGCAAAAATTGATCTTCACTGAAATAACCTCTGGCGATGCCTGATTGGTTAGTCACCAACACCAGCAAATAGCCCATTTTTTTCAATTCTAATAACGCTTCAATACTGCCCTCGACAAACTCAAACTGATCAATTTCATGCACATAACCGTGATCAATATTGATTGTGCCGTCCCGATCTAAAAAAACCGCTTTTTCCACTTTCCCCTCACTCTTATCATTTCTTTTATATAGCTGTACCGAATTGCAACAGATTACCATTTTTTAGTAGCAGATTAAGCATAATCCTGTAATCAACGCCTTTCGCTACACAAAACCTATTTCTTATATCTCTTTGTTATAAAAAAGCAGTAACTACCGGTTGACATAGCAATCTAGCCGTCTAAAATAGCCAAATCATTTTTAATAATCCCGATTATATAGGGCTTACATGATTAAGCTAAAAAATATTAATAAAATTTTTGAGATCAAGGGGAAAAAACTGACCGCACTTGATAACGTCAATTTGGAAATTCCAAAAGGGCAAATTTGTGGTGTGATCGGGGCTTCCGGTGCGGGTAAAAGCACCTTGATTCGTTGTGCCAACCTGCTGGAACAACCGACCAGCGGGCAGGTTTTTGTTGCCGGTGAAGAATTGACGGCAATGAATAACAATCAGCTGATTGAAGCGCGTCGTCATATTGGCATGATTTTCCAGCATTTTAATTTATTAAGCGGTCGCACCGTATTCGGTAACATTGCACTGCCGCTAGAGTTGATCGGCAGCGATAAAGCAACGATTAATAAACGGGTTGACGAACTACTAGACTTAGTCGGTTTAAGCGATAAAAAAAATGTTTATCCGAGTAACTTATCCGGCGGTCAAAAACAGCGGGTGGCGATTGCTCGAGCGTTGGCTTCCGAGCCAAAAGTGTTGTTGTGTGACGAAGCGACCAGTGCGCTCGATCCGGCGACTACTCAGTCGATTTTGTCTTTATTGCAAGAAATCAACCAGAAATTGGGCTTGACCATTTTATTGATCACCCACGAAATGGAAGTGGTAAAACAAATTTGTCATCAAGTGGTGGTGATTGATAAAGGGCAATTAATCGAAACCGGTAGCGTGAGCGAGATTTTCTCCAATCCGAGAACCGCACTTGCTAAAAGTTTTATCCAATCCACTTTCCGCATTAATCTGCCGAAAGAGTATATGGAACAACTTTCCGCCTCGCCAAAAGGCCCGAAATCCTATCCGATTATCAAATTTGAGTTTACCGGCCGTTCAGTCGATGCGCCACTATTGTCGCAAACGTCAAAAAAATTCGGCGTCGATTTGAGTATTTTGGTATCGCAAATTGATTATATCGGCGGGGTGAAATTCGGTTTTACCATTGCCGAAGTGGAAGGCCCTGAAGATGCGATTACCGAGACAAAAATTTATTTAATGGAACACAATGTGCGAGTTGAGGTATTAGGTTATGTTTGATCGTTTAACTCCACAGGTGTGGCAAATGATTTTAAATGCCACCGGTGAAACACTGTATATGGTGTTTGCTTCGGGGCTGTTGGCAGCGGTATTTGCGATTCCGCTGGGCGTGTTGCTGTTTATCACGCAGCCAGGTGGAATCAAAGAAAATCCGAAGTTTTATCGAATCTTAAGTATCGCCGTTAATATCGGACGAGCCATTCCGTTTGTGATTTTACTATTCTGGATTATTCCATTCACTCGGATTATTGTCGGTTCGTCAATCGGCACCACCGCTGCAATCGTGCCGCTTACAGTCTCTGCAATTCCATTTATCGCCCGTTTAGTGGAAGGCGCATTGCTTGAGATTCCAAGCGGCTTAATCGAGGCCGCGCGTGCAATGGGTGCTAGCACTCTGCAAATTATCACCAAATTTTTACTAGCCGAAGCCTTGCCGGCTTTAATCAATGGCATGACGATCACCTTAGTCGCCTTAGTCAACTACTCTGCGATGGCGGGGATTGTCGGCGGCGGCGGTTTGGGTGATGTGGCAATTCGTTACGGCTACCAAACCAATGTACCTGAAATTTTAACTACCGTAGTGATTATTTTGGTAACGTTGGTGCAGTTAATCCAGTTTGTAGGGGATCGTTTGGTTCGCTATGTTGATCATCGCTAACAATTAAATTGAGTTAGCATATTTTAATCACTTTATAGTTTCTAACTTTATAGTTTCTAATTATAGTCTCTAAACTTAAGGAAAATAGCATGAAATTAAAAAACCTTTTCACCCTGACCGCACTTGCCACTGCTGTTGCATTCTCTGATTCAGCATTAGCAAAAGACGGTAAAATCAAAGTCGGAATTCAAACCGGTCCTGAATTCAATGTCGCCGAAGTGGCAAAAAAAGTGGCGAAAGAACAATTCGGTTTAGAAGTAGAACTGGTTCCGTTCACCGACTATGTTACGCCGAATGTCGCGTTGGAAGAAAAATCGATTGATGCCAATGCGTTCCAACACAAACCGTATTTAGACGCACAAATGGAAGCGCGTGGTTGGAAAGATTTAGTGATCGTCGGTAATACTTTTGTTTATCCGATTGCTGCGTATTCAAAAAAACACACCAGCCTTGATCAACTGCCAAAAGGCGCAACTGTTGCAATTCCTAATGACCCAACTAACGGCGGTCGCTCATTGTTGTTATTGCAAGCGCAAGGCTTGATTAAAATTAAAGAAGGCACAGGCTTAACACCGACCGAGTTAGATATTGTTGAAAATCCGAAAAACTTAAAAATCCGTGCGTTAGAAGCACCGTTGATTCCTAAAGTGTTAGGCGAAGTCGATTTGGCGATCATCAACAATACTTTCGCAGGCCAAGCCGGATTATATCCAAGCAAAGATGCAATTTTCGTCGAAGCGAAAGATTCTCCGTATGTCAACATCATCGTCGCGCGTGAAGATAACAAAGCGGATCAAGATGTGGTCAATTTCGTTAAGGCCTACAACTCCGAGCCGGTTTATAAAAAAGCGATGGAAGAGTTCCAAGATTCTGTTGTTAAAGGATGGTACCCGCTAATAACGAAAGCTGAGATTAAGAAGACCGTTTTGAAAACCGCACTTTGCGATTTTCATAGCAGATAAATCCCGACCGGAGAATGACTCCGGTCGCTTTTTATTTTATGCGAACTTTTGCGATAGAAAAATGACAGCACAATTAAAAACCCCCTACTATTTAATCGACAAAAGCAAACTGCTGAATAATATGCAGAAAATTGCTTATCTACGCCAACGTTCCGGTGCCAAAGCGCTACTCGCCTTAAAATGTTTTGCTACTTGGAGCCTGTTTGATTTTATGCGGCAGTATATGGACGGCACAACATCGTCATCGTTATATGAAGTCAAACTGGGACAACAAAAATTCGGTGGTGAGACTCATGCTTACAGCGTGGCGTACAGCGATGATGAAATTGAAGACGTCATTGCCAATGCTGATAAAATTATTTTCAACTCTATTAGCCAGTTAAGCCGTTTTGCCGATAAAGCGCAACATATTCAACGCGGTTTGCGAGTCAATCCAAGAGTCAGCACCTCCGATTTTACCCTTGCCGATCCCGCGCGTCCGCACAGCCGTTTGGGCGAATGGGACATCAATAAAATTCGCGAAGTGATGCCATTACTGAACGGATTTATGTTTCATAATAACTGTGAAAATAGTGATTTTGACCGCTTTGATCAAATGTTACACCGAATCGAAAGCGAATTTGACGAACTTTTACATCAAGTAGATTGGGTCAGTTTAGGCGGTGGAATTCACTTCACCGGCGAAGATTATCCGTTGGATCGTTTTGCTGATCGGTTAAAACAGTTTGCCGAACAATACGGCGTACAGGTCTATCTGGAACCGGGTGAAGCGGCGATTACGCTGAGTACCAGCTTAGAAGTGACGGTTTTGGATACTTTATATAACGGTAAAGATCTGGCGATCGTCGATAGCTCAATCGAAGCGCATATGCTGGATTTGCTGATTTACCGCCAAACCGCTAAACTGTCGCCGGAGCAACAAGCGACAGACGGAAATTATCCCTATATGATCTGTGGTAAATCCTGCCTTGCTGGGGATATTTTCGGCGAATACCCGTTTCCACAGCGGCTAAAAATCGGCGATCGGCTCTCGTTTTGCGATGCGGCCGGTTATACCATGGTGAAGAAGAATTGGTTCAATGGTGTCAATATGCCGTCCATTGCCATTAAAGAATTGAATGGTGAGATTAAATTAGTCAAACAATTCAATTTTGACGATTACGTTGAAAGTTTGTCGTAGCGTGTGTTGTAACGCTTTTCATAACGATAGATGACTTCAACGAATCAAACAGGTTTTATCGCAGCATGCGATAAAATAGTTTATTTATGCCAATGATAACCGTACTTTTATCTAACCATGCAAAGTGCGGTTACCATTTGACATTAAGGAGGATTATGCAAACATGAAAAAAAACATCTTAATTATTGGTGCCGGTGGTGTGGCTCAAGTGGTCGCACATAAATGTGCCCAGCACAACGATATTTTAGGTTCTATCGCCATTGCTTCACGCGGCATCAAAAAATGCCAAGACATCGCCCAAAGTGTCAGTGAAAAAAATGCGTTTAAAATTCCCGCCGAAATTGCTTGCTTCGAGCTTGATGCTCTCAATATTAAAGCCACTAAATCCATTATTAAAGAAACCGAAGCACAAATCGTGATTAATGTTGGCTCGGCATTTCTGAATATGTCGGTTTTGCAAGCCTGCATTGAAACCGGCGCAGCCTATCTCGATACGGCAATCCACGAAGAACCGCATAAAATCTGTGAAACCCCGCCTTGGTACAATAATTACGAATGGCAACGCCGTGAAATTTGCGAGAATAATAAAATTACAGCCATTTTAGGTGTCGGCTTTGATCCGGGTGTGGTCAACGCTTATGCAGCCGTTGCCGTCAATGACTATCTGGACACAGCGGACAGCATCGATATTATCGATATTAATGCCGGCAGTCACGGGCGTTATTTCGCCACCAATTTCGATCCTGAAATCAATTTCCGTGAATTTACCGGACAAGTCTGGAGTTGGCAAAACAGCCAATGGACCAGTAACCAAATGTTTGAAATCAAACGTACTGATGATTTACCGGTGGTTGGGTTGCAAAGCTCATACATGACCGGTCATGATGAAATCCACTCACTATCACAAAACCTGAATGTACCGAATATCCGCTTTTGGATGGGCTTTGGCGAACACTATATCAACGTCTTTACCGTGTTGAAAAATCTCGGTTTATTATCCGAACAACCGATCATCACCGCCGAAGGCGATGAGATCGTGCCGTTAAAAGTGGTCAAAGCCGTATTGCCAGATCCGTCCTCACTAGCACCAGATTACAGTGGCAAAACCTGTATCGGCACTCTTGCCAAAGGCATCAAAGACGGAAAAGAAACAGAACTCTTTATCTATAATATTGCCGATCATAAAGAAGCCTATCAAGAAGTCGGCAGCCAAGGCATTTCCTACACCGCCGGCGTTCCACCTGTGGCTGCGGCTATTTTAGTCGCACAAGGGATATGGGATGTGAAAAAAATGGTGAATGTGGAAGAGCTGGATCCCAAACCGTTCCTCAACCTGTTGAATACCATGGGCTTACCAAATCGTATTAAAGATCAAAATGGCGATCGTGAATTAGTATTCTCATTGAGTCGCTAATACGCCATAAAAAACCGCACTTTGAACCTAAATAAGGTATTCAAAGTGCGGTTTTTAAATCTCAATTAAAGTGCGGTTTGCAATTAAAGCACTTTTTTGCGTAGCGATAAAACAACCGATAAAATCAGTACCATAAACACAAAACTCATCGAAATCACAATCGGAAGATGAATTCCGCCCATCACCAACAACATTTTAATGCCGATAAAGATTAAAATAACCGCTAAGCCGTATTTCAGATAAACAAAACGATCGGCAATATCTGCTAGGACAAAATACATCGCCCGCAAACCAAGAATCGCAAAAATATTAGAGGTCAATACGATAAACGGGTCGGTTGTGACCGCAAAAACCGCTGGTATGCTATCAACCGCAAACACCACATCGCTCAACTCGACCATAATCAACACCAACACCAGTGGGGTTAACATTTTTTTACCGTTTTCAACGGTCAAAAATTTCTCACCGTTAAATTGTTGACTGATCGGTAAATGACGACGCAACCAGTTGAGCAGAAAGTTTTTCGATAAATCATCACCGTCGTCACCGTGTTTAGCAGTGAAAATTTTGATTCCGCTGTAAATCAAGAAAGCGCCGAAGATATATAAAATCCACTCGTATTCACGAATCAAAATCGCACCGATGCCAATCATCACGGTACGCATAATAATCGCACCCAATACTCCGTATAATAATACTTTATGCTGATAAATCGGCGGCACTTTGAAATAACTGAAAATCATCAAGAAAACAAATAGGTTATCGACGGATAAAGATTTTTCCAGTACATAACCGGTCAAAAACTCCATCACTTTTTCCATTGCCAGTTTATGCCCGAAAACTGGATTCGACGCCAAACTAAAATAGAGCCACACGGCAAACAGGCAAGAAACGGTCACCCATACCACACTCCACCACATTGCTTCTTTTACGCTGACTTTATGCACTCCGCTCTTTTTCAGACTGAACAGATCAATCGCCAACATAATAATAACGACAATCGCAAAAATACCATAAAACATCGGACTACCGATGTCGGGTAATGACTGATTCGTCATATAACACTTACACTCCATTAATTACTAAATCAAGTTACTAGATCAAAAAAACTGCCTGAACAGCAGCTTTAATTGTGATCATTATCAACTATTTGATTTTTTATACAAGATGAAAAGCGATTTTAACGGAAATTTGCTGTATATCAGCTCACCTCGCGCACCACATCAGCCTATTTTTGAAAAAAATATTCATCGGTTTTACGATAAAGATCGCAAAACCGATCAACACCAATCTCGAGAGTGCCTATCTTGCGGCACACTGTAAGCAGAACAATATTATTTGCATAGTGGTATCTATAATGATACCATTTTGAGGCATAAGAAAGCCATGAAACAAACTGAAAAAACCTTACTGAAAATTAGACACGATATAACGAATATTCGATATACAGATCTATTTAATCTATGCCTTGAATATTTTGGTAAACCGCGCCAGTCCGGCAGTAGTCATGCTATTTTTAAAACACCGTGGCAAGGTGATCCCAGAATCAATATTCAAAATAGTAAAGGCAAGGCTAAAGCCTATCAAGTCAAACAAGTTTTAGTTGCAATTGAAAAGTTACAAAAAAGTGCGGTTTATAAAGAGGATCAAAATGAATATTAATCATTATACCTACCGAATCACTTGGTCAGCAGAAGATCAGCAACACGTCGGTTTATGTGCCGAGTTCCCATCACTATCTTGGTTGGCTGATGATATTCCTTCCGCTTTACAAGGCATTATGCAAGTGGTAGCGGAAGTTGTAGATGATATGCGACAGCATGGAGAAAAAATTCCACAGCCATTATCTGAGAAAAAATACAGCGGTGAGTTTCGTGTCAGAATTCCTGCATTGGTGCACCGCACTTTGGCATTAGAAGCTGCTGAACAGGGAATCAGCATGAATCGTTTAGTCAGCGCCAAATTGGCGGCAAACTAAAAAAGAAAAACCGCACTTTGATGAACAAAGTGCGGTTATAGCAAATAGATGATATGGCGCGCTACAATCTGAAATTACAGACTTTCTGTGAAAGTACGTGCGATAACGTCACGTTGTTGTTCTTGAGTCAATGAATTGAAACGAACAGCATAACCTGAAACACGAATGGTTAATTGTGGGTATTTTTCAGGGTTTTTAACTGCATCTTCCAAGGTTTCACGACGTAAAACGTTTACGTTCAAGTGCTGACCGCCTTCAACTTTGACTGTCGGTGCAACATCAACCGGCAATTCACGATATTCGATTTGGCCTAATTCGTTGACTGCCACAACTTGATCTTCTGCAAAACCGCCTTTCGCACATAAACAACGTGCTTCGCCTTTGTCGCTATCCAACAACCAGAAAGAATTTAATAAATCATCGTTAGCCGCTTGAGTAATTTGAATACCTTTAATCATAATATAACTCCAATATATGTGGGTGGATTAATTTAACTGCTCAGAATTTTATCAAATTCTTTGAAATATTCAAATAAATTTAAGTGTAATTAAGCTAGATCAAGTCATTATTTTTTTGTCAAATTGATTTATTTGACTCACATCAAAGAATTTAAAGAAATAAATCAATTTAATTAACTTATATTTAATTTTAAATTAACATTAAAATAACATTTATATTTTTTTAATTCACTTTAAAATAATGGCACTAAATAATTTGAGCACTTACTTATTCAAAATAAAAAATCCAATTCTAACTTATACACTGTCTTTTCTTATCATTTTATTCCTGTAAACTGATTCGGATAAATCTACTTCCAAACCTCAACCGCCACAGGCAGGAAAATTGCAGATGAAAACATGGACGGAAGCTATCGGACAAGAAAAACAACAAAGCTATTTTTTGAATATTATTCAGCAAGTAGAACAAGCCAAAAAGAGCGGTAAAACAGTGTATCCGCCCCATGATGAAATTTTTACCGCTTTCCGTTTAACCGAGTTTGATCAAGTGAAAGTGGTGATTCTAGGGCAAGATCCTTATCACGGCCCGAACCAGGCACACGGCTTGGCATTTTCGGTCAAACCCGGTATTGCGCCGCCGCCTTCGCTGTTGAATATGTATAAAGAGCTGGCAACCGATATTGACGGCTTTCAAATCCCACAACACGGCTATTTGGCAAGTTGGGCGCAACAAGGCGTATTGCTGCTCAACACGGTGTTGACCGTAGAAAAAGGGCAAGCTCATTCGCATGCTAATTTCGGTTGGGAAACCTTTACCGATAAAGTCATCGAACAATTAAACCAACAGCGTGATCATCTGGTTTTTTTATTATGGGGAAGCCATGCCCAGAAAAAAGGGCAATTTATTGATCGCCAACGCCACTTGGTTTTAACCGCGCCACACCCGTCGCCACTGTCGGCATATCGTGGTTTTTTCGGCTGTCGTCACTTTTCCAAAGCCAACACCTATTTGCAACAGCAACAAAAAAGTGCGGTCGATTGGTGTTTGCCGTTAACGGTTTAGGCTATCGCTGTTAGAAATGAAGCGCAAGTAGAGAATTCTACTCAGTTTTGCTACAATCGCCCCCTGTTTAACCCATTTACGGAATTCCCTATGTTAGCGATTATTTCTCCGGCAAAAACCCTGGATTTTCAAACCGAAACACCGCACTTTGAATTTAGCCAACCTGATTTAAGCGATTACAGTCAACAATTAATCGAAGTTTGTCGCGAACTGACCCCGGCACAAATCGGCTCTTTAATGCATATCAGTGATAGGCTGGCAGGTTTGAATGCAGCACGTTTTGCCGATTGGCAAGCCGAGCATAGCGAACAGAATGCCAAAGCGGCGATTTATGCTTTCAAAGGTGATGTTTATACCGGATTGGACGCCGATAGTTTAAACACTGATGAGATTTTATATGCACAACAACATTTGCGTATGCTGTCCGGTTTATACGGTTTATTGAAACCACTCGATCTGATGCAACCATACCGTTTAGAAATGGGAACCAAATTAGCCAATCCGAACGGTAAAAATCTGTATGAATTCTGGGGAAACGTGATCACCGAACAATTACAGACCGCACTTGATGCACAGCAAGATAATATTTTGATCAATTTGGCTTCCGATGAATATTACAAAGCGGTCAAACCGAACCGGTTAAAAGCGCGAATTATCAAACCGATCTTTATGGATTATAAAAACGGAAAATATAAAATCATCAGTTTCTACGCCAAAAAAGCGCGTGGCTTGATGTGTCGTTATTTGATCCAAAATCGTATTCAAGCAGTCGAAGATTTAAAACAGTTTGATTTAAGCGGCTACTGGTTTGACGACAGTGTGTCCACTGCCGATGAATTAGTATTTAAACGCGACTCACACGAATAATATGTACAGTAAAAAGGGAAATTAAAATGAAACGGTATAGTTTAGCCATTATTATGGCGTTTTTATTGGCAGGCTGTAGTACAACCGAACAAAAAACCACCGTCAGCAGAAGCCAAACTTTTCATCCGGTTAGCGAAGTGCGGTTTAACGACACTAACTTCCAGCGCGGTAAAACCGTTGATTTGATCGAAATGGTCAAATACGTTTATACGCCGAAAACCAAATCATCAAGCGAGACCGTCAGCCGCCAAAAAGTCACGCTGTTTTATGATAAAAATATCCGAGATATGACCCTGCAACAGCGTATGGAATTGCGCCAACGCAGCTATCAGCGTAGCGCTAACACGCTTGCAGAATTAAATATTCAAGATCAAACGCTATATTCTACCGTGCTTTACCGCCCAAGTGCGCAATATAACTATTGGGGTGTGGAAGTGACAAAAGGTAAAGATCTTAACCAATGTGGCTTTGTTGAATTTCAATATGCCTATGCGGTGACGACGAAAAAAACCGGCAGTGATGAAAAAACCTTTTTAAAT
>RRZU010077438.1_pt1 | contig 12230 bp, 10 predicted proteins | sample 2165561 | NCBI WGS metagenome assembly RRZU01 (sample SAMN10456909, study PRJNA506462) | wastewater metagenome | isolation source: wastewater sludge | place: USA: Moscow, Idaho | reverse complement strand
CAGTAAGAAGTGCATTGATATGGCCTACAGCCGGCACCGCTTCCGAAAGTTTTTTTTCTTCAAGCTCTTTCGGATCAGTATCAAACCCGGGCAGACACACATAATTATTGGGCATTATAACCGAAAATCCGGCATTAAAGCTCCAACCTCTTTTACCGGCCGCCTTTTTAATAATATCGACGGTAAGTCCCACCTCATCACCACAAGTGCAAACAAAAAACATATATGGATTCCGGAAGTTTTCGAAACGGATTTTATCAATAAAATCCATCACAATCGCAGGCGGAGCCCACGAATATACCGGAAACACAAAACCAATCATTTCATTGTCGGTCAGCCTATATTGAAAAGCAGCATCCGGATTGGTCATTTCATCTGCAATTGAAATCAGCCTCTCATGCTGAACTGCAGAAATTTCGCGAGCTATCCATTTCGAATTACCTGTGCCAGAGAAATAAAATATCATATTCTGTTTTTTATTAAATAAAGATATATAACTCAATCCCGATTAATATATAAAAAAATCGGGTGAACCAATCCTGATTCACCCGGTTTATCTTTGTTTACATAAATCCTTGCGGAGAAAGAGGATTATAAACCTTCTCCATTTTATCTCTTAATAATCAACACTTTAAACAAATGCCAATTTGTGTCTGTAACGTTTCTGTAACGATGCTTTGTCAGTCATAGTCTTCGATTGACTACTGCGTGCCTGCTCGTTATGTTTCACATAGGCAAAGATAAAGGAAAATCTTTGGATTACAAAACGCTATTATATTTCTTTCAGAATTGGTTTCCATCCGAAAAAATGTATAACATATCAATCTATATATCAAAGTTCAAGCACGAATATTTTTTAATATTTCTCATTTTTATGCTGTTATATTTCCTATATTTGCACTAAAAATTATATAATCCAATGAATAGGATAAAGGAAGTACTCTCTCAAAAAGGAATCAAGCAAGTTTGGCTTGCTGAGCAATTGGGTAAAAGTTTTAGGATAGTTAATAGTTATGCTTGTAATAGACGACAGCCTAACTTAACAGAATTATACCGAATTGCACACGTCCTAAATGTGAATCCGAAGGAATTATTGGTTGATATTAATAAGAATGAGAAATGAATTCATTACAAGATATTTACAACAAATTAGGTCTTGCAAAAGATAATGGACTTTATATTACAAGTGAAAATACTTGGAAGTCAGCTCTGTCCCTCTCAAATCGAATTGTTCGTTTATTGGAAAATACGATATGTCCAGACTCATTTTTTTGCATTGACAATAAACCAATTATCTTATTTTTCAACAACCCGACTAACAAAGAACAATTACATAGGCAAATATGGAATTTCAATGAGTCTGCCATAGTCGTAATGATTGAAGAATCATATGTAAATGTATATAATGGGTTCAAGTATGAACCATTGTTGAAATCTCTATCGAAATTTGATGATAAAAACATTCTTACAGATTTAAATTATTTCGAGATTGTTACAGGTAAGACATGGGAAAAGTATAATGAAGAGGTTATATATCAGAATAGGGTTGATTATTGCTTACTCAACAACATTCGAGAGGCTCAAAAACAGCTAGTAAAAGATTATTATTTGCACCCAAAGACTGCTAATGCTTTGATCGGGAAGTGTATATTTGTTAGGTATCTTATAGACCGCAATGTAAATCTAAATACTCAGCAATTCGGTATTACTTGGGATAAAGATGGGTTCAGTACATTGTTAAAAGACAAAGATATTACTATTAGTTTTTTTAAATATCTGGCCGATAAATTTAATGGTGATGATATTTTTCCCATAGCAGAAGTTGAATATAATTCTATCAGCAATGAAGCATTTAACGTTCTTATTGGATTGTTAAGAGGAGATGAACTTAAAAGTGGTCAACGTTCATTATTTGACCTATACGATTTCTCGGTAATTCCAACAGAATTCATCAGCAATATATATGAATCATTTATTGGAGAAGATAATCAAGCCGATAGTGGTGCGTATTATACTCCTTTATTTTTGGTAGATCATATTTTACACGAAACTATTGATGCCTATTTTGCAAAACATGAGGATTCAACTGATTGCAAAATTCTTGATCCAGCATGTGGATCCGGAGTTTTTTTGGTAGAGAGTTTGCGAAAGTTGATCGAACGATTCCTTTCTCTTAACCCAAAAGCAGAATTATCATCAGCATCATTCAAGGAGAATATAAAACAAATTACTCAAAAAAATATTTGGGGTATTGATAAAGATGATAAAGCTGTACAAGTAGCTGTTTTCTCGATATACTTGACTTTATTAGATTATCAATCACCTGCAGATATAGAAACTTTTGAATTTCCTAAATTAATCGGAGAGAACTTTTTTAATGCAGATTTTTTTGACTCCACATCGGAGTATAATGTAATTCTCAAGAACAAGGGATTAAACTTTATCATTGGTAATCCGCCTTGGAATGGTGGAAAATCAAATGATGTAAAAGATTATATCACAGAAAGGAAGAGACGAGAGAGAGCCCAAAATAAAAAATTTAAAGCCCATATTAACAATGGTGAAATTGCAGAAGCCTTTCTTCTACGTACAAGTGACTTTAGCACCGAGGATACACTGTGTTCTCTTATTGTAAGAAGCAGTATTCTATACAATAAAGGATATAGCAAAGAAAGTTTATTTAGATTCTATTTCTGCCAAGATTTCTATATTGATAGAGTTTTTGAGCTTGCTCCTGTCAGATACGAATTGTTTGATAAATCTAATGGAGATGCTGTTGCTCCTGCCGCAATTATTTCCTTTAGATATGCACATGGTAGAAGTACGGATGATAACGTAATGACTCATGTTACATTAAAACCGAGCAGATTTTTTTCAATCTTCAAAATACTCACGGTATATCATTCTGACTTTAAGCGAGTGAAACAGTTATTGTTGAAGGAAAATGACTGGCTTTGGAAAACTCTTGTTTATGGTTCCTATTTGGACTTTAATCTCATAAAAAAGATTAAAGTCAAGTATACTGAAATTGCTTCACTGTTTGACGATAAATCCTCTTCTTTTGCGAAAGGTACTGGGTTGCAGTATAGCAGTAAACCAGAATATGACGCGTCTCATCTTTTAGGTAAGGATTTTATAGAATCGTCTGGGGTTAAAGGTTTTTTTATTGACCCCGACAAGATTGTTCCTTTTGATGAGCCTAAAGTCCACCGACTGCGAAACCCTGAACTTTTCTCGGCTCCAATACTGTTAACATTAAAAGGAGCGGATATGCAAACATTGACGATTAAGGCGGCTCTATCCATGAAAGATCTTCTTTACAAGGATGCAATCACTGGTATCAAAGGAGACATTTCAGCCCTAAGATCCATACAAGGTATATTAAGTTCATCAATCGCACCATATTTTGCCATTAATGTTTTTGCCTCTGTCGGTATTGAGCGAGAACAAATTATGAGTGATGAGCGTTTTCTTCTACCTTATATGGAAGTTAATATAGCTGATCTATGTATAAAATTGGAAATATTAAGTGCTGAAATATATAATCTTAAAAAGACTATATCGGATGATTTTTTTGATAACGAATCTATTATTAAAATCAAGAAACAAGAGAAAGAGGCTTTGCTTTCAAAAGTAAACTCAGTTATTATAAGCCAATTGTGCGAAAATAACACAACGGATAGAATACTTATTGATTATGCAAACAATGTAATTCGTCCGTTTATTTTACGTAAGTGTAGTAAAGAAAGAGCAAAATTACTGATGAGTATCCCATTTAATTCACCAGAGCTAAATGAGTACGCACAATTATATGTAGATCAGTTTCAGCAAGGGATGAAGATTATAGGTAAGAAGTTTGTTGTAAAAATTAAATACAGCTCCACATTTATACTTATGCAGTTTGAAATGATCCCTATTGGAGATTATGTTTCAAATATCGTATGGGAGAAGTTAGACGCATCAAACATAATTAAATTACTTATTGCCACAGGATGTCAAACAGTTACTGATAGACTGGTAATACAGAAAGACATTCGAGGATTTGAAAGAGAGTTCTTCTATATAGCGAAACCTAATGAGCGAAGATTATGGCATAAAGCTATTGGCTTGCAGGATGTCCAAGAATTCACAGATGCAATTATGTTTTCAGGAAGGAGGGCTTCCTATGAATAAGTTGGACGCAAGCGCATATGCCTTTTCTAAAATATATTATTATTCTGAGTTTGAAGAGCTACTCGGAAAGATTACTCTTTGCTATAACGATATGGTCGCATCTGACTGTCAATTACCTAATGACGAAAATAAAATCAGAGATTACTTGTATGTAAATTATTTAAACAATGATAATGTTTTAAGAAAATATAAATTTGGAAAGTATAAATTTGATAAGGAGATAGTCGAAGATTTTGGAGAAGGTCGAGTTGATATAAGAATTATATCGCCTAATATTTTTGAGAATAAACAAGCGTATTACATTATTGAGTGTAAAAGAATTGACAATATTAATACACAGGGGAATACTGGTTTAAATGCGGAATATGTTATAAACGGGATGAATCGTTTTCTTAAGGAGAATAAATACTCTTCATTCTATGGGACAAATGGACTGATTGGTTTTATCGTTTCAACCCTAGATATAAATGCTAACATAAGAAACATAAATACATTAATCAAGAAGCATATAATAGGTAATTGTATACAAGATATTAAGCGAGAAGACTTTATGCCAAATTTTCCATATCAATATAGTTCTAATCATACAAAGCAGAATGGTGAGAAGATAAAACTATATCATTTGATGTATGATTTTGCAGACAAAGTTTTAAATTAAAAATGGCAGTGTCCAAAATATTGTGTAAATGATAATTCGGGTTCGGGATTTGGTCGAGTGCTAAATCCCGATTCTATTTTAAAAGATAGCTAAAAATTAATTCATCACCAAACTCCAGTTTCTGATTGGCATGGTCCATTTCTTCTCAATCTCCTTTAATGCCAGCCAAACGAACTTACGCAGGGCATCGTCGGTTGGAAATGACATTTTTGTTTTAGTGTATTTTCTAATTTTACCATTTAGGTTTTCAATTAGATTAGTGGTATAAATAATTGTGCGAATCTCGACTGGAAAGTCGAAAAAGGCTGTCAAGTCATCCCAGTTGCAATACCAGCTCTGCACGACATGACGATATTTCGAGCCCCATTTTTGCTCGAAGTGTGCAAGGGCCGATGTAGCCTGTTTACGATTTACCGAAGTGTATATTTCTTTCATAGCCGCAGTAAATTCCTTCAGATCCTTCCAGACTACATATTTGCACGGATTGCGAATCTGATGAACTACACAGATCTGTGTGGTTGATTCAGGAAATACAGACTTAATTGTTTCAGTAAATCCATTGAGATTATCTGTTACGGTAATGAGTATATCTTCCACTCCTCTAGCTTTAAGGTCTGTGAGTACACTCATCCAACAGGAAGAACTCTCACTCTTGCCGATCCACATACCTAAGACCTCTTTACAACCTCTATTGTTCAATCCCACACACAAATACACGGTCTTATTGATGATTTTGCCGGCTTCCCTAACCTTGAGACGATACCATCCATCCAAACGACCATATAGAGTCTCTCTAACAAGCGATTCTGCCACTCCGATGCTCCCTGGGTAGCTTTATTGGTAATGATAGAAATCGCACTTGTAGATAGGTTGATTTTATAAATATCTCGTAGTTCATCTTCGATATCCGACACGCTCATTCCTTTGGCATATAACGATATTACCAATCGTTCTATACTCAGCCCTCGACTTTGGTGTTTGGGAACGACGACAGGCTCAAAATCGCTATTACGATCTCGAGGGATAGAGATTATACTTTCACAGTACTCTGTTTTTATTTTCTTTGAGAAACTACCGTTACGTGAATTACCGATGTTGTTACCATCCATTGAATGCTTCTCGTAACCCAGATGTACGTCCATCTCACCTTGAAGCATCTGCTCCAGAACCTGGGAATGTAAATCATTTAAAAATTGGCTTACATCTTCTTCGCTCTTAAACTGACTTAAAAACTCTTTACTAAGCATTTCTGTTGGAACTGCTTGACGTGTCTCTCGCTTTGCCATAGTACTATCCATTTTTTTATTTATTAAAGGTAAAAAAATAACTCGAATCTTAGTGACCCGAGTTATCATTTACACAATTTATTGGATAGAGTCTATCCCTATAATGAAATTAATTGTTCCCAATTATATTGAGGGTCAGAAAAATGTCCATACGTTGATGTCGGTAAGTATTTTACATCACTTAGCCTTAGTCTTTCTATAATAGCTAATGGTCTGAAATCAAAGTTCATTTTAATAAAGTCTCTTAATTTAGACGTAGCAGTGCCATTTTCAGTAGAAACATTTATCATAACTGGATGTTCTTCTCCAAATGTATAGGCAATAGCTATATTGCATTCTGAGGCAAAACCATTTGCCACTATATTTTTAGCAACAAACCTTGCCATATATGCCCCTATTCTATCTACTTTGCTTGGGTCTTTACCTGAAAAAGCACCTCCACCATGAGGTGTAAGACCGCCATAAGTATCTACCATAATTTTACGACCTGTCAATCCTGTATCATTAAGAAAACCACCATTGACAAAATTGGAGTTCTTATTAATCTCAATATCAATATCTGCATTATCAAGGAATGGTGTCAAGACATTATTCAAAATTTCATGTTCAATAAAACATTTATCAACTCCATTAATATGCTGAACGCTCACCACTAAACATTTAATTCTCTGCTGTTCAATGGTTATCTGTATTTTTCCATCAGGCAACAAGTAATCCACCGTTCTTCTATATGTATCAATGGCTTTAGCTATTCTATTTGACAAATAAACGCCATAAGGTAAAAAATTGAATTGACTATTTATAGCATAACCATACATTATACCTTGGTCGCCAGCACCACCATTTGCAATAGCACCATTCAATTGAATTGATTGTTGGCTCAGAAGGTTGGTTATTGCTAACTTATTTTTAAATCCTATTTCTTCATACGTTTGAAGTATCACTGACTCCACATCAATTAGATTCAGATTACTAACTTCTCCTGCAATAATAAAATTATCACCACACCCAATACACTCAATTGCTGTACGGCTTGTTTTATCTTTTTCTAAATAGGCATCTAAAACAGCGTCACTAATTTGGTCGCAAATTTTATCGGGATGTCCTTGTAAAACACTTTCTGTCGTATAACACACCATGTTCTTATTTAATATCATACCTGTTTTTTATATCCTCCCATTCTTGTGTTAATTTTCCATTTAGTCTGTTGTAAACTTTATCGCTATTAGGAGATTTGTTATAGGCTAACGCCGTTTCATATTCAAGCGTCATATATACAGCGGATTGCAATGTCTTTGTCGCAGTATTTTTGTCGCTAAAAATATGACTAAACTGTTCGCATAGTTTTTTAAGTTTAAAATAGAAAGTAATATGATAAACTAACTCGATTAAAAACAGAGATGACAAAAAGAGTTGTAAAACAGGTATTGCTAAGGTGTTCTCATCTATTCCATAGTAAGCAAAAAGTAATAAAATCAGAAATAAAACCATGTTCTTAAGAATTGTACACAATAGCATTTCTTTGACTATGTTATATGTGAAGTAGCAATTTTCATAACAATTGACCATCATTTTATATGCCCCATTTTTAATGGAATCATTATCGTAATATTCCATTATAGGTTTACTTAACAGTTTTGTACCTAATGAATTGTCTATAAATCCTTTTCTTCGTTCGCTTGCAGTAATTGGCTGCATGATTATCTCTACTGCAATATACAACACAGCATACCCAATAATCGAAATATAACTTAATACACTAAGAAGATAAACTACACTATCGAAATTACACATATCAACAACACATTTGATATGTAATAATTGAATCGTTGCAGAGAGAATAAATACAGACCATAAAAAAATATTTTCTATGGTTCTCCAAAACTTAAGAGTTTTATAGCTCAATTCATAAGGAAACTGTCTTGACATACTGGGGTTTTATTAATTATTAATACGACAAAGTTAATTAAAATAAGCACCCAACAAAATAATATTGGGTGCTTATAATCAATTAGTATAGCAAGAGTTATTCGTCTGTTGCGGGTGTCTCGTTCTGGAATGAAATTGAGAGTTCGTAACACTGCCCGAAATTGTCATAGACAACAACATCAATGGTCTGTAGGTCGGTGCATTCTGAGATATAATATAAGCGGAATGTTTCTCTGTTCAACTCGGAACTATCGTTGGGTAGAAACACCGTGCCATCGTCCATTTTCAGAGTGCCTTTGCCATCGGATTGAAAGTAGCGAATATAGAACTTTACCCCTTCGTAGTTGCCCGATTTATTGAGCTGACATCTAATTTCAGTCGTTTCACCTTGCTGAATACGTTTTTGCACAGGCACTGTTGTGAGGTTAAAATCGTAGGCTTGAAGTACCTCAATTTTATCGTCGCAGGAGGTCAGTAGCACCCCTGCAACGAATAGTGTAAGAATTGAAAATATGATTACTTTCATTATGATAACTAATTAATGACAATTTTAACCCCATGCCAAACTGAGTGTGGGAGTGTCCGATTGATGAGTCCCATAACGCCCGTTCACGGGCATTTAGCAGCAGTACAATCTTATCCGAGAGATACGTCTCAATCTCAAAGGTGATTGCACCGCCATAGATAAAGGCATCTTTACTTCGGAGCGTTGCTCCGTCAAAAAGTAGTTTGTCTCCCCAGTTACTCGTCTCATATCCAGCAAGTGCAAAGCCACCAATAGAGAGAAACAGCGTTTTGGAAGCATCCGATAGAAACTTATAGTAATAACCACCTTCAGCGGTTATTTGGGCTTTTGGTATCTGAATGCTCTTGTATCCAGATTGCTTGCTCAGATACTCCGCCCCAAATACCCAGCGGTTGCCGTTTTTGGTATAAGTGGATAAGCCAACACCTGCAAAGTAGTTAATCGGCTTTTGTGTGCCATCCACAAAACCGCCTCTAAATTCAATCCCACGCATCCCCGGTAGGTAGCGTTGTGCAGATGCCTGCCCCACATAGAGGGCAAGCATCGCAACCATTAATAAAAGTGCTTTTCTCATTCCTTCACTTTTAGCTCGTTAAAAACCTTGGCATGTACAATATCCTCATTCTCGATAATGAACAATTGGTGTCTGCCACCTGATTTCTCGTGAAGCTCCACCACAATACACTTATCTTCAGGAATGGTGAACTTCTCCATCGTAAATACCGTGCATTCCTCCTTGTTAAGATAATTCTTCCTGAGATAGAAAAGAATCTTAAATGTACTTGCACTCATAATAAAATGTTTTTGTCCTTTGAAGTTTGTAAATGAATGAAGCTGCAAAGGAATAGTTAATAAATTTGTTATGAGCAGACATTTTGTACACAACTTACGACAAAGTAGCGACTTACCTCGAAAATCGTTACAGAAGAAAGAGCCGATTTCCTGTAACGAATTTGTAATGAAACTCTGTCTTTTCTTGGCTATTTTATGGCTTTTCGTTGTCTCGGCAGGGAGATAAAAAAGCTCGTAAAACCTTGATTTTACGAGCTTTGACTTAGATTTTCAGTCTTTTGTCTTAGACTTTCAGCGGAGAAAGAGGGATTCGAACCCTCGAAACCTATTGGTTTAACGGTGTTCGAGACCGCCGCATTCGACCACTCTGCCATCTCTCCAGAGACATACGTGGAACTAATCACGTTTTATAGCTGCAAAGCTATAATATTCCCCAAACATCTCAAACAATTTTGCAAACATTTTTTTATTGTCAGTATCCCAATTCAAAATCTCGTTCCACTGCAGGAACACCCTCTTTCATCCAATCGGGCATGGGCTGGTTACGCAAATAATGATCGAAGAACTGGAACATACGTTTCTGGAAATCAATCCGGTTTGCCATACGCATGGGCCAATGTACCTCGCCGGTATAATTAAGCAGCCAAGCTGGTTTCTGCAAACGCTTCAGCGCCACAAAGTACTCAATCCCTTGATACCAGGGCACATGACCGTCGTTATCATTATGCATAATCAGAATGGGAGTCTGCACCTTATCCATCGTAAACAATGGAGAATTCTCCATATAGTTTAGCGGTTTCTGCCAGGGTGTCCCCCCTATTCTACTTTGGCCATGTTCGTATTGGAATGAACGGTTCAAACCTGTACCCCATCGAATACCACCATAGGCACTGAACATATTCACCACCGGAGCACCCGACTCGATGGCTGCAAACAAATTGGTACGGGTTGCCAGATAAGCCACCTGATAACCACCCCAGCTATGTCCTTGCGCACCGATTGCCTTCTCATCTACATACCCCTGGGCAATCAAGGCAGAAATACCCGGCATTATACTATTATAACAACTTTCTCCCGGATATCCATCTTTATACCGTACATCCGGATTAAAAACAAGGTAACCGTTACTGGTATAATAATGGTAATCTATGGTAGAGCGATGAGGCTCCGGCATGCGATAGCCATACAACGTCTCGGCATTCCGTTCGTAAAAGTTAACAATCATCGGATATTTTTTGGCAGGATCAAAATCAGCCGGTTTATAAACTACCCCTTCAAGCGGACGGCCGTCCAACGAAATCCAATGAACCAGTTCGGCAGTACCCCAGTTGAAACCCTCTTGCTGGGCCACTCCGTTAGTCAGTTTTATGCCCTTGGCAAAATCAAGATCCGACAAATGCAGGTCCGGATACTGCTGGAAAGTCTCCACAGTATAAAGAACGGCATCCGACTTTTTAGCTTTTAACGGCGACTTCAACATATAATTCCCTGCCATCAACATGGAAGGCACAGCGGCTTTCGAAAACTGTGCACGGTAATATCCGTACCCTTTGCTCTTCTCATTGAATCCGATGAGAATCTGTCGCTTATTTAACGAAATATCCCTCTCCTCTTTGTCCAGCTTCACCAACCTGTAAGTAATCATCTCCTTACGGCCGTTCACAGTAAGATTAACCGGCTCTTTCGTTGCTCTGGGATCAAACTGCCAGATATCATACCTGTCATAAATCAGCACCTGCTTATCATCGGTTGTCCATCCCGCCACACCATGTGCTGCCGGATAATCGGGTACATCGTTATCTTCATCCCAGGCAGTAAAATTTTCAGGAGTAGTAAGTCTGTATTCCTTACGGGCAGCCATATCATAGATATACCACGAACTATCAGGAGCATTATACCAATAGGCAAAAGTGCCCTTTGGAGAAAGCTGCATGGAAGCATTCACTCCAGATTTAATCACATCACGTACACCGGTATCCAGATTAACACGGTACATATCCACCCGGCTGTCACCTGTCCACATCCGTTCTGTATCATACGCTTTGGTTGAATAAAGCAAAGCCCATGAGGCATTTCCCTCATCGGCCAACTTCAAATCCGGAATATCTGCAGTTGCCAATTGGAACACCTGTTTCGAAGCAAAGTTATACACTGCCGTATAGGTTTTCTTCAAGTCCTTTGCCTTATCATAATCCTGTTGCGTATACTGCGTGTCTTCATCCCAATTCCAGATATGCACATTCGGTCGGTTCTCGGCAAGCACAGTCGTATCTTTCTGCTTCGGTTCGGGCGAAGTTCCGAAAAACAGTCGCGAAGAATTCCGCGAGAACTGAAGCGATTCATTTTCACTCAACACCCATCCTGCCGGAAAAGCATTATTTTTCTTATCGGCAATCAAACGAGCCTTCTCCATTTTTTCAGAAACATACAGGGAATACCCCTTGAACGTTGAATCTTTATGAGCACAATACAGGAAAGCCAGCTTAGAGCCATTCTCGTCGAAAGCCATTTTTTTAAGCACCCCTTTTCCTTCAAAAAGCAACGACTTTCCTTTCTCAGGAACAAACGTATGCAGACTTACCAGCGCTTCTTTATCATTTTTGTCCGATTCCGATTTAACGAAATACAAAACATTACTCTTCTTTGCAAAACCAAAATCTGTCACCGCCGGAAGTGAATCCATTTTCGTTCCGTCCAGCGACCTCACATACAAGGCAGAATCGGCCTTACTACCTCTCTGGTAAGCAATCCAATCGGCAGACTCCGACAATTTGAAGGTTCTCACAGAATCGATCACCTCCTTTTTATCCGAAACCAGGTGGTAAATCACCAACTTGTTCATCGGCATCTTATCCTCTTTAGTCTT
>RRZU012743347.1_pt1 | contig 12232 bp, 11 predicted proteins | sample 2165561 | NCBI WGS metagenome assembly RRZU01 (sample SAMN10456909, study PRJNA506462) | wastewater metagenome | isolation source: wastewater sludge | place: USA: Moscow, Idaho | reverse complement strand
CTCTATCGAATAGCCGTCGGCGTACTATTGAGCGCTTTATTACTGGCGGCATGGTGGGGCTGGTCGAAAGCGGGGCTGGCCGTTTTACAACTCGGCATTGGTATTTGCTAGCTGACGCTAAAGGGCAGGAAAGGCTCTTGCAGGCCGTTGTTAAAGCACGCTCTAACCCAACTTAGAGCGCGCTCAATTACTGTGCTTAACAGTCAAAACGTTGGTACAACGGCGCCTTTATATTTTTCATTGATAAAGGCTTTAGTTGCATCGCTGTGCAATGCGTTCACTAGTTTTTGCACGGCTTCAGCATTTTTATTATCTTCGCGGGTCACCAAAATATTGACATAAGGTGAATCTGCGCCCTCAATTACTAGCGCATCTTTGTTTGGATTTAAGTTCGCTTCTAAAGCATAGTTGGTGTTGATCAGCGCCAAATCAACTTGATTTAGAACACGCGGTAAGGTTGCTGCTTCAAGCTCGCGCACTTTGATTTTTTTAGGATTTTCGGCAATATCACGTGGCGTGGCAGTGATACCCGCTTCTGGCTTAAGCTTGATCACGCCTGCAGTTTGTAGCAGCAACAAAGCACGACCACCATTGGTGGCATCATTTGGAATCACCACACTGGCACCCGTTTTTAAATCATCCAGCTGTTTGATTTTGCTCGAGTAAGCTCCGAAGGGCTCAATGTGTACACCGGCAACACTGATCAAAGTGGTGCCTTTAGTTTTATTGAACTCATCCAAGTAGGGCTGGTGTTGGAAGAAGTTCGCATCTAAGCGGCCTTCTGCTACCTGCACGTTCGGCTGCACATAATCGGTGAATACTTTTACATCCAACTCAACGCCTTGCTCAGCCAGAGCAGGTTTTAAAAACTCTAAAATTTCTGCATGCGGCACGGGCGTCGCAGCAACTGTTAATGGTTCAGCTTGCACGGCAAACACACTAAGGGCAGCCAACGCTAATAAGGTCTTTTTCATACAATTACACTCCTATTGAACTCAGTTGAGCCACAAAATGCAGCTTTTTATAGTTATTTTCTAGAAAACCGTACCACAAGGCGATCACCAACACTTTGTAAGACCTGCACCAGCAACAGCAGTAAGATGACCGTGACAACCATAACATCGGTTTGAAAACGTTGATAACCAAAACGGATCGCCAAATCGCCTAAACCACCCGCACCAACCACACCCGCCATCGCCGTGTAAGACACTAACGTAATAGCAGTCACCGTAGTTGCAGCAATAATACCGGGGCGCGCTTCAGGTAACAGTGCATTAAAAATAATCTGCCGAGTACTCGCACCCATCGCTTGGGTGGCTTCAATAATACCGCGATCCACTTCACGTAAAGAGGTTTCCACCAAACGTGCAAAAAACGGGGTGGTGCCGATCACTAAAGGGGGGATTGCCCCAGCCACACCCAAAGAGGTACCTGTCATGACTACCGTAATCGGAATCATCACAATCAGCAGAATAATAAAGGGTAGTGAGCGCAGGACATTGACCACAAATGACAGCAACGCATAACAAATACGATGCTCAAACATTTGCCGCGGCCCGACTAAAAACAGCAATACCCCCATCGGTAAACCAAGCAATACCGTAAATAGCAGTGACCCGCCCAGCATCAATAAAGTATCCAATGTGGCTTGCCAGATTTCATACCAATCAAGATTCATCAGCAACTCACTCATGGACGTAATACCTCAACATGCACGCCAGCAGCGCGTAATTGTTGTTCGGCGAGCGTCTCTTTACCGCCGGTTAAGGCCAACGTCAGCTGACCACAAGCCTGATCTTTAATCCGCCCAATGCGTCCCGCCAAAATACTGTAATCAACACCTGTGTCACGTGCGACACGCCCTAATAAAGGTGCATAGGTGGCTTCACCAAGGAAAGTCAGACGCACAATGCGCCCATCGACATGCTGATAATCCTCGCTTGGCATCAGATCAGTATCCCCTTCAGTTTCCTGAACAAAACGCTGCGTCGTTGGGTGCTGCGGATGCAGAAACACATCACTGACCAAGCCGTGCTCAACAATCACACCGCCATCCATCACCCCAACACGATCACAGACGCGACGAATCACATCCATCTCATGAGTGATCAAAACAATGGTTAAGCCCAGCTCTCGATTGATTTGCGCCAGTAACTGCAAAACTTGCGCCGTGGTTTGTGGGTCTAGGGCACTGGTTGCTTCATCACACAAAAGAATCTTCGGATCAGTCGCCAGTGCCCGCGCAATCCCGACCCGCTGCTTTTGTCCGCCGGACAACTGCGCTGGGTACTTATTGGCATGTTCACTTAGACCCACCCGCGCCAGCAATTGAACAACGCGCTGCTTAATTTGCCCGCGCGATAACTCACCAGCCAGCTTGAGTGGCATCGCGACATTATCAGCCACTGTTTTCGAGGAAAGTAAGTTAAAGTGCTGAAAAATCATGCCAACCCGCTGACGAAAACGACGCAATCCTTGCGCATCAAGCGCAGTCACATCGACACCATCAACAATAATGCGTCCGCCAGAGGGTTCTTCTAGGCGATTAATCAAGCGCAACAAGGTGCTCTTACCTGCACCGGAGTGGCCGATTAAGCCAAAAATCTCGCCACGCAGAACCTTAAGCTGCATCGATTGCAAAGCAGCAATGCTCTGTCCGTTTACCGCATAGGATTTATGTACATCGTGGAATTCAATCACGGTTTAACCTTGTTAGGGCGATGTTTAGGGCTCAGTCTGCCCAGCATCGCTTAGCATGAAAAGTTATTTTAAATTCTATAGATAGATCGTTTTACAAAGATTTATTCGGAGTAATCACCAGTTGTGCTGGGCTATCACTGCGAATCACTTCTTGTATACGCGGCTTAAAACTAGCATCCAGCCTCTTCACCCGTGCCGACAGCAAAGTTGCAACCCAGTGAAAATCACGGGTATCGGCCACTTCAATACTGACTGCAGCGCGAAATTGCACGACATCGCTGGCCACATCATCCAGCAAGCGACGCAGCTGATGATCGTTACGACTGACCAACATCGGCATTGGCAGCGTGGTGCTATCAGCCAGCGGATCAATAATGCGTGCTTTTTTACTGTTAAGCTTCGGTGCTGTCGGCGGCGTTTGCTGTGGTTTTGGCTCCACCGTTGCGGGTTCGATTACTGTTACTGCAGGCGCAGTGTTAATCGGTGTTGTGTGTTTTTTCGCCGGCGCTCGCGCTGCAGGTTTACTCACCGCCGGACGTTTAACTATAGGTTTGACAATCGCTTGCTCGACAACAGGCGGTGCCGCTTGCGCTTGCACAGCGGCTAAAGCCGTGCTCAAACCTTCAGTCAAAGCGGGGGCTTGTGGCATTAAGCGCTTGGCATTCATCAGTGCTGTGCTGGCAGCCAGCACATCAGCATCCTGCAAGGCTTGTTGGCCATTTTTCAGCCAAGCTGCAGCGAGGCGTTGCTGCAAGGCAGGCAAACGCTCATCGTCAGAATAATCAGCACCTAGTGCTTGCAGCTGCTGCTCGGCAGCAACCAATTGATTGCCCTCAATATAGCTGTCGAAGGCCTGCGCAGAAACTGCAAACTGATCAATTACGGGCTCACTGATTTGCTTAGTCGGAGCCTGACAAGCGCTTAGTGACATAGCAAGACTAAACGCTAACAGGCTGCGCCATAAAATGTGCGTCATGCCGTCTATCCTCTGCCTAAAAACAGCTCGCAGTCTACACTGCTCTATTAGGTAGCAGAAGATCAAGCCTAATACGTCACCGAACAAATCACTCAATCACGCATGGCGGATTAATTATTGCTCAAGCGCTGATTGCAATGGCTCGCTGGCTGACCAAATACGGTAACGCACTTCCACACCTTTAGGTGCATAGACTACAACCGGTAATTTACTGTTGTAACCCAGGGTAAAGTTGTCACCCTGCACCGGTACAAAAGCTTCTTTTTTAGTGTTGTCAGGACAGGCCATCAAGGTTGCAATAGGTCCTGCAACATTGTCTAACTGATAATAGCTGTAACCCCAGCCAGGTAAGTCTTTCTTCGTAAACTCACCCATCAGCGCGCGCGTATTGCAATCAGTCATCATGAGCTTGCCAGGGACAATCTCAACCTTTAGTAATTCTTCCTGCGGCTGCTCAGCCAGCCAAATCACATGACGAGTCTGCCCCTCTTGCGCTGCTGGAAAATCTGCAACGCTACTTAATTCAGGTGTTGGTCCGGTAGCACAGGCCACCGTCGCAAATGAAAATGCTGTTACAAGAGTCATTGTTAGCGCTTTGCGCATAATCTAAATCCTTATTTTTACCGGTTGTAGAGCGCGACTTTACCGCCCCCCATGGTTTTTATGACCCTCAGTTGGCACGGCAGTTCAGGGCAACCACTGCTTTAACGCCGTTGCGGCACAATAAAACTGAGCAAAAACAACGCCGCAGCGCACACTACAATCGACGGCCCCGCTGGCGTGTCCAGATGCCATGACATCGCCAACCCAGCACAGACCGCCAGCATCCCCAGCAGGCTGGCACCAATGGCCATTTGCTCAGGACTGCGGGCATGGCGCTGCGCCGCCGCTGCAGGAATAATCAATAGCGAAGTGATCAGCAGCACACCGACAATTTTCATTGCCACGGCAATCACCAAAGCCATCAGCACCATCAATACTAAGCGCAGTTTGGCCACCGGCAAACCTTCCACTTCGGCCAACTCTTCATGCACGGTAATCGCTAGCAAGGGTCGCCACAACGCAAGCATGCCGATTAATACCAACGCACTACCGGTGCCGATCCAGACTAAATCCATGATGCTTACGGCCAGCAAATCACCAAATAAGTAGCCCATTAAATCAACCCGCACTGACTCCATAAAACTGAGCGTGACCAAGCCCAGCGATAAAGTACTGTGCGCTAAAATCCCTAAAATAGTATCTGAAGCTAACGGCTGCCGACGTTGCAATGCAACTAGAACAAAGGCCAGCAATAAACAGCCGACAATCACGGCTAACGCCAGATTAATATCAAACAGCAAGCCCAGTGCTACACCAAAGAGCGCTGAATGGGCCAAGGTATCGCCAAAATAAGCCATGCGTCGCCACACCACAAACGCCCCTAAAGGGCCAGCCACTAAGGCCAAGAACAATCCAGCGCATAAGGCGTATAAAAGAAAATCAGGCATGTGTGCAGTCCGGCCCATGTTGGTGAGTTTTTGCTGTTAACACGCAGCCATGCAAATCATGCTTGTGGTCATGATCATGGTGGTAAACCGCAAGATCATTGGCCGCACGTGAGCCAAATAACTCAACAAAAGCGGGATCATTGCTGACTTGCTCCGGCAATCCTGAGCAGCACACGTGACGATTTAAGCAAATCACCCGATCGGTGGCGCGCATCACCAAATGCAAATCATGGGAAATCATCAACACGCCACAGCCATAACGATCACGTAACTGACCAATCAAGTTGTACAACTCAAGCTGACCATTGACATCAACGCCTTGCACCGGCTCATCAAGCACCAATAATTGCGGTTTACGTAGCAAGGCTCGCGCCAGCAATACCCGCTGTAATTCACCGCCAGAAATGCGCTGCAAAGGACTATTAAGCACTTTTACCGCCCCTACTTCAGTCAGTGCAGCAATCACTTGTGTGCGACTGACGCCAGGGACTAAACGTAAAAAGCGCAGCACCGACAAAGGCAAAGTGGCATGCACTTCAAGTTTTTGCGGCATATAGCCAATGCGTAGCTGTGGCGCACGCCAAACACTGCCGTTATCTGGCGCTAACAAACCCAGCAGCACTCGCACCAGCGAAGTTTTACCTGAGCCATTGGGCCCCACCAAGGTCACAATTTCACCGGCGGCAATGTGCAAGCTGACATCGGCCAGCACGCTTTGCTCAGACAAGGTTAAATTTAAATGCTCAGCACGTAATAAAGTAGCGCTCATGCGGCCTCTCGACAGGCAGCGCAGATGCCAAGAATTTCGACCATTTGCGTTTCCACAGTAAAGCCCATCTGCTGTGCCTCACTGCTAATGGCCGTATCAATAGCGCTGTGCTGCGCCAGCTCATAGGCGTTATTGCACTCTTTGCAAATCATAAAATAACCTTCATGGGCCACTTCTGGATGACTGCAACCAATATAGGCATTGAGCGAAGCCAGCCGATGAATCAAACCATTCTCTAATAAAAAATCTAAACCACGGTACACCGTTGGCGGCGCTGCACGGCGGTCATCTTCACGACTGAGCACCTCTAAAATATCGTAGGCACCCAGTGGCTTATGGCTCTGCCAAACCAACTCCAGCACGCGCTTACGCAAAGGCGTCAAACGCACACCACGTTGCGCACACACTTCTTCAGCCGACTCAAGCGCTTGACTGATGCAGTGATGATGTTGGTGTGACTCACACACTGTGGATGTTTTTAACATAACAGCAGCATCCTTTTTAAAGAGACGTTATTATATAACTCTTTGCCTTTGGAGTGTATCGCCGTGTTTCGTTTCTTGCTGATCAGCTGCTTAACCTTATGGAGTATCAGCGCTCAAGCGCAGGTGCAAATTTTAACCAGTATTAAGCCCTTACAGCTGATCGCCGCGGCCATTCAAGACGGTCAAGGTGAGCCGCAAGTGCTGCTACCGCCGGGTGCCTCGCCGCACTATTTTGTGCTGCGTCCGTCGGATGCCAAGCGCTTAGATCAGGCGGATTTATTTTACTGGATCGGCCCGGACCTGGAGAACTTCTTACCGCGCTTAGTAAAACAGCGCAGTCAACCCAGTGTCGCTGTACAAACATTACCAGAGTTACAACTACAGTACTTCGGCGCAGTACAGGCGCATGCCGAAGACGAGCACCAGCATGAGCACGGCCATACTCACGAACTGGTTGAGCATGATCATAACCACCAGCCCGGCACAGTCGATGCCCATTTATGGTTGCTGCCACACAATGCCAAAGTGATTGCCCAGCGCATAAGTGCTGATTTAAGCCAGTTGGATCCTAATAACGCCAAGCAGTATGCCGCTAACTTGCAAGCCTTTAATCAGCGTTTAGATCGCCTAGACCAGCAACTGCAAGCGCAACTTCAGCCGCTGCGCAGTAAATCCTTTTTTGTCTTTCATGAGGCTTTTAATTATTTTGAGCAGGCCTATGGCTTAAAACATGCCGGCGTTTTTGCTGTATCGGGCGAACTGCAACCCGGCGCCAAACACGTCAACCAAATGCGCCAGCGTTTACAGCAAACCGGTCCCAGCTGTGTGTTTAGCGAACCGCCACTGCAGCCTCGCTTGGCTCACACCCTGGCTGATGGTTTACCGGTAATCCTTGCCGAACTGGATGCTTTAGGTAGCAACATTGAAGTCAACGCAGTGGGTTACGAACAACTTTTGCAACATTTGGCTGAGCAGTTTTCGACCTGCTTAACAAGCTTCTAAAGGCAACATTAACGTCGCAAACAAAGACTTAACCACTCTGCTAGCAACTGCTCTAAGTGGTTAAGCAGCTTACTCTACAGCCAAACAAGAAAACCCCTTACCTGCTGTCGGCCAATCGTAGATTTAAACGGTTTTATATAGAAACCGATTAGAGAAACAAGTTACACTAGTAGCCGATTGCTATCACGGCGATGATGCAAATCAATACACCATTAACCAAGATTGCTATATTCAGCAGCGATCGGGGCTCTCAAAAAACTCTTACTTATTTACTCAGCTGGTCGCGGCAAAGGTTCATTATGTTTTCTGAGGAAAAATTAAGTGCTCTAATCGCCAGTATCGGCTTGAATAATCAAGCCTTCCGCGAACGTGAGCGTTTTATGGACTGGCAGCCTGCAGATGCTGCGTCTCTTGCACAAGCTGCTGACAGCCTGCGACAGCAACATAGCGACTTTATTAAGCAGCTGCATGAGCATCTGGCACACTTTCCAGATATTGCACGGCAGTTTCAGCAAGCACAAAGTTCAGCAAACTTAGCGACTAAACAAGATCAATACTTTCAACAACTCTGGCAAAGCTCGCATGATGAAAATTACATCAAAGATCGAGTGTGCGTTGGCTTAATCCACCAAGCTATCGGGCTCAAACCCCAATGGTATCTAGGCTCTTATCGCCTCTACTTAGATACCATGCTGAAAGCAATTTGTACTGATGCCGAGCAAGCCCAATTATTATCCAGCTTGCTTAAAGCGGTGTTCTTGGATGTGTCTTTAGCCGTCGACAGCTATGCTGCTGCCTACAATCAACGCCTTGAAGAAAACCAAGCGCGCTTTGCTCGTGCCATGCGTGGCGCGAATGATGGCATTTGGGAGTGGGAAATTGATAGCGACCGTTTGCATGTCTCTAATCGTTGGTTAGAAATGCTCGGGCTCACAGCAGAAGAGTTCGGCACCCATAATAGTAATAGCTGGCTCAGCCGCATACATCCTGATGACTTACCAGCAGTCCGTAAAGCCATCGGCAAACATCTGAGTGGACATAGCCACTTTTTAGATTGCGAACACCGTATCCGCAAAAAAAATGGCGATTATATTTGGGTATTATTGCGCGGCTTTGCCAGTTCTAGCGAGCAAGGCAAGCAACGACTCTCAGGCTCACAAGCCGATATTAGTGAGCGTAAAGAACACGAACAACGCATGTCATATGCTGCCTTCCATGACCCTCTGACAGGCTTAGCCAACCGTCGCAAACTGGATCAATTGCTTCAAAACTCAATGCAGCGCAACCAACAAGCTGGCAGCCGTGAAACCGCTTTATTATTTATTGACCTTGATAACTTCAAGCAGGTTAATGACAACTACGGCCACAAAGCTGGCGATTTTTTGTTGATAGAGATCGCTCGCCGTTTACAAAACTGCTTACGTCCGGGCGACCACTTAGGCCGTTTTGGTGGTGATGAGTTTGTAGTCTTACTCGATGACCTAGCCTGCTTAGAAGATGCCGAACATGTTGCCCAACGTATCCTCGACAGTTTGTCAGCAGCACTGCGTTTTGATGAGCATCTCTTATCGGTGAGCGCCAGTATTGGTATTACAGTCTTACCACACGGAACCCCGCCGAGCGAATTATTGCAAGCCGCGGATCTGGCGCTCTACCAAGCCAAAATGGCAGGTAAGGCCCAATTTGCACATTACACCAAGGATATGCAAACGGCCGCGCAAGAGCTGCAAAGAAAGCAAGCGGCGCTGACCAGAGGCCTAGCCAACCAAGCATTTGAGCTGCTCTATCAACCCATCTATGCCGTCAATCAAGAATGCAAACCAGACACCATGGCAATTTATGCAGTTGAAGCCTTATTACGCTGGAACCATGACGGTCACTGTTATACACCGCAAAGCTTTTTAGACTTACTTGAAGACTCAGACGAAATTCTTGCGGTCGGTGCTTGGGTATTGAAATCAGCCTGCAGCACAGTACGTCAATGGCAACAGAACTTTATTGGCCAATTACACTGCTCAGTCAATTTATCCTACAAGCAGCTACGCAGCACACATTTGGTTTCTTTAGTAAAAACAGCCCTTGAATCAAGCGGCTTATCAGCTCAGTATCTAATTATCGAAATTGCCGAGCAGCATTTAAAACAAGACTGTGCTCAATCATTGTCTAACTTGCGCGAACTGAGCCAACTCGGAATACAAATCGCTCTGGATAATTTCGGCATGGGCCAGGCATCCCTTGGCTACTTAAAACGCTTTCCTTTACATATTCTAAAGATCGATAAAAGCCTGATCAGTAACACTCAACATGAACCTATCTTAAAAGATTTTGGCCAGGCAATGATAAGTTTAGGTCATAGCCTGAACCTTACAGTTATTGCTGAGGGCGTCGAGAATAGCGATCAATTGTCATTACTGAAAGAGCGTCAATGTGAGTTCGCCCAAGGCTACCTACTCTGCAATCCACTGACGGCACAACAATTTGAAACGCTACTGGGAACATCAGTAAAATAAGGATTAAAGCGCCAAATGCAGATCAGGCAGTTATACTGCCCATGTTGCTTAATGCGTTACTGATCGAACGAGGTTTTTTGTGGCTCTTCCTGCCCAACGTCGCTGGTATCCAATTTCTTTATTTTTTGTTGCTTTAGTCTGTCTGCCGATCAGTGTTCTCCTGCTCAGCTGGCACAGCGTGGATACCCAGATCTGGAGTCACCTGTGGGACACGCAGATGACGCGCTTACTCTCCAATACGGCAGTTTTGCTCGCTGGTGTAGGCGTTGGTGTGACATTGCTTGGCGTCAGCCTGGCTTGGCTCACCAGTCTTTGTGAGTTTCCGGGTCGGCGTTGGCTCGATTGGGCGTTAATGTTGCCCTTTGCCATTCCGGCTTATGTTTTAGCGTTTGTCTTTGTGGGTTTACTGGATTTTTCTGGCCCGGTACAAACCTTTCTGCGTGAATGGTTTGGCAACGGTTTGCGCTTACCCAGCGTACGCTCTACCGGTGGCGTTATTATTGTCTTTATTCTGGTGTTTTACCCTTATGTCTATCTGCTGGCACGCACGGCCTTTTTAGCCCAAGGCAAAGGCTTTATGGAGGCTGCTAGGGTTTTAGGTTTAAGCCCTTGGCAAGCGTTTTGGCGCGTGGCTTTACCGGTTGCACGCCCAGCTATTGGCGCAGGTGTTGCCTTAGCGCTAATGGAGGCACTCGCCGACTTTGGTGCGGTATCCGTATTTAACTTCGACACCTTCACCACGGCAATTTATAAAACTTGGTATGGCTTTTTTAGCTTATCCAGCGCGACCCAGCTGGCCAGTTTATTGTTGTTATTTGTCGCTGTGCTCCTGTTTTCAGAACAACGCGCACGCGGTGCTATTCGCCCAAGCAATGAGCGTCCGCGTGGTAAAGCACTGTATAAACTGCGCGGCTGGAAGGCTATTTTAGCCAGCACTTGGTGCGGATTGGTGTTTCTTTGCGCCTTTGTTATTCCTATCCTGCAATTGCTCGCATGGTTTTGGCAACGCGGCCGTTTTGATCTTGATGAGCGCTATACCGCGCTGATTACACACACTTTATATTTAGGCCTAATGGCGGCGGCAATTACCGTCACAGCTGCTTTACTTCTGGCGTTTGCTAAGCGCATGACACCCACCAAACGTATGCATGCCTTGGTCGGCTTTGCTAACTTAGGCTACGCACTGCCAGGTTCGGTGTTAGCTGTAGCGATTATGCTCGCCTTTAGCTATTTGGATGAACACGCAGTGATTCCTCTGTCTTTATCGTTTGGCGGTGCTGGCAAACCCATTTTACTGGGGAGTTTAAGTGCGTTATTACTGGCCTATATGATTCGTTTTATGGCCGTTGCCTACGGCCCGCTGGAAGGTGCCTTGGCACGTATTAAACCGTCACTCCCAGAAGCGTCACGCAGCTTAGGCATTAGTGGCTTGTCATTATTTCGTCGTGTCTATCTGCCATTATTGCTGCCAGGTAGTTTATCAGCCGCACTCTTAGTCTTTGTCGATGTACTGAAAGAAATGCCTGCTACCTTATTAATGCGCCCGTTTGGTTGGGATACCTTAGCTGTGCGTATTTTTGAAATGACCAGTGAAGGTGAATGGGCGCGAGCCTCGTTACCTGCGCTAACTTTGGTGCTAGTCGGTTTGCTACCCGTGGTGCTATTGATTCGTCGCTCGGCTTATCGTCCAGGACATTAGCTTAAGCACCACAAAGCAGACTATATTTATAATGTTCGGTGCAGCCCTTAAGCAACATGGCTACAATACGTACCGTTTGAATTATCCACAGGCTCAAATACTGCGTTTGGCCAGTTAGGAGATCCCATGGGATTGCGTACCCCGATGTATGACATGCACCTGGCTCTAGGTGCAAAAATGGTGGATTTTAATGGCTGGGATATGCCATTACATTTTGGCTCACAAGTTGATGAGCACCATCATGTGCGTAATGAATGTGGTGTTTTTGATATTTCCCACATGAGCATTTTTGATATTCAGGGCGAACAGGCCCAAGCATTTTTACAGTATGTACTCAGTAATGATGTCGCACTGCTCGCCGCTATTGGTCACGCACAACACAGCGCCCTACTCAACGAGCAAGGCGGTGTAATTGATGACTTAATGGTGTTTCGTATGACCACAGGCTACCGCATCATTTGTAATGCAGTCACCCGTGAACGCGTGCAAACTTGGTTAGTACAACACGCCACTGCTTTTTCCTGCAGCGTGACATGGCGCAACGATTTAAGTATTTTCTCTATTCAAGGCCCGCTCGCCCGTGAGCGTCTAGCCTCTATTT
>RRZU012627579.1_pt1 | contig 12234 bp, 11 predicted proteins | sample 2165561 | NCBI WGS metagenome assembly RRZU01 (sample SAMN10456909, study PRJNA506462) | wastewater metagenome | isolation source: wastewater sludge | place: USA: Moscow, Idaho | reverse complement strand
GAAAGAATGTAACAATTGGCCTCAATGAGTGTTTCGGAGTAGCGCAGAAAGATCATGGTCCCACGCTATCGGGCAAGTTCTCCACGCGCTAGACGCCGTGCCTCACCGTCTGCGAAACGTCGTAGACTGTTGCCAAGTTTGTTACGCACGGTGCCGCCCGGCGCCGTCTCCACCAAGGAGCACCAGATGAGTGAGTCCACTCCCACCCCCAAGCCGACGCCTCGGCCGATCCCGCGTCCCCGTCCGGCAGCGCCGGCCGCCGCGGCGGCAACACCCGCTCCGGCTCCCCTCGACCAAGCAGCAGCAGCTCAGGCGGCAGCCTGGGGTCGGGTGGATAGTGAAGGCAACGTGTGGTTGCGTTCCGATTCCGGCGAACGGATTGTTGGCCAGTACGCCGTCGGCGGTTCCACCGAAGACGCTCTGAGCCTGTACGTACGCCGTTACCTTGACCTCGCCGCGCAGATCACTCTGCTGGAGTCGCGTATGGACAACATCAGCCCGGAGGAAGCGACATCCTCCCTCAAGGCCCTTGATGAGCAGCTCGTCGAACCGGCTGTTGTTGGTGATGTTGAGGCACTGCGCACCCGCATTTCTAGCCTTAAGGAGCGGGCTACCGCTCGTGCAGCCGAGGCTGCTGCCAAGCGCGAGGAAGCCAAGGCCCAGGCTATCGCCGAGCGTACGGCGCTCATTGAGCGCGCTGAGGAGATCGCAAACACGGATCCCTCAAAGATCCACTGGCGCAACTCCCGCGATGAGCTAGGGCAAATCTTCGAACAGTGGAAGAGCGCCCAAAAGGGTGGTCCCCGTATTGACCGTCCCACCGAGGAAGGTCTGTGGCAGCGTTACTCGAAGGCCCGCAGCCAGTTTGATCGTCTGCGTCGCCAGCATTTCTCTGCGTTGGAGAGTGAGCGCTCCGAGGTCGTGACCCGAAAGAACGCTCTCATCGCCCAGGCCGAGGCACTGTCCGATTCCACAGATTGGAACACCACGGCCGCGCAGTTCCGCGCGCTGATGGACGATTGGCGTCAGGCTGGCCACGCGGCTCGGAAGGAAGACGACAAGCTGTGGGAGCGTTTCCGCTCCGCGCAACAGAAGTTCTTCGATGCTCGTTCGGCCCACTATGCCGCACGCGACGAAGTCTTCAATGAGAATCTTCAGGCCAAGCTTGCTCTCATTGACGAGGCGGAGGCTATTCTTCCCGTCAAGGATCTTGAAGCCGCGCGCGCTGCCCTGCACGATATCCAAGACCGGTGGGAAACCATCGGTATGGTGCCGCGTGCGGATATCAGCCGTACCGAAGGCCGTCTACGCCAAATCGAAGATGCTGTTCGAAATGCAGAGGCCGAGAAGTGGCGTCGGAGCGATCCGCAAAAGAAGCAGCGTGCCGATGGCATGGCGGCTCAGCTTGAGCACTTGATCGCCGAGCTTGACGATCAGATCGCCGCTGCTGAGGCTGATGGCGATGCCAAGAAGGTTGCCTCGCTGAGCGAAGATCGTGCGGCACGTCAGGCATGGCTCGACCAGGTCACGAAGGACCTGTAACGAGCCCTAGATAACCGGGAGGGTGACTTTTCCACAGCCCACGCTGCGGAAAAGTCACCCTCCCGCTTTGTGCGGTATGAATGAGGCATGACAACCTGGCGTGACGTTCCTCCCCTGTCGAATACTCAGAGGGCACTCATTCGAGACGGATTGCTGATCGAATATGCTCCGGGGCTCGTTGCGCCCATGGATGTAGCCGCAAGCCCCGCTCTTCGTGGCGCATTACTCGCTCCGCTACTCCCCTCACCTTTTACGGCGGTAACATTTTCCGCCGTGTGGGTTTATACCGGTTGGTGGCCGTCCGATCGAATGCCACACGTGTATGCTGCCCATCCGTCGAAGGCTAAGTATCCGGCGAGCTTTCGGCGCGTTATCCCACCGGAATTTACGGCGGTCATCGGCGGGGTACAGGTGACAACTCCGGCCCGCACCGCGGCAGACCTCCTACTCCTCGAAAGCCCAGACGTGGCCATTGAGGGTATTCTCGCCATGATCGGAGGACACGTTCACCTCGACGAAATTGCCGAGCAGCTGCGTCACGAACAAGGCCGTCGTCATCTTCCGCGGGCGCGCCAGATGATCCCTCAACTTACCGAGTACCTCAGCTGGCGCACACAACAATTAATTACCGCCGCGGGAGCGTACTAACTACCGCCGTACGCGCCGGTTCTCTGCCTTCTTCGACCCTGTAACGCGGTAGGCGTCGTAAACGCCCTCGATCTTACGCATCTCCCGCAGTACAGTCTGGAGGTGGCGGGGATCGGCCATTTCAAACACAAAGTGGGACTTCGCCACACGTTCCTTGGACGTCGACATCGTAGCCTGAAGCAGATTCACGCCATTCTCGTTGAGAACACGGGAAATGTCATGCAGCAGCCCCTGGCGATCAAGTGCTTCAACCTGAACCTGGACAAGGAATACCGCGTCCGCACTATCGGACCACGCCACGTCGATAAAACGCTCGGGCTCGCGTCGTAGCGACGTAACGTTCGAGCAATCGGCACGGTGGACGGAAAGTCCGTTACCGCGGGTCACGAAGGCAACGATCTTATCCGGTGGTACTGGCGTGCAGCACTTGGCAAGCTTGACCAGCACATCGGTGGATTCAAGGGACTGCACTACAACGGCGCTGTCACCACCATCGGAGCGGCGATGTTGGATGCGCGTTGGCGTGACGGCCTCGGCGAGTGTCTCTTCCACGCCCGCTTCGCCGCCCTGCGACATGATCAGCCGCCGGACCACCGTCTCGGCGGAGATAGCTCCTTCGCCGATAGCCGCGTATAGCTCGGTGACGCCCTCACGCGAGAGGTCCTGAGCCACGGCCCGCAGGGTGTCGTGGCTCATGAGCCGCTGTAGCGGCTGGTTACGACGACGGATAGCCTTCGCCAGTTTCTCCTTGCCGATGTCCACTGCTTCGTCACGACGCGAATGCTTGAACCACGCCTTGATCTTCGACTTGGCACGCTGGGACGCGACAAAATCCAACCATCCCTGCGAGGGCCCATTGTCCGCGCCCTTGGCCGTGATGATCTCGACGGTATCTCCAGATTCCAGTCGGTGATCGAGCGTCACGAGACGATCATTCACACGGGCACCCACCGTGCGGTGACCTACCTCGGTATGCACGCCGTAGGCAAAATCGACCGGCGTGGAGCCCGCCGGCAATTCCATCACCTCACCCTTGGGCGTAAAGACGTAGACCTGGTTGCCCGAGATCTCGTAGCGCAGCGAATCAAGGAACTCGGTGGGATCGGCAGTTTCGCGCTGCCAGTCCACCAGCTGGCGTAGCCAGTTGAGCTGGGTGTCCTTCTCAGAGGTCTCAGGGTTGGCGTCCCCTGCCTTGACGTTCTCCTTATAGCGCCAATGGGCGGCAACTCCGTACTCTGCACGCCGGTGCATATCATAAGTACGGATCTGGACCTCAAGTGAGCGCCCTCCCGGTCCGATCACGGTCGTGTGAATCGACTGGTAGAGGTTGAACTTCGGGGCAGAAATATAATCTTTGATGCGCCCCTGAATAGGCGTAAAGAGTGTATTGGTAACACCGAGAGTTGCGTAACAATCCGGGATAGTCTCGACCAGCACACGAATGCCGACGAGGTCGTAAATGTCCTCGAAGTCCTTCCCCCGCAGAATCATCTTCTGGTAAATCGAATAGAAGTGCTTGGGACGCCCGGTAATCGTGCACTTAATATGCGCGGTCTTCAGCTCCTTCTCCAGCATCTCCTTGATCTCGAGGATGTAGGCCTCGCGCGCGGGCGTCCGTTCCGTAACAAGACGCTCGATCTCGGTATATACCGCGGGATACATCGCCTTAAACGAAAGGTCTTCCAGCTCCCATTTGATGGAGTTCATGCCCAGACGATGAGCCAACGGCGCATAGATTTCGAGAGTTTCGTACGCCTTCTTCTTGGCACTCTCGGGGTTGACGTACTTCCAGGTGCGAGCATTGTGGAGACGGTCAGCCAGCTTAATAAGCAGGACCCGGATGTCCTTCGACATCGCGATGACCATCTTGCGTACGGTTTCCGCCTGTGCCGCCTCGCCGTATTCCACCTTGTCGAGCTTGGTCACGCCGTCAACGAGCAGCTCAACCGTGGGTCCAAACTCCTTGCGGACCTCAGCTAAGGTGTAGCCAGTATCCTCCACGGTGTCGTGAAGCAGCGCACCCACGATGGTGTCTTCGTCCATACCGAGCTCGGCAAGGATCGTCGCAACAGCCACCGGATGGGTAATGTAGGGTTCCCCAGATTTACGGATCTGACCAGCATGGCACTCGTTGGCAATATCGAAGGCGTGGATGATGCGCGCCTTGTCAACGTTCTTGGTGCCCAGCGCACGCATGAGGGGCTCCAACACCGCCGGAATCTGCGGCGCACCCCGGCCCGTCAGCCAAGCCATTCGAGACCTCACCCGAGGTGTTTGATTCTCGCTCATCTCTCCCCCTCACCTATTGTGGTCATTTTAGCCGTCTGACGACGCCTTCTATGCCATAACGTCCACTATGCAAAGAGACCACACTGTTCAGTGTGGTCTCTTTGTCAGTAATGACCGCGTTGTGTACAACGACGACGGTGCGCGAGACATTCCCGCTTGAGTCGCGTTAAGTCCACTCGCATCACAGTGGCAGGCATATTAGAAGGTCAAAATCGCCTCAACCTCGCGCCCCTCGAGCTTGGCGCGACCACCGAGATCCGCCAACTCAATGAGGACGCACAGACCCACGGCCTCTCCACCCGACTGCTCAATAAGATCGAACGCGGCGTTGGCAGTTCCACCGGTGGCAAGGACGTCGTCGAGAATAAGAACGCGCTGGCCATCCTCCACGGTGAAGGGCTGCAACTCCATGCGGGCCGAGCCATACTCCAGGTCGTAATCCACCCCTACAACGGGACCGGGAAGGCGACCCGCTTTTCGGACGGTCACCATGCCCACTCCGAGCGCGTACGCGAGCGGTGCGGCCAGGATGAAGCCACGGGACTCGAGGCCCGCGACGGCGTCGACCTTGCCACGGTAACGGTCAGCCAGGATGTTGATGAGGGTCCGGAATCCCTCGGGATCCGCAATGAGCGGTGTGATGTCACGGAAGATGACTCCCGGGGCTGGGAAATCGTTGACTTCGCGGAGGTTGGACTCCACGAGTGCAACCGTCTCCTGTGGGAAGGCGTATCCCTCGCTCACTTCTTTCTCCTCTTCTTGCGCTTAGGCTGGGCGGTATTGCCCTTTCGCTGGCCTGCTTCGCGGATAATACCGCGGGCAGGCACTGCCTTGTCGAGAACGTCGGCATCGTCAATATCCGCGCCACGCTCAGCACGCGCGGCCAGAACACGGGCCGTGTGCTCCTTAATCTGTGGGTTCATCTCAGCCAACTGCACCGCCATGGGGGACGCAATAAAGATCGATGAAACCGTCGACAGGATGAGACCCACGAACATAACGAGGGCAAGATCCCGTAGCGTACCCGCACCCAGCAGCCACACTCCAATGAAGAGAATGGATGCCACAGGGAGGATACTTGTGACCGACGTGTTGATCGACCGAATAAGGGTCTGATTAACAGCCAAATTCGTCGATTCTGCGAAAGTATAGGAATTCTGCGAGGTCAATGACTGGGTATTTTCGCGCACCTTGTCAAACACAACGACGGTGTCATAGAGCGAATAACCCAAAATGGTCAGCAGGCCGATCACAGTGGACGGGGTCACCTCGAAGCCAAAGATGCAGTAAATCCCCACGGTGACGATAAGGTCGTGGAACAAAGCCACAATCGCACCCGCGGCATTACGCCAGCTACGGAAATAGAGGGAAAGCCCGACTCCCACGAGCACCAGGAATACCACAAAGCCATTGAGCGCTTTGCCGAGGATATCCTGACCCCAGGAAGGGCCAATAAACGTCGACGTAACATCAGAAACGTCCACACCGTAGGCCGTTGCCAGCTCAGAGCGGATAGCTTCGACTTCCGTGTTCGAGAAGTCATCATTATTGACCGTCTGAATACGGATACTCGAATCGCCCACCTGGGCCACTCGCGCGGCATCGCTTCCACCGTGCTCGCTCATAACGTTCGTTGCTGGGGCCTGGTCGACATTCGCCGTATTCGAGATAGTGAACTGCGATCCGCCGGTGAACTCGATACCAAGATTGAGACGGACCGTGAATAGAAGCACGATCGATACCAACACCGCCAGTGCCGCGACGGAGAACCAGATCTTCCGCTTACCGATGAAGTTATACGACTTCTTTCCGGTGTAGAGATCGTTAGCGTAGCTATACATCGACATCAGGCGTTCTCCCCTTCTGTGGCGGACCGCTGCTGCGCCTCACGTGCCTTGCGACGTGCAAGAGCACGCCGTTCGGCGAGGCTGAGCCTCTGCTCCTCTTCGGAGAGTTCGACGGCGTCACTCGCCGGCGGTATTCTCGTGCCCACCGGTTCCGAGATCGTTACTCGGGCCGAACTTTCGTCCGACGGCGTGGCAGAAGGCTCGACGGCGACCTTCGCTTGTGCACGGCGCGGCTGCTTCGATTCGAAACGGCCAGCACCGCGGTAGGAGGGCTCACGACCCAAAGCTGCAGCATCCATACCCGAGAAGCGCCTACCTTCACCAAAGAACTTGGTGCGGGTCAGGAGCAGCATAAGCGGGTAGGTGAACATCATGACGACAATAAGGTCGATGACGGTGGTCAATCCGAGGGTAAAGGCAAAGCCTCGTACTGATCCCACGGTAAGGAAATAGAGCACAACCGAAGCAACCAGATTGACGGTATCCGCCACAATGATCGTCCTCTTGGCTCGTGCCCAACCATGGGCAACCGCTGACTTGAGTGTTCGACCCTCGCGGATCTCATCGCGGATTCGCTCGAAGAACACGATAAAGGAGTCAGCTGTCACGCCGATCGAAATAATCAGGCCCACGACACCCGCCATGGATAGGCGATATCCCATCGTCCATGAAAGGAAGCAAATAAGCAGGTAGGAAACACCGGTTGCCAAGAGCACAGAACCCGCAGCGACAATGCCAAGTCCGTGGTACTGCCACAGCAGGTAGAGCACAACCAGAAGCATGCCGATAAGGCCGGCGATGAGACCGGAGGTCAGAGACTCGGAGCCGAGGGTTGCAGAGATCTGCTCCTCAGACTGCACCTCAAAGTGCAACGGCAGTGAACCGAAGTTCAGCTGATTGGCGAGAACCTTGGTGGTCTCGGCATTCAGGCTACCGCCGAAGATCTGCGCACTTCCTCCCGCAATCACCTTATCGTTACTCGGCGCAGAAACGACCTGACCGTCAAGAACGATCGCAAACTGGTTACGCGGTGATTCCAGAGTAGCAAGACGTCCGGTGACCTCAGCAAAGGCCTTTGCACCTTCGGTATTGAACTCCATGTTGACAACCCAGCGGTTGTACTGCTGATCGAAGCCGGAAGCTGCTTGCGTGATCTGAGTTCCCTCGATCTCAGCCGGACCAAGAATGTACTTAGCCGGTCCCGCAGGCCCATCAGGTTCACAGGCGACACGAGGTGCCGCCGGATCGTCCTCGCCGCCGTGGCTCTGCGGAGCAGTGCAGTCGGTGGTGAGAGCGTCATAGACAACCTGCTCGGTCACCCATGCCATATCGGATGCGTCGGTGGGCGCCTGCGTAGGCTCGGTGGAGAGCACGCCATCGCCATTTGCATCCGCGAGCTTGAGAGCGGCAGCGTGCAGCTCATCCGCCGTGAACGGCTCCGCCGCTGGAGTTGACTCCGCGGGAGTGGGTTCAGCCGGAGTAGCTTCTACTGGTGTCGTTTCTTCGGCGGGAGCAGCCTCCTCTACCGGCGCAGCCTCTTCAGCCGGGGCGGCCTCGTCGGTTCCCTCCGCTGGAACAGATTCCTCTGTCCCCTCGGCCGGAGCCACCTCTTCAGTACCTTCAGCTGGAGCTACCTCCTCGCTCCCCTCCGCCGGAGCAACTTCTTCAGCTGGAGCGGACTCCTCCGTGCCGTCAACGGGGGCCGATCCGTCGGTCCCTTCGACAGGAGCAGTCTCATCAGTACCGCTAGATGCACCCGTAGCTGCATCGTAAGTTTCACGAGTAAGGACTCCTACATCAGCCTGTTGGAGCACCGCTCGCATGCGGAGCACAGCCGACGTACGAACGAGATCGAGGGTTTCCTTCGACGGAGTACCCGGCAGGCCAACAACGATGTTCGATCCACCCTGGGAGGCGATCTCAGCTTCGGCAACACCCGAGGCATCCACACGCTGACGAATGATCTCAATCGCCTGATTAACATCATTTTGTGTCACTTCGGAACCGTCGGTCGTCGTCGGCGTCAAAATGATCTGCGTGCCGCCCTCCAAATCAAGGGCGAAATCGGGAAGAAGTCGTGACCGATCGCCAGTGAACGATCCAACGACAAGACTGGCCACTAAAGCGACCATCAAGATAATAAGAAAGGTAAGGCGACGCCACGGTTTGGGCGCGCTAACCTCAGGAACGTGGGAAGGCATAGAAGCTTCTTTCGAAATCAGGCCTAGATCTCAGGCCCAACAATTTACGCCCAGGCAGAACCCGGCTTGCGATCACCCTCGGACGATTCATCCGTGGCAGGCTCGTCGGCGACGACGTCGGCGGCGTCAATCAGCTCGTCCTCGTCAGCGTTGCCAAGCGGCAAATCGGAAACGGAGGCAATCGCGCTGCGCAGCCAGACGGTCTCATCACCCGCGGGACTCTGAAGAGTCACGGCGTCGCCATCGATATCCACGATGGTTCCGTAGAAGCCGGCGGTGGTGACGACGGTGTTTCCAAGGACGACCGCAGATGCACGCTCATCCATCATCTTCTGGCGCATCTTCTTCGATGAACGAGACATCCACCAGAACATAACGACCATCAGTCCCAGCAGAATAAACATCGTATAGTCTTGAGGCACGAGCCACTCCTAGTAGTCTGTCGACATGTACCGCAACAGTCTACTCGGGCGCACCGACAATCGGGAGAAACGGTAACGTGCCGTGCATCTCGCCGCAGTCACGGTGAGAAACGCTGCGAAGTTCCCGAAAGAAAAATCCTGAGTCAGGAAAACAGTGTCTCACCCGCAGCCGGAGGAATCATGCCCAGATGTTCCCATGCCAACTGCGTGGCAGCACGTCCACGCGGTGTCCGCACAAGAAAACCCTCACGAACCAAGTAGGGTTCCGCGACAGTTTCGACCGTTTCAGGTTCCTCACCCACCGAAACAGCGAGAGTGGTGAGGCCCACAGGTCCACCACCGAAACGTACACACACGGCCTCCAGGACCGAACGGTCGAGGCGATCGAGACCACGCTTGTCCACTTCAAACACATCGAGGGCGGCCTGTGCCGCACGCATGTTGAGGATGCCGTCGCCACGTACCTGCGCCCAGTCCTGTACCCGCCGTAACAAGCGATTGGCTATACGCGGAGTTCCCCGCGAACGCGAGGCGATTTCATGGGCTGCATCCTTCGCAAGCTCCGCATTCAGCTTCACAGCGTTGCGCTCAACGATGGTGGAGAGCTCCTGCTCGGTGTAGTACTCAAGATGGCCCGTAAATCCAAAACGATCACGCAGTGGAGCCGGCAGCAGGCCGGCGCGTGTGGTTGCTCCCACCACGGTGAACGGCGGGAGAGGCAAAGGAATCGACGTAGCGCCCGGCCCTTTACCCACCATGACATCCACTCGGAAATCTTCCATCGCGAGGTACAGCATCTCCTCCGCGGTGCGCGCAAGACGATGAATCTCGTCAATGAAAAGGACATCGCCCTCCTGTAGCGAGGAGAGCACGGCGGCAAGATCACCCGGATGCTGAATTGCGGGACCCGAGGTGAGGCGAAGTGCTCCCCCCACCTCGTTGGCAATAATCATCGAGAGAGTCGTTTTTCCCAGGCCGGGAGGGCCAGACAAAAGCACATGATCGGGCGTCTTACCGCGAGCGATAGCAGCTTCAAGCACGAGAGATAGCTGTTCGCGGACCACCAACTGGCCCACAAAATCCTCTAGGTGGCGCGGGCGCAGGGCAGCTTCAGCGGCCCGTTCAGTATCCCCGGCGTCCGGCGTCACAAGGTCGTATGCGCTCGACATTTACTTTCTCGCTCCCAAAATTTGTAGGCTCGCGCGGAGCAGCAGAGCAACGTCCCCGTCAGGTTGAGCCGCTGCAGCACTCTCATATGCGGCAAAAGCGTCCCGTTCCGGCCACCCCAGGCCAACGAGGGCATCCACAACATCGGAACTTGCAGCCGGTGTAGTGGCCTGCCCGGGGTCGGAGCCGACCTCCGGACCCAACTTGGTCCCAAGTTCAAGAATGAGGCGTTGCGCGCCTTTCTTTCCAATGCCCGATACTCTCTGAAGAGCTGCCTCGTCTTGAGAACTCACCGCTCGACGCAGCGCATCGGGGGTGTGGACCGCAAGGATACCCAGGGCGAGACGCGGCCCCACGCCAGAAACACCCTGCAAAATATCAAACGTGGCTTTTTCGTCCGCATCCGAAAACCCAAAAAGCGTTAGCGAATCTTCACGAACCACCAACGACGTATGGAGCATTGCCTCCGTACCTTCGCGCAGCGTCGACAACGTTGTGGGCGTGGCTTGGACAGCAAAACCCAGGCCCCCCACCTCAACAATGGCATTCGTGCCATTCAGCTGCAGAACTCTGCCGCGAACCGTGGCGATCATCCACACTTCCTTTCGAACGTATGTTTGATGATTCTAACTCAGAGATCGCTTCGATGGGCCATGGCCTACGGCTGAGTTTCGTGAGGTGCAACAGCTCCGTGTCGGCGCGACATTCGTTCGGCACCGGCCCACAGTTTCTGGGCGGGTGTCAGGTCGTAGCCCGTAGCTCGGGGCAACGTCCCGGCACCGCCGTGTTGTGTGCGATCAGGCTCCGCATCTAGAGAAGCAGTTCCTCCACGCCAGGCCTGGGTAATTGCAATCGCAAGAGCATCCGCGGCATCCGCGGGGCGAGGCACTTCCTGGAGGCGCAGGATCCGTTGCACCATAAGCTGAACCTGCTTCTTTTCAGCTCGCCCATTTCCAGTGACGGCAGCTTTGACTTCCGACGGGGTATGCATTTCTACCGGGAGGTCCGCGCGCGCGGCGGCAAGCATGACAATGCCCACGACCTGGGCCACACCTGTGACAGATCGCACGTTAGATTTTGCAAAAACACGCTCGACGGCGACGACGTCGGGTTTAAATTCCAGCAACACCTTATCGAGTTCGTCCGCAATAAGAAGCAAACGCTTGTGCGGAGCCAATTCGGCGGCCGAACGCGCCACTCTCATATCCACAAGAGAAACGCGCCGACCGCCGCTCGCATCAATGGTGCCTAGACCACATCGCGTGAGGCCCGGGTCAACACCGAGAATGCGCACGTTAGGCGTCAGCCTCCAGCTCTTCCATCACCGCGTCCGGGATGTCCACATTAGAGAAGACATTCTGCACATCGTCACAGTCATCGAGTGCATCGATGACCTTGAGAACCTTCTGCGCGCCTTCCTTATCCACTTCCACCTTCATCGAAGGAACGAACTGAACTTCGGCGGAGTTGTAATCGATTCCGGCCTCCTGAAGTGCGGAACGTACGGCGACGACGTCGCCCGGCTCCGACTCGACAGTAAAGACGTCACCCTCGTCAACAACCTCATCCGCACCCGCGTCGAGAACGGCCATGAGGATGTCGTCCTCGGTCAGCCCATCGGACTTCGGAACCTCGACCACGCCGCGGCGCGAGAAGAGGTACGACACCGAACCTGGGTCGGCCAACTGACCTCCATTACGAGTGAGCGCGATGCGCACGTCCGCTGCGGCACGATTGCGGTTGTCAGTCAGGCACTCAATGAGGACGGCTACGCCACCTGAGGCGTAACCCTCGTACGTGATGTTCTCGTAGATGACGCCGTCGTTACCCTCGCCCGCGCCACGCTTGAGAGCGCGATCAATGTTGTCCGAGGGAACGGAGTTCTTCTTAGCCTTCTGGACGGCATCGAAGAGCGTCGGATTTCCAGCAGGGTCGGGACCGCCTGTGCGCGCAGCAACCTCAATATTCTTGATGAGACGTGCGAAGAGCTTGCCGCGCTTGGCGTCGTTCGCTGCCTTCTTGTGCTTGGTGGTGGCCCACTTAGAGTGTCCGGACACGGAGTTCTCCTCGAAATATGAATAATTGTCCGCCTCTCATCATACCGCACACGAGAAAAGG
>RRZU010269776.1_pt1 | contig 12236 bp, 11 predicted proteins | sample 2165561 | NCBI WGS metagenome assembly RRZU01 (sample SAMN10456909, study PRJNA506462) | wastewater metagenome | isolation source: wastewater sludge | place: USA: Moscow, Idaho | reverse complement strand
GAAACCGGCGACGTGTTGATGTTCGCCTGGATGAACCGCGACGCGCTGGCGCGAACGGCTGAAACAGGCGAGGCGGTATATTTCTCCCGATCGCGCGGCAAGCTGTGGCACAAGGGCGAAGAGTCCGGCCACACCCAGAAGGTCCGCGAGATCCGCATTGATTGCGACAACGACGTGGTCCTCCTCAAGATCGAGCAGGTGGGCGGCATCGCCTGCCACACCGGCCGGCGCAGCTGCTTCTTCCAGAAGTATTTCGCCGACGGGCGCTGGGAGGCCGTCGAACCGGTTCTGAAAGACCCGAAGGAGATTTACAAATGATCGACATCGAAGTGCTGCACCGGGTGGCCCAAACCCTCGCCGAGCGCAAGGAAGCCAGCCCCGACTCGTCCTACGTGTCCAGCCTGTTCCACAAGGGCACCGACGCGATCTGCAAGAAGGTCGCCGAGGAAGCCGCCGAGACCATCATGGCGGCCAAGGACAAGGACCTGCTGCACGTGGTCTGGGAAGTCACCGACGTGTGGTTCCACACCATGGTGCTGCTGGCCCACTTCGGCCTCTCCGTGGACGACGTGCTCGCCGAGTTCCGCCGCCGCGAAGGCGTCTCGGGCATCGACGAGAAAAAAGCGCGAACCCAGGGCTGAGGGGCGGGTCACATGCATGATTGCCTGTTCTGCCGCATCGCCCGCGGCGAGATCCCGGCCGCCAGGGTGTATGAAGACGAGCTGGTCCTGGCCTTCAAGGACATCCAGCCCCAGCGTCCGGTGCATGTGCTGGTGATCCCCAGGAAGCACATCACCTCGCTGGCCCACGTGGGCCCCGACGATGAGGCGGTCCTCGGGCGGATGCTGGCGGTTGCCGGCCAGATTGCCGTCGATCAAGGCAGCACCGACGGTTTCCGGTCCATCATCAACACTGGCCGCGTAGGCGGGCAGGAAGTCATGCATGTGCACATGCACGTCGTCGGTGGGCCGGATCCGGTCGGGCCGATGCTCAAACGGTAGTCTTTAGGAGAATTCAATGGGTTCCTTCAGCATTTGGCACTGGCTGATCGTCTTGGTGATCGTGATGCTCGTGTTCGGTACCAAGAAGCTTCGCAACATCGGCCAGGATCTCGGCGGCGCAGTGAAGGGCTTCAAGGACGGCATGAAAGAGGCCGAGGGCGACAGCCAGAAGATCGGCGATGCCGCCAGCAAGACCATCGACGCGGAAGCCCGGGAAAAGAACAAGTCCTGAGCCAGACCCGGCATCAGGCGCGGCGGAGGGGCGCATCGAGTCGCCCCTTTGTCGTTTGTGGCGCCCGCCGGCCTCTGCTATCTCCCCACAACTAGGCGAATCAGATGTTCGACATCGGTTTTTCTGAACTCATGGTCATCGGCATCGTGGCGCTGCTGGTGCTCGGCCCCGAGCGGCTGCCGAAGGTGGCACGCACCACCGGCCACCTGCTGGGCCGCCTGCAGCGCTACGTGGCCGATGTGAAGTCGGACATCAACCGCGAGATGCAGCTCGAGGAGCTCAAGAAGCTGCAGGAGGAGGCGCGCAAGTCGGCGATGGCCTTCGAAAGCTCGGTGAGGAGCGAGGTGGCCAGCGTCGAGGGCGGCCTGTCGTCCTCGCTGCAGTCGGCCTCCGCGGCGATCGGCGACCTCGAGAACAGCCTCAAGTCGAACCCGCCGGCTGCGCCCGATATCGTCGACACCGGCCACAGCCACGACGTGGTCTCCGACCTCCTCGACAAGCAGCTCGCCGAGGCCGAGCAGCACGCCGGCCCGCCGGTCTTCGTCGATGCGCCGCCCGCCGCGGCGCCTGCCACGCCGGTGACGGCCCCCGTGTCCCCTGAAGCCGGCGCCGCCGGCAAGAGCGTCCAGTCATGAACGAGCAGCAGGAAGACAGCTTCATCTCCCACCTGGTCGAGCTGCGCGACCGCCTGCTCAGGGCCGTGGTCGCGGTGGTGGTGGTGTTCGTATGCCTGATGCCCTGGGCTGGCGACATCTACGACATCCTCGCCCATCCGATGATGACGGCGCTGCCCGAGGGCACCAAGATGATCGCCACCGGCGTCGTCACCCCGTTCTTCGTGCCGATGAAGGTCACGCTGCTGGTGGCCTTCGTGATCGCCCTGCCGTTCGTGCTGTACCAGGCCTGGTGCTTCATCGCGCCGGGCCTGTATGCCCACGAGAAGCGCCTCGGCCTGCCGCTGGTGGTGGGCAGCACGGTGCTGTTCCTGGCAGGGATGGCCTTCTGTTATTTCTTCGTGTTCGGCACGGTGTTCAAGTTCATCGCCCAGTTTGCGCCGAAGAGCATCACGCCGGCGCCGGACATCGAGCAATACCTGGCCTTCGTGATGTCGATGTTCCTGGCCTTCGGCATCACCTTCGAGGTGCCGGTGATCGTGATCGTGCTGGTCAAGCTGGGGATTGTCGACGTGGCCAAGCTCAAGGAGGCGCGGCCCTACGTGATCGTCGGCGCCTTCGTGATCGCCGCGGTGGTCACGCCGCCAGATGTGGTGTCGCAGCTGATGCTGGCGGTGCCCATGTGCCTGCTCTACGAGCTGGGGATCTTCCTGGCCCGCTTCGTCTCGAAGACACGGGCCGACGAGGTCGTGAGCAACTGAGCCGGAGGGCGCCCGTGAGGCGCCCTCGTCGTATCCGGCCGGTCTGCGCCGCCTTCGCCAGGCGCGATCGCCCCATGGCTGGCCTGACCCGCCGGCCTTGCGCCGGGGGCGGTGGTCCGGCGCCCGGGGCGGGGTTCGCGACGGTTCCCCGCCATTTCATCCGCCATGTCCCTGGTGTCGTGCCGAAGGGGCCGCCGTCGCGCGTGGCGTGCCCTGTTTCACCCAGACAACGCCCTGTCTCGCGGTAGTGGCCCGGCGCGCTGTCGCCGCGCGCCTCGCCGGTGGCGGCTGCAATGCTATGGCCATGAAAAAGCCCTCAAGTGCCGGATGATGCGTCCGTAATCAAACGTACTGTCCGGTAGCGGGGGGGGTATGCGTTCATCCTGGTTTCGGGCGATTCGTGCGGCCTGCCAGCTGGCGGCGTGCCTGCTCGTGTTGCTGGCACCGTCGCTGGCGCGGGCCGACCTGCTGTCGGATATCCGGCAGCGCGGGGTGCTTCGGGTCGGCGTGGCGGTTGGAGTACCCCTCTTCAGTTATCTCGATGCCAGGCAGGAGCTCGTCGGTTCCGACGTGGATACGGCCCGGGAGCTGGCCGCTGCCCTCGGGGTCCGGCTGGAAATCGTGCGTCTCACCAACGCCGGGCGGCTCAGGGCGCTGGAAGGGCGGGATGTGGACATGGTGGTGTCGAGTCTGTCGATCACGCCGGAGCGGGAGCGGGTTGTCGGCTTCTCGTTGCCCTATGCGCGCCTGTATGTGGTGCTCGCCGGGCGGCCCGCGCTGCGCATCAGCGGCTATGCCGATCTGGCCGGCCTCGACGTCGGCGTGACCCGCAACACGGCCAGCGGAGCCCTGGTGGCGGCCTCTGCGCCGCGGGCCCGGCTGGTCAGCTTCGAGAGCGACATGGCCCTGATCAAGGCCGCCATCGCGGGCAAGGTCGACCTCTTCTCGACCCAGACGGCGGTGCTCGACGAGGTGAACCGCCGGGCCGGCAGCAAGCTGTTCGAGGAGAAGTTCGTCCAGCAGGAGTTCGACGTCGCGATCGCCATGCCCCGCGGAGAAAAGGCCTTGCGCGCCTGGGTCAATGGCTGGGTCTTCGCGCAGTTGCAGAACGGCCGGCTCAACGAGCTCTTTCGACGTCACCACGGGCACGATCTGCCGGCCGACCTCAGGCCGGCCGCGGGAGGAGGGCGCTGAATGGCGGGTTTTTCGATGCGGGCCGGGCTGCATGGGCTGCTCCTCGTGCTGCTGCTCATGCCCGGCCTGGCGGCGGCCACGCTGCTGAACGAGATCCGGGCCCAGGGGCGGTTGCGCGTGGCGATCGCCGGGGCCCTGCCACCCTACAACCATTACACGCCCGATGGCACGGCCCAGGGGTCCGACGCGGACATCGCGCGGGCGATGGCGCGGGATCTGGGGGTCCGGCTCGAAGTCGTCCGGGTGGTCAATTCCGACCGGGTGGCGGCCTTGCTCGCCCGCCGCGCGGACGTGGTCATCTCGGCCCTGTCGATCAGCCCCGAGCGGGAGCGCCTGATCGCCTTCTCCGTGCCCTACGCCACCATCGACACGGTGATCGCGGCGCCGCCGCCGCTGCAGCTGTCGTCACCGCTCGATCTCCGGGGGCGCCGGGTGGGCGTGCTGGCCGGCAGCGCCAACGCCGAGCATCTGCTGCAGAATGCCCCGGGGGTGAAGCTGCTCAGCTACGCCGAACATGACCGGCTGGTGGAGGCCTACCTGGCCGGTGAGTTCGAGATCCTGTCGGTCACCCGCAACGTGGTGGACGAGGTCAATGCCCGTCGCCCGCCGCGGCCCCTCGTGGAGCACTTCCGGCAGATGGAGTTCGAGGTGGCGGTGGGCATGCCCCGCGGCGAGAAGGCCCTGCGCGACTGGATCAACGCCTGGATCGTGGTACGCCTGCGTGACCACACCCTGGCGGGAATCCATCTCCGCCATCACGGGCGACGGCTGCTCGCGCTGCCGGGCGCCGCGGGGCGCTGAGATGGGGGCCCTGCTGCCGTCTCCCGGCACGCTGCGGCGGCTGTCGTGGCTGGCCTTGCTCCTGCTCGCACCGCCGCTGGCGGCCCTCGAGGTCGCCGGCGGTGTCCGCCTGCTGCGGGCCGCCGACGAGCAGCCGGCCGATTACCCGACCGTCCAGGCCGTCCAGTTCATGGGCCAGAGCCTGTACAGGCAATCGGGCGGCAGGCTGGCGATACAGGTCTACTCCGCTTCCCTGCTGGGCGACGAGGCGGCCCTGGTGCCGCCGACCCAGCGCGGCGAGCTCGACCTCAACCGGGTCAGCGTGCAGACCCTGGAAGACCTCTGTCCGGCGCTCCGGGTGCTGTCGCTGCCCTTTTTGTTCCGCGACGTGGAGCACCTCGACCGCGTGCTCGACGGGCCGATCGGGGCCGAGCTGCTGCAAGCCCTGGACGGCCACGGGCTGGTCGGGCTGGCCTTCTTCGAGACGGGAGGCCGGGTGATCGGCACGGTCGGCCGTCCGGTGCGCCGTCTGGAGGACCTGAAGGGGCTGAAGATCCGCGTGGAGTCTTCGGCCCTGGCCGCGGCCATCGTCGAGGCCTGGGGCGCGCGGCCGGTCCGGCTGCCGTTCTCCCAGACCGGCAATGCCCTCGCGACGCGGTTGATCGACGGCGCTGAGGGCAATCTCCTCGCCTATGCCGGCGCCGAGCATCACCGCCATGCTCCTTCGCTGGCGCTTACCCGCCACAGTTTCGCCCCGGAGGTGCTGGTCATCTCCCGGCGCAGCTGGGACAGGCTGTCGACGGCCGAGCAGGGCATGCTGCGCCGGGCTGCCCGGGAGGCCCGGCCGCTGGTGCGGGACATCTGGCAGCAGCGGGAGGAGCGGGTCGAGGCCATGCTGCGTCTGGCCGGCGTCAACTTCGTGGAGATCCCGGCCTCCGAGCGTGCCCGCTTCGAGGCGGCGCTGCAGCCGCTCCACGAGCGGCTCGCCGGCGGGGCCGGGCAGCGGCGGCTGATCGCCAGAATCCGCGCCCTCCGATGAAGTCCCGCCGCCTCGCCGCGCTGCTCGCCCGCCTGAATGCCGGGCTGCGCGCCATCTCCCTCGGCCGGCGGCTCACCCTGCTGTCGCTGCTCAGCGTGGCCGGGCTGGCGCTGTTGCTGGCGCTCGATCTGGTCAGCAACGGGCTGAAGGACGCCTATTTCGATTCCATCGAGGCGCTCAACGTGCAGCACCGCCAGCTCCAGCACTTCAACACCGAGACGGCGCGCCTGCAGGCCGCGATCCGGCAGTATCTGGCCGCGCCCGACGAGACGCTGGTGCGGCAGATCGACGTGGCGACCGGGCAGCTGTTTGCCGAGCTGGAGGCTCGCCAGCAGGTCCGCGGCAGCGACGCCGCGGAGCTGGCATCCCTGCGCCAGTCATTGCGCAGCTTCGTCGGCGGCTACGAGGAGCTCAAGCGCATCAACGTGGAGATCGAGCGCATCTACCACAGCGAACTTCTCGCGCCGGGCCAGCACTCCGCCCGCCTGCTCTCGCTGCTGCTCAACACCAGCGCCGACAACCGGGGCCGCGCCCTGATCGCGCCGGCCACCCGGTCGCTGATCGACGCCTTCGTGGACGCGCTCCTCAAGATGAACGCCTACTACGCCCGGCGGGAGGTCAACGTGAGCCTCGCGACGCGCACCGCCCTGGAGCGGGTGGCCCAGCTCTCACCCCTCATCGAGCAGCTCACCCACAGCGAGTTCGAACGCACCGTGCTGCGCGATCTGCGCGAGCGCACCCACCGCATGATCTCCGGCCTGGGCAGCCTGCAGCGCGCCTACGCCCGGCGGGGCGCCGTGATGGAGCGCCAGATCGAGGCCAGCCAGCAGGAGATCGCCCGCGGGGCGGCGTCCCTCGACGCGCGCCATGCCGACATCGAGGCCGAGCTGCGCGCCCGCTACACCCGTCGCATGGCGCTCATCAACGGCCTGTCGGTGCTCGTCAGCGTGCTCGTCGTCGGCGTCACCCTGCTGCTCGGGGTGCTGGTGACGGCGTCGATCCGCGAGCCCCTGCAGGCGCTGTTGCGCACGGTGGAGGCTTTCTCCCGCGGTCATTTCGATGCGCCCGTTCCCGACGTCGGCGCCAACGAACTCGGCCGGCTGGCCGGCGCCCTGCGGGAGTTCCGCCAGAGCGCGCAGCAGCGGGCCGCCGCGGAGCGGGCGCTGCGCGAGAGCGAGGCGCGGCTGCGGACCCTGTCGGACATGTCGAGCGACGTCTTCTGGGAGCTCGATGCCGATTTCCGCTTCTCGGCGCTGTCCGGCCGCCAGGCCAGCGCGCTGCGCGCCCAGGGGGTGCTGGCCCTGGGCCGGACGCCGTGGGACAGCCCCCGCGTGAAGGGCGATCCGCTGGAGTGGGCCCGCCTGCGTGCCGCCCTCGAGACCCACCAGCCGTTCCGGGACATCCATTTCCAGGTCGAGCTCCCCGACCAGGGAGGCATCGACCTGCAGGTCAGCGGCGATCCGACGTTCGGGCACGACGGCGTGTTCTGCGGCTTTCGCGGGACCGGCAAGGACATCTCGAAGCAGAAGGCGATCGAGGCGGAGATCCGCCAGCTCAACCAGTCCCTCGAGCTGCGGGTGGCCGAGCGCACGGCTGAGCTGCGCCAGACCAACGAGCGGCTGGCCCACGCCCTCGAACACCTGGTGCACGCCGAGAAGCTCGCCTCCCTGGGTAACCTCGTCGCCGGCGTGGCCCATGAGCTGAACACGCCGTTGGGCAACACCCTGCTCACCGCCTCGCACCTCCGCAACCGTCTGCGCGAGCTGCAGGACGTGTTTGCCATCGGCACCATGCGGCGCTCCGAGCTCGCCGCCTTCATCGAGCTGTCCCGGGATGGGCTCGAACTCATCGAGCGCAACCTCAACCGGGCCGCCGGGCTGCTGGCCAACTTCAAGCAGGTGGCCGTCGACCAGACCAGCGCCCAGCGGCGCAGCTTCGATCTGCGCAAGACCATCGACGAGGTGGTCGCGACCCTGATGCCCGGCCTGCGCAGGCGCCGGCTGGTGCTCGCCGTGGATATCCCGGAGGGGCTGCTCCTGGACAGCTTCCCGGGGCCGCTGGAGCAGGTGATCGGCAACATCGTCACCAACGCCTCCCTGCACGCCTTCGGCCCGGACGAGGCCGGGGAGGTCTCGATCGCCGCGGAGCCCGCTGCGGCGGGCTTCATCCGCTTGCGCATCCGCGACAACGGCTGCGGCATTCCGCCGGAAGTGCGGGGGCGGGTTTTCGACCCGTTCTTCACCACCCGGATGGGGCAGGGCGGCAGCGGGCTGGGGCTGTATATCGTCTATAACATCGTCACCAGCCTGCTCGGCGGCAGCATCGAGGTGAGCAGCCAGCCCGGGCGGGGCACGTGTTTCACGATCGACCTGCCGCTCTGCGCGCCGGATGTTCCCCAGGGCCTCGCCAGCGTGATGAGCGTCGCCCCGGGCCTGCCGCCATCCGCCGGCCGCGCTTGACCTGGCCCGGAGCCGGGGAGTAAAAAAGCCAGGGGCATCCAGCCGGATCGCCCGCCCAAGCCCGCCGGAGCGAGCGCCCTGGGGTGCCGGATCATGAAGATCAATCCCTTCGCCTACCATCTGTGGCAGCGTTTCTGGGCCATCGCGTCGCCCTACTGGCGCAGCCAGGAGCGCGTCAAGGCCTGGGGGCTGCTGGCCCTGCTGGTGGTCCTGCTGCTCGCCCAGACGCGCTTCGCGGTGATGCTCAACGAGCAGACCGGGGAGTTCACCTCGGCCCTCGCCGCCCGCGACGAGGCGCGCTTCTGGGAGTCGATCCGCTTCTGCCTGGTGCTGCTGGCCCTGGCGGTGCCGATCTTCGCCTTCTACTTCTTCGTGCGCGACACGCTGGGCATCCAGTGGCGGCGCTGGCTGACCAACCGCTTTCTCGAAAACTACTTCAGCCACCGCCAGTTCTACGAGCTCAACGCCAGCACCCTCATCGACAACCCGGACCAGCGGATCGCCGAGGACGTGGGCACCTTCTGCACGCGCTCGCTGTATTTCCTGCTGATCTTCATCGGCTCCTTCCTGCAGCTGGTCGCCTTCAGCCAGGTGCTGTGGTCGATCTCCCACGCGCTTGTGTACGTGCTGGTGGCCTACGCGGTCTCCGGCACCCTGATCGCGGTGGTGTTCTTCGGCTCGCGGCTGATGAGCCTCAACTTCCAGCAGATCCGGCGTGAGGCGGACTTTCGCTACAGCCTGGTGCGGGTGCGCGAAAACGCCGAGTCGATCGCCTTCTACCGCGGCGAGGCCCAGGAGCTGCACCAGGTGCGGCGGCGCTTCAACGCGGCTTTCAAGAACTACAGGCAGCTGATCCGCCAGCAGCTCGGCCTCAACTTCTTCCAGTATGCCTACAGCCTGCTCAACATCGTGCTGCCCAGCGCCATCGTCGCCTCCCAGGTGCTGTCGGGGGAGCTGGAGGTGGGGCGCGCGGTGCAGGCGGCCGGCGCCTTCGCGGCGGTGCTGAGCGCGATCTCGCTGATCGTCGAGAACTTCGAGAGCCTGTCGCGCTTCACCGCCGGCGTGGACCGCCTCGACACCCTGGCCCGGGTGCTGCTGGACCCCGCCATCGAGCCCGGCTCGCGCAAGGGGAGCGTCATCGGCGCCGCCGAAGCGCCCCACCTGGCCCTGGAGAACGTCACGCTGAACACGCCCAACTACGAGCGCGTCCTGGTGAAGAGCCTGTCGCTCACCGTGCGTCCGGGCGAGGGGCTGCTCATCGTCGGTGACAGCGGCTGCGGCAAGAGCTCGCTGCTGCGGGCCATCGCCGGGCTGTGGTATGCCGGCAGCGGCAGCATCCTGCGCCCGCCGCCCGAGGAGATGCTCTTCCTGCCCCAGCCGCCCTTCATTCAGGTCGGTACCCTGCGCAGCCAGCTGCTCTACCCGCACCGGACGGGCGCGATGTCCGACGCCCACCTGCTGAAGGTGCTGGAGCAGGTCAACCTCGGCGACCTGGCCGGGCGGGTCGGCAGCCTGGACGTGGAGCTGGACTGGGAGAAGGTGCTCTCCGTCGGCGAGCAGCAGCGCCTGGCCTTTGCCCGGGTGCTGCTCTACCAGCCCCGCTATGCGATCCTCGACGAGGCCACCAGCGCCCTCGACAGCGCCAACGAGGCGGCCCTCTACGGGCAATTGCTGGCGGCCGGCATCACGCTGATCAGCATCGCCCACCGGGCAGCGGTGGTCCGCTACCACACCCAGGTGCTCGAGCTCACCGGCGATACCGGCTGGGCGCTGCATGCCGCGGAGCACTACCCCGGCCTGCGGAGTTGAGGCCGGGGAGGGCAAGTTATCCTGCCGGGGGTAAGGTGTATCCAGGTGAGCTTAACTTTTTACCTTCGGAGGCTGATGAGTCAGCCTGGGGGAGATAAATGTTTATCTTCCGAGGGTAAATGTCGAGGTTGGGGAGGATAAATAGTCAGCTTCCGAGGGTAACGAATTATCCTCGGGAGGATAAATGCTGAAGCCCGGAGGCTAAAAAGTTATCCTCCACCGCCTCGAGAGTTAGCCTCCGAGGCCGGCTCTCGAGGCTCCGCAGACAACTCACCCCGGCTCCGCAAGGGGGGCGTGGTGGTGGCTGCGGAGGCGAGGGGGGTCAGACGTTAAACCAGAAGAGCTGTTATAACGCATTGATGTTAAAAGGCTGCTCTCGCTACTCATGGAAAACGTACTCCGATTTGTACTCGTTTGAGATCGGGCTGAGTACGGCGAGTACATTGGGGGGCTCATAGCGGTCTGCCGGGCGCTTTGAGTACGGAGACCAAGCCGTCATGGTGCTCTTTCAGTGCTGTGCAGTCCAGCCTCTGGGGCGGTCAGTGGCTGGGGCATCAGCACTTGCTCAGCGCAGCCCACTTGCTGGTGGCCGGGTTGCCCTTGACCCCATCCAGCAAGCGGTTCAATACCCTCCCCAATCAAGAGCGGTTCTCGCTCACCGGGCCTCCTACTGCTTTTAGTTCGGTTCGGTACCTATCGTCTACTCGTTGGCAGAACTCACCCAGCGAAAGCTCCAAAGCTCCCGCCAGACGGTGTAGCACGCTGATGGTGGGCTGCTTGCGGGCACTCTCGATCATGGTGATGTAAGGGCGATCCAGCTCGCATCGTCCCGCCAAATCCTCCTGAGACAGCGCCAATTCCTGCCGACGCACCTTCACCTCGACCCCGAGGGCGGTGATCAGTAGTTGGTTTCGACTTGGACGCATAGAGGCCAAGTCTTTGCGTTATGTGTACTATTGACACGTGTCTATAGATAACATTTAAATGTGATGCACATATTCGAAGAGAGGGCCATGAGAAGCATGTTCCGATACCTGAAGGCGAACACCAGCCGTGATTCGAGCGTTGTCACCACTGCTGCCTTGGGGCAGGCGGGGTGGCTTTTTGTATTGACGGTGGCCCTGACAGGTTGCGTTACGACACAGCCCCAGGCCGATGGCTCAACCAAGGTTCATTTCTCGCTGGGCGATCCAGCCAAGACTGGCCAGCATGCTGTGCCGTCGCCACTTGCTCCGGGAGCGCAACCTGTAAGTGCTTCCACCCAGAACAGTTCGGTGCGCGCGACCGAGACCATTGCATCTGCCATTCGCTCGACGGCGCTCGGAGGCATCTTCAGCAAGCATCCTTACGACGGAACACCCAAGACCTATTTCCCACGTGTCGCTGTCACGGTGAAAGACTGGTCTCGCAGTGACTGTTGGATCGCCACCGCGACCATCTGGTGGAATAGGAGCAGGTCCGAAGCGGTGCCTGCTTTCTCGGTGTGTTGGGGGAAGTCGGTGGGCTATGCGGTCAACAACGCGGCCAACCTGCACCTCTTCATGCAGCAGATGGCGGTGGAGCACAGCGGTAATGTGCGCACGATGGGTCCCAAGCCGCCCATGCTGGCCATCCCCGACCGGCAGCCGATCAGTGAGCGGCAACAGCTTGCCTTCCAGGGCTTTATCCAGCAACTGGTGCTCGACACCGGTTGGCAGCCCGGTGCGCCGACCAATCTCTGGGTGGTGGGGTATGACGCCAAGGCTACGGTCGGCGCTACCGATTCCGTCGCCATCCCATCGACCGCGAAGCCAGTGGATGCCAAGGCCAAGACACAACTGGAACAGGCGCTGGCCTGCACCGCCATCGGCCAGCGATTCGATCTGGCCGAGACCCTGCTCAAGCAGGCGGGGCGGCGGCCAGACCAAGGCATCACGCCGGTCACACTGGGTGACCCCGTCAAGGTCTACGGGCTCAGCGTCCACAAGGTGGCAATTTCCCGAGATGGGGGTGAGCAGATCTACCGCAGCTACCTCGATGGCGTCAGCATCCAGCAGCTTGTGAAATCGGCGTCGCTGAAGCTGGGCAAGGACGGCAAGACTTATGGCCGTTTGACCAAGGTCGGCGTGCTGTCGGCTGGCATGGAGGGTAGCGAAACCACGCTGACCTGCACAGTCAGCACCGAAGGCTCGGAGGGCTGATCATGGCGATGCAATGTCCGAACTGCGTAAGCGTTCAGCCCGCGGCGTAGTTGCTACGCCACGCGTCTTGAGATATCCGAGCGCAGCGGAGCCTTTTCGAAGTGCTGCTTCCACAGCCGAGGCGTGAGCTGTGCGACATCGGCGGCCGGGTGTTGGCCGACACGCTG
>RRZU011677523.1_pt1 | contig 12237 bp, 7 predicted proteins | sample 2165561 | NCBI WGS metagenome assembly RRZU01 (sample SAMN10456909, study PRJNA506462) | wastewater metagenome | isolation source: wastewater sludge | place: USA: Moscow, Idaho | reverse complement strand
TTGGTCCAGGTGGAAAAGTTATTAAAGGAATCATAGAGGAAACAGGAGTATCTATAGATATTGAAGATGATGGAAGTGTTGCAATATTTGGACGTGATCCAGAGGGTATGAGAAGAGCATTAGAGTTAGTTAAATTACAAACACAATCAGTTGAATTAAATATGGTTTATAAAGGTAAAGTAACAAAATTAGCAAAATTTGGTGCATTTGTTGAAGTACTACCAGGGAAAGAAGGATTATTACATATTTCTGAAATAAGTAAAGAAAGAGTAAATAAAGTTGAGGATGTATTAAAAGAAGGCCAAATAATAGATGTTAAAGTAATTACATTAGAGGATGAAAATAAATTTAATTTAAGTATGAAGGCACTTATAGTAGAAGAAAAACCAGAAAATAGTCAACAATAATATAATGAAAATAATACAAGATATTAAAAAAAGAGGTGTTAATATGAATTTACCTAATAAACTTGCGATGTTAAGAATGGTATTAGTAGTTCCATTTATACTTGCAATGGATTCAGCGTTGAAAATTGAGCTTGTAAATGATAGTCACGCTAGTGGTTTATCAATATCAATGAGAATAATTGCGTTTATAATTTTTTTAGTTGCGTCAATAACAGATTATTATGATGGGCAAATAGCTAGGAAATATAATTTAGTTACAAATTTAGGAAAATTACTAGATCCACTAGCAGATAAATTGCTTGTAATATCAGGATTAATGATTTTTGTTAAATATGATAAGTTGAGTTTATGGATAGCTTTGATAATCATAGGAAGAGAGTTATTAGTTACTGGTTTAAGAGCAATTGCTGCATCAGAGGGTAAAATAATAGCTGCTGAGACTCTAGGAAAATGGAAAACAGCAACACAAATGGTAGCATTGTGCATAATGATTCTATTTCCACTCAAATATTCCATAAATAATTTATTGATGTTAATACCTCTAATATTAACTATTCAATCAGGTTGGGAATACTTTTCAAAGTCTAAGAGCTTATTAAACAAATAGAAATGAGGATATAATGGATATAGTTGGAATTTTATTAAAGGCAATTAATTTTTATGAAATATTAATATTTATATCAATAGTTGGTTCATGGATAAATAGTGATTTAGAAATATTTAAATATGTCGATAAGTTAACAAGACCTTTTTTAAATTTATTTAGAGTTATAGTGCCAATTGGAGATTTAAGATTGGATTTATCACCTATAATAGCTGTGTTTTTACTAGATTTATTATCTAGATTAATAGTAAAATTTGCATAGAATATTTATTAATTTGAGGAGTATTGAATGAAAGCGTATACAAATGATGTTAAAGATGTGATTATAAGATTAGAAACAAATTCACACGAAGGATTAACATATGAGGAAGTAAAAAAAAGAGTAGAAAAATATGGTAAAAATAAACTTAAAGAGAAAAAAGAAAAAACTACGTTAGAGATATTTCTGAGACAATTTACTGAACCACTATCAATAATTTTAATAGTTGTTGTTGTTATTGCGTTCCTAATAAGAGATACAAGTGAAGCTATTATAATACTTTCAATAGTTATATTAAATTCAATAGTAGCAACTATTCAAGAGGTTAAAGCAAAAAAATCATTAAATGCACTTAAAAGTATGAGTAGTATAAAAACAACAGCTATAAGAGAAGGTGAATTAGTTGAGTTAGAATCAGAAGAATTAGTTCCGGGTGATATAGTTATAATAGAAGCTGGTAAATATGTACCAGCAGATGTAAGATTAATTGAGGCACATAATTTAATGGTTAATGAGGCAGTATTGACTGGTGAATCTTTAGCAGTTGAGAAAAATATAAATAAAGTTATAGAAACTGATGGAAAAGAAGTAATATTAGCAGAAAGAACGAATATGCTATATATGTCAACATTAGTTACTAATGGGAGAGCAAGAGCAGTTGTTACAGGAACTGGAGAAGAAACTGAAATAGGGAAAATAGCAAAATTTATACAGAATGAAGATGAAGGAATAACTCCACTTCAAAAAAAATTGGCAGTTGTGAGTAAACAAATAACTAAAATAGCAGCAATTGTAGCAGTTATTATGCTTTTGATAGAAACATTTAGCTTAAAACAAGAATTTTTAAAAGCACTTATAACATCTTTAACAATTGCTGTAGCGATTATACCTGAAAGTTTACCAATTATAGTCTCTATGGTATTGGCACTTGGAATACAAAAAATGAGTAAAAATAATGCTATAGTAAAAAAATTACCAGCAGTAGAATCATTAGGTTCGGTAAATGTAATTTGTTCTGACAAAACAGGAACACTTACACAAAATAAAATGAAAGTAACAGATTATTACTATAATGGTAAATCTGGTAAAGTAGAAAATTTAGAAATAACAGACTCTAATCACTATATGTTAGAATTATTAATGAGTGGATTTATTCTTTGTAATGATGCAATTTCACAAGAAGGGAACGTAATAGGAGATCCAACAGAAATTGCGTTAATTGAATTTCCTAAGAAATTTTCATATGATGAGTTAGAAGTAAGAGCAGAAAATAAAAGATTATCTGAGATACCTTTTGATTCTGATAGAAAACTTATGAGTACGGTTAATGAATACAAAGGAAAAAATGTGGCTTTTACTAAAGGTGCAGTTGATCAGTTATTAGAAAGAAGCACTAAAATCCTTAAAAATAATGAGATATTAGATATAACACTTGAAGATAAAGAAGATATTATCAAAAATATGACTTTAATGAGTGAGAAAGCACTAAGAGTGTTATCGCTAGGATTTAAAATTATACCAGATAATTCTGATTATAACTTAGAATCATTGGAAACTGAAATAATCTATGTTGGAATGGTTGGGATGATTGATCCACCAAGAGTAGAAGTGAGAGATTCTGTATTGAAAGCTAAAAGAGCAGGTATTGATATTAAAATGATTACTGGTGATCACAGAATAACTGCATTTGAAATTGCAAGACAGCTTGGAATTGCAGATAGTAAAGAACAAGCAATAGAAGGATCTGAATTAAATGATATGTCTGATGACGATTTAAAGAAAAAAGTTGGAAATATAAAAGTATTTGCGAGAGTCAGTCCAGAACATAAAGTTAGAATAGTTAAAGCATTACAAGATACTGGGAATACAGTTTCAATGACTGGTGATGGTGTAAATGATGCACCATCATTAAAGGCTGCTGATATTGGAGTTGCAATGGGAATAACAGGAACAGATGTATCAAAAGAAACTGCTGATATAATATTAGCTGATGATAATTTTACAACAATTGTAAATGCAGTTGATGAAGGAAGAAATATCTATGAGAAAATAAAGAAAGCAATTTTATTCATATTAGCAACAAATCTTGGAGAAGTATCGGCTATTTTAGGAACTGTACTATTAGGTTTAAGAGAACCTTTAGCAGCTATGCATGTTTTATGGGTAAATCTAATAGTTGAATCATTAATTGCAATTCCTTTTAGTATGGCAAAAAACGATGATTCACTAATGAATAATAAACCAAGACCAAAAGATGAAAGTATATTTAAAAATATGACATTAAGAATATTATTATTATCATTATATGTTGGTATTACTGTATTTGGAGCTTATATGTATATAACTAAAACTGTAGGCAATTATACTTTAGCAAGTACAGTAGCATTTATAATTATGTCTAATGCGCCTGTTATTTATTCACTTAGTGTTAATTCATCTAAGTTAGTATATGAAAAAGATTTCTTTGAAAATAAAATATTAAATATGGCAGTAGGTTTAGGATTAGTATTAAATTCAATGTTAATACTTATACCGGGTCTATCAAATTTTTTCAAGTTACAATCAATGAGAATAGTAAATTATTTAGGAGTTTTTTTGTTAGCTTTAATCCCATTTGTATTGATGGAGATAACAAAATTTTTATTAAAAAAAATAGAAAAAAATAGAATATAAATAAAAATACCTATTCATAATAAAATGAATAGGTATTTTTTATATTAGCTCATCTAATTTAATTAAACCTTTTAATTCTTCATTAGTAAGAGATAGTATACTCTTTTCATTTGAAGAAATTATCTGTTCGATAAGCTCTTTTTTATTTTGATGTAATTGTTGGATTTTCTCTTCTATTGTTCCTTTAGAAATTAATCTAATTACTTGCACATTCTTATCTTGACCAATTCTATAAGCTCTGTCAGTTGCTTGCTCTTCAACGGCTGGATTCCACCATTGATCAAAATGGATTACTATATCTGCACCTGTTAAATTAAGTCCAGTACCACCAGCCTTTAAAGATATTAGAAACACTTCTTTTTCTCCATTATTGAAGTCATTTGCCATCTTTAAACGCTCTTTATTATGTGTAGATCCAGTTAACATAAAATAATTAATTTTATTTTTTTTCAAATTATCAGCTAAAATATTAAGCATAGAAGTAAATTGTGAAAAAACAAGTATTCTATGTCCAGATGAAATTGCATTTTGAATAACGTCATTGAATAAATCTAATTTACTAGAATTATTTTTATAAGTTTCATCGATTAATTTTGGGTGACAACATATTTGTTTCAGCCTAGTTAATAATGCAAGAATTTTAATTTTATTATTATCATCATTAAATAGATCTATATTTTCTATTGCTGATTTATATAATTTTTTCTCATTTTCATAAAGTGGAACATATATATCTTCATAAATTTTATCAGGTAACTCAGTTAATAATTCTTTTTTTGTTCTCCTTAATATAAATGGTTTTACAAGATGATTTAAAAGCTCATTGTTATCACTATTATTAACAAATCTATTCTTAAATTTATCAAGTGAAAAAAGATAACCTGGCATTATAAAATCAAATAAACTCCATAACTCTATAAGATTATTCTCGATAGGTGTACCAGTTAAGCAAAATTTATTTTTAGTATTAATTTGTCTAGCAGCTTTATGTGCCAAAGAATTTGGATTTTTTATTTTTTGCGCTTCATCTAAAAAAACAGTATGAAAATTTATTTTAGATATAATATCAATATCTCTTGACAATATACCATAAGAAGTGATAATAACATTATATTTACTATTTTTCATAACTCTTTCTCTGTTTTCTGATTCTTCATTAAGAATTAAAGTATTCATATCCAAACCAAACTTTTCAATTTCACTTTTCCAATTGTAAATAAGTGAAGATGGAGCAATTATAAGAAATTTACCTTTATTTTTATTACTATCTATATATGAAATAGCTTGAAGTGTTTTCCCTAGTCCCATATCATCAGCAAGGATTCCACCAACTTTTAAATATTCAAGGCTAGATAGCCATTTAAAACCATCTTTTTGATAGTCTCTTAAGACATGTTTTAGAGAATTTGAAAGTTTAAAGTTTTTATCTTTTAGAGTATCAAATTTTCTGAAAAAATTGTCCTTTATTTTATACGATAAATCGAATATTTCTTCTCCAATAGCATACTGATTTTCATTCATAATAATCTTATTTTTATCTTCAAAAATTTGAAAATAATCAGATATCTGTTTCAATTTTTCAGCATCTTTTGAAGATTTATCTAAGTAGTGTAGTATTTCACCATCAAAGAAAAAATCTTCTGATGAATTCATAAATTTTTGGAATGACTTTCTATCCATCCCTTCTACTGAAAAATTTACTTCTAATAAATTATTTTTATTTCTTTCAACATTTAGTGAATAATTAGATACATTTTTTACTTTTAGTGATCTTTTGTTTAAATAAATTTCACCTTTATCTCTTAGTAAAGTATAAATTTTATATATATTCTCTTGAGGTGTTTCCCCAAGATTAAACATTAATTTTCTATCAAAAGTAAAAAAACCATTAGATTTTACATATTCAATAATCTCATTTTCCTTATGAAAGTCTTTTTGTAATTTGTCATCATTGTACTTGAAATCAATATCACAAATCATATGTTTTGTTTTAAATAAAGAGTTATTAACAGTTAAATAAAAAGAGGGAATTATCTGCACATTTTCATTATGTTCAAATGAAATATCACCTATTATTTCCAAACCTAAACTATCTTTGAAGTCATTAATGACTTGCTTTAATAGAATAAGTTGACTATGATTTATAGTAACTTTATTATTATTATCAAAGAAAAGTAAAAATTTTCTAAATGATTGACGTATATTGCTATTTATATAGTAAAAAGATTTTGTATCAGATTGAATAAAGTCAATATTATTCTTACCAAAAGGTAGAAATAAATTATTTAAACTATGTGATAACCGAAATTCATTTTCATTTATTTTTTCTAATGTAAAATCATCAATTTTTTTAAGTTCTTTAATAGAAAAAGAGTTACTTAAGTTATTAATTTGAAAATTATTTTGAGAGTCACTGTAATCTATTATATAAAATATTTTGCTATTAAAATCTTTTAATAGATATATTATATCTTTAGTTATTATTGATGACGATAAATTTTTATTTATACCAGAATAGATCAAATTAATAAGTTCTAATTCAAATGCACTAAAATAGAAAAAATCAGATTTATATGTAAGTTTTTTCCCAAAGTAGAATTTGCCTTTTTTTATAACAGCATTAATGAAATCATTGATTTTTTGTTCTTTTATAATATAATCAGCGTTAATACTTGTTACATGTAATAAAAAATTATCAAAATCACCAGCTTCATTTTTAACAATTATAACTTCTACATTCAGTTTTTCTTTTAACTTGTCTAAATCTTCTAATAAATCTATAAAGTCATTTTTTTGAGGACTTTCAGTAACGCTTGAAATTACAGAAAATTCTTTTCTTCTAGGTATTACTGCTTTTGTAGAAATTACATCATCAAATGATAGTTTTGTATTTTTATCAATATATTTTTTAGAAATTAAATTATTTACTAGTAAATGAAAAGCAAATATATGTTTACACGGTTTTTCATCGGTAGTTGCTCTTGGACAACTACAATTGTGACTAATAATAGCTCCACTATTTAAATCAACTGTAATTTTAGTAACATACTTGTCATTTCCATAAGAATTGCCTTCAAAATAAAAATAGTTGTTATTATTTTGCTTATCAATAAAGTTAGTTAATTCAACTTTATTATTCATATACATTTGTAATCCTTTTTGTCTTGCATCATAGCTAATTTTTGATTTAAAATTGAACCTCATTTATATATCACCTATTTCAAAGTATTTTTTACTAAAACATATTCTATCATTTTTAGACATAAAAATAAAGATTAATTTTTTTTTATAAATTTGATATAATTATTGGATATATGTGTTATATAAAAATAATATTTAGAGGAATGATTGAATGAGCAATTATAAGATGAATTGGAAAACTTTGATATCAAGAGATAGTCAACGTGGTAGAACTAACGTTAAGATAGTAGGTGATTTAAGAACCCCTTTTGAAAAAGATTATCATCGAATTTTAAGTAGTGCATCATTTAGACGATTACAAGATAAGACACAAGTATTTCCTTTGGAAAAAAATGATTTTATACGAACAAGGTTGACACATTCTATAGAAGTCTCTTCTTTTGCAAGATCACTTGCTCAATCTGTTTCTAGTAAAATAATTGCAGAAAAGTTAGATTATGATTTTGGATACGAAGAAGCTAATCATATATCTAATATACTTGCAAGTGCAGCACTTTTACATGATATTGGTAATCCACCATTTTGTCATTTTGGAGAAGATACTATAAGAGAATGGTTTGGTAGAAATCTTAAAGAAATAGAAATACAAATCCCATTAGAATTAGATGAATACTGTAAATTAGATGAGTCTTGCAGTAATATTACTAAAAAGAAAAAATTGAATCAAATATTAACAAAACAAATGTGCGAAGATTTAGAAATGTTCGAAGGAAATGCACAAGCAATTAGACTAGTTTCCAAGCTACATTTTTTTATAGATGAAAATGGCATGAATTTAACATATGCTTTGTTAAATACATTAATTAAATATCCAGTTTCATCAATTAATATTGATAGAAATTCGAATGATATAAGATACAAAAAAATGGGATATTATTTTGCCGAGCAAGATTTATTTAATAATATTGTTGAATCAACAGGAACGAAAGATAAGTATACTGGAGATGTGTATAGACATCCATTGACATTCCTATTAGAAGCTGCAGATGATATTGCTTATTGTACTGCAGATGTTGAAGATGGAGTAAAAAAAGGATTCATAAATTTTGATGATTTATTAGAATGTATAAAGAGTATAAAAGATAATAATTTACAAAATAACTTGAGGGATAAATTAATTTATTTTAAACAAGTTGGTATTGAAAATAATTATGAAAACCCAGAAATATACGGAATTCAAAGATGGATTGTATCACTTCAAGCTATATTTTTAAATATTGTATCAAATTCATTTATAAAGAATTATGATGATATAATGAATGGAAAAATGAAAACAGACCTTTTTAAAAATACAGAAATAGAAGAAATAGTAAAAGAACTAAAAAAATTAGCTACTATAAAAGTTTTTAATTCTAAAAATATAATAAAGATAGAAATAGCAGCTAATAACATATTAAGTTTTTTTCTGAAAAACTTTATAAATGCGTTTTTATATTATGATACTGATTTAGAAGAAGATAAATTGCACAGTATAAATCAAAAATTTATAGATATAATTTCAGATAATTATTTGCACATTTATAAGTTTTATTCTAGTCAATATGAAAAAATCGAATCAAATAAATTTTTAGTTTTTCAGTATAAACTATATTTAAGGTTATTGCTCGTAACGGATTATGTTTGTGGAATGACAGATAGCTATGCAAAATCACTTTATCAAGAGTTAATGGGCATAGATTAAAACATTTGACTTTTTTAAAAAAAGTTGTATAATATGTACGACAAGTAAGAAAGAGAGTGGTTAAAGATATGAATGTAATTTTAGAATTACAAAAGTTTGGATTAACTAATATTGAAGCTGAAGTATATTATGAGCTATTAAAGTCACCAAATTCAAATGGTTCTCAAATTTCTAAAAAAATAGATACTCCTAGGACTTCTGTTTATATGGCACTTGATAGGTTGTACACACTTGGATATGTTTATCTAGTTCCATCAGAAAACGAAAGAAAAAACTATATAGCAGTTGAGCCAGAAAATTTAATGCCAAAACTAAAGGAAGATTTTATTAAAACAGCAGATTTTCTAAAAGAGGAATTATCTAAAGTTCAAATAAAAAATAACTTAGAACAAACTTTTAATCTAAAAGGTGAAGATATTATTTACGATAAAGCTAAAGAATTGATTTTGAAAGCGAAAAGAGAAATATATTTAAATACTAATATTAATTTAGAAATTTTTAAAAATGCAATTGATGAGGCTACAAGAAATAATATTAGAGTTATACTTTTTAGTTTTGAAAAACATGTGGATTATGCATTAAATATAGAAGTTTACAATAAAACAGAAACACCTATAAGTAATGGTAATAGAAAAAGAATAATGTTAGTTGTAGATATGGAGGATACACTAGTTGCAAGCTCTAAGGAATCTGAATTTTCTGGAATATATACTAAGAACGAATTGATGGTTGAAATTATAGCAGAGCATGTGCATAATGATATTTATCTAACAGAATTAGAAAAAATTTATACAGAAGGATTTTGGGATAAAATCAACTTACATACAATGAAGGAAGAAAAATTATAAATATACAAAAAACAGGAGGATTAATTAATGGTAGTTGACAAAAATGAATTAAAGGAAAGTATTTTAAGAAAAATTAGAAGGCAATATGGAAAAACAATGGAAGAAGCGCATGAGTATGAAATATATTATGCAGTTTCGAGAACAATATTTGATTATGTTGTTGAAAAATGGTACAACACAAAGAAATCATATAAAGAATCAGAAGCAAAACAGATGTATTATATGTCAGCAGAATTTTTAATGGGTAGATATTTGGGTAATAATATGATTAATTTGACACTTTTTGATCAAGTTAAAGAAGTTTTACAAGAAATGAATGTTGATATTAATTTGCTGGAAGATTCTGAAATGGATGCAGGTTTAGGAAATGGTGGATTAGGAAGACTAGCAGCATGCTTTTTAGATTCGTTAGCTACATTGGGATTACCTGGTCATGGATACGGATTAAGATACAAATATGGAATGTTCGAACAAAGAATAGAAAATGGATTTCAAGTTGAATATCCAGATGATTGGACTAAATATGGTGATCCTTGGTCAATAAAAAGAATGGATAGAACATATGAAGTTAAATTTGGAGGAAGAATTGAAATTCATAAAGATGAAGTAGGAAAAGAGTTTTTCAAGAGGGTTGACTCAGAAACTGTTCATGCAGTAGCATATGATGTTCCAATTATAGGCTATGGAAATGATACGGTAAATACTTTGAGATTGTGGGAAGCAAGATCACCAGAAGGATTTGATTTACAATTATTTAATGAACAAAAATATGATAGAGCATCTGCAGAAGCTGTAAAAGCCGAAGATATATCAAGAGTATTATATCCAAATGATACTGAGAGAGATGGTAAAGTATTGAGACTTAAGCAACAATATTTATTCACATCAGCTTCATTACAAGATATTGTAAGAAGATACAAAGCACAATATGGAAATGATTTCTCTAAATTTTCTAGTAAGGTTGCAATTCAATTAAATGATACACATCCAGTTATAGGAATTACTGAATTGATGAGAATATTTTTAGATTGGGAAAAATTAAGTTGGACTGATGCATGGACAATATGTAAGCAAGTTTTTGCATACACGAACCATACCATATTATCAGAAGCATTAGAAAAATGGGACATCAGTTTAGTTCAAAGTTTGTTGCCTAGATGTTATCAAATAATTGAAGAGATAAATAGAAGATTTATGGAAGATTTGAATGAAAAATATCCTGATGATTATGCAAAAAAACAAAGAATGTCAATAATAGGAAATGGACAAATTAGAATGGCATGGTTAGCAATTGTAGGATCTCATGCTGTTAATGGGGTTGCAGCGTTACATACAGAAATTTTAAAAAATGTAGAATTAAAAGATTGGTATGAATTATATCCAGAAAAATTCCAAAACAAAACAAATGGAATAACACAAAGAAGATGGCTTAAAAAATCAAATCCGGAATTAGCAAATTATGTAGATACATTAGTAGGTAAAGAATGGGTAACAGATTTGTATAAATTAAAAGGATTAGAAGAATACTATGATAATGAAGGAGTTTTAAATAAAATGTTATCAATCAAAACTACAAAAAAAGAGCAGTTAGCAAAATATATTAAAGAAAATAATGGAGTAGAAGTAGATCCTAATTCGATATTTGATATTCAAGTTAAAAGATTACACGAATACAAAAGACAATTATTAAATGTATTGAATATAATGGATTTATATAATAAAATAAAAGAAAATCCATTAATAGATATACATCCAAGAACATTCATATTTGGAGCTAAAGCTGCATCAGGATATAGAAGAGCTAAAGGAATAATAAAGTTGATTAATGCGGTTGCAACTAAAATCAATAATGATCCAATAGTAAATGGAAAATTGAAAGTAATTTTCTTAGAAAATTATAGAGTCTCATTAGCAGAAAAGATATTCCCAGCTGCAGATGTATCAGAACAAATTTCAACAGCTAGTAAAGAAGCATCAGGAACAGGAAATATGAAATTCATGTTAAATGGAGCTATGACTATGGGGACACTAGATGGAGCAAATGTTGAAATAGTAGAAGAAGCTGGAGAAGAAAATGAATTTATATTTGGATTGAAAGCAGATGAAGTAGAAAGATTAGATGCATATGGTAAATATAATCCATATGAAGAATATCATGTAGTAGAGGGATTATCTAAAGTTATAGATCAATTAATAGATGGAACTTATGATGATAATCATACAGGATATTTTAGAGAAATATATGACTCTTTAATGCATGGTTCGGAAGGAAATAGGGCCGATGTATATTATGTGTTAAAAGATTTTGCATCTTATAGAGAAGCACAAAATAAATTGGATAAAGCTTATAGAGATAGAAAAAGATGGGCACAAATGATGTTGAAAAATATAGCAAATGCAGGTAAATTTAGTTCAGATAGAACAATTATGGAATATGCAAAAGAAATATGGAATATAAACCAAATAGAAGTAAAAGATTATATATAAAAAATAATAAAGACAGTACATTTAATAAATGTACTGTTTTTTTATTTAAAAAATATATGCATAAACTATTGCAAAAT
>RRZU012590432.1_pt1 | contig 12238 bp, 11 predicted proteins | sample 2165561 | NCBI WGS metagenome assembly RRZU01 (sample SAMN10456909, study PRJNA506462) | wastewater metagenome | isolation source: wastewater sludge | place: USA: Moscow, Idaho | reverse complement strand
TCGATCTGTATTTTGCCAAGTTGTTTGATGGCTTGCGCCATGACAGTGGTGATCCCTTTGAATGGGGCGACAAAGCCTATCAACATTATAAAAAGCTCAAAGTGGATACCCACAGTAAAATGCTGACCTTCAGTGATGGTCTGGATTTGGAACGGGCGTGGAAATTGTATCAATATTTCAAAGATCGTTTTCAGGTCAGCTTCGGCATTGGGACCAATCTCACCAATGACATGGGGCAAACGCCGCTCAATATCGTGTTGAAACTGGTGGAGTGCAATGGTCAGTCGGTGGCGAAAATTTCAGATAGCCCAGGTAAAACCATGACAGATAATGATACTTTCCTGGCCTATTTACGCCAGGTATTTGATATCAAAGAAATCGAGCAATAAATGAAATTGAATATCTGAATTTAAGCTAATAAAAGGCTTAAATTCAGGTAATTCGTGAAAATGGCTATGCTAAGATCAATTTATGGCCAGCACTGAGATCTGAAAAATCTGATGACAGCATCCGCTTTAGAGTTTGGGCTTCTGATCGAAGCAGAACAATTACTTCCGCATTTGGACAATCCCTTATTACGCATCGTGGATTTGTGCCGCAGTTCAGTCTATGCACAGCTGCATATTCCGCATGCGATTCATATTCAGCCGGGTCAATTGGTGCAACAGCTTGATCAGGCGACAGGACTCTTGCCCGATGAAGCAGGGTTGCAGGCTTTGGTGGATGCACTGAATATTTCAGCTGAGCACCATGTCGTGATCTATGATGATGAGGGTGGTGCATGGGCTGGGCGTTTGATTTGGAATTTACATTGCCTCGGTTTTCATCAGGTCAGTTTGTTAAATGGTGGCATCCATGCTTGGTTGGGGCAGGAATATCCAACCACCTCTGAGCAAGTAGATGCAACAAAGCCCGCAGTACCTTTACAGATTCAGTCCGATGGTGAATCACCTTATCGGATAAAGTATGCGGAATTAAAGACGCAGGTTGAGCAGCAGTCAATTCAATTGTGGGATTGCAGAACTCAGGATGAATATACGGGTCAGCGCATGACTGCGCGCAAAGGTGGACATATTCCAGGCGCAAGACATTTTGAATGGAGTACTGCAATTGCACGGCAAAATCATTTAAAATTGCATTCCCTTGAGCGCATACAGCAGCGCCTGGAGCAATTGGGATTTGATCTTGGGCAACCTGTGGTTGTTTATTGTCAGTCACATCATCGTTCAGGTTTGGCATATATCATTGGAAGATTGCTCAATTGGCAAGTGATCGCCTATGATGGTGCATGGAGCGAGTGGGGAAATCGTTCTGATAGTCCAATCGTTACTGGAGAATCTCCTTCGTGAGTGTAATTGCAAATCTAAAAAAACAAATTTTTATTCAGGCTCAACGTATTGTGCCACAACAACAACTGAGTCGTGTCGTTGGCAAGGTTGCTGCCAGTGAAAATATATTGGTTAAAAATGTTGCTATTCAGGCATTTAAATCCAAATATCAAATCGATTTGTCCATCGCTGAACAAACAGATGCGCTCAAATACAAATCTTTCAATGATTTTTTCACCCGCAATCTGAAAGCAGGTGTCCGTGGCATAGACTCAGATACGACCAGTGTGGTCAGTCCTGCGGATGGTGCAATTTCCCAATTGGGCAAAGTGCGCGATGGCGATGTTTTCCAAGCCAAAGGACAAAGTTTTTCAGTGGAAAAACTGATTGGTGATCCACAGTTGGCTGCTCCATTTAAGCAGGGTGAATTTGCAACGGTTTATTTGTCACCACGTGATTATCACCGTGTACATATGCCTTTTGCAGGAACGTTGACTGAAACTTTATATATTCCTGGTGAATTATTTTCAGTCAATCAAACCACAGCTGAAAATATCCCAGGTTTGTTTGCCCGCAATGAACGCATGGTGTGTTTATTTGATACTGAATTGGGCCGTATGGCTGTGGTTTTGGTGGGTGCAATGATCGTGGCGGGGATTGAGACTGTGGCAACAGGCAAGGTCAAACCGACAGGTCGTGTGGAATTGAATCATCATGATTTGGCTTTGGCCAAAGGTGATGAGTTGGGGCGTTTCTATTTGGGATCGACTGCTATTGTATTGTTTGAAAAAGATAAAATGACTTGGGATGCTGAATTTCAGGCCAATTCGGTGGTGGAAATGGGCAAGGCCTTGGGCCATACCATTTAAGTTGAAAAATAACTGAACACACTGAATGAATTTAAAATATTAATATTTAATGTAAAATTCCAGTGTGTTTGGTTTATTTGGCAGAGTTCACTGCAAAATAGGAACGTTGCAATGCTTGGGCATCAACAGGGCAAAGTCTTCAGGCCAATCGGCAATTATTTCAATCTGATCATATTGCGCCAAAAAATGTTGTAGATTTTTTTGGAGTTGTGGCAAAGAAATTGCAGTTTGGTTTAAATATGGCATGACATGTTCCTGCACCCACGGAATCGGTTGTGGACATGGTAAGACTTCATAAAAGCAGTGCTGATGTTCATCGACCAATGCAATTGCAATCAGCTCGCCACCAAAACCGTTAAATTCACAATCCAAAAATAATTTTGTCATGGGATCGCCTGGGACGGATTAGCCTGCAAGATCAAGTCGTGCTTTAGGGAATACCACACGGAAAGTTGAGCCTTGATTTTCTTTGGAGTCAATTTCCAGGTAAGCACCATGCTGCATCAAGACATGTTTGACAATCGCAAGCCCCAAACCTGTGCCACCGGTTTGTCGACTTCGGGCACTGTCCACTCGATAAAAACGCTCAGTCAAACGCGGTAAATGTTTCGGATCTATACCGATACCCGTATCCTGAACCGTAAAATAGCCCTGCTCACCATCATCATGCCAACCCATAGTCACAGTACCGCCTTTCGGGGTATATTTAATGGCATTGGTAATTAAATTGCTGAATGCGCTGGCAAGTTCTGCATCTGAGCCAATCAAATCACAATGACTGTCAATATCCAGGTTCAAGGTATGACCATAATCAACATTATAGGCCTGAGCATCATCAAATAACTGATTCATCAGGTTAGGCATGTCTATGATCTGATTTTTGGCAAGTTGTTTGTTGCCTTCAAGTCGTGACAATAACAATAAATCATTCACCAGGGCATTCATGCGTCGGGTCTGCGACTGCATTTGTTCAAAAGCCCTTTTCCAACGTGGGTTGAGGTCTTCCTGATCCGTAAATGTTTCGATATAACCGCTTAATACAGTCAATGGTGTACGCAGTTCATGTGAAATATTATCCACAAAGTCTTTACGCATTTGTTCCAGGTTGTGCACACGGGTGACATCATAAGCAACCAGCAGACGACTTTCACTGCCAAAGCGGGTCAATTTGACCTGTACATAATGTTCATCGTAGACCGAAGATTTGATTTTGATGCCATCAGGTGATTTATCAATATTATTAAAATATTCAATAAAGGCGGGTTGACGCAGAATGGTCAGAATATTGCGACCACGATCAAGCTGTTGAATACCAAGTAATCGTTCAGCTGCAGGGTTCCACCATTCGATTTGATGCAGTTCATCGGTCAGGACCACAGCTTCAGCTAAGGCGACCAAGGAGGATTGCGCCCGATCAATCAGCCCAACCATTTCAGCCTGTACCACACGTTCCTGACGCTGTGCTCGATAGACATTGAACAGCAAAGCACCCCATATTCCATCCAAATTGGGAGGAGAATCATAGGGCCGATTAGAAATCCATTCATTGACCAGGTACAGTGAGCGCAGCTGAATCATAAAGAAAACAGCAAATGCCAGGCTGATACAGATCCAGAAATACCCTATCCCAAAGCCAATAAAACAGGCAATGACCAATAAAAAGGCCAAAAGGCGTAAATCCTGTTTGGCAAACGTCCACAGACTGCTGCAACGGAATTTTTTATGTTCACGGGCCAAGTCAGGGACGGGGTAGGGTTCATACATGGATTCAAATTAACCTAAAGCAACATCAGCACGAGTGGAAAAACGGTAGCCAGTACCGCGGACGGTCTGAACATAACGGTCTGCGCCATAAGGTTCAAGTACTTTCCGTAAACGACGGATATGTACATCAATGGTACGGTCTTCAATATACACGTTTCCGCCCCAAACCTGATCGAGCAACTGTGCGCGGGTATAGGCACGCTCTGGATGGGTCATGAAAAATGCAAGCAAGCGATACTCGGTTGGTCCCATGTCCAGGATGCTGTCACTGAAACTGACTCGCTGGCTGACAGGGTCCAAAATCAGGCCATTGGCATCAATGGTTTTTTCACCACTGAGCGCGTTGGCACGACGTAATACCGCTTTAATCCGTGAGACCAGTTCACGGGTCGAAAAGGGCTTGGTCATGTAGTCATCTGCACCAGCATCGAGGCCCTGGACTTTGTGGTCTTCTTCGCCACGGGCTGTCAGCATGATGACCGGGATTTCTGCCAGATTTTCATCGCGTTTCAGGCGGCGGCACAAGTCCACACCACTGACGCCACCAGGCATCATCCAATCGAGCAGAATCAGAGATGGACGCTGGTCGACAATCATCTGGTGTGCCTGCTTTGCATCCTCTGCCTGCAAACACTGAAAGCCTGCCATATCCAGGGAGGTATGTATCATTTCCCGAATCGGAAGTTCGTCATCGACGATTAAAATATAGTCATCTTTCACAACGCAATATCCTATGATTGAACGGGCAACCGTTTTAATTATTTGGTGGTGTATCAAAAAGTATGCTACTCAAATCTGTCAATAAAAAAATTGAAAATATAGAAACTAAATTCACTGTATTTTCAAAATTTTATAACATTGATGTGTGAGCAAAATATAGTCAGCATACTTTTTGAAACACCTCCAATTATTTATGACAGGCTTATTACAAAGATTAATTATGACAGTATCATTGCAAAATAGAGATATCCGATAATTTTTGCAAAAAATTGTGACAAAAAACAGTCAGGTTGATGAATTTTCAATGATCGCAAGGTTGTATTAAATATTTTTAATTTCAAATAATTAGCTATACCAACCGCGGAGAATATGAGTGTGTCATAATCATGTCATATTATTTTTCAGCAAAACGATCAAATAGTGACAAAAATACGGTTTCACAGGCAAATACAATTTGTTCCAGGGATTCTTTAAAGCCACCCATGACCCATCGCACGGCAATTTGAGTCACATAGCCATTCAGACCTGTTGCAACGAGTGATATTTCCTGCTCACTACGACCAATTTTAGGCATCATCAGCATGACATAAGCCTGAATCATCCGGTCAAAACGTGCCATGGTTTCCTGGATGGTGGCGTGGTTGTGTAATTCCTGAACGAGCATGGCATCAACATAAATAATACGTGCCATACGGGGATCATCCTTGAGCAGGGTGAAGAGTGTTGTCAGACCGAAATGAATCATCTTTTCAGGATCAGGTGCACCTTGTACCACACCTTGCATTAAGGTTTGCTGAAGTTTTTCTGTCAGCTGCAGGAATATGGTCTGAAAGAGCTCTTCACTTTTTTTGAATGATTCATAAAAGTAGCGTTCTGTCAGTTTGGCTTCATTACAAATATCTTTCACGGTGACAGAGAAAAAACCGTGTGTACCATAGCTTTCAATGCCAGCCTCGATGAGTTTTTCTCGACGTGCAAGTTTACGCTCAGAAAGTGACATACCTTTAAACTGACGTTCTTTGACCGCTTTTTTAATTTTTTTGTCATTTTGCATAGTGGCTTCTATTTCTTTCGAGAGATCTTGGTTCATATACAGGTGTGCCAGTTTAATGGAGCGTAAAGCAATATGTTAACAATAAACAGGCAGAAAGCCTATTTGCGTATTTTGTCTGATTTTTTCGACTATAACGCTAAATATATTATATTGACAACAATCATTGTCAAATTTATAGTACGGTTGTACGTTGCACAACAAATGGTCAAGTGCAAAGAATTCGAATAAGGAACCACGATGAAAAATTTTAAAAATAAAGTTGCTGCAATTACAGGCGCAGGCTCAGGTATGGGACAACAGCTGGCTGTGCTATTGGCTAAAGCAGGCTGTCATGTTTCAATCAGTGATGTAAACGAGAAAGGTCTGGCTGAAACTGTTGAGTTGGTTAAACCCTATAACGTACGTGTAACCTCTAAAAAGGTAAACGTCGCAAACCGTGATGAAATGAAAGCCTGGGCGGCAGAAACTGTGCAAAATCATGGTTCTGTGAACATGATTTTTAACAATGCAGGTGTTGCATTGGGCGCAACTGTAGAAGGCGAAACTTACGAAGAGCTAGAATGGATTGTGGGCATTAACTTTTGGGGCGTGGTGTACGGAACCAAAGAATTCTTACCTTATATCAAGAAAACAGGGGATGGCCATATCATCAATACCTCAAGTATTTTTGGTTTGACTGCTCAGCCAACACAGTCTGGTTATAACGCAACCAAGTTTGCGGTCCGTGGTTTTACCGAATCACTGCGTCAGGAATTGGATATTGAAAAATGTGGTGTATCGGCACTGTGTGTACACCCAGGTGGAATTCGTACCAATATTGCCAATGATGCCCGTATGAATGACAGTATGAAAAATCTGGGGATGAATCCTGAAAAATCTGCCAAAGCATTTAATAAACTATTGCGTAAGCCAGCAGTTGAAGCAGCTCAGGAAATTCTGGATGCTGTCCTTGCTGATAAACGCCGTTTATTGATTGGTGGTGATGCCGTGATTGTCGATCTGGCACAGCGCTTATTGCCAACGGGTTATCAACGACTGGCGACAGGTTTGACCAAATTGACCAAACGTTTTGAACCTAAATAATTGATCTTGAAATGAGAGCCGCCACATAGTTGGCGGTTTTTTATTGCTGTATTGTAAAGAATTGGGTAGAGGCAGCAAAATAGAACAAGGTGAGTGTGGGTTTTAAGTAAAACTGAATATAATCATATAGATTGGGTTACATGAAAAATTTTGTTAAGATCATTTGGAACAATAAATTTAAATTTGCCTGATGAGAAGAATTAAATAAGAGGAAATGATGAAAAGGACTTGTCTGAGTTTGTCTATTGCACTGTTATGCTGTATCACCTCCATGAGTTATGCTGATTCAACGCATTCTGACATGAACTCTGAACAACAGCAGAACGAACAGTATGATGATGGGGAGGCTTCTGAGGAAGCACAGAAGAAGATTGAGGGGGAATTGTTTCGGGCAGAAGTGGAACGGTTATACCCCCAATATATTAAAACCGATGCATCGGATGACCGTTATTCAGAGTTTTATCAGGACTATCAAAGTCGGGCCATGCTCAGCCGCTATTTGGAACGGGCTGTTCATTATCTGAAATTATATCAAAGTCAGATTGATCAGGAACAGCTACTGCCTGTTGACCCAAACCAATCTAAGCTGGATGCCTTATTACATACTGAATTAAATGATATTTATCTGAGTTTGAAAAATATTCAGATGCAGTTGAAACCTGTGGTGCATTTTAATCAGGTTGTCGTTGATACAATCCGATTTGATCAGCCTTACCCGCTATTTGTTGATAACGACCAAGTATCTACGTATGAATATGGTTTGAGGAAACTTCGGGATGTACGGGACGAACAGAAAACGCCACTGTTGATGTTGACAGCAAAAGTGGATCAGTATCAGCAGAAAGTGAATCAATACAGTTCGATTGCCTCAAAACGGATCGTCAAACGCCATCTTGAAAATGTTGCTGTTCTCAATCGAAAAATTGAATTGATCGGCCATTATTTGGCAACAGCGCAATCTAGCTATGACGTTCTGCAAAGTACCTATGGGTTGTTGAGATACTATGAAATTGAAGACAGCCCTGTATATGCTGAACATTTTAGGCAGGTGGCGCAGTCACCAGCCAATCTTCAGAAAGTACAGACACTACTGACAGCAGTTCCAGATGATGAGACAGAAGACCGGCCAGAGCGAGCACCGCCTGTAAGCTTTGAGTCTGTAGCGGAAATGAGTGAGTACTGTCCACAGCTTTGGGGTGGAGATAGCTTGGCCGACATACAGGAATATATAGGAGAGCGATTACCATCCAATTTTGTGCAAAATTGTGAGAAAGAGCGCTTGAGGATTCGGCAATTTTTTAAGCAACAGGTTTTCTTGGCAACAGTTCCACAACCTGTGCAGCAAATTCAAAATATGAATGCTATGGCAGATTATCGCCGTTATGGCGATAATCTGTACTATACCGAAACTGAAAAAAATGCACTGTATCAGTTCAATTTAAAAACAGGCACAGAACAACTTCTCTATCAGTATGATTTACCGAAAGATGACAGTGGTTGTTCACACAATATGTGTCGAGGTGTGGGCGCGACAGATGTTGTACTGAGTAAAGATGGCAAGATTGCCTATGTGGCATCTTTGGATTATGACCAGGTCTTTGCGATTGAGTTGAGCACTGGCACCGTATTGCATAAATTTAAAGTTGAACGTTATCCACGTAAGCTATTACTTGATGAAAAAGGTGAATATCTCTATGTTTATAATGGAGTCGCCAACAGTATTTCACGAATTAACTTAAAAAATCAGGGCATTAAAACTGTAGTCTTGCCATCGAATTATCAGGAACACTTTTGCCGTGAAATCGGGATGGCATTTGAAGCAGATCAACAGACGATTCAGATTTTGGGGGATTGGCCCAACAATCCTTATGTTTATTTGAATGTCAAAGATATGCAGTATGATCAAAAAGATTTTGATCTTCCTGAAAATGCATTGCATCAGCTTGATGAGCATCGGACAGTGGTCAAATTTTATCAGGATTCAAAAAGTCTATTTGGAATTTATGATCGTTGTATTGCAGGTGTGGTGAGTTTGATTCGGGTTCTACCCAATGCTTCCACAACAGTATCAGGATTGAATGAGGAGCCAGATTATGTGATACGTGAGCTGATCGATATGACGCGCGTGCCAAAGATGATGGGCTACTTGGGTGATCAATATGTTTATTATGTTGAAAATCCTGATTTTGAAGAAAAATTTGGTGCAATATACAAGGCTTTGGATGACAGTCAGCAGACCGTATATATCCTGGGATTGATTGATCAAACACAACCGAATGCAGCTCCCGTACATATTCAGCTACCCGCCAATCCAAATAAAGTGGAATTGCTCGAAGATGGCCGAATTATGATTTTATTTGAAATCGATTATACGGATGAAACCAATATGCCGACATCTGTACTGGTCTTTGACCCTGAAGATGTGGAGATACAGCGTGTTTTTGCACAAAATAAAAGCAAAGTATTGGGACAATCTGTTTTGAAAGTCATTGATTTGATTGAACCAAAGTGAAATTTTAACCGTTCAGATCAACATCAGCGTCAAGTTGAAAGACAAGACGCTGATCAATTAAATTAATGCAGTAATGGTTTTTTTCTTCCATACAAACTGATAATACAGACCTTGCATGATACACAGGCTAAAGAAGGTCAATGCCAACGCATACCAAATGCCTTTTAAGCCAAACCAGTCACTGAACAGATAGGCACATGGAATTTCGATCAATACGATTGCCAATATATTGAAAATCATTGGGACAGTTACAGTACCACTGGCGCGCATGATGGAGGCAAAAATGGCACTTGCCCCAAAAAATAAAATAGACCACAACACAATAAATAAAAGCTGTTGCCCCAATTCAATCACCGTAGGGTCAGTGATAAACAATGCCATTAAATATTTTGAAGCAAGATAAGCCAACAGCACCAAAGCACCGGTAATGACAATGTTGCTGTACAATGCTGTCTTGGTTACTTTATTCAATAATTCAGACTTGCCTGCGCCAATGGCTTGGGCTGCAAAAATAGAACCAGCGATGGCGATGGATAAAGCAGGGAACTGAATATAATTTAACACCTGATTCACCGCCCCATAGGCTGCAGTTGCATGTGCGCCATATTGATTGACCAAGCCAATCACGACTAGCCCTGCAACCGAATTGGTCATCATTTGAATCCCTGTCGGTATACCTAATCTGAGAATAATCTGACTGAGTTCAGGGTGATAGCGGATGTGTCCGATCAGTGCGGTATCTGGACGTAAGGTGTGATTTTTTTTATTTAAATAAATACACAGAAAAATCAGTGCGCTGATAAAACCAATCGTACTGGCAATAGCTGGCGCCACGATACCCAGCTGTGGAAATCCGAAATATCCACCAATCAAAACAGGCGTGATAATAACCCCGACAATAATGGTCATTACAGATGCAATCAGTGGGGTAGTACTGTCACCAACGCCACGTAAAATCGAGGTATAGGTAATATAAATAAATAAGAAGGGGCTTCCCAGCAACATCCAGCGGACGTAGGGTAAGGCGAGGTGCATGATATTGGGGTCAATCCCGAGTAATAATAAAATATGTTTGGAAAACAACGCACCCAATAGCCCGATCGCCGTCCCGCCAATCAAGGTCATAAATAGCAGTGTGCCAACCACCATCCGTACTTTTTCGGTATCTCTTGCGCCCCATGCCTGACCCACCAAAACCGTTGCACCAGAGGATAAGCCTATGACGAATGCTAACAATAAAAATAAGATCGGGAAAAATACAGAAATGGCCGCTATGGCATTAACCCCAAGCATTTGTCCGACAAAAATCGTATTAATTGTGCCCGACAGGTTTTGCAAAATATTGGTTAAAATCAGCGGGCCCAAAAAGATCAAAAAAACTTTCCAAAATTTGGCTTGGTGAAGCATGTCAGGGCGAGCGGGCATCTTTATTCTACTGTCAATTTAATCCATCTTGATCATTTCGATCATATAACAAGCTGAATAAAAAAGCCTGAGTATTTAAGTAACTCAGGCTTCATAAAGTACTCATAAATCTCTTATTTTGATAATTTTGTCAAATTTTAAAACAAAATTCTACCCTTAAACATGTTTGAGAATTTCGCAAGCCTGAACAAGCGTGTCTTGCTTTTTGGCAAAACAAAAACGAATCAAACGCAAATCTTGAGGGGCTTTCTGATAAAAAACCGATATTGGAATGGCTACGATTTTATGCTGTTCTGCTAAAAACCTGCACATCTCGACATCATTTAAATCGGGACGAATCTCGGAATAATCGACATTTTGAAAATATGTCCCTTGTGACGGTGTAAATTTAAATCGAGATTGTTGTAAACCTGTATTAAAAGCATCCCGTTTCTGCTGATAAAAGTGCGATAAATTTTCAATATGTTCAGGATGTTGTTGCATAAAATTGGACAGGGCAATTTGCACAGGAGTCACACCACAAAAATTGGCAAATTGATACACTTGGCGAAAGACTTTCATCAACTCGGGTGCAGCCACACAATAGCCTGTTTTCCAACCTGTGACATGAAAGGTTTTGCCAAAAGAACCAATCACAAAACTGCGTTTTCTCAGTTCAGGAAATGACAGTGCAGAGTAGTGCTTTTGTTCATCAAAAATCAGATGTTCATAAACTTCATCGGACAATACCACGATATTTTTATCTTCAATCAATGCAATTAAATTGAGCCAATCCTGCTTTGACCAAATCGCACCTGTAGGATTATGCGGAGTATTGACAATAATCATACGGGTTTTATCTGTAATCGCAGCTTTAACTTGATTCCAGTCCACTGAAAAGTCAGGTGTTTGCAGTGCGATGTGAATGGCTTTTGCACCGACCAATTGCACACTTGGTGCATAGCTGTCATAACTTGGATCGAAAATAATCACTTCATCACCTGCATGGACGATGGCTTGGATCGCTGCAAAGATACCAATGGTTGCGCCAGGCGTGATGGTGATTTCTGTGATTGGATCGAGACTCAGTTGGTCCCTTTTTTGAAATTGTGTTGCAACCTGTTCTCTTAAACTGAGTAAGCCATCGCCTGCGGCATATTGGTTATTTCCCTCCAATGTAGCTTGGCTGAGCGCTTGTAAAAGTTCAGGTGGGGCAGGGAAGTCAGGAAAGCCTTGTGACAGGTTTAAAGCATTCAGGCGTTGCGCCATCGCACTCATGGTACTGAAAATAGTGACGCCTTGGGCAGGGAGTTTGGAGTGGATTTCGATCATGAGGGTATGAATTTTTAATGTATTGAAGCGAGTGTAGCAGGTCAGTTTTGTCAGCTAAATAGGTACTGTTACTGATTCTTGAACAAATGATTTTATTATTGGTAATAAAAAAGCCTGACATCCTGTCAGGCTTTTTTACATATTTGATGCTTTGGTTTGACTCCTGTCTATC
>RRZU012449107.1_pt1 | contig 12239 bp, 13 predicted proteins | sample 2165561 | NCBI WGS metagenome assembly RRZU01 (sample SAMN10456909, study PRJNA506462) | wastewater metagenome | isolation source: wastewater sludge | place: USA: Moscow, Idaho | reverse complement strand
TGTTGCTGCAAAGGTAAAAGGCGTGGTGATGACTTCATCGCCCGGCTGCAAGTCCAACGCCATGAGGCTGATGAGCAGGGCCTCGGTACCGCTGGATACCGTGATGCAGTGCCTGGCGCCTGTGCGCGCGGCCAGCGCGGCTTCCAGCTCGGCCACTTCCGGCCCCATGATGTATTGGCCGTGCTCCAGCACGCGCTGCATGCGCGCGGCAATGCGTGCTTGCAGTGCGGCATATTGGGTTTTGAGGTTGATGAATTCCATGCGTCGCTTTCGTTCAAGGTTTGTCTGCAAGCGGCTCCGTCATAGCAGCTCCGTCATGCCACGGCACGCCAGCACAAGCCTGCATCCCTCTTTATGTCAGAGCTACCTGCAAAGTGACCTGCCCGTTGCGCAGGCAATAGCGGTCACCGGTGTGCGGGCAAAGGACTTCGCCTTCCCCGTTTAAAGGCAGCTCCAGTCGTTCGCCAAAGCGACTCATCCAGCCGATGTGCTTTGCAGGTACACCCACCACCAGGGCAAAGTCGGGCACATCTTTTTGCACCACGGCGCCCGCGCCCACAAAGGCATGGCGGCCGATGGTGCTGCCACACACAATGGTAGCGTTGGCGCCAATGGTGGCACCCTGCTTCACCAGCGTGCGGCGATAAGCATCTTTGCGCACCACGGCTGCGCGCGGGTTGTACACATTGGTAAAGACCATGCTGGGGCCGCAGAACACATCGTCCTCCAGCTCGACGGCGTCGTACACGCTGACGTTGTTCTGGATTTTGACGTTGTTGCCAATGCGCACATCGTTGCCGACAAACACGTTCTGCCCCAGCGAGCAATTGCTGCCGATGCGCGCGCCGCCACACACATGCACCCAGTGCCAGATGCGCGTGCCCGCACCGATCTGCGCCCCGGCATCAATAATGGCCGTGGCATGCGCCGTATAGGGCGGCTCCTGCCCGGGGGCTTGCGGGTTTATTTCCGGCATAAGCGCTCCAGCGCAGGGTGACCACAGCCGTCGCGTGCGGGCACGACCTGGGCGGTGCGAATCACGTTCACCGTTTCAATGCAGTGGCGGGCGTCTTCCAGCCCGTAACCACGGCCTGCCAGAATTTCGGCATAGCTCGTCTTGTGCAGCTCGGTAAAGCCTTCGGAAAATTCCAGTTGCTCGCCGTTGATGTCGATGCTGCGGAAGGTGGACTTGTGGCCTTGCACTTCCGGCGGCAGGTCGTTGGCATCGATCGAGAGAAACCAGCGTACCCGCGCGCGTTCGTATTCCAGATAGCCCGCCGCCTTGTGCTCGGCGCTGTAGTGCACCTCGTTGCGCTGCAATTGGCCAAACACGAAGTGCAGCATGTCGTAAAAGTGCACGCCGATATTGGTCGCCACGCCAAACGATTTGCGCGGGTCGCCCTTCCAACTTTCCATATACCACTTGCCGCGCGAGGTGATGTAGCTCAGCTCCACATCAAATTTTTTGTCCGCAGGGGCTTGTGCCACCTTCTGGCGCAGCGCCAATATCGCCTCGTGATGGCGCAGTTGCAGAATATTGAAGACGCGCCTGCCCGTTTCTTTTTCCACCAAGGCCAGATCGTCCAGCAATTCAGGGGTAGGCACCAGCGGTTTTTCGCAAATCACATCGCAGCCCAAGCGCAAGCCGGCGGTGATGTGCGGGTGATGCAGGTAATTGGGCGAGCAGATGCTGACGTAATCCAGCGCCGTTTCAGGCTGGCGCTTGAGGCGATGGGCAAAATCGTAGAAGCGTTCAAACTCGGTAAAAAACGCGCTTTGCGGCGAAATGCTGTCGATGATGCCGACCGAGTCGTTGATGTCGTACGCCACCGCCAGATGGTGGCCCAGGTCTTTGATGGCGTGCATATGGCGCGGGGCGATGTAGCCAGCCGCGCCAATCAATGCAAAATTTTTGGCAGAAGTAGTCGTTGTGCTCATGCGCCTATTGTGCGTCAATTGCGTGCGCCAATCGCGCCCCTGCCTTGCAAAGCGCAAGCTCCGATTTCCCGCCCCACCCCTCGTGAAAGAAAAACAGCAAACACCTCTTACAAATATTAAAAAACATGATATAACATAACAAATTGTTTTTTGGTGAGAGTCGGCCACAATCTCGCAGAGAGGCGTTATGTCGCTACGCCACTGGATTCAAGCGATGCGCTTTCGTGCGTGGCGCGGCCTCCAACCAAACGACAGTTTGAATCAGATGGTTGGGCTTTTTAATCGTGAAAGGAAAACACATCATGTTGAAAAAATCTTTGCTGACCGTCGCCTGCTGCGCGGTACTGGGCGTATCCGCCCCTGCCCTGGCACAGGACGGCACAGGCGCTTTGCACTTTCAGGCCAATGGGGAAGAGCTCGCGACCGAGGGCTTCAAGGCCCCGAAACTGACCAAAGACGGCTGGGCCATCAAGTTCAGCCATATCTACATGAGCCTGGGTGACATCACCGCCTACCAAACATCCGCCCCCTATGCAGCCGACAAGGGCGGCAATATCCCGGTGAAATCACAAGTCGCCCTGCCCGGCACGCACGTGGTGGATCTGGTCAAGGGCGTGAACAAGAACGGTCTGGTGGACGTGGGCAACGTCAAGGCGCCAGCCGGCCATTACAGCGCCCTGTCGTGGAAGATGGTCAAGGCCGACAAAGGGCCTGCCGCCGGATACACCACCGTACTGATCGGCAAGGCCAGCAAAGGCGGCAAAACGGTTGACTTCCAGCTGGTCAGCGATGAAGTGGCTACATACCGCTGCGGCGAGTATGTGGGCGACGAGCGCAAAGGCTTCCTCAAGACAGGCGGCAAAGCAGAAATGGAACTGACCTTCCACCTCGACCACATTTTCGGCAGCTCCAAGGCTGCCGCCACAGACGCAATGAACACCGGCGCACGCGGCTTTGAGCCGTTTGCCAAAGGCGGCAAGCAGGCTCTTTCGCTCAAGAACCTGCACGTTGGCCACACCGGCGAAGGCCATTGCAACGTCCAGTGGCACTGATCATGCAACACACGCGCGCACCTTGGCGCTTTTGCGCCACGGCTCGGCGGGCTGCTGCAACAGCAGTGGCAGCGGCAGGCTGCCTGCTGCCCGCGCTGGCCTGCGCCCACGGAGCCAATCTTGACTACCAGATGACGCCCGGCATCACGCTACAGGCCAAATACGACGCGGGCGGCCCCATGACGCAGGCGCAATTCACGGTCTATGCGCCCAACGACCCCACCACCCCTTGGCTAACGGGCAAATCGGATGCGCAGGGGCGCTTCAGCTTCGTGCCCGATGCCAATATCCCCGGCATGTGGGCAGTGCAGGCACGCGAGGCCGGACATGGCGCTTTGGTGCAAATCCCCATCGGCGATTCAAACGGCAGCAGCGATGCAACCGCAGCCACAGCGACCACAAACGCCAGTGCAGCCGCGCCAACCATGCAATCGGCAGTGCACACTCAAGGCGTCAGCCCCATGCAGCGCTGGGTCATGGTCGCTTCTGTCGCCTGGGGTTTTATCGGCACCGCCCTGTTCTTTGCACGCAAAAAGGCCACCTGATATGCATATCCCTGATGGCATTCTGCCCCTGCCCATGACGCTCGGCGGATACGCGGTATCAGCCACTGCTGCCTGGTATTGCATCCACAAAATCAAGCAGCGAGGCGACCCACGCGAGCAGATTCCCAAAGCCGCCTTGCTGGCAGCGGCTTTTTTCACTGCCTCGCTGATTCATATTCCCATTCCGCCCGCCAGTGTGCATCTGGTGCTGGGCGGGCTGCTCGGTGCCGTACTGGGCTACTTTGCCTTTCCGGCTATTCTGGTCGCGCTGTTTTTCCAGGCCGTGATGTTCGGTCATGGCGGACTCACGACTTTGGGCATCAATGGTGTCATTCTCGGCTTGCCCTCCTTGTTGTCGGCCATGATCTTTCGCTGGCAGGCGCACCAACCGCATCCCACACCCGCTCGCACGGCGCTGTTCGGCTTTGCGGCCGGCGCCATTGCCACGGCCATTTCGGCTTTTCTGTTCATCCTGTTCTTGTACAACACCATTCCCGCGCATCTGGATGCCACGGCAGAGCGCTCGGCCATCATCACGTTGGGCTTGCTGCACACACCTGTGGTGATCATTGAGGGCATCGTCACTGCCATGGTGACCTTGTTCCTGCAAAAAAACAGGCCGCATTTGTTGCAAGGGTTATGAGTCCCATGCCTACTGTCTCTGCCACCGGCATCCCGCCATTGGCGCACTGGGATGCACGCCTGCGCCTCGTGGCCCTGCTGCTCCTGGCCTTTGCTTTTTCAGCCGCAACACAATTGCGCGCCGTACCGCTGATGCTGGGCATCACCACCGTTTTCTGGCTGCTTTCCAGGTTGCCACTGGGCAACTTGCTGCGCCGTCTGCGCTATCCGTCCATCTTGGTGCTGTGCATGGCCCTGGCTTTGCTCTTGCGCCGCAGCCCCAACACCTTGTTTCATGTCGGCAGTTTCGGCATCAGCCAGGAAGGCGCCCAAGCCGCCGCCTTGCTGCTGACCCGTTTCTACTGCATCCTGACACTGGCTTTTGCGTTTTTGTCGATATCGCCCTTGCTGCACATCATCGAAGCTCTGCGCGCCTTGCGGGTACCCTTCATCATGGTGGATATGGCACTGCTGATGGCACGCTACCTGGAAGTACTCAAGCAAGACCTGCACAATATGAAGCTGGCTACGCAGCTGCGAGGCTTTCGCAGCACAGGCTGGTCGATGCACACCGTCAAAACCCAATCGTGGCTGGCAGCCAGCCTGCTGTTGCGCAGCTATGAACGTGCCGACGGCATTTACAAAGCCATGCGCCTGCGCGGTTACGGGCAGAAAGCAGGTTTGCGCCACCCGCCGCTGACGCACCGCGATTGGCTGTTTTTTGCCATCACGGTTCTCTTGGCCGCCACCATCTTCTGGCTGGGATAAGGCCCAAACACCTGCAGCCAACTTTTACCCCATTGCCATCATTGATTGCCATACCCGACCACGCCGAACCGCCGACCGACTACATCCCCTAACCACGCCATGAACACGCCTGCCCCCACCACCCTTGCCCCTTCTGATCCGGCTGCCGTCCTGCAACTGCAATCCGTTTCTTTTGCATACTCCGACACACGCGAGGTGCTGCAGCAAATCAGCGTGGACATTTTTGCGGGTGAACGGGTGGGGCTGGTCGGCCCCAATGGCGCAGGCAAAAGCACCCTGTTTTTGCTGTGCACCGGCATTCTGGCGCCTACCGCGGGGCATATCCATCTCCTGGGCAAGCCGGTGGAAAAAGGCAGCTTCCACCCCCAGTTGGGGCTGGTCTTTCAAAACACCGACGACCAGCTGTTTTGCCCCACCGTATGGGAAGACATTGCCTTTGGCCTGCGCAATATGGGGCTGAACGAGGCTGAAGTTACCCGCCGGGCCGACGCCGCGCTGGCCACTGTTGGGGCGCAGAAGCTGGCGCAACGAGATATTCACCATCTCTCTGGCGGTGAAAAGCGCTTGGTGGCCATTGCGGGCATTCTGGCCATGGAGCCAGAAATGATCATCTACGACGAACCCAGCGTGGGGCTGGACATGCGCACCCGCCGCCGCCTGATCCCCATCCTGCAACAATCCGCCCCCACCATGCTGATCGCCTCGCACGATCTGGAGCTGCTGCTGGAGGTCTGCACGCGGATACTGGTACTGGACGAAGGCTGTATCGTGGCCGACGGCCCGCCCGCAGACGTTATGGGCGATGCCACCCTGATGCAGGCGCACGGGCAGGAAAAGCCGCACTCCCTGAATCGGTCGCCACATATCCACCAGCCGCCAATCGAAGGCTCGGCGCCTCTGCACTGAGCAAGGCGACACAATGCCCACGCAAGCTGCGGACCGCTTGCGTGGGCGTCCCTTTCCGTTGCTGGCAAGCAGCAGACCTGTAGCTTCCTGCCTTCTTTCACGGGGAATACCCTTAGCACCCCTTATCTGACTTGGCTAACCGCTAAAATCATCGGCAACGCATTAAAGCCACATACCCGCCGTCATTCCTGGTATGTATGTGCATGCGAAGCCATACGCAACGCGATTGTCGTATACACAAACAGTTGATAATTCCCTGGCGATTTATCATTTCGAATTTATTGTTCAAAACGGAAGGTGGGGTTGACATGGAAAAGCGTACATTCTTGAAACAATGCGTATTGGGCGCATGCATGGCGTCTTCTGTCGTGCTGGCATCCGTTGCGCATGCGCAAACCGTTAAATCGGTGGGTATCACGGCCATCGTGGATCACCCTGCGCTCAACTCGGCGCGCAAAGGCGTTGAAGACGAGTTGAAAGCACTCGGCTGGGAACCGGGCAAAAACATCAAGATCACTTACCAAAGCGCGCAAGGCAATGCGGCCACGGCTGGGCAAATTGCCCGCAAATTCGTGGGCGATAAAACCGATGTGATCGTCGCCATCGCCACCCCCAGCGCGCAAGCCGCTGCGGCTGCGACCAAGAGCATTCCTGTCGTGTTTGCTGCCGTCACAGACCCTGTTGCCGCCAAACTGGTCAAAAGCTGGAATGCCTCTGGCACCAATGTGACCGGCGTATCTGACCGCCTGCCGCTGGCACCGCAGATTGATTTGCTGCTGAAAGTCAAGCCCGGCGCCAAGCGCGTGGGTTATGTCTATAGCCCGGGCGAAATCAACTCGGTGACTGTGTTGAAAGAGCTCAAGGCCGAGCTGGGCAAACGCGGCATGACAGTAGTTGAGGCCGCTGCGCCCCGCACCGTGGACATCCCCTCGGCCACCAAAAGCCTGGCGGGCAAAGTGGATGTGATTTACACCACGACCGACAACAATGTGGTATCCGCTTACGAGTCCCTGGTGCGCGTCGCCCAGGAATCCAAGCTGCCGCTGGTGGCTTCGGACACCGACTCCGTGAAACGTGGCGCCATCGCCGCCTTGGGCATGAACTACTACGACATTGGCCGTCAAACCGGCAAAATGGTAGACAAAATTCTCAAAGGCACCAACGTCAGTACGATTGCGCCTGAAACCGGCAAAAAACTGTCGCTGGTTGTGAGCCCCGAAGCCGCGAAAAAACAGGGCGTCACGCTTTCGGACGCGCTGGTGAAGCAGGCTACAGAAGTCGTAAAATGATAGATTGCAGTCGGTGAGGCGTCATCAAGCCTCACGCGGCTATCTGCCTTGGGTACGCAAAAAACCAAGGCCAGACAGTTTGCTCAAGACCGGCGCTCTGCGGGCGCTGGTCTGTTTTTTTGATTAACTTTGTTCATCTGAGAGCCAGGAATGTCCCTCGTCTCATTCATGGGTGCGGTGGAAATCGGCCTGATCTTTGCGCTGGTTGCGCTGGGGGTCTGGATTTCGTTTCGCGTGCTGAATTTTCCGGATCTGACAGCTGACGGCAGCTTCCCCTTGGGCGGCGCGGTTGCTGCCGTATTGATCGTTGCCGGCTACAACCCCTGGATTGCCTGCCTGGCCGCATGTGCAACGGGCGCCCTGGCTGGCTTGCTCACCAGCTGGCTGCATGTCAGCCTGGGCATTTTGCAGCTTCTGGCATCCATTTTGACCATGATCGCCTTGTACTCCATCAATCTGCGCATCATGGACGCGCCCAACGTTTCTTTGCTGGGCGAAACCACGGTTTTCACCCCTTTTGTTTCTGATGAAAACAGCTACTGGATGCAGTCCCTGATCTTGCTGGGCATCGTGTTTGTGGTGAAGGGTTTGCTGGACTGGTTCTTTGCCTCGCAAATCGGCCTGGCATTGCGTGCCACCGGTGCCAATGCGCGCATGGCTTGCGCCCAGGGCATTGCCACCGGCCGCTACACCATGGCGGGCATGGCTTTGTCTAACGCGCTCATTGCCTTGGCTGGCGCGTTGTATGTGCAAACACAGGGCGGCGCGGACATCTCCATGGGCATCGGCACCATCGTGGTGGGGTTGGCCGCAGTCATTATTGGCGAAACCCTGCTGCCTAGCCGCCGCATGCTGATCGTGACGCTGGCTGTGGTCATGGGCGCCGTGCTGTATCGCCTGTTCATCACGCTGGCGCTGGAGGCCGACTTCATCGGCTTGCAGGCGCAAGACCTGAACCTTATTACCGCTGTACTGGTAGGTGTGGCGCTGGTGCTGCCCAAAATCAAAGCCAAGCTGTTTCGCAAGCCGATCCCTGTCAAGACAGGAGGGCAAGCATCATGATGCAACTGCGCGATTTGTTCAAAACGTTCAATCCGGGCACGCCGATTGAAAACCCGGCGCTGCGGGGCATCAACCTGCATATTGCAGCCGGTGAATTTGTTACGGTCATCGGCTCCAACGGCTCCGGCAAATCCACCATGCTCAACGCCATCAGCGGCGATTTGCTGGTAGACAGCGGCGAAATCATCATCGATGGCAAAGACGTGACACGCCTGAACGCCTGGCAGCGGGCGGGGGCTGTGGCCCGCGTGTTTCAGGACCCGATGATCGGCACTTGCGAGGCGCTCAGTATTGAAGAGAATCTGGCCTTGTCGTTGCAACGCGGGCAGCGCCGTGGCCTGAAGCGCGCGGTGCGTGCCGAACTGCACGACCTGTTTCGCAGCAAACTGGCGCATCTGAATCTGGGGCTGGAAAACCGTTTGTCCGACCGCATGGGCCTGCTCTCAGGTGGCCAGCGCCAGGCCGTCAGCCTGTTGATGGCATCCTTGCAACCTTCGCGCATGCTGCTGCTGGATGAGCATACTGCCGCGCTCGATCCCAAAACCGCTTCGTTCGTTTTGAAGCTGACCGACCAGATCGTGGCCGAAAACAATTTGACCGCGCTGATGGTGACACACTCCATGCGCCAGGCGCTTGACCATGGCTCCCGCACCATCATGCTGCACCAAGGGCGCGTGGTGCTGGATATTTCCGGCAAAGAGCGTGCTCGCATGGATGTGCCCGATCTGCTGGCCATGTTCGAACGTTCGCACCGCGAAGCCATCAGTGCCGAGGCTTTGTTATAAAACGCACGCCCCTTGGCCACTCCGAAGAAAAAGAGCGTTGGCGGACTCCGAGTGGCATACCGGGAAACAAGCAGTGGTTTTTACGCACCAACGGCTTGCACGCTGCGCCATCTCTTGAAAAATCAACCGGCAAGCCCTTTATTTGGGCGTAAAATATTTTTCAGTTTGCTGTGACCCTGCTGCTTGCATGCAGTGGGCACGGCTTTTTTCTTGGTGCTTGTCTGCAACCGCTGCCAAAAGACGTGCTTGCAGGCGCATTGTGAGAGGGGGCTCGCCGTGATCCACACGCAACCCGAAGACGGGTTCCTGACGACCGAAAGCCTGGTCAAACGTTTTGGCGATGTCATGGCAGTGAACGATGTGTCGCTGTCGATCCGCAAGGGCGAAATTTTTGCCTTGCTGGGTAGCTCGGGTAGCGGCAAATCCACCCTGCTGCGCATGCTGGCAGGTTTTGAGACGCCTTCCTCGGGGCGCATTCTGCTCAATGGCCGCGACATTGCCGATCTGCCGCCTTACGAGCGCCCCATCAACATGATGTTCCAGAGCTATGCGCTGTTTCCGCACCTGAATGTGGCCGAAAACATCGCCTTTGGCCTGAAGCGCGAAGGCATGCCCAAAGACCAGATCGCCCAGCGCGTGGACGAAATGCTGCAACTCACCCGCTTGCAGCAATATGCTTCGCGCCAGCCGCACCAGCTCTCGGGCGGGCAGCAGCAGCGTGTGGCGCTGGCGCGCAGCCTGGCCAAACGGCCGCAATTGCTGCTGCTGGACGAGCCACTGGGCGCGCTGGACAAGAAGCTGCGCGAGCAGACCCAGTTTGAACTGGTCAACATCATCGAATCGGTCGGCGTGACCGTGGTCATGGTCACGCACGATCAGGAAGAGGCCATGACCATGGCCTCGCGCATTGCCGTGATGAGCGAAGGCCGCGTGCTGCAAACCGGCAAGCCGCAAGAGGTGTACGAATACCCCAACTGCCGCTTCGTGGCCGAATTCATCGGCAACGTCAATCTGCTGGATGGCACGGTGCGCAACAGCGAGCCATCGCTGACGATTGTGGATACGGCGCTGGGCGCGGTCGAATTGGGGCACGGCGTGTCAGCCGCCGAGGGCATGCCTATCAGCATTGCCGTGCGGCCTGAAAAAATCCGCATCAGCACCGAGCCGCCCGATGCCAGCCGCCGCAACGTCTTCCGCGGCAAGGTCATCGAAATTGCGTATCTGGGTGACGTGAACGTGTACATCGTGCTCATGCCCGACGGCACGCGCATGAAAATCACCGGCATCAACTCCATACACGAATCCGAAGCCAGCATCACTTGGGAAGACGAAGTCTATTTCTGGTGGAATCCGCAAGCTGCCGTAGCGCTGACGCAATAATTGACGCAACAGGGCACAAGAAAGGCCGGTCATGAACTGGATCAAACGTCTTTTCAAAGGTCTGCTCAGAGGGCGCACCGCCGTTATCGGCGTGCCCTATCTGTGGCTGATTGTTTTTTTCGTGCTGCCGTTCCTGGTGTTGCTGCGCATCAGCGTGACACACATCGGCCCCGATGGTGACCCCTTTGCACCCCTGTACACCGTCGTAGACGGCACCGTGCAATGGCTGCTACGGTATGAAAACTATCTGTCCATTGCCCGTGACAGTACTGACGCCACTGGCCAAACAGGACAGTTTGGACAAACCATTTATTTCACGGCCTACCTCACCTCGCTGAAATACGCAGCATTCACAACTGCCTTGTGCCTGCTGTTGGGCTACCCCTTCGCCTGGTTCATTGCCCGCAGCCGCGAAAGCTTGCGCACTCCCATGCTGATGATGGTGATGCTGCCTTTCTGGACATCGCTGCTGCTGCGCGTATACGCCTGGAAAGGACTACTGGCCGATCAAGGGCTGTTCAACCGCATCTTCATGGCGCTGGGTCTGATTGACGAGCCTTTGCACATGCTCTACAGCGACGTCTCCATGCTCATAGGCATGACCTACATCTATCTACCCTTCATGGTGCTGCCGTTGTATGCCAACTTGACCAAGCTCGACAATCGCCTGCTGGAAGCTGCCAACGACCTGGGCGCCAGCCCCTGGAAAGCTTTCTGGCTCGTCACCATTCCACTCAGCCGCGCCGGCATCATCGCCGGCTGCATGCTGGTCTTCATTCCTGCCGTAGGTGAATTCGTGATTCCCTCGTTGCTGGGCGGTGCCGAAAACATCATGATCGGCCGCGTCGTGTGGGACGAAATGTTTGCCGCCAACAACTGGCCACGCGCCTCTGCCTTAGCCGTCGTCATGATTCTCATGATTCTGATTCCTCTGGGCATTTATTACTACTACAGCGGCAAGCAAACGCAAGCCCAGGCAAGAAAGGGACAATGAAAATGGCTGCTCCCGTACAACGATTTGTTGAAAAACATATCGGCAAGGCCTGGATCGCAAGCGTATTTGCCTTTTTGTATCTGCCGCTGTTTTACCTGATCCTGTTTTCTTTCAACAGCACCCGGCAAGATACACGCTTTACCGGCTTCTCTCTGCGCTGGTACGAGGCCATGTTCAACGACTCGCGCCTGATCGAAGGCTTTTTGCTCTCGCTGCGCGTCGCCATGATCAGCGCCACTTTCTCTGCCGTATTAGGCACATTGGCAGCTTTTGTTTTGGTGCGCTACAAACGTTTTCCGGGCAGCACCTTGTTCTCCGGCATGGTCAACGCTCCTCTGATCATGCCCGAGGTAATCATTGGTCTGTCGCTGCTGCTGCTGGCGGTAGCCGTGCAGCGCGCCGTAGGTTGGCCTGATCGCGGCACCGTCACCATCGTGCTCGGCCACACCCTGATGGGTATGGCCTACGCCACTGTAGTCGTACAGTCCCGTTTGCAGGAAATGAACCGATCTCTGGAAGAAGCTGCCATGGACTTGGGTTGCCGACCGCTGCAAGTCTTTACGCTGGTGACCTTGCCCAATATCGCACCAGGCATCATCGCAGCATGGCTGTTGTCATTCACCCTGTCATTTGATGATCTGGTCATCTCTGAATTTCTCTCCGGACCGGGCGTCACCACCCTGCCGCAAGTCATCTTCTCTTACGCGCGCCGGGGCGTGAACCCCACCATCTTTGCCGCCGCAGCCTTGCTGATTGCCGTCGTCACCATCGCCGTCATCATCTACAGCATTGTGCTGGCACGACAAACCCGACGCCTCAAACGGCTGAACAAGGGCTAAAGCTGCACCGCTGCCTTTCCTATCAAAAGGGCATCCGATCTGGATGCCCTTTCTTTTTGG
>RRZU012042234.1_pt1 | contig 12239 bp, 6 predicted proteins | sample 2165561 | NCBI WGS metagenome assembly RRZU01 (sample SAMN10456909, study PRJNA506462) | wastewater metagenome | isolation source: wastewater sludge | place: USA: Moscow, Idaho | reverse complement strand
TTTCCTTATCGCGCCACTTACAGCATCAACCGCAACATCTATATTCCCAACGGCATACCTTATCTACATGGCAACTACAGCCTATTAAGCGCCCGCGATATGCAACCCAAAAGCAATATGCTCAGTTTGGCTCGCGGAATTGCCGATATTGAAATCAGCGGCTTCACCTTGGATTTGGCGCAACGAAAAGCAGTTACCGGCGTATTTGCCAGCAACCCGCGCAACGTGGCTATTCGCGATATGCGCTTTATCAATATTGCCTTTCGTGGCATTAATATGTATAACTCGGCCAGCGATATTAAAAATATCATTATCGAAAACAATGTGATGCGAGCAGATATTGGCAGCAGAGCCAATAAAGGTGAATCCTATGCCATCGCCATAAGCAATGCCATGTCGGTTCCCCAAAAATATCAAGGCAGGCACAACCCGCTATGGCAGCAATATGTAGAAGAAGGCACAGTGGCCGGCAATCCTAATACTGCCACCGGCATTAAAGTGTTGAACAATCAGATTGACGGCGGTTATTACGGCATTTCCTTCAGCGGCATTACCCAAAGCGAAATCAGTGGCAACACCATCACCAACAATATGCGCAATATTTCTCTGCAAAATAATGCCGGCAACAACACCATCACCGGCAACAACCTGAGCAACAGCATTTCCAGCGGCATCCATCTGGCTTACAACTCCAGCAACAACACCGTCAGTAACAACACCATTGTTAGCGAACGCGCTGCCGGTCAGGGTTTATTGCAAGCTTACCAAGGCAGTCACCACAACACATTCATCGGCAACAATATTGAAATCTTGAGTAAAAGTGGGCCAGATTGGGTGTTATATGCCGCCACCGACTCCAGCTACACCACCTTCTCCCGCAATCTGGTCGACAGCCCCATGAGTCGTAGCCTGATTGGTATAGAAGCCGTGTGGGACAGTAACTCGGCCAAGGGCAATACCAGTGCTTACATGCAGCGCGCCCTTGCCGATTCTTTCGCTTCCCAGGCATTGATTACCTATAATGGCGGCAAGCGTGACTTGAGCAACATTATTGTTAACGACAATATTTTATTGCCCAGAAGCAAAACTCGCCCAGTTGTTTATGTAGCCGCCGACAGCTCCGACGGCCCTAATGGCAACGAAAAAATCATCGGTAATGTGAGTGATATGTCATTTAGCGACAATATTATATTTGGCAATGAATACAAGACCTTGCTGAAAACCCATGAAAACGGTGCAAAAATTAAAGATTTGCGCGTAAAAAACAACAACACCATCAACAACAGCCAAAGCCACTATATCGGCAACACCCGCAACGGCTTAGCCTATCTCGGCCAGATTTCCGACTACATTGCCCGTGTCCATTCATCACGCAACGCCAAATGGACTTACAGCACTACCTCCTACACCCTCGGTAACGGCTTAGCCAACCTGCACCTGGTTGGGCCACAAGCTCTGAGCGGCAGCGGCAATGATGGTGACAACATCATCGTCGGCAATGCCCACAACAACATCCTCAACGGCATGGGCGGCAACGATATTCTTATTGGCGGCTACGGCAGCGATACCCTCACCGGCGGTAGCGGCGCCGATGTGTTTGTATTCAGCAGCACGCTCAACGGCAAAGCCGACCGCATCACCGATTTCAACCTTACAGAAGACAAAATCGGCCTGTCGCAAACCACCTTCGGTCTCCTCAAAGGCATCTGGTTCAGCCCCAGCCTGTCTGCCCTGCAAGACGACACCCGCGTCTTCCAAAGCGGCAATACCCTCTATTACGATGCTGATGGCCCGGGCACTTATTTCCAGCCAGTACCCTTTGCCATACTGTCAAGCACCGCCCCACTAAACAGCAGCCATTTTATTTTATTGAAATAAAACAGTATCTTTAAGCTGTACAAAGGCTACCTGAAAGACATCTTGCCATCCATTATCAAACTTTCAGGTAGCCTTCAAAATAAAACAAACCGCTTTTTATGTATATTTCATATAACGGTCATTAAAGACTCCTACACTCTATCCGTTTTACTCATCTCACCAAAAAAGCCCGCCAAAGCTACCCTCCCCATCTGTTGAATCTTATCAAACAAGGAAGAACCCCCATGCTGAAAACCATGACTTTCGCCCTGCTGGCTGTGGTAAGCGCAAGCAATGCACTGGCCGCCGAAAAACTCATCATCGCCCACCGCGGCGCCAGCGGCTACCTACCCGAGCACACGTTGGAGAGCAAAGCCCTAGCATTCGGCCAACGCGCCGACTATCTCGAACAAGATTTGGTGATGACCAAAGACAACCAGCTGGTGGTGATTCACGACCATTTTCTTGACGGCCTCACCGACGTGGCAAAAAAATTTCCTAACCGCGCCCGCGCCGACGGCAAATATTACGTGATGGATTTCACACTGGATGAAGTCCGCAGCCTGCAAATGACTGAAAACTTCAAAAACGAAAACGGCAAACAAGTGCCTGTTTATCCCGGCCGTTTTCCTTTATGGCAGGGCAATTTCAAAATCCACACCTTTGAAGAAGAGCTGCAATTCGTGCGCGGCCTGGAAAAATCCACCGGCAAAACCATCGGCATCTATCCTGAAATCAAAGCACCGTGGTTGCACCACAAAGAAGGCAAAGACATCGCAAAAACCACGCTGGCGCTGCTGAAAAAATACGGCTACACCCAAAAAAACGATCCTGTTTACCTGCAAACTTTCGACTTTAACGAATTAAAACGCCTGAAAACCAGCCTGATGCCAAAAATGGGCATGGATGTAAAATTGGTGCAGCTCGTTGCCTACACCGACTGGAACGAAACCGAAGAACAGCAAAACGGCCAATGGGTGAATTATGATTACGACTGGATGTTCAAGCCCGGCGCCATGAAAGAAATAGCCCGCTACGCCGACGGCGTCGGCCCCGCTTGGTATATGCTGCTCGATGAAAAAACCTCCAGCATCGGCAACATCAAAACCACACCCATGGTGGCCGACATTCAAGCAACGAAACTGCAGCTGCACCCCTACACAGTACGCAAAGACGCGCTGCCCAAATACGTGCGCAACATCAACGAAATGTACGGTGCACTGTTTGACCAAGCCGGTGCCGACGGCATCTTTACCGATTTTCCCGACACTCTGGCCACTTATCTGAAGCGCCATTAATATTGCTTTTATACATCAAAAAGGCTACCTGAAATTTTCAGGTAGCCTTTTATTGTCAAAGCCTTATCCAGCAATAAAACCAGAATGAGGCATCAAGCCAGTTTGCCGTGACACTGCTTATATTTCAAGCCGCTGCCGCACGGGCACGGATCATTACGGTGCACGGCCAAGCCTTTGGCTGCCAGCGCAGCAGGGCTGAACTCTGTGTCATCACTTGGCTTGGCCGGATCAAATGCCTCCGTTGCCAAATCCATTCTCGATTCACTCAATACCGACTGCATGTCGGGCGCATCGGCATGAATGGCCTGCATATTGGCCAATTCCTGCGATTCGCTTTCCACCGCCACATCTTCGTTATACTGAATTTGAATCGAAGCCAGCAACGAAGCAACAGAATGTTTGATATTGGTGCCCAGATTCTGAAACATTTCAAATGATTCGCGCTTGTATTCCTGCTTCGGATTTTTCTGCGCATAGCCGCGCAAATGGATGCCCTGTCGCAAATAATCCATAGAGGCCAAATGCTCGCGCCAGCTGTTATCCATAACTTGCAGCATGACATTGCGCTCCAAATCGCGCATTTGCTGCTCGCCCACCAAAGCTACTTTTTCGGCATATGCTTCTTCAACCTGGCTGACCACACGCTCTTTCACATCTTCGTTATCCAACGTATTGTCCGCTTTCAACCAGCCCTGAATATCGGCGTGCACACGGAATTCGGCGGCCAATTGTGCTTCCAGTGCCGGCAAGTCCCATTGCTCTTCCATGCTGTCGGGGGGCATGTGTGTATCCACCACAGCACCCACCGCTTCTTCACGGATTTCTTTAGTGAATTCGCCCATATCCTGCGAAGCCAGAATTTCATTGCGCTGGTGGTAAATCACTTTGCGTTGGTCATTGGCCACATCATCGTATTCCAATACCTGCTTACGCATGTCGAAGTTGCGGCCTTCCACTTTGCGCTGCGCACCTTCGATTTGACGGGTCAGCAAGCCATGTTCGATGGCCACACCGCGCTCCGGTGCCAAACGGTTGAGAATGGCGGCGGCGCGATCCAGAGCAAACAGGCGCAACAGCGGATCTTCAAATGACAGGTAAAAACGGCTCGAACCGGGGTCGCCCTGACGGCCGGCACGACCACGCAACTGGTTGTCGATACGGCGGCTTTCGTGGCGTTCGGTGCCAATAATATGCAGGCCGCCGGCATCCAGTACGCGCTGGTTTTCGGCTTCCCACCCGCTTTCCAACGCCTGGATGCGGGCTTCTTTTTCAGCCTCATCCAAAGCGGCATCGGCGCGGATGGCCTCCGCCTGGTGTTTGACATTACCGCCCAAAACAATATCGGTACCGCGGCCTGCCATATTGGTGGCCACAGTAATCATGCCGTTTTTGCCCGCTTGCGCCACAATCAGGGCTTCGCGCTGATGTTCTTTCGCATTCAATACGTTATGCGGAATGTTTTCTTTATTGAGCAAGGCCGAAACCAGCTCGGAGTTTTCGATACTGGTGGTGCCCACCAATACCGGCTGGCCGGCTTCATAACATTTTTTGATATCGGCCACCACGGCTTCGTATTTTTCTTCGGTGGTGCGAAAAATCTGATCGTTGAAATCTTTGCGCTGAATCGGGCGGTTGGTGGGAATAATCACCGTTTCCAGATTGTAAATGCTTTGAAATTCAAACGCTTCGGTATCAGCCGTGCCGGTCATACCTGACAATTTGGTATAGAGGCGGAAATAGTTTTGGAAGGTAATCGAAGCCAGCGTTTGGTTTTCGCGTTTGATTTCCACGCTTTCCTTGGCTTCCACGGCCTGATGCAGTCCATCCGACCAGCGGCGGCCGGCCATAAGGCGACCGGTAAATTCGTCAACAATCACGATTTCGCCCTCCTGAATCACATAATGCTGGTCTTTGTGAAACAGGCTGTGCGCACGCAATGAAGCCATCAAATGGTGCATCAGCATGATATTGCCACTGGAATAAAGCGAATCGCCTTCTTTCAACAAACCCATTTGCGCCAAAATTTCTTCGGCGCGTTCGTGACCTTCTTCGCTCAGCAAAACAGTATTGGCTTTTTCGTCTACCCAGTAATCGCCTTCGCCTTCTTCCGTGGCCTGACGCGCCAGCATCGGCGGCACTTGGTTCATAACCTGATACAGGTTCACATTGTCGTCGGCCTGGCCGGAAATAATCAGCGGCGTGCGCGCTTCGTCGATCAAAATCGAATCCACTTCATCGACTACAGCAAAAGAAAGCTCGCGCTGCACTTTGTCGTAGATACTGCCGACCATATTGTCGCGCAGATAATCAAAGCCGAATTCGTTGTTGGTGCCGTAGGTGATGTCGGCGTTGTAAGCGGTTTGGCGGTAAAACGGCTCCAGATCGGCCACAATCACGCCCACGCTCAAGCCCAAAAAGTTATACAGCGGCTCCATGGTGGCCGCATCGCGTGCCGCCAGATAATCGTTTACCGTGACCACGTGTACGCCTTTGCCGCTCAGAGCATTCAGATACACCGGCAGCGTGGCCACCAGCGTTTTGCCTTCGCCGGTGCGCATCTCGGCAATTTTGCCATTGTGCAACACCATGCCGCCGATAAGCTGTACATCGAAATGGCGCATGTTGAGCACGCGGCGGCTGGCTTCGCGACACACAGCAAATGCTTCTTCCAGCAGGCTGTCTACACTGGCGCCTTCAGCAATGCGTTGTTTGAATTCAGCGGTTTTCGCCTGTAATTGCTCGTCGCTCAGAGCCTGCATTTCCGCTTCGCGGGCGTTGATGGCGGCAACGGATTTACGGTATTGTTTCAGCAGGCGGTCGTTGCGGCTGCCGAAAAGCTTTTTGGCGATATTAGTTAGCATAATTTAAAGTTTCCTGCGCCTGATTAAGGTTGAATAGGCAATAGCTGCTGATTTTAACACAACAGGCTTGGTTAAGTGGCACCAGCGGCCAATATAGCGGCAGATTTGCCGATTTCAATATAGATTTAACCACATTCATGCGAATTAAATCGGGTAGAATAAATACACCACCGCAACCGTGTTGAGGCTACCTGAAAACCATGAATCTTGACCATTTAAGCAAACGCCATCCGCAACTGGCCGGATTGCTCCAGCAATCGCAACAATGGCAACGGCTTGACCATGCGGTGAAATCTTTATTGCCGCCCAATCTCGCCCCGCATTTTCAGGTAGCCTGCATTGAAAACAACTGCCTAGTGTTAATCGCCGCCAACAGCATGGCCAGTGGTCGTTTACGCATGATTTTGCCCAGCCTGCTGCCCGCACTCGCTCGGCTCGACAGCCGCATCGGCGAGATGCGCATTAAAAACATTCCCCATACACCACCACCGTCCAAAACCAAAAACCTCCATCTCAGCGAACAGGCGCTCCAACAGTTCGCAAATACCGCCGATCGCCTGCAACATCATTCTGAGCTGGCTGAAGCTTTGCAAAAATTAGTGGAACATCATCGCAAATAAGCTGCCTAAGCCTTATTGGCCCACTCATGGTTCGAGCATACAGCCGCTGTTTTAAGCCAAATCAAAGAATGCGCACTTAAATACGCATATTATATGTATAATAAAACACATCCATAACCAACCCGCTCTGCCTACTCCCTCAGCGCAGACACCTGCTACCAAAAAGGATTACCACATGAAAGTGTATTTAGCTTTAATCTCCACCGCTGCTCTGGCTCTGGCCGCCTGTTCGCAAGAAGCGCCAAAACCAGCAGAAACCGCTCCGGCTGCTGCATCTGCTGCGGCTTCTACGCCCGCTGAAACGGCTTCCTCCGAAACCGTTGCCGCTGCTTCTGCACCGGCCGCCGAGACCGACTGTGAAGTGACCATCGAATCAACCGATCAAATGAAATACAACGTATCTGAAATCGAAATCAAGCGCTCGTGCGCCAGCGTGACCCTGCATTTGAAACACACCGGCACCATGCCGAAAGCGGCCATGGGGCATAATATCGTGATTTCCAAAACCGCAGATGCCCAGGCCATTGCAGCAGAAGGCGCGGCGGCTTCTCTGGCAAACGACTTTGTTAAAGCCGATGACCCCCGCATTGTTACCTACACCGCATTAATCGGCGGCGGAGAAGAAACTTCCGTGAGCTTTGATCCTGCCAAACTGACCTCGGGTGAAAGCTATGAATTTTTCTGCACCTTCCCCGGCCATTACGCCATGATGAAAGGCAACGTAAAACTGGTAGATTAAGCACCGAACCAGCGCTATGCTACCTGAACGCCAAACAGCCCGTGTTGCAAAGCGGGCTGTTTATTTTTGGCCGCTCGTAGAAGCCTATTTTCAGGTAGCCCTAGCTATGCAACTGAAGCAAATTGTTTATTATCCTGTCAAATCCATGTCCGGCATCACGCTCACTGAAACCGACATCACCCCATCCGGTTTAAAACACGACCGCGAATGGATGATCGGCACACCGGCAGGTCACAGTCTGAATGCCGGCCAATATCCGCAATTGCGGCGTTGGCAGGCATTTCCCGATGACCACGGTCTGACGTTGTTTGCACCTGACGACGATACCATCCGCATTGAAATCACCGAGATGACACATGCTGTCGAAACCAGCGTCTTGCAAGACACCTTTACCGCTTATTACGCCCATTCCGATGCCAACGCCCTGCTCTCCGAAAAACTCGGTGTCAATTGCCGCATTTATTGGATTGGCGCCTTCAGCAACCGCCTGTTGTCCGGCACACAAACTCCGCTTTCATTTGCCCATCAGGCACCATGTCTTCTGATCAACACCGCCTCATTGCGAACACCCCCTGAAACAGAAAATACCGAATCTTTCCGCCCGAATTTGCTCATCAACAGCGGTAACGCCGGTGAAGAAAACACCTGGCAACGCATCCGCATCGGCACGGTAGACTTCAAATGCCTCCCCGTCGAGCCGTTCGTCCATCCGACAATTCCCGTTTTGTTAGATACACAAGCATCCTACCGTTGCGGCATCCGTCTGCTCGCCCTCAACAACGGCACCCTCACGCTCAACGACAGCATCAGCGTGTTGGCGTAATTTTTATGCAAAATGAAACCGTTCCGGCCAATACCCCCAGCCAAAACGCTGCCTACATCGATACTTATACTCAAAATTGTAATAATATAAGAACCCTTTCCAATCAAAAAAATCTGCGTATCTACAATAAAAACAGAATATTAAATATTTACCCTGCTGAAAAAATCTGCCATAGTACACCATAAGCACGGCGCTACGCCTACGCTACCTGAAACAATCTTTCATCGCCCATCTCAATATAGGGAGTTTAACATGGCCATCCGCGTTGCCCTGCACCATAAAACCCGCTATCAGTTCGACCGTCCGGTTAAACTTTCACCGCATGAAGTACGTCTTAAGCCCGCCGCCCACACGCGCACGCCGATTCATGCCTATTCCATCACCGTTACACCGCCCGAGCATTTCATTAACTGGCAGCAAGATCCGTATGGCAATTACATCGCCCGTTATGTGTTTCCCAAAAAAGTCACCGAACTGTCTTTTTGCATTGATCTGGTCGCCGACATGACCGTTATCAATCCGTTTGATTTCTTTATCGAAGAATACGCCGAGCATTTTCCGTTTTCCTATCAGCCGCAACAAAAAACCGAACTGAACCAATACCTTGATGCCGATCCGGCCACGCCTCTGTTGCAAGCGTGGATAGACAAAGCCCGGCACGACCTGCAAACCCCAAACATCGGCACGGTTGATTTTCTGGTGGCGCTCAATCAGCGCCTGCAGCAAGACATTGGCTACCTGGTGCGATTGGAGCCAGGCGTGCAAACACCGGAAGAAACACTCGTCAAACAAACCGGCTCGTGCCGCGACAGCGGCTGGTTGCTGGTACAGATTTTCCGCCATTTCGGCTTGGCCGCACGCTTTGTTTCGGGCTACCTGATCCAGCTCAAAGCAGACATGGAAGCGCTCGACGGCCCCAGCGGCACCGATGTTGACTTTACCGATTTACACGCTTGGGCGGAGGTATTTATCCCCGGCGCAGGCTGGGTTGGCCTAGACCCGACTTCCGGCTTGCTCGCGGGCGAAGGCCATATCCCACTGGCCTGCACCGCCCTGCCCTCGTCGGCCGCGCCGATTGTGGGCTATACCGATGCGTGCGAAGTGGCTTTCAGCCATGAAATGAGCGTGACCCGCATCCACGAAGACCCGCGTGTCACCAAGCCCTACACCGAAAACGACTGGCAACGCATCAATGCGTTGGGCGAGCAAACCGACCGCGACTTGCAAGAATTGGACGTGCGGCTGACTCAGGGCGGCGAACCGACATTTGTTTCCATCGATGATATGGACGGCGCACAATGGAACACCGAAGCCATGGGCGACGATAAGCGCCGCCTCGCCAATATTCTGGCGATGAAGCTGAAAAAACATTATGCCGGACACGGTTTGCTACATTATGGTCAGGGAAAATGGTATCCGGGAGAACCGCTGCCGCGCTGGTCGATTAACCTTTACTGGCGCACCGACGGCGAACCGATATGGCATGACGCCAGCCTGTTTGCCGAAGAAACCCGTAGCAACGGCTATGGCCGTGAAGAAGCCGCCGCTTTCAGCACTGCCTTGTGTGAAATACTCGGCCTGCCCGCCGCTTGCATCATCCCCGCTTATGAAGATGTGCTGCAACAAAGTGTGCTCGAACAGAGCCTTCCCAATAATATCGACCCACTCCAAGCCGATTTGAAAGACAGTGCCGAACGCCGCAAACTGGCGCGTTTGCTGGCTGCTGATTTGGGTGAAGCCAAAGGCTATGTGATTCCGCTTAAAGCGCAAGCTCGCAACAGCGGCGACAACATCACCGGCTGGCTCACCAGCAAATGGCCGCTGCGCCGCGAACATCTGTATCTGCTCAGCGGCGATTCTGCCATCGGCCTACGCCTGCCCTTGGCCAGCCTGCCGTGGGTTTTGCCGGAAGAAATGGAAGCTGAATTCGGCAACGACCCGTTCGCTCAAAGCCAGCCGCTCAACACACCTGCCACCGGCGCAACCAAAGGCACGGTGAGCGGCGCCAATAACCCTGCGCCACGAGAAGTCGTCCACACTGCTTTGTGTATAGAAGTGCGCGATGGCAGGCTGTTTGTATTCATGCCGCCACTCACGCTGGTTGAAGATTATCTGGCTTTGCTCGGCAGTATCGAGCAAGTGGCAGGCCGCCTGAACCTGAAGCTGATTATCGAAGGCTACACGCCGCCGCGCGATGCCCGCATCCAGTCTCTGAGCGTTACCCCCGACCCCGGCGTCATCGAAGTGAACATCCAGCCGGCTTCAAGCTGGCAGGAGTTGGCAGACAATACCTTCACGCTTTATGAAGCCGCACGCGTTTCGCGCCTGGGCACAGAAAAATTTATGCTCGATGGCCGCCACACCGGCACTGGCGGCGGCAACCATGTCACCCTCGGCAGCACCCATGCCGTCGATAGCCCCATGCTCCGCCGTCCCGATTTGCTCAAGAGCCTGATTACTTATTGGCAAAACCATCCCGCGCTGTCGTATCTGTTTTCCGGCACCTTCATCGGCCCCACCAGCCAGGCGCCGCGTGTAGACGAAGCGCGCGACGATAATCTATATGAGCTTGCCATTGCCTTTCAGCAAATGGATTTAGCGCTGCCGCAAGCACAGGAAACCGACCGCCCATGGTTGGTTGACCGTCTGTTGCGCAACCTGTTGGTCGACCTCACTGGCAACACCCATCGCGCCGAATTCTCCATCGACAAACTCTACTCGCCCGACGGCCCCACCGGCCGCCTCGGCTTGCTGGAATTGCGCGCCTTCGAAATGCCGCCGCACCCACAAATGAGCCTGTTGCAAAATCTGCTGCTGCGCGCACTGGTCGCTCGCTTTTGGCGCAAGCCGTATCACGGCAAGCTGGTTAACTGGGGCACCGAATTGCACGACCGCTGGATGTTGCCGCACTTCATCGCCCAAGACATCGCCGATGTGGTGCAGGATTTGCGTGATGCCGGCTATGCCTTTGAAAAGCATTGGTTCGACCCCTTTGTTGAATTTCGCTTCCCCCGCTACGGTACAGTTGCCTATCACGGTGTGGAAATGGAACTGCGCCAAGCCATTGAGCCTTGGAACGTACTCGGCGAAGAAATGAGCGGAGGCAGCACCGCCCGTTATGTGGATTCATCGGTTGAGCGCCTGCAACTGCGTGTACGCGGTCTCACCGATGGCCGCCACGCAGTGATGTGCAACGGTCGCACCCTGCCGCTTCAGCCCACCGGCATTGCCGGCGAATACGTGGCCGGCGTGCGCTTTCGTGCCTGGAACCCGTGGTCGGCACTGCATCCGAGCATTCCCGTACACGCCCCACTGGTGTTTGATCTGGTCGATCAATGGAGCAACCGCGCCATCGGCGGCTGCACCTACCACGTTGCCCATCCGGGTGGCCGCAACTACAACACCTTCCCCGTCAACGCCAATGAAGCCGAAGCCCGCCGCTTCGCCCGCTTTTGGGAATACGGCCACACGCCCGGCAAAACCTGCGTACCCGAAGCAGACCACAATCCGCGCTTCCCGTTTACGCTCGATTTGCGCTGGCAACCGGTTGACCAGCTCGACAACAGCAAGCGCAAAATAGGAAAATCTTAAGCCGGTAAACATTAAACTCGAGATCTTGGTAAGACTCCCCAAAATCCTCCAAATCCGAGTTAGGGATAATTTGGAGGATTTTGGGGAGTCTTACCAAGATCTCGGGCTACATAAACTACGTTGTACTCGGTGTGCCAGATAATGTAGCGGACAAGCGCCAAGCCTATGGAGCTTGCACGGCCTGTGATGAGCATTTCAAAATATGACTCTTAAAATTAAAATGTTAACCATTCTGCTTATGGGTTTGTATGTTGTTATAGGAAAGCCGAGGGCTCTCAATTTGGTAAAGCATTGCTCGCTTGTTGAGTATGTTGTTTATATAAATTTTATCAAGCAATCGGTTTGGTAATCCTCCCTAAAAATAATTGAGTTTAAAAGTAGAAAATCGAATAACCTTGATTTAAGGAGATTTTCTATGAAAACATCTAAGTATTCAGACAGCTTGATCAT
>RRZU011903260.1_pt1 | contig 12239 bp, 14 predicted proteins | sample 2165561 | NCBI WGS metagenome assembly RRZU01 (sample SAMN10456909, study PRJNA506462) | wastewater metagenome | isolation source: wastewater sludge | place: USA: Moscow, Idaho | reverse complement strand
TCGCGTCTACGAATCGGACATCATCCAGCTCTCGGTTTACCGGATCATCCTGTTGCATCAGTACAACGTCCCCGTCGCCAACTACGGCTACGTCAGGACTGTGACTGAAACCTCAACCGGGGAGCGAGTCCGTTACATCAAGACAAAACTGCTCAGCGAAAGGCAAGTGGTCAAGCTATGGCGGCGCTATCAGTCGATACGCTCCGGCCAGATGACACCATCCTGTACCTGTGGTGGTGATTTCCACTCAACATCACGTTGAGTGTTTGGTTGTTTACTCGGGCCGATTGGCCCTTTTCCCATGGAGAGGCATATGTGGTTCAAAAACTTGAGCGTCTATCGTTTCACCCGTCCATTCGAGCTCACTGCGGAGCAGCTGGAGACCCAGCTTGAAACCTGTGCTTTCACCCCCTGCGGTAGCCAGGACATTTCCAAGTTCGGCTGGGTTAAACCCCTTGGCAAATTCGGTTCGATGCTGACCCACTCAGCACAAGGTAACATCCTCATCTGCGCTCGCAAGGAAGAGAAGCTCCTGCCGACAGCCTTCGTTAACGAGCAGCTGGCCGAGAAGATCGAAGAAGTGGAGCATGAGCAGGGCCGAGCCCTCAAGAAGAAGGAAAAGGCAGCTCTGAAAGAGGAACTGCTGCACACCCTGCTACCTCGTGCATTCAGCCGCACAAACCAGACTCTGGCTTGGCTGAATCCCGCAGAGAACCTGCTGGTGGTCGATAGCAGCTCAGCCAAGAGGGCAGACGATCTGCTGGCACTGCTGCGCAAATCCATTGGCTCCCTGCCTGTGGTGCCGGTGGCTCTCAAGAACCCGCCCGAGATCACCATGACCGAGTGGCTGAACGAGGGTAATCTCCCCGCCAGCTTCACCCTGGAAGACGAAGCTGAACTGCGGAGCGCCATGGAGGAAGGAGGAATTATCCGCTGCAAGAAACAGGACCTGATGACTGATGAGATCAAGCATCACCTGTCCAACGACAAACAGGTAACCAAGCTGGCCTTGACCTGGGGGGATACCCTGAGCTTCGTACTGGGGGACGATCTTTCCATCAAGCGGCTCAAGTTCAGCGAGGAGCTGCGCGAGCAGAACGATGATGTGAGTAATGAAGACCCCGCGGCCCGGATTGATGCGGACTTTGCCCTGGTGACTGCTGAGCTGTCACAGTTTATCCCAGCCCTCTTTGCTGCCCTGGGGGGCGAGGAACAGGCTAAATAGGAGATACCGATGTATCACGCTTTCGACCTTTTCAGTATCATTTCTCTTGTGCTGATTATTGCCGTAATCGTTATCGTTCTGTTCCAACTGAACAGACCGGAGACGATAGTTCTTTCATCACCAAGTTGGCTGATTGTGCTCATGAGCCCAGCAACAGTATTACCTCTTGTCCCCATCTTATTTTCACTGTGGATTGTAGGATCCTCCTACTTATATGGGGCTACTGCTGGGAACATCTTTGGGCTCATTTTTACAGGCTTCTGCTACTACGCATTTCACGCGATCCTGCACAAAGGAGCGAGAGTTTTCATGTCAAAACCGGTTCGGGAGTTGCAGTGGTGGATCGACTACCGTGGCAACTTCCATCCGCACTTAATCATCATGAATAACACTGACAGGACACATTTCAGCAAGAGGAAGGAAAAAGCGTTAAGACTGCTGGCCGACATTGAGGAAGCCGGTCCATTTGGCAGACCCATTGTAGTGAAAACGCCGTTCAAGCTTGATTACCTGTCAGCCCGTTTGGCTAGACAGGGATGGAAGATCGAGAGACACCCCGCCTCCAGTTGTCCCTGGATTGTGCGAGTCGCGCTCCTGATGCGACGCGGGAAATTACAGTTACCGTTACCTTCAAATGGCTGGAGGCTCAAGCTGCCTACTCGTCGCGATTGGCGAGACCTTGCCATGATGCACCATGCGGTACTCTCCCCTCCCAGCTATCCAAGTGTTGAGATCACTCCATCAGCAGCAAGACTGCTCAGGGATTAGTCACAGGATATGAGGGAGCTATCCCCAGAATTTGTGGATAAAACGAGCTCAACTTAGGCCCCTAATCGGGGCCTTTTTTTGCCTACAGAACGGCGGAGCTGTCAGCAGAAAGGGGGGGAAATTTCACATGTGAAATTTTCTTCGACTGACCGAAAGAAGGGTAGTCATATTTGACGGGTTGGAACGCCGAGGATACACTAGACATATATGACTACATGGCGAGAGTTCATAACTATCCGGCGATACCGAAAAGGGCACTGGTTTGGGGGATGCAGACCCTTTGCTGATGGCGATGTCGTGCTTGCTTGGAAAATGAAGGGGCCAGACCCAGCTGGTCAGGCTGTTGAAAACAACGACGAGACAACCATCAATTCCGAGGGGTGATGACCATGGCTAAGCGCACCACGATTTGTATAGATCGACTGATCCATGACTTCCAGCTCTGCCAACACTTCGGCTATCCCTGCCGTTTTACTGTTGGCCGCAACACCGGGTATGGGCCCAGCGTGGTCGCGGCGTTGGAAAAGCGTGGATACACCCTGGTCAAGGTGCGCAAGAGTTGTTTCGAGATCACTGGCGTCCAAGGTGGGCCTGACAAGACAAGCTGAGTTGGCCCACCAGCAGTTTGAAGGGGAGGCAGCTACTTCGCCGCCTCCGCACGATACTTCACCAATTTAGCCTCCTTCGTCATACTGGCCTTGGTCAGCAGATTGATCAGCCTCGCATTGAGCATGGCCGCCCTGATCCCCTTCAACATGACCTCCCCTTCCTCGGTAACCATCAGAGCCAAGAAATCACGAATCTGTGCTGCATAGGTGATGGCCCACTGGTCAGGATCTTTGATCTGGGACTCTCGCGGCATCGCGGACAGAAGGTTGTAGAGACGATTATCATTGCTGGTGGTCATGGTTCCCCAGAACTCAGCACACACACCGGCCATAACCGCCTTATCCGGCCCATCCAAGGCTATATTGAAGAGGTTTGCCAGGCGCTCACGTCTATATCCAAGAACTGACTTCATGGTTTTCCTGCACAACGCGGTATCAAGCTCACGGAGAAGCTTGGTTCTGACCGCCACCTTCACCAGGTCGGCCCTATAGAGCTCAACAATATCGGGCATGGTGAGATAACGAGCGCGGCCGAAGTCTACCGATTTCAGGATATGGGTAATCTCGTTGCTGAGAGTCACGGCTGATACATCGCTGAGTTCGTCAGACGTCTCCTCCTGTAACCCCTTAGGCAGTTGCGCGGAATGTTCTCCAGCATCCTCACTCTGCCCATTATGGGGCGAGTGTTTATGGGAGATCCGGTGGCGTGTCAGCTCGATCTCGACCTTTAGGCCATCGAGAATGAATAGTTTGCAGTTCTCAGGGGTAATGGGGGTGAATTGCGTATCGGTGTGTCTACGATAGGCGCACTCCAGTACCCCGCAGCCCACCAGCTCGACAAGGGCTACCTCCAGCATTTTGACGTGCCTCTTCTTGTAGTACCCGGCTTCTGTTAGGGGGTGAATACCCTCAAGAATCTCTCTCACAGACAATTTCTTGTTGATGTAGACCCAATCTTGCTTGAACTGCCCATTCCCGATCGTTGTCAGCCAGAGGCTGAATATTCGGCTGATCGGATGTTCAAACCCAATGATGGTGCTCCTGTTGACAGCGATGAGACGACTGGCAGCTCTGTACATCTCGCGCATTGGCAAGTTGGGCGTGATCCGGATGATGCCGTCCCCATCCAGGCTAATAACACTGACGAGGCCAACGATCATCACCGAGCCTTTCATCCGGGAGCTATCCTTACTCTCCTTACCACTATGGACCTCTGCGTCCTCAGGTTGCCTGAACAAAGTCATTTGGAAGGCATGAAGACGCTTCATGGAGTGCAGGATCTTGTCGGTCCGCATGAAGTCGCTGATGTAGTTCCCAAATTCTGCTGGAGATAAAAACTCCGCTAATGGGGAGTAGAATTGCTCCGGGGTGACCTCGATATGCGACGCAGCGGCTCTCTCATACTGAGCATCAGTCATCGAACCAAGTAACTTGACTAGGCACAGGTACGTCTTGATGTCCAGGTCTGTATCCAGCACAGGCCCAGCCAACGTCATTGCCTTGTACCCATTCATGAAGCGTGGATCCACCTCATAGACGATCTTGCTGTCCAGCACCGGGCGCAAGGCGGGGTTGTTGATCAGGTTTCTGTTGAGTGTGCGAAAAATACCGGTCCCGATAACCAGCTGGGTGTGATTGTCCAAAGTCACAGGTAGAGGCCCCCTTTGTTCTGACATGTCAAACACCCTGGTTGCACTCTCCGAAGCGGAAGAGGGTAATTCCGGCTCTGACTTACCTGCTGGAGTGAGAGGCGGTACCCGCGCTGGCTCGACTTCGAGTTCCGGCTCAAGCTCCGGTTCTGGTTGAGGGGGTAAAGGGTTATCACCAATCTGTGCTGATGGAGCCGGAGATGGTAATACGGGGGCCAACCTCGGGCTTTGCTCGGAAGGTTCGCCCTGTGTCGTCAACGACGGTTGAGGGTCACTATCCTCCTCCTCGATCAGCCAAGAGCTATCATCAAAGAAGGCAACGAACCTTGCTACCACTTGGTCAGGATTCCGAGAGGGAGAGTCCCTGAGGAATTGGCACATGGGGAGTATTTTGGCTCGGTCCACAAGGCTGCTAAAGAAAGCGATGCTCTTCTGGTTGGCAGGCAACCCGATCTTCTGAGCCTCATATTTAGCGATTGCCGTCACAATTCGCGCTACCGCATCATCTGTCATAACACATCCCTAGCAACCTGTAAGTAAGCTGTACATAACTACGTATAAGCTGTTGAAAAGCATAAATTAAGACCCTATTGAGCCCCATAAAAATGACCTGTTTGGGGGTTAAAACTTGGCTATTTGGGGGTTAAAACCACCTTATTTGGAGGTCAAAAAACTCTGTGTGGGGGTCAAAATACCCAATATGGAGGCCAAAATATACTGTTTGGGGGTTAAATTGATGTGTTTGGGGGTTAATGTGGGCTACTTGGGGGTTAAATTTAAGATTTAATTCAATTAAAACAACCTGTTGCGAGCTCTATCTTTTATCCTTGATCCTTTATCTATGATCTTAGGATCTAAAGAGGATCTACAGAAGATCTACAGATCAGGGATCTAAATAATTAAAGGACTAAAAAATTATAAGTTGTTCTCTCAACACATTTTTCGATGCTCTCGTTTGGCTTCCGTTGGGGAGAGCAAGCAAGTCCCAGGGATGCGATATGAGGCCATCTATGCAAGCTTGCTGCGATAAGTCATTACCTATACTAAAAAAACGCCGCACAGAGCGTCACAGCGCAGCTGTGTGGCATCCTCAAGGTGGGGCGTGGTGCACCCAGCAGGTTTTGCCGGGATCCAAGCCTGCCCATGATGGATCCTCGCTATCCTGTTGTCGGTTCCCGTGAGCTTCACTCTCATCTGACTTAACAGCCAAATTGGAACGATCCACCGCTTGATTTAACCCCCAAACACAAAAGTCCCTGTTCGCTGGGAGCATCACTGTTAACAAGCCGATGACCATCTTTGGGCATGACTCAATCCCTCCATTCCCCACTCGCAACACCTATCAATCCGCAACGAACACGAGTCGTACTAGCAGAACGCTGGTGGTTTACGTTGTTTACAGTATCATAAAGTGATGCTATGTTTTTACGGGATAGCTTAAAGCAAACAGGTAACAGCGTGGTGATGCTCGACCCTGTTCGGCGTTGCATGTGCCGCCATACCAGCAGGAAAAAATTTCACATGTGAAATTTTAGCGGTGTTGGTGCCCAATCCGGGCAGTTTCGCGGGCTTGCATTTTTGGGAAATCCTGTAGGCTTGCTGGCATGAAAAGGAGATAAGCAGTGACCCAGTTTAAACGCAGCCGCGTCATCATGTTCGGCGCCTTTGCTCTGTCAGGAGCTTTAGCAATCAGTGGAATGAATCTCCTAGCGTTGCTCTTTGGTTGGGTTGCTGTCTGGCAACTCACATCGAGCGCGAAGTCAGAAATGGTTCACACCAGTATCCAGGCGGCGAAGAGTGCATTTGAGTCGCTGAATGTGGTGATGTTCGATAAGCGCTGGGTTGGCGATAGAGCAACAGTAGCGAAGGTATTGCACCAACAGCTTCCAACAGTTGAGTCAAATGGGCTGTCAGTGGTGCGGGTCATAGCTGTAGCTCAGGGGGGAACTTGGTTCAGTCTGGACATGGCTGTATCAAGAGCCCAAAACGTAGAATTGCTTAACCTGCAACCGCTCAGCGAACCCGAAGCGAAGTTCATGTTGGCCTCAGACCTTGAGGCATACGAAACCTTTTTCGGAAAGCCCGATAATGCTTGAGGACAAAGTGATGGAAAAGACCAATGAAGTGAGCGGCGCGGAGTTCACGGCCGAAGAAAAAAAAGCAATGAACCATGCTGCCTATGCCCAGTGCATCTTCATCCTGGCCCAGGTTCTGCTGTACCCGGCCCTCGGGGCGACTGGCGCCATCTTGGCCGCGTTCTGTGGAATGATGCCGTGGCTGCCCCGCTTCGTTAAACAAGCACCGTCGAAGGCCTTTGGTATGGTGCTGGCCTCTGTCTGCCTAGCTCCACTTTATGCCAAGGTTTGCACCTTCATCGTAACAGCTGTCCAGGGCATCTGATTCACCTGGCCTGGACGTAGGTTTAGTGAAAGGGAGTGCGGTAATCCCAGAAAGGAGGTTTTGGCCTCCTTTCTTTTTGAATGGAAAATCCTTCCAGCCTCATCCCCTCCAGCAGAACTCAGCGTCCTGACTATTTTCCCATCAGGAGTGGTTTGACATGACCGTACTAAGCAGCAAGAAGATCCAGATAGGTGTTATCGCAGCAATCGTATTGGGGGCCCTCGGTACCGGTATAGGGGTGTACCAGTCAGTGAAGGTGGACCAACTGACGAATGACCTCGCCAAGGTGAATAATACTCTCAGCAACATGAATGCCATCACCACCAATTCAATCACTTTCAAGAACCAAACCGAGTTTGATACAGCAGTGGCCGCTAGTATCAACAAGCTGGTGGATAAGCAGCAGCAGGAGAAGATGAGCCAGAAGTATGCTCAGTTCGATGCGGCGGCCGAGAAGGTAGCTGATGGTAAACACATCTACGGTGACCTCAACGCCCGCTTCACCTTGGTCGAGTTCTCTGACATCGAATGCCCCTATTGCAAGCGATTCCATGACACACCAAAGCAGCTTGTTGATGCCAGCAAGGGGAATGTGAACTGGCAGTGGAAGCACATGCCACTCGATTTCCATAACCCAGCTGCATTCAAGGAAGCTGTGGCCGCTGAGTGTATTTCAGAACAGAAGGGTAACCGCGGGTTCTGGGTCTTCATCAATGACATGTTCGAGCACACCCAGGGTAATGGGGCCGGGGTCAAAGATCTGCCTCAGGTGGTGGCCGGTGTTGGAGCCGATTTGAGTGCGTTCCGCGAATGCCTTGCCGCTGGAAAGATGGATGAGAAGGTTCAGGAAAATATCCAGCAAGCGAAGAGCCTTGGGGTCAACGGCACACCGGCCACCTTTGTCGTTGACAACAAAACGGGTAAGAGCCAGCTCTTGGGTGGCGCTCAGCCGCCTGAGGCCATCATGGCGGCGATGAGGAAAATGGTGGTTGAAGACCAGGAACAGAGTGCAGCGAAGCAATAAAAATTTCATATGTGAAAGTTGAGTCGGGCGCATGGGGGATGAGCTTCGTTGGGCTGGTGCCAAAGATGACACCGCCAAGCGGTTTGACATTGAGGGAGAAGAAGATGGAAATCCGTGATCAAATGAGAATGTTGCTGGAGGCATTAGGAAAACATGATGCCGTTACTCGTGATCTGCTCATAGAGCACAGTGATCTGATCCGGGCAATCAGCAAAAAATGCCAGAGCTCTGGCCTGTACCTGGACTTTGAGCCAAGAATCCGCCAAGTTGCTCAGAAAATCGAAGCTGACCACAAGGCTGATGATCGCCTGATGTATGTCTGGAACTGGTGTATGCAGCTCATTGTCAGTGCTCGGTCTCAGTTCCTGCGTGATGGCGCCAGCATTCTTACCATACCTTTGGTCGCTAAGTATCTGCCTGAAACGACGGAGCTGGAAAAGCCAGAGGCAATAATCATCAACCTCGATCTGGACTACCGCGCACCAGAAGGGAGTAAAACACTGCGTCAGCTGGTCAGCGAGCGGAGGGCATGGCCTAGCGGCGCAACCTGCGCGACCCAGGATGTCGAAGGCGAGATTCTCTATTGGGATGCGGAGGTTGAGCATGTGAAAACAACCGCAGGGGAGAGTCGTCGGGTGGAGTTCAGGCACCAGATCGATGCCTGGTTCGCAGATATAGACAACCCACTCTTGGCAACTGACTGGACTACCGCCGTCGTTACTCCCGAAGAGTTGGATGATGAGTACCAGCTTGATCCGGAGTGGGTGTTCTCTCACTCGGGAGCATGATTTAACGTCCAAATAACTTGGCTGGTGGGCGCTGAAAAATTTCACATGTGAAATTTATTTTGCCTATGAAGGCGCATTTTTGCAGGGAAGAGGTTCGATCAATGACAGTCGATGTGCAATCAGTCCATAAATTTGGCAGGGCAATCCTGCTGCTCACTCTTGGCTTGACTTCGCCCTTTGTGTCGGCCGAGACCTTTACTGGTCAAGTCGTCGGTGTTTCCGATGGCGATACGGTCAAAGTTCTGACAGAACAAACCTGTAATTCCGGGGAAGAATGCCGAAGTGGTAAAGTGCAGTACCGGGTTCGGTTGGCCGAGATCGATGCTCCCGAGAAGAAGCAGCCATTTGGCTCAAAGGCCAAGGCTGCACTGTCGGAGCTGGTGGCTGGGCAGATGATCACCGTTGAGCAAGTGGACAAAGACCGCTATGGCCGTCTGGTTGCCAATCTCTACGCCGATGGCAAATGGGTAAACGCCGAGATGGTCCGCTCAGGTGATGCCTGGGTGTACCGCCAATACGCCAAAACCCCTGAGCTATTCAAATTGGAAGAAGAGGCAAGGGAAGGGAAGCGCGGCCTCTGGGCTCTGCCTGAACAGGAACGGACTCCTCCCTGGGAATGGCGTAAAGCGCACTAATCACAACCCCTTCTGTGATAAGGAAGGGGGCAATTATAACCACGACAGAGTAGGAAGACGTATGAACAAAAGTGATTTGATAATGGCGATAGCTGAGTCAGCTGACATCACCAAGGCTAAGGCAGAGGCTGCGGTTAACGCTTTGATGGCTACTATCACCACCGAACTCAAGGAAGGTGGTTCCGTAGCTCTCACTGGCTTCGGAACCTTCCAGGTGAGAGCTAGAGCCGCCCGTACTGGGCGCAATCCGCAAACCGGAGAGGCAATTGAGGTTGCCGCGGCAAACATCCCTAGCTTCAAGGCTGGCAAATCACTGAAAGATGCGGTGAATTAACCAATTATTCATGTGCCACATGAATAAGAATGGTGTTTACATTGGGCTCCCCTCGTGGGAGCCTTATTCATGTGGCACATGAGTAAGGTGAAAATATGAGGCTATCGGCAACGCAAAAGGACGTGTTGTACATCCTGTTCTCTATAGAGGCTAGGGGAAGGTTTGACCCTGTACCTGGTATGAAGTTGCTGGGGATGCTTAATCTGACACGCAGTAGCGAGATTCACGATACGAACTTTCGCACATCATGCCATACCTTAGTCGCCAATGGTCTGTTGAGTAAGTACCGATCGTCATCGCTGATGCTGGCCTTCACGTTGACTGCTGACGGGCGGGAGAAGGCCAAAGATATTTATCAGACCAGGGCAGAAGCAACAAGTTAGCGTTTTGAGAACCCGAGATCTTACCAAAATACTGAGCCGACGTGCTCCCCTGTCTGCACGTCACAGCCATCGGAAACAAGCCGGATAGAGCTCTTTTTCTTTTTTCTGGCTGCATTTCCCTCAGTCTGGTCTTTTGGTGCGGCGAGTAAACCATAGAACAGCCCGCCTACAAGGGCCCCTTGCCAAGTGAATAAAGCCACCAGCCCCCAGAAAGCCAAACCCACCCAGTAATTCTTGTGGAGCAGGTCCAGCACGGTTTTTACCCAGTAAACCACTGCAATCGCGATCACAGCGTAACCCCAACCAGTCGCTTGCAGCATCGCGGTACCAAGGACAACTACGGCCATCAGGAAAATGTTGATTAAGTCTTTCATGGTCTATCTCCTCACAAGTTATGTATCCACTTTATCACAGGTGCAAATAATGCAACTGTAATTGGCCTATAAAACGAGCCTTTTGTGATGTTTTTTCACCGCACTGAGCGATGAGGTCGCTAGCGTTAACGTTATCAATCACCGCTAAATCAATGGGTTCAAATAGATACTTGAAATGTGCTGCCCAATATTTACTGGGTCATTAAGTGGTGCTATTGTTTATCTCGATTTTGATTTGAACTGGTCGCATTTTGGATGACGTAGCCGGTGATGTGCAGCTAGGTAAGCGCAAAGTTATTTTGGATTAGTGGGCACGTGGTCAATGAAGCAAAAAGAAATGGATCGAACAGACTGGCTCATCAAATTTCGGCGGGCCAAGTGCAATGAAACCCTTGATGTGATGCGTGATGCAGCGCTTCGCGAGCTGACAAATATCAGAGAAGTAGCCAATATGCTTTTTGCACATGAGAAGAGAGAGGATGAAATTGAGATAGGGCTGTACTGTCGGAAAATATAAGGCTTCTAGCCTCTCGTTTTGATGATGTTCCAGATGCGGTCTGGTCTGATAACCGGAGCTTTTTCACTGACTTCAATGAACGGATCCATCGGTGTGTGACCTCGCCACCTTATCCACTGCGGGTCACCCGCGGCTATGGCAATGTACAGGAGATGCAGTGGGTCGATTTCATTACCCAGACGCTCGAACCTATCGTGAAGAACTTGGTTCCCGGTGGTAGTGTCGTGCTCAACGTGAGCAACGATATTTTCGAGTCAAAGCGTCCCTCGCGCTCGATGTACCTGGAGCGTATGGTGCTGGCACTGCATGACAGACTGAGGTTATCGCTGATGGACCAATGGCCGTGGATCAACACCTCCAAGCCGCCGTCGCCCACGCAATGGACGTGCGTGAATCGCGTCCAGCTATGTTCAGGGTGGGAGCCGGTGTACTGCTTTACTAATGACCCCAGTTGCGTCCGCTCGGACAATCGCAGGGTCCTGCTTCCTCATATCGACGCCCACCAGAGCCTGATGGATTCGGGGGGCGATCGCCGCGTGGTGAGCTACGGCGATGGTGCTTACCGGCTACGGGGTAATGCTTTCGGAAAACAGACAGAGGAACGTATCCCAAAAACGTGGTCCAGCGGGGCCACCGTTGTGCTGACACGATGGCAATCCGGTTTCTCACTGAGGCTGGCGATCTCGTGGTTGATCCCTTCTGCGGCTCCAACAAGAGCTGCCTCGCGGCAGATCGATGACCGGCGCTGGGCAGCCTGTGACAACACCCTTGAGTACATCAGGCAGCAGGACGAGATGTTCACCGTTTTTGATGGATTTTGGATGAACCCTGCAATTGCAATGGTGGGCAATGGGGGAGCCTGTAATTGAGTGAAGTGAACGAGAAAGACATGGAACAACGAATTGCGGCGGCACAGCCAAAGCTCAAAGCGTGGTTCGCGTGGAATGAGCCACCACAGATTAGATTTGTACTGACAACACAAACTCTTACAAAAAACGGCCATTGGCCGTTTTTGCTTTGTGAATGTTTTTACAGCACCATCATAAGAGATTGCAGCATCATTTTATGAACGATAGAATGTTTCACATGTGAAAGTTTGGGGGTGATTTGGATCACCTGGAGAAAACAACATAGGGGTCGGTATGGCAAAAGTCATCAGCTTCGCCAACCAGAAAGGCGGGGTGGGTAAGAGCACCATATGTATCCAGCAAGCCTTTTATCTGTCGATGAAAAAGAAGAAGAAAGTGCTGGTAGTGGACATGGATGGTCAGGGCAACACGTCCTCTCGGCTGGCTGCCAAGCGTGAGCTTGGCGATGGCGAGTTCGAGCCAGTTTTCTCGGGCACAAAGACAGCAGAGTTGTTTGCCCATGAGATCTCGCACATCGAAGTTATGCACTGCCCATGCGGTGCAGATCTCATTCACACTCCAAAGAATGACCCGGACCTGTTTGAGATGGAGGCGGTGCCTCTTGATCAAGCAATGAACCCGGCCCGTCACTTGGCAGCGTTGTTTGAGCAATATGACTATGTGCT
>RRZU011556549.1_pt1 | contig 12240 bp, 13 predicted proteins | sample 2165561 | NCBI WGS metagenome assembly RRZU01 (sample SAMN10456909, study PRJNA506462) | wastewater metagenome | isolation source: wastewater sludge | place: USA: Moscow, Idaho | reverse complement strand
GGGGTCAGTGTGCACCCAGGCAGTGCCAAAGATGCCATGATTAATGCGAATATCTTGGTACATGAATTCATCAGTGCCTTACCACAATATGAAAGGCCAGAACACACAGAAAAATACGAAGGCTTTTACCTCGTCACGGATTCACACGCAACCATTGAAGATGGTTCATTAGAACTTATAATAAGAGATCACGATAAAACACTGTTTGAAGCTAAAAAAGCATATCTTGATCACATAGTAAAAGAGATGAATCAAAAATACAACCAAACGGTTGTCACCATAGAAACCAAAGATTCCTACTACAACATGGAAGAAATCTTAAAAGACCACATGGAAATTATTGACTTGGCTAAAAAGGCGATTGAAAAAGTAGGCTTGACACCCATTGTTGAACCTGTTCGCGGTGGGACAGATGGCTCACGCTTATCTTTTATGGGATTACCTACACCCAACCTCTTTACAGGCTCTGATAACTTCCACGGTAAGCATGAATTCGCAAGTATTGATGCCATGCAAAAATCAACAGAAACAATTCTTGAAATAATAAAACTCAATACACAAATGATGGAGTGATAACTTGAAACAAATAGAAATTAAAAACTTAACCTTTTCCTATGATGGCACAAATAACGTCTTAAAAGACGTTTCTTTAGACATCCATAAAGGAGACTACATTTCCATCATTGGACATAACGGCAGTGGTAAAAGTACCCTTGCTAAACTGATTGTAGGACTGATGAAAGCTGATGCAGGGGATATCATCATTGAAGATGAAGCTCTCACGGAAGAAAATGTTTATGACATGCGCGAGAAACTTGCGATTGTCTTTCAAAATCCTGACAACCAGTTTATTGGGTCAACAGTACGTGATGACATTGCTTTTGGTTTAGAGAATAGACGCGTAGAACCAAGCGAAATGAATGATATTATAGAAAACTACGCAAAACGCGTACGTATGGAAGATTACTTAAATCATGAACCCACCAAACTTAGTGGCGGACAAAAACAACGTGTTGCGATTGCGGGTGTTTTAAGTATGCATCCCAGTGTTCTTATTTTAGATGAAGCCACTTCAATGCTTGATCCAAAAGGAAGAAAAGAAGTCAATGACCTTGTCCATGAACTTCACGAAACACAAAAAATGACCATCCTATCGATTACCCATGATATTGAAGAGGTCACACTCAGTGATTATGTGGTGGTTATGAATCAAGGAGAAGTCTTTATGGAAGGAAAACCAGAAGACATCCTTGTGAATATCGATGCGCTTCAAGAGATTGGGCTTGATATTCCTTTTGATGTGAAATTTTATTTAAAAATGAAAGAAAAGGGTATCGACCTCAAGACACCCTTTAATGAAGAAGGGATGGTAGAAACATTATGGCAATTAAGCTCGAAAAAATAGGCTATACCTATGCACCCAATTCACCCTTCTCCTATACCGCTTTAAAAGATATCAACACAAACATACCTGAAGGTAAGATTACAGCGATTGTGGGAGCCACAGGAAGTGGTAAAAGTACGATGGTTCAACACTTCAATGGACTTTTAACACCCACTGAAGGAACCATCACAATTTATGATCACATCATCAAAGCTGATGAAAAACCAAAAGGCCTTAAAAAACTCAGACAAAAAGTAGGACTTGTATTTCAGTTTCCTGAAATGCAACTCTTTGATGATACCATCTATAAAGATGTCAGTTTTGGACCTAAAAACTTTGGAATGAGAGAACCAGAGATTAAAGCGCTTGTAGAGGAGGCTTTAAGGCTTGTAGGGATTGAAAGAGAACTTTGGGATAGATCGCCTCTTAACTTATCAGGGGGTCAAAAAAGAAGGGTTGCGATTGCAGGAGTCCTTGCGACCAATCCTGACTTAATTGTTTTAGATGAGCCTACTGCAGGACTTGATCCACAAGGATCCAAACAAATGATGGCACTTTTCCAAAATCTTAATAAAGAACATGATAAGACCATTGTGATGGTAACCCATGATATGGAACATGTTTTAGATTACTGTGAACATGTGATTGTTTTAGATCATGGTGAGATTATCTTTGAAGGAGATACAAAATCATTCTTTGAAGCATCTGATCTTTTAGATTCACTTGATATTATAAAACCCTTAATTTTACGACTGAATGATACACTGAGAAGAAAAGGCTTTAAGCTCCCAGTCACAACAGATTTGGATACGTTAACTGATCTTCTTGCTAAGGAGGTCCAAAAATGAAAAACATTGCTTTAGGACGTTACTTACCCTTAGATTCATTTATTCATAAATTAGATCCCCGTATGAAGATCATGTCAATGATTTTCTTTATGATTGCGGTATTCTTAGTGGGTGGCAATAATCCATTTCTTGCATATGGTATTTTATTTGCGGTACTGATTGTCGCAATTCTTGCCGCGAAGCTTACTGCATCTTATGTGATTAAGGCCATGAAGCCGATGATGTTTATGATTATCTTCTTAAGTATCATTAATATCTTTGCGTATAAAACAGGGAATGTGATTGTTTCAATTGGTAACTTTAAGATTTATAGTGATGCGATTTTTAATACACTTTTTATTATCTTTAGACTCATGATGATGATTATGATCACAACACTCTTAACAGCGACAACAGCGCCCCTTGATTTAACACTGGGGATTGAAGACTTACTGAGTCCATTTAAAAAGATTGGTGTTCCGTCTCACGAAATTGCGATGATGATTTCAATTGCTTTAAGATTTATTCCAACACTCATTGAAGATACACAACGTATTATGGATGCACAAGCCTCTCGCGGTGTGGATTTTCAAGAAGGAAAACTTAAAGAGAAAGTTGTGGGGATTGTATCCCTTATTATTCCACTTTTTGTTTCCGCCTATCATCGTGCAGAAGACTTAGCGGACGCGATGGAAGCCCGTGGATATTCCCCGGGAAAAGAAAGGACAAGATACAAACAGTTAAAGGTTAGATTTAACGATATTCTTGTATTATCTTTCAGTATTGCCCTTTGTTTTATCGTATTTTATGTGGGTAGAGTGCTTGTAATATGAGATATAAGGTGACACTTCAATATGATGGTTCGCTTTATCATGGGTGGCAAATTCAACCCAACGCAAACACAGTTCAAAAAGAAGTATTAAGAGCCTTAGCCATCATCAATAAAAAACCAGTGGACATTCATGCATCAGGAAGAACTGATACCCATGTCCATGCATTAAACCAAGTTTTTCACTTTGATTCTGATTTGGATTTAGAAAGTGATATCTGGACGAGTGCCCTCAATGGACAACTGCCAGATGACATTCGCATTAAAAGTGTAAAGAAAGTAGAAGACGACTTTCATGCACGTTATGGTGCAACGTCTAAAACCTACCACTATAAATTGAACATGGGAGATTATGATGTCTTTGATGCCCGTTATGTGTATCAGTACAATGAACCTTTAGACATAAATAAACTCAAAGAAGCAGCGCAAATCTTTGTGGGTGTGCATGATTTTACATCCTTTAATGCCACACCAAATGATGTTGTGCTTGATCAAAAACGCGAAATTTTCACATTCGAAGTGGATTTGGACAAAGATATCATCACCTTTAAAATTGAAGGCAGTGGCTTTCTAAGACACATGGTTCGCATGCTCGTAGCGAGCTGTATCTGGGTAACAACAGGTAGGATATCATTAAAAACACTGTCTGATGCGCTTGAAAATCCTGATAAAGAAAAGATAAAAGCCAATGTCCCAGGATGTGGATTATATTTAATTAACGTAAATTATGACTCATGAAAATTCATGAGTTTTTTTATTTTTCGTATTGTACTGACAAAAAAATAATATATATTTATTTTTGAAAAAAAAGTAAATACCAGTGTAAAGACTCAACACTTCATACTGATGAGTTAAATAATGAATATGTTTAATCACCTAAAGGGGGGATACCATGAAGCATATAAAGAAATTAAACGCATTTATCTCAGTACTTGTACTGGTGTTTTCACCACTCACAGCGAGGCGATATATCGTAGAAGCGCAAAGAAGTACAGAAACAGAAAACACATTTAAAAGTGATGGTCATGAATATACAGCGCAGTATATACTTTCCAAGTATAGCGCCTTTACATTTGGTGATGTTGCGGTCAATCAATTGGTTGGATTAGGTATCATTAATGGTGATTTGTATCCCGATTTAGAACAAAATATTCAAAATCTTTTCGAGAGTAATATTACCAGTGTTATAAATAAGAATGATAAATTTGTTGCATCCATACGTTGGCATTATAATTTACTAAGTGATTATAAAAATAAAAATCTGTATGTAAAAGGTTATTTTAAAGCTTTGGGTTATTTTAATATTGAGGCTGATCATTATTTTGGGAAAAGTAATCATAAAGAATGAAACCCTAGTAATAATCCATCAAAATTCTTTATCAATTCAAATCTTTTTAATTATGATAATAATTTTTGGTGTATACAAAACTGATGATTATATAGACATTGATAAAGCATATAATGCGTTGAATCAAGAATCATATTCTTTATTCAATCATTTTAAGAATCGTGTATTAAATGCAGGAAATATAGAAACAGCCACCTTCCTAGATAAAGAAGTGAAGATTATTAATGTACGACCTGGTGAACGTGTCATGGCTGATTCATTTTTTGATGAAGATTTAATCGTGATTAATTATGAGAAAAGCGGTGCCTTTGAAGCTTTAAACATGCTTTATGCTATTGATGAATTGAAATCATACAATGATATTATAGGATGGCATATTGGAGATCCCAATGCTGAAGATATAGCATATTTAAATATTTTTCATAATATGCCTTATGCAACTCATGTCTATCATCCTAATGGCGCCGATCATACAAATTCAACCATAGCAATTGGACATTTCTTAGGACCTGATACCGTCTTTTATGATGCACATGAAAATCTTGAAGGATCAAGAATTGCTAAAGCAATCTATTCTCAAGCTGAAATGCATTTGTGGCGCTTTGATGCAAATTTATTAGAAAATGAAGACATCTGTAACTGGCATCAAAACATGGCATGATAAAGAAATCAAGGGTTATGATGTTGTGAATACATATCAAATACCAAAACTAGAAGTACCTAAAGAAGATGATATATTGATTCATGAAAATGGAAAGACACTTGATGAAGTGACTCAAAGTAAAGCAGTACATCAAGAATTTAGTTCAGAGAAATTACCTTTAACAAGAAGTGTCAATATCTTCATGATCTTAGGCACATCATTTAATGGAATATCTGGCATCTTATATTTTATAAGAAAGCAAGTTGAATAATATTCATTAAAGGCGTACGCACAGTACGTCTTTTTTGGTGTGTAGTGTATAATGAAACATAGGGTGATAAACATATGAAGATATTTCACATTGCGGATTTACATTTAGGAAAACGCGTTAATGAAGTTTCAATGATCGATGAACAATCGTATATACTAGATGAAATTGTTCAGTACATCGATAAAGAAAAACCAAAAGCACTGATCATAGCTGGCGATATTTATGATCGTGCCATTCCCAGTGCAGAATCGGTCAAACTTTTTGACATGTTTTTAAATAATATTAACAAACTTGATTTAAAAGTATACATCATTACAGGAAACCATGATTCAAAAGAGCGCTTATCTTTTGCGTCTTCAATTCTCAAAAACCAAGGCTTTTATATTGAATCAGACTATAAACAAGAAGTATTCATGGACCAAATAGAAGATGTAAATCTTTATATGATTCCATTTATAAAACCACAAGATGTAAGACCTTATTATGAAGATGAAACCATTGAAACTTACCAAGAAGCATTTGAAAAAGTAATGAATACAATTGAACTGGATGATGAAAAGTTGAATATTTGTGTTGCGCATCAATTTGTGACACACCAAAACACATCACCAACACTCAGTGATTCAGAAAGCTTAAATATTGGTGGCCTTGATAATATTGATACCTCTTTATTTGAAGGCTTTGATTATGTTGCGCTGGGGCATATTCATAGACCCCAACGCATTGGAAGAGATACCATTCGTTATGCAGGTTCTATTTTAAAATATTCACAATCTGAAGTGCATCACAAAAAATCAATCACGGTACTTGATATAGAAGAGAAAAATATCAAGATATCAACCTTGCCTTTAATTCCTGAAAAAGACATGGTTCACTATGAAGGATACTTAGAAGAAATCCTTCAAGGTGAATATGATAATTTAGAGGACTATGTTTATATCACACTACTAGATGAAGATGAAATGGTAGATGCACTGGGAAGACTTCGAAAAAAGTTTCCCAATTTACTCAACATTGGCTTTAAAAATCAAAGAGTGGCTTTTGATAATACAGAAAGTCTTTCTTATGAAGCATTGGATAAAATGAATCCCTTAGATCTCTTTGATACATTCTATGAAAAACAAAACAACAAGCCTTTAACAGATACGCAAAAAGAACAAGTTAAAATATTGATGGAGGCACTAGATGAGACCCATTAAATTATCATTGCAGGCTTTTGGACCTTATAAAAACCTGACAGAAATAGATTTCGAAAGCTTTGGAAACCAAGGCCTTTTCCTTTTGACAGGAGATACAGGGTCTGGTAAAACGATGATCTTTGATGCGATTACTTATGCCTTATATGGCCAAAGTAGTGGTAATCAAAGACAAGAAGCGAGTTTCAGATCTCACCTTGTTAATGATGAAACACTTACCTTTGTATCTTTAACCTTTTATCACCGCCAAAATACCTACACTGTCACAAGAACACCCAGTTATCAATACTATAGAAAAAACAAAACAACCCCAACCACAAAAACAGAGAAGTCAGAGCTGTTGATGCCTGATGGTACCATCATTGCAGGTAAAAGTGCTGTAACACAAAAGATCATTGATATTCTTTCTTTAGATCACAACCAATTCAAACAAATCGCACTGATTGGACAAGGTGAATTTCGTGCTTTATTAAACGCAAAAAGCGAAGATCGCAGTAAAATCTTTAGAAAAATCTTCAATACTGAATTCTATGACAAATTTCAAAACAAACTTGCATCACAAAACTCACAAGCTTTTCAAAATTATCGTGATGTTCAAAAGAAAATCGAAACTATCTTTGAAGAAATGGACACAAAAGATTATCATTCTGAAAACTTAGAAGAAGTTTTTAGTGACTTAAAAACAGAAGAAACAAGGCTTATAAAAGAGTATGGTGATCTTAATCAAACGTATGACTCGCTTCAAAAAAATAGAATCAAAGAAAACAAGATATTAGAAACGCAAAAATTACTCCTTGAAGATTTTGAACACTATGAAAAACTGAACACAAGTATTCAAAATCTACTATCAAAAAAGAAAGAGTTTGAAAACTTAGAAGAACAAATTCAAAGACTCAATATAGCAGAACTCAAACTGAAACCACTATTGATACAATATAAACACAATTTAAAAGACTTTAAAGAAGTGAAAGAGTCTTTAAATAAGATACAAGATGATTTAAATAAAAACAAACTCAAATATCAAGATGCACTTAATGGAAAAGAAAAGCTTTTAAAAGAGCTTCCACAAATAGAAAATACACAAAAAGAATATCAGCTTTTAGAAAACTCACTGCCAAAGTATGTAAACTTGGATGATATCATGAAGTTGATTAAGGCAAAAGAAAAAGAATTAGAGAAGGCTCAAGCTGAATTAAGAAAAAATCAAAGTACAATTTCAAAATATGAAACCAAGAAGATTGAACTGGCACAACTTGCCTCATCAATACAAAAAGATGAAGCAAAGCTTGTGGTAGTGACATCAAAATATGATGCTTTAGATAAGTTGAAAAACCTCATCAATAGACGCACGTCTTTAGAAAGATCTTTTAATGAGGCCTCTTTAAACTTACAAACAGTTCAAAAAGTACTTACTGAAAAAAGAGCTCATTTTCAAAACCAAGAACACATCTTCTATATCTCACAAGCAGGGATCTTAGCAGAAAATCTAAAAGACAATGAACCCTGTCCAGTCTGTGGATCAATACATCATCCACATAAAGCCTCTTTACATGAAAGTGTCATTACAAAAGAGAGCTTAGACGAACTCAAATACGAAATTCAAAAACTAGAAGATCAAAGATCAAAAATCAGTGAGTCACATGCTTTATTAAAAGGACAAATCAGTGAAACAGAAGATACCTTAAAAGAATCGCAAATTAAAAGTGATGATGTAGACACTCTATTTGATGAAGTTTCTAAAGAAAAAGAAGCCTTAACAAAACGACTCTTGCAAAATAAAGATGTTGAAGAGAACTTGGCAAATGTCATTGACAAACTCGATGTCTTATATGAAAGTAAAGAGACCCTAACAAACGCAGTTCATAATTTTGAACTAGACATCAAAGCACTTGTGACACAAAAAACGTCGACACAAGAATCCTTAACTTACGATTCATTAGAAGAAGCAAAGAAGCATGCTTCAAGCTTAAAACAAACCATAACAACCTTTAAACAAAAACAAGAAGATAACGAATCAGCTTTGAAAGAAATATCCTCCATTGTGGATGGTTTAAAGGGTCAGGTCCAGGCGTTATCTACAAGACAATCAAATACACACGATGCGTTTGTTGTGTCTAAATCAGCCTTAAACAAGGCGCTTAAGACACACCACTATAAGTCGCAAGAAGAACTTGAGACACTTTTATTATTGGGTGATCAAAAAGATGCTTACCAAAAAGAGATTGATGATTACAAAGCACAGATGATTAAAGAGAAAACGAGACTTTCATCACTTGAAGAAAAACTCAAAAATAAAGAAAAACCAGCATTAAATAATCAAATTGAGAAACTTAAAATATTGGATGCGTCTATTGAGGAAGTGTCTTTAGCGTTAAGAAAGAAATCATTACAGGTTGAGAATCTAAAAACAAGTATCAAAAAGCTCTCTCGTTATGAAAAAGAACTGATAGAAAAAAGAAACATCTATCAAGACATCAATGTCTTATATCAAACAGCAAGTGGTCAGCTCAAACAAAAAGATAAGATTACCTTTGAGTATTATGTTCAAACTGCTTATTTCACAAAGGTCATTGAACAAGCCAATAAAAGACTCAGTGTGATGACTCAAGGACGTTATGCCCTTGTTTTAAGAGATAAAGCAATCAGTCAAGCTTCTAAGTCAGGTCTTGATTTGGACGTAGTGGACTTTCATACCAACAGTAAACGTGAAGTCTCAACCCTATCAGGGGGAGAATCCTTTAAAGCAGCGCTTGCTTTGGCGTTGGGGATGAGTGATGTCATTCAAATCTTTGCGGGTGGTATTGAAGTTGATATCTTATTTGTGGATGAAGGGTTTGGAAGCTTGGATCAAGAGAGTCTTGATCAAGCCATCGAAGTCTTAATGAAACTCTCATCTGACTCACGTTTAATTGGCATTATCAGTCATGTGAGTGAACTAAAACAACGCATTGACCAAAAGATCATCGTACATAAGGATTTAAATGGGTCTACCATTGAAATTAGACGATAAAAACAATCAATATTATGATAAAATAAAACTACTAAAAATTGAGGTGCACTATGTTTAAAAGACACGATAAATTAGATTATATCCTTATATTTTGTGGCATGCTATTGGTGGGTGCGTTTTTAAGCGATACCCCAAAAGCTATTTTAGATGGCTTCATCAACATCATCCTCTCACCAGATATTCTTCTTACAGACTATATTGAAGTAGGGGGCATGGGTGCAGCACTATTAAATGCTTCAATTATGGGTGTGATCAATGTTTTATTATTAAAACGGTTTAAATCAGAGATTACAGGTCTTAGTTATGCGGCACTTTTAACAGTGATTGGTTTTTCATTTATTGGTAAAAACATTTATAACTTTTGGCCCATTTATATTGGGGGTTATCTATACGCAAAACATCAGAAGATTACCTTTGAATCTATTTTATTACAGTTGATGTTTGCGACAACTCTGTCTCCCATTGTCTCAGAACTCAGCTTTGGATCTCACTTATCGGTGGTGCAGGGCATGCTGTTGGGGATTCTTTTGGGAGTCTTAATTGGATATGTGATTGTCCCAATCTCTAAGACTATCTTTAAAGCCCATGAAGGCTATACTTTATATAATGTGGGTTTGTCAGGTGGCATATTGGGGACAATGCTTTTTTCACTTTTAACATCTTTTAAGTTGATTATTAAAGTCCAAGATATTTTATCCACAGATTATCATCTTTTGATCGCAAGAACGCTCACAATTTTAAGTGTTATTTGTATTCTCTTTGGTTTTTTCTATGATAAAAATAGTTTGAAGAAATATAAAAATTTATTGAAAAGAAGTGGTCAAGCACCATCTGATTTTTTAAGTGATTATGGTTTAGGTGTTGTGATGCTCAATATGGGTTTGATGGGGCTTATCTCAATTGGCTTTGTGTTTTTATCAAAAGGGACCTTCAATGGGCCCATTATTGCGGGAATCTTAACGGTCGTGGGTTTTGCGGCTTATGGGAAACATCCTGTAAATGTTTTACCTGTTTTAGTGGGTATTAGTATTGCGGCATATATAAAAGTATGGGAAGCATCATCAACAGTTGTGATTATTGCAGGACTTTTTGGGACAACTTTAGCCCCCATCAGTGGTGAGTTTGGCTGGCCCTTTGGCATCCTGGCGGGATTTTTACATTTATCTATGGCGATGAATATTGGTGTGGTCCATGGGGGCACAAACCTTTATAACAATGGGTTTGCGGGTGGTATGGTCAGTATCATCTTAGTTTCGATACTCAAAGATCGCATCAAACCAAAAACATTTCATTAAGCACCTGAGGGTGTTTTTTTTATGGCATGAATGCCTCACTTGTGAATTTTAAGGGAATGATTACTTGAAAATGTATAATTCACATGGTTTTTTGTAACAGCTTATAGGTAATGTAACAATTTACATTGCGAAGGGAAAGGATGAATACGAATGAAGAATACCTTTAAGGGCTTACTCATAGCATTGGTTGCTTTATCTTTAGCTGCATGTGGTGCGAAGTCAGATGGTGATAAGGATAAGGCGTCTAATGTGGTAACCTTTGCGAAAAAGAATGACGTCATCTCAATGGATAGCCGTTATGCGACAGATGGGATGTTGTTTGAAATTATTACGGCAACTGTTGAGGGGCTGATGAGTATGGATAAAGATGGAAACATCTTTTATGCACTAGCCGAGTGCCATACAGTCAGTGACGATCAACTCACATGGACCTTTAAATTAAAAGATGCAACTTGGGATAATGGTACCGCTGTTAATGCAGACGATTTTGTGTATGCATGGCAAGCAACCATCACAAGCCCAGATGCTGCGTACGAAGATGCAAATGATTTTCCAAGACTCCATGGCTTCATTAAACCTAAGGAAAAAAGTGTTGGATATCATTGCGCAAGGTCTTGATATCAATAAAGCTTATTCCTGTAAAAAAGAACGTAATGAAAAAGTTTATGAAATTTTAGAGATGGTGGGTTTATCCCGTGAGCGTGCGACGCGTTTTCCACACCAATTATCAAGGGGACAAAGACAATGTGGTGGGATTGTGCGTGCTTTGATTATGAATCCTGATTTAATCATCGCGGATGAGTCTATTTCTGCATTAGACGTTTCCATTCAAGCAAAAGTTGTCAACCTTATGAAGAAGATTCAAGAAGATACAGGAGTTGCGTATTTATTGCGCATGATCTCAGTATGGTGAAGTATATCTCTGCTCGTATTGGTGTATTACATCTAGGCCACTTAGTAGAAACAGGGACCACAGAAGAAATTTTCTCAAATACGGTTCATCCTTACACAAAATCATTGATTTCAGCCATTCCTTCTCCCAATCCACGTGTTGAAAAGATGCGTGATTCCATTAAGTATGATGTCAAAGAAGCAGGGATTGATTATTCAAAAGGGACGTTGACAAATATTGGGGGAACACACATGATTTTAGGGACTGATGACGAACTAAAATCATGGTTGAAGTAAGATTACTTTTACTTTTTTAAAAAGCATGTTATAATCAACGAACAAAGCGCGATTTTGTTTTCTAAAAGATGTGCGAAAACCTTGACTTTTCCACCAAATAGGCATAGAACCTGACTTTTTGGTACCAACTGAAAATGTTGTGCTATGGCCTTAAAAATCTATGGTTAATAATCCCGTTCACTTGGCCTTTGGTTAGATAATATAATGTGGTTGGTTGATTGGTTAATTTAGACATATCAGATGCGAATG
>RRZU011391437.1_pt1 | contig 12243 bp, 10 predicted proteins | sample 2165561 | NCBI WGS metagenome assembly RRZU01 (sample SAMN10456909, study PRJNA506462) | wastewater metagenome | isolation source: wastewater sludge | place: USA: Moscow, Idaho | reverse complement strand
GGTTGGTGCTTTGACTTCGAAGCCTTTCCGTTTCGGCGCTCGTGCGTGGGAACTGTCCCGGCGCAAGTCCGTCAGTCCGCATGACTCGCTTGGTAGCAATCTCGTTGTTCAGGTCAAGCACGATACGGTAAAGCGCGTGCTCCCCCTTGAAAACGAAGCGGTGAACGAATGCTGGTTGTCCGATAAGGACCGTTTCTCCTATGACGCGTTGAATTCAGCTGATCGTTTGACTCGCCCGATGCTCAAGCAGGGCGGCAATTGGATCGAGACTGATTGGCAGACTGCGATCGAGTATGTCGCCAACGGCCTGAAGTCCATCAAGGCTGATCACGGCGCAGAGGCAATCGGTGCCCTGGCTTCGCCGCACAGCACGCTGGAAGAACTGAATCTTCTGCAATCCCTGGTCCGGGGGCTCGGTTCCGGAAACGTCGATTTCCGTCTCCGTCAATCTGATTTTTCTCTCGACGGTCAGCGGGGTGGGGCACCGTGGCTCGGGATGCCGGTTGCTGATATCGGCTCCCTCGACCGCCTCTTCATTGTCGGGAGCTTTTTCAGGAAGGATCACCCCCTGATCGCGCAGCGTGTGCGTCAGGCGGCAAAACGCGGTCTGAAGATCTCCGCGGTGAATCCGGCCTTTGACGACTGGCAGCTCAATCTTACCAACAAGGCGATTGTTGCTCCGAGTGGCATCCCAGCCTTCCTGGCCTCCGTGGTCAAGGCACTTGCTGCCGAAAAGGAGCTGAGCCTGTCTGGTCCCGTGGCTGATGTGTGTTCTGGACTGGACGTGTCCGAGAGCGCTCTTGCCATTGCCCGTAGCCTTGCGTCTGGTCGTAAGACGGCCGTGTGGCTTGGTAACTTCGCTGTTCAGCACGAACAAGCTGGCCTTATCCATGTGCTCGCTTCCGAGGTTGCACGTCTGGCCGGGGCTAAATTGGGAGTGATTGGCGAGGCAGCCAACAGCGTGGGTGGCTACCTCGCAGGGGCTGTACCGTTCGTTGGTGACGTCAAGGGCAAGAATGTCTCTGAGATGCTCGCATCCAAGATCAAAGCCTATCTCCTGCTCGGCGTTGAGCCAAGCCTGGATATGGCCGCTGGCGCCACCGCGCTGTCGTCCATTCGCGAGGCAGAGATGGTTGCGGTCCTTTCTCCGTTCAAGTCTGCTGAATTGATGGAAGTTGCGGATGTGCTGCTGCCGATCGCTCCTTTCACTGAGACCGCCGGTACGTTTGTGAATTGCGAAGGGCGGGCGCAGAGCTTTTTCCCTGTTGTGAAGAGCCTTGGTGAATCCCGTCCGGGCTGGAAGGCCCTGCGCGTTCTCGGTTCCACCCTGGGACTTTCCGACTTCTCGTTCGAAACGGTTGAAGATGTGCGTGCTCGCATGGCTCCGGTCTTCTCGGGCGACGTGAGCGGACTTTCTAATGATGTCGGTGCGAAACTCGAGAAGCTTCCGGTCAAGTCGGCTGCAATCGAACGAGTTGCCGATGTGCCGATTTACTTTGCTGATCCCATCGCTCGGCGGGCTGCGCCGCTGCAGCAAACCGTCGATGCGACAGCGCCGGTAGCAAGAATGAATCCGCGCACCGCAGATGCTCTTGGTCTGAAGGTCGGTGGGAACGTGAAGGTAAGCTCCGCAGCAGGGAGTGCTGTCGTGGCGCTGGTTGAGGATGCTGGGGTTGCGGAGGGTTGCGTGCGTCTTGCAGCTGCGCATTCCAGCACTGCTCAGCTCGGTGGCTGGCATGGTGAAATCAGCGTGGAGCAGGTGTGATGGAAGCCTACATTGACCCGGTAGCCCAGTTTTTCGGCCCCGCTTGGCCGCTGATCTGGTCGTTGCTCAAGATCATCGGCATTATTGCGCCGCTGTTCCTTTGCGTTGCTTACCTGACGCTTGCTGAGCGTAAGGTGATCGGTTACATGCAGGTACGTATCGGCCCCAATCGTGTCGGGCCGAGGGGGCTGCTTCAGCCGATCGCCGACGGTGTGAAGCTCCTGCTCAAGGAGATCATCGTTCCGTCGGGTGCGAATAAAAGCCTCTTCATCATCGGCCCCGTTCTAGCGTTGGGGCCCGCTCTGGCTGCATGGGCGGTTGTCCCGTTTAGCGAAGGCTGGGTCATTGGGAATGTGGATGCTGGTCTGCTGTTCCTGCTCGCGATCACCTCGATCGAAGTCTACGGCGTGATCATTGCGGCCTGGGCTTCTAATTCGAAGTACGCATTTCTTGGCGGGATGCGCGCGGCAGCACAGATGGTTTCTTACGAAATCGCCATGGGTTTTGCCCTTGTCTGCGTGCTGATGATTTCTTCGAGCCTGAATCTGACGGATATCGTGAATAGTCAGGTTAAGGGGCAGTGGGCCGACTGGGGTTTCGGATTCCTAAGCTGGAACTGGCTGCCGCTGTTCCCGATGTTCCTGGTGTATCTGATTTCTGGCATCGCCGAGACCAATCGCGCTCCGTTTGACGTGGTTGAAGGCGAGTCGGAAATCGTTGCGGGTCACATGGTGGAGTATTCGGGTATGGCTTTCGCACTCTTCTTCCTCGGAGAGTACGCGAACATGATTCTCGTCTCGGCGCTCACCTCCCTGCTGTTCCTTGGTGGCTGGCTGTCTCCTGTGGGTTTCCTGCCTGATGGTTTTGTCTGGTTGGCACTGAAGACCTCGTTCATCCTGTTCTTGTTCCTGTGGTTCCGTGCGACCTTCCCGCGCTTCAGGTACGACCACATCATGCGTCTGGGCTGGAAGGTGTTCATTCCGCTCACACTGTTTTGGGTCGTGGTTGTCGCGGTTTGGATCATGTCGCCGCTGTCGATTTGGAAGTGAGGCTCTAAATGGGTGCTTTGAAAGATTACGTAGGAAGCCTCTTCCTCAAGGAATTGCTCAAGGGTATGGCGCTTACCGGGCGTCACCTCTTCGCGCGGAAGATTACTGTCCAGTATCCGGATGAGAAGACGCCGCAGAGCCCGCGTTTCCGGGGGCTGCATGCGCTGCGACGTTATCCGAATGGCGAGGAGCGCTGTATCGCATGCAAGCTTTGTGAGGCGGTTTGCCCGGCAATGGCGATCACTATCGAATCGGATGCTCGGGACGACGGATCGCGTCGGACCACCCGTTACGACATTGATCTGACGAAGTGCATCTTCTGCGGTTTTTGTGAGGAAGCCTGTCCGGTGGATGCAATCGTGGAAACCCGGATTTTCGAGTACCACGGTGAGAAGCGCGGGGATCTCTACTACACGAAGCAGATGCTTTTAGCGGTCGGAGATAAGTACGAGTCGCAAATTGCAAAGGATCGCGAGACTGACTCTCGCTATCGCTGATAGAAGCTCGAGCTGTCTTACATCGAAACGGACGCGGTCATGGATTTTCAGACGGTTGTATTTTATTTCTTCTCCGCTGTGATGGTTCTGGCGTCGCTCAGAGTCATTACCGCCAGGAACCCGGTGCACGCGGCGCTCTTTCTTGTGCTCGCTTTTTTCAGCGCCGGCGGTATCTGGATGCTCTTGCACGCAGAGTTCCTGGCAATTGCACTGGTGATGGTTTATGTCGGTGCGGTTATGGTTCTCTTCCTGTTCGTCGTGATGATGCTCGACATCAATCTTGAGCGCATCCGGCAGGGGTTCTGGAGCTACTTGCCCGTTGGCGCGCTGGTTGGCGTGTTGATGGTAGTCGAAATGATCATGGTTCTCGGTGGGCGTTATTTTGGTCTGGAAGGAATGCCTGAACCGGGCCCCGCGCCGGCTGGCTACAGCAACACCAAGGAACTCGGGCGTCTGATCTACACAGATTATGTATACCCGTTTGAGCTTGCCTCCATTGTTTTGCTCGTAGCTATGGTGGCCGCAGTGGCGCTGACGCTTCGCAAGAGAAAGAATGTCAAGAAGGTCGATCCTGCGCAGCAGATTTCCGTTAAGCGTGACGATCGGGTTCGCATTGTGTCGATGACTTCGGAAAAGCGTTAAGTCAGCTAGCGATCGTCCAGGAAGGGAAACCAGATGCTTTCGTTGTCTCATTATTTGATATTGGGCGCCATTTTGTTCGCCATCAGTGTGGTCGGTATCTTTCTGAACAGAAAGAACCTGATCGTTCTGCTCATGGCGATCGAGTTGATGTTGCTGGCTGTTAATTTGAATTTCGTAGCGTTCTCTTACTATCTCGGGGATGCCGCGGGGCAGATTTTTGTATTTTTCATCTTGACGGTTGCGGCTGCAGAGTCTGCTATCGGGTTGGCGATTCTGGTTGCGTTGTTCCGGAACCTGCGCACGATTCATGTCGATGATCTGGACAGTCTCAAGGGATAAGGAAGCTTTTCGATGACAGGGATTCAGAAGCTCTATCTGCTCGTACCTCTTGCCCCGCTGTTTGGGGCAATTGTGGCGGGTCTGTTCGGCAAGGCCATTGGGCGTGCAGGTGCCCACACCGTGACGATTCTCGGTGTTGCTGTTGCATTTGTTGCGTCCATCTACATCTACCAGGATGTCGCCGCAGGGAACGTGTTCAACGGGACCCTCTACACTTGGGCTACCTCTGGAGCCCTGAAGCTTGAAGTTGGCTTCCTTGTGGATTCGCTCACTGTGATGATGATGCTCGTCGTCACGTTTGTGTCGCTCATGGTGCACATCTACACCATTGGTTACATGTCCGAGGATCCCGGTTACCAGCGATTCTTCAGCTACATCTCGCTGTTCACGTTTTCGATGCTGATGCTGGTCATGTCTAACAACTTCCTTCAGCTGTTCTTTGGCTGGGAAGCGGTTGGTCTGGTTTCGTATCTGCTTATCGGTTTCTGGTACACGAGGCCGACTGCGATTTTCGCAAACATGAAGGCGTTTCTTGTCAATCGTGTTGGCGACTTCGGTTTCCTGCTCGGTATTGGTCTCGTCGCCGCTTACGCGGGAACGCTGAATTACGCTGAGGTTTTTGCAAAGAGCCCCGAGCTTGTCTCGATGGTCGTCCCGGAAACGGGTTGGCCGCTGATCACTGCCATCTGTATCGGTCTGTTCATTGGTGCAATGGGCAAGTCCGCCCAAGTTCCTCTGCACGTTTGGCTGCCGGATTCGATGGAGGGTCCGACCCCGATTTCTGCACTCATCCATGCGGCAACGATGGTGACCGCTGGCATCTTCATGGTCGCCCGGATGTCCCCGCTGTTCGAACTCTCCGAGACCGCACTGTCGTTTGTTCTTGTGATTGGCGCGACGACTGCGCTGTTCATGGGCTTTCTCGGGATCGTTCAGAACGATATCAAGCGCGTCGTTGCGTATTCGACGCTCTCCCAGCTTGGCTACATGACGGTTGCTCTGGGTGTTTCTGCGTATTCGGCAGCAGTTTTCCATCTGATGACCCACGCCTTCTTCAAGGCGCTGCTGTTCCTCGGTGCCGGTTCCGTGATCATCGGGATGCACCATGATCAGGACATGCGGAACATGGGTGGTCTGTGGAAGTACATGCCTATCACCTGGTTCACGTCACTTGTTGGTTCGCTGGCTCTGATCGGCTTCCCGTTCCTGTCGGGTTTCTACTCCAAGGACACGATCATCGAAGCTGTGGCGCTCTCTCACATTCCGGGGTCTGGCTACGCCTACTTCTGCGTGATTGCTGGTGTGTTCGTTACCGCGTTCTACTCGTTCCGGATGTATTTCCTGGTATTCCACGGCGAGGAGCGCTTCGGTCACGCCCATGACCACGCTGAGCATCACGAGGATGAACACCACGCAGATGCGCACGACGAGCATGACGCCGGTGGGGACGACCACCACCATGGTCTCGCGCCGGGTCAGAAGCCGCATGAGTCTCCGTGGGTCGTCACTTTGCCGTTGGTTCTGCTGGCTATCCCGTCGATGCTGATTGGTTTCTTCACGATCGAGCCCATGCTTTTCGGTGACTTCTTCAAGGGAGTGATCCATTTTGCGGAGCATCACCACGCTATGGCTGAGCTCGGTGAGGAGTTCCATGGTGCCGTTGGTATGGCGCTGCATGGTTTCACCTCGCTGCCGTTCTTCCTCGCGATGAGTGGAGTTGTTGTTGCCTTCGTCTTCTACATGGTTGCGCCTTCAATTCCGGCTGCAATCATGAAGACCTTCAAGCCGATTCATACGCTGCTCGAGAACAAGTACTACTTCGATAAGTTCAATGAAGTTGTTTTCGCAGGTGGCGCTCGTCTCCTCGGTAAGGGGCTCTGGAAGATTGGCGATCAGACGCTGATTGACGGAATGGTGGTAAACGGTTCGGCCAAGGCTGTTGGTCTTATCGCTCAGCTTTCGCGGTTGTTCCAGAGCGGGCACATCTACCAGTACGCGTTTTCGATGATCATCGGGGTGTTTGTGTTGCTGACCTTCTGGTTCAGCCGTGGTTGATCAGAGCCAGTCGTGGTAATGCGTAACTAAGAGATTTAGGACTTTTGCGCTGCAATTGAGTGCTTAGAACGGACAGTTGAGATGACGGGTAATCCTATTCCATTCCTTAGCCTTGCGATCTGGGTCCCGATCGTTGGTGGGTTGCTGACACTTGCGACGGGTTCTGATCGTAATGCCTCGGCCGCGAGGTTCTTGGCGCTGCTTTCTGCCTTGGCAGGTCTGGCGGTAAGCATTCCGCTATACACGTCGTTTGATGTTACGACCAGTGCCATGCAGTTCGTGGAGTCCTACCCATGGATTCCTCGCTTCAACATTAACTACGTTCTCGGGGTGGATGGCATTTCCGTGCTGTTCGTTCTGCTGAACAGTTTCATCACTGTGATTGTTGTTGTGGCTGGCTGGGAAGTGATTCAGGAGAAGGTCGCGCAGTACATGGCAGGTTTCCTGATCATGTCTGGTTTGATCAACGGAATCTTCAGCGCTCTTGATGGTGTGCTGTTCTACGTCTTCTTCGAGGCATCCCTGATTCCGCTGTTCATCATCATCGGCGTTTGGGGCGGACCGAATCGTGTTTACGCCGCGATCAAGTTCTTCCTCTACACGCTTGCCGGCTCGCTGTTGATGCTGGTCGCTCTGCTGTACCTCTTCATGGAGTCGGGTGGTAGCTTCAGTATCCTCGACTGGCACCAACTGAAGTTGGGCATGGATGTTCAGTCCCTGGTGTTCTGGGCGTTCCTCGTCTCGTTTGCGGTGAAGGTTCCGATGTTCCCGGTGCACACCTGGCTGCCGGATGCACACGTTGAAGCTCCGACCGGCGGTTCGATCGTGCTGGCTGCTATCGGCCTCAAGCTCGGCGCGTATGGTTTCCTCCGGTTTTCTCTGCCGATTGCGCCGGATGCCAGCCATGCCTTTGCGCCGATGATGATTACGCTGTCGTTGATCGCAGTGATCTATATCGGGTTCGTCGCGCTGGTTCAGACCGACATGAAGAAGCTGGTGGCTTATTCGTCGATCTCCCACATGGGTTTCGTGACTCTGGGCTTCTTCATCTTCAATCCGCTTGGTGTCGAAGGTGCGCTGGTTCAGATGATCTCCCACGGTTTTGTGTCGGGCGCCATGTTCGCGTGTATCGGCGTGCTGTATGACCGGATGCATTCCCGCCAGATCGCGGATTACGGCGGCGTTGTGAATGTGATGCCCAAGTTTGCGGCCCTGTTCATGCTGTTTGCCATGGCTAACTCCGGTTTGCCAGCGACCTCCGGTTTCGTCGGCGAGTTCATGGTTGCGCTTGGTGCAGTGCAGTTCAACTTCTGGGTGGGCTTTGCTGCTGCGACGACCCTGATCGTCGGCGCCGCGTACACCCTCTGGATGTACAAGCGCGTGGTGTTCGGCGCCATCAGCAATCATCATGTGGCGGAGCTCACTGACATCAATAATCGAGAGTTTGTGTTCCTTCTCGTCTTAGCTGTTTGCGTCCTCGTGATGGGTATCTATCCCTTCCCTGTCACGGAAGTTATGCATGCGTCGGTCAATGATCTGCTCAAGCACGTTGCTACCAGCAAGCTTTGATCCAAATCGCGAAAGATCCCTTAGGACTGTGGCGTTGATATGAACTTTGTGATTCCCGATTTCTATCCAGCAGCAGCAGAGTTGTTTGTTGTTGCGATGTCGTTTGTTGTTCTCATGGCGGGAACCTTCGCCAAGGACTCCAAGGGCTTGGCGTACTATTTGACGCAGCTGACGCTGATCGGGGCGGGCGCCATTACTCTGTTTTCGATGGACGGTCAGGTTGGATTCACGTTCAGCAACATGTACGTGGACGACTTGATGGGCGATTTCCTCAAGCTGATGCTGTACTTCGCCGTGGCGGTCGTCCTGCTGTACTCCCGTGGGTACATGATCGATCGTCGCATGGAGACGACCGAGTATTACGTCCTGGCGATCTACGCGACCCTCGGCATGATGGTCATGATCGCGGCCAACCACTTCCTGACGCTTTATCTCGGTCTGGAGCTGTTGTCCCTGTCCCTGTATGCGATGGTTGCGCTTCAGCGTGACTCGGCTCGTGCGACTGAAGCAGCGATGAAGTATTTCGTCCTGGGTGCGCTGGCTTCCGGTCTGCTGCTTTACGGCATTTCGATGCTTTACGGTGCCACTGGTACGTTGGAAATCTCCGGTGTTGCACAGGCTGTCTATCATCAGGCGGCCAACAAGAATGTCCTGATGTTCGGTCTGGTGTTTGTCGTGGCTGGTCTGGCGTTCAAGCTGGGTGTCGTTCCGTTCCACATGTGGATCCCGGACGTCTATCACGGCGCGCCCACTTCGGTGACGCTCATGATCGCCTCGGCGCCCAAGCTGGCTGCGTTCGGCATGGCGATGCGCCTGCTGGTGAATGGCCTGTTCGAGCTGGCTGATCAATGGCAGTCGATGCTGATGTTCCTGGGCGTGCTGTCGATCGTTCTGGGTAACCTCGCGGCCATCGCGCAGACGAACATCAAGCGCATGCTCGGTTACTCGGGTATCTCGCACATGGGCTTCATGCTCCTCGGCCTGATGTCCGGCGTTGTGGGTGGTGATCGGCATTTCGCGCTGAACGCGTACAGCTCGTCGATGTTCTATGTTGTTTCGTACGTGCTGATGACCCTGGGTGCCTTCGGTGTCCTGATCCTGCTGTCCCGTGCCGGGTTTGAAGCGGAGAACATCGACGACTTCAAGGGGCTGAACAAGCGGAATTCCTGGTTCGCCGGGGTGATGGCGATGGTCATGTTCTCGATGGCCGGTATTCCGTTCTTCATCGGCTTCTTTGCCAAGTTCTCCGTGCTCCAGGCCGTGGTCGCCGCCCGTTACTACTGGGTTGCCGTGCTTGCGGTGGTGGTGTCGCTCATCGGTGCGTTCTACTATCTCCGTGTCGTCAAGGTGATGTTCTTCGACGAACCGGCTGACGCGACCCCGATCAATGCGCCTGCTGACATGCGCGTGCTGCTGTCGATGAATGGTGTTGCCGTTGCGGTGCTCGGGCTCGTGCCGCAGGCGCTCATGTCGCTCTGCGCGTACTCGCTGCTTGGCTCGCTGTAATCTTCGACGTTCGAGATTATCTTGTTCTACGCTGTCTTCTCGGTGCTGGTTGGGCTGGTGAATGCGATCTTCGTCAGTGATCGCTTCTTTGGCCTGGTCAGGCTGGGAGGTGGGGGCAAGGGAGTCGGGGGCCGTTTGCTTGAGTTGGCGGTCATCGCAACTGCGCTGATGTTCGGGTTGCGCCTGCTTGAGGCCAGTTCACATGGCTCGGCGTACAGTCAGGGATGGGAGTTTTACGCGATTACAGGCTGCGTAATGCTGGTGGCAGTATTTCCGGGCTTCGTGTATCGCTATCTCTGGAAACGAAGTGCGGCTTGAACGTTTCACAACAACACCCGGGAACCTCCCGGGTTTTGTTTTCAGGCAGCCGGGTTATCGATTTGGGTCAAGTTTCGCCGCTGGAACCCGTTGAGAATCTGGCAAGTGGTGGTTCAACCCGGGCCTAGATGCCTCCTGTTAGAATTGAACGAATGTTGTCCGGTTCGTCAGTTCTGGCGAGTTGTCCTGAGTTTCATTCAACAAAAGTCCGTAATCGCTCATGATTCAAAAAGCTGAAAATTTTGTGATTGTTGGGAGAACAAGCGACGGCAGAACTTTTCGGCCGAGTGATTGGGCGGACCGGCTGTGCGGGATCATGTCGGTTTTCGGTTCGGATAACCGGATGACTTATTCGCCTTATGTGCGGCCGGCCTGTAATCTGAGGGGTGACAAGACGGTTCTCGTGGATGCGAAGATTCACGACATCGAGCCACTCGCGTATAACTTCCTGCGCAATTTTGCGAAGGACAATGATCTGCAGGTCGAAACGCTGCCAGACAGCTATTTTGATTGATGGGTTTTCCGCCACGCGCTGTCGATGTGGCTTGTGAGGCTGGAATCAGAAAGGTAGTGCGATGTTCGCACTACCTTTTTTATTTTCAGAGCAGGATCTCGACGAGATCGGGATGGCTGAGGAAACCGCGAGGGCTGGCGGTTGCACCATAGGCACCGGACTGGAAGATAACGACGAGGTTGTCAGGATCGCATTCGGGCAGCGCCATCTTCTCGGCGAGGAGGTCCAGCGGCGTACACAGCGGGCCGACGACGGATACCGGATCGGTGAGCGGCTGGTCCATCCGGTCGCCAATCGTCACCGGGTAGTTCTTCCGTATCACCTGGCCGAAATTTCCGGAGGCCGACAGGTGGTGATGCAGGCCGCCATCGGTCACGAGGAAGCAGTGGTTGCGCGAGACCTTCTTGTCGAGAATCCGGCAGACGTAGATGCCGGCCTCGCCGACGAGGTAGCGCCCGAGCTCGATGACGATCTGTGCGTCTGGAAGCTTTGTTCTTGCGTCGGCCTGAATTGCCCCAAGGTTCTCGGCGATTCCTGTGAGATCGAGCCGGCGTTCGCCTGGAAAGTAGGGAATGCCGAAGCCGCCACCGAGGTTGAGGAATTTCACGGGCGTTTGCGCGTGCTCCGCGAGCCTCAGCGCCAGCTCGTAGCTCTTGCGCTGGGCCTCGATGATCGCTTCGGCGCGCAGGTTCTGCGAGCCTGCGAAGAGGTGGAAGCCTTCGAAACTGAGGCCCGCACTGTGGATCTCGGCGAGGGCCTGGGGCACCTGCTCGGCGTCGATGCCGAACTGCTTTGGGCCGCCGCCCATCTTCATCCCGGAGCTCTTCAGCTCGAAATCCGGATTGACCCGTACCGCCACGCGCACCTGCCAGCCGGTGGCTTGCCGGATTGCACCGAGCTCGCTGATTTCGCGGAAGGATTCGATGTTGATCAGGATGCCGGCAGCGACCGCCTGGCGGAGTTCCTCGTGGCGCTTTCCCGGGCCTGCGAAGCTGATTTCGTGGGGATCTGCGCCGCTGTCGAGGGCAACCTTCAGCTCGTTGGCAGACGCCACGTCGATCCCGTCTACCAGCCTGGCCATGTGGTCGACGAGGGCGGGCATGGGGTTCGCCTTCATCGCGTAATGGATCTTGATGCCGGCCGGCAGTGCGGCCCGCAGCGCGGCGACACGCTGGGTCAGCAGTTCGCGGTCGTAGGCGTAGAAGGGCGTCTGGCCAACCCGGGCTGCGAGGCGGCGAAGGGGGATGTTGCCGATGATGAGTTCGCCGTCCTTGGATCGGAACTGGTCCATTGGGGCGTGGGTCGGCTTTTCGCGGAGGGTGTCGCTCATGGCGTCGTCGGGCTGCGTTGCAGGAATTCGGTGGAGAGGGATTTCCGGTCGATCTTGCCGTTCGGATTGCGGGGCAGGGGGCCGCTGCGGGCTTCGATGGTGGTGGGCACCATGTAGGCGGGCATCCGTTGGCGGCATTCGGCCTGGAGCGCTTCGACATCCAGCGGGCCGTCCTTGCCGGTGGCGATCACGCAGATGGCTTCGCCAAGGCTGGGATGGGGAGCGCCGAAGGCGATGCATTCGCCGACCAGACCGGTGGCGTAGAGGATTTCTTCGACCTCGGTTGGGCTGACCCGGTAGCCCGAGGTTTTCATCATCTCGTCGCGCCGGCCGATGAAATAGAGGAAGCCCTCTTCGTCGCGCCGGACGGTGTCGCCGGAGAACACGGCGATTTCGGGGAGCACGAAGCCCGGCTGGCGCCCCGGGGCCGTGGCGGGGAGTGGCTTGAAGCGTTCGGCGGTCTTTTCGGGGTCGTTCCAGTAGCCCATCGCGACGAGGGCGCCGCGCTGGACGAGTTCGCCGGGCTCGTTGGGGCCGCATTCGCTGCCATCTTCACGCAGCACCATGACCTCGGTCCCCGGGATGGCCTTGCCGATGGAATCCGGGCGGATGTCGGCCTGCTCGGGCGGCAGGTAGGTGGCGCGGAAGGCTTCGGTGAG
>RRZU013128508.1_pt1 | contig 12244 bp, 11 predicted proteins | sample 2165561 | NCBI WGS metagenome assembly RRZU01 (sample SAMN10456909, study PRJNA506462) | wastewater metagenome | isolation source: wastewater sludge | place: USA: Moscow, Idaho | reverse complement strand
AATTGATGGCATGCTTAAAATATCTATGACTGCATTGAATGTCTTTTTGATTGTTGTGTCTAATGTAATCCTGAGATTACTCATATCGCTACCAGCGATATTTGTGGCAACGCCATTAACGAATCGTTCGATACCATCAATACCACCAGAACTTAACAATGCTTGGATTACCGCCATCATTATTAGCAGTACAACCGTTTCTTCAAAAAATGAATTGATTCCATTTCCAAGTATCGCTTTTAGACCTGCCCACCCTAGCATTACTGCCATGAGCATATACATTATTGAGTTTCCCGCATCCTCCATGGATGGGCTTTGAGCCAAGCTTGTAAATCCATCCTCGACTGCAGATATGATCGACTCAATAACTTGATTAATGATTCCCGAAGCATCAAATGCTGGCTGCTGCACTCGATTTGGGGGCTGAGCCACCGCCCCAGTGGTTTGAGCATAAGTCCCCCCCGCCATAAAGACCGAGAGGACCAATGCAAATATACACAGTAGTGTCTTAATTGCTCTTTGCATTTGGCGTCTTAGGCGATGTGCTCAGGATATCTTTTACTTTAGTAGCATTCGATTTATCTGTGCCCTTGTCGTACTCCTCAGCAAATTTCTTTGCGTGCTGAGCTTGAATAAGTGAATCAGATTCGTCCTGTGCCTTTTTCACGTTTTCTTGGCCAGATTGCATAATCTGACCAATTCTGTTCATCGCCACTAGAAGGTGATTTATCTGTGTATTCATCAGACCCAAACTCTGCTGAGTACCTTGACTCAACGGAATCTTGTTCGCCATATCGCCAATATTCTTCAAATCCTGCTGAAGGTTATCGACAACGTTTCTCTCTTGTTGAACGCGAGCAACCGCCTGTTTCTCTTGACGCTCAATCTTCTTGCCTTCACTTAGGATGTAATCCTTAATACTGAGGCCTTGTTTATATGCCTCTTGATAGCGCAACTCTAGGCGCCCTCCCAGATCTTTTACGTTTCCGTAAATTGACTCCGATAGGTCGATCATTTTGATCAGGTTGCGCAGGTCTTTCTCTTTGGCCATGGCTGCGAACTTGGCCACGTCACTTCCAATGCTTTGCAGGTGCTTAATTTCCCGCTCTGCAGACTTATAGACCTCGTACAACTGCTTCACTTGGGTCATGGTTTGCGTTTTCGCTCCCATGAACTGCATCATGAGTTGGCTGTTGTTCAGCAACTGGGTAATCTCAGTGGCACCAGCAACCATGCCAGTTGCACGAGCGGTCGTTGTTGTTGCAATGAAAGAGGATGCAACGACAATACTTACAACGCGGCTAATAAGGCGAACTTTAAATTGCGACATTCAACACCTCTCTAATGTATGATTTTTCCCAGTTAACACTACCTTCAGATGCAAGTTGAAAGGCTCGATTTCTAGCCTTTTCCATCCCGTATGCATCATCGGATGCAATCGTCAATTCCGGCATCTGTGAAATAACCAGCTTCGTAATGCCTGGCTGCTTAATGATGTAATCCCTCTTAGGAATTGCACTCCGAATCATTTCAAATACTTCATCATTAATACCGAACATATCGATATAACGCTGAGCCTCTGTCAAGGTCATCTCAGTGATGAGCGGCAAGAAAATCTTTGTTGGACAGAGGTTTACGATTGTGTCACCCGATGGAATTGAGTCAAATTCCTTTGCACCTTGCGTCACCATTACAAGATATGCCAACTTCTTGCGCAAGGTACGCGCCCAATCTTCGAGAATTTCGGCAAATGCACTATTTTTGAAGTAGTGCCAACATTCTTCGATAAAGATTAGTGTTGGTGTAGTTCCATCAAGCCCCTTTTCAATGCAGTAGGTTGCGTAGAAGAGAAACGCTGGAGCAATCTCATCCATCTTGATGATTTTTGTGCATTCAAAGCACATGATGTCACCAATAGCGTATGCATCTTCCTCTGCATCGAAATACCCAGCGAAAATTCCCTTCCCATTTAAAGACCCATTTTCGGATGTATCTACGTAGGGCTGCACTTTGGAGGCAAGCTCTTGATCAACGCCTCTAACCAGGGTGTAGAACATTGCCAAGTTCCAGCTTGCCTGCCCGCTAGCGTGCATTTTTAGGAGCGCACTATTTAATTGCTCTTTCTCTTTACCTGAGAGCTTTTCACCACCACTCTCCAACAAAATGTTGATCCATTGCGAAGCAGTGTTTATTTCTCCATCTCGCAAGAATCTTTTTAATGGATTAGTGCTGAGTGAATTTGGCTTTGAACCGTCAATATGTTGGCCACCCAGCAAGAGTGCTGGCACCGACATTGAGTAGTCCTTATCAAAGATATACGTTTTTGCAGGAGCATACTTCTGATGCGCCGTTATAAACAAGTTCATAAGAACTGTTTTACCCGCGCCTGTTCCCCCAATAATCAGAGCATGGCCAACATCTTCAACATGGAAGTTGAACTGGTATGGGATATTGCTATATGTGTCGAATTGAACATGACAAGGTACTTGCCTACCTAGTTTATTGCTGAAATGCGGATGCGTTGGCTGACCCTCGTACTTGCCCCGCAATGGCATCATGTCAGCAATTTTCTCTGCCGATGAAAGATACTTTCGTGGATTTACTTTGGAGTTCCCTGGCAATGTTGAAAGGAACGCCCCGAACAGACCTGTCGTTTCTGAAGTCAATACAAAAGCATGCTTGCGTAGCATGCCCGCAACTCGACCAGTATCGATCTTCAATTGCTCTTCATTATCTGCATATACAAGAAGCCGCGTTGAGTGATAACCGTACTTTATATTTCTTGTGGTTACGTCAATAAGCGCCTCTTGCGCCTCTTCTGCCAGAACAGCAAAGCCGTGGTTTTCCTTATCTATGTGCTGATTGGTTATCCGTTCAGCAATCTTCGTAAACACATCCTTTACCTCACTCTTGTAGTACATTTCGTGAGATTGAATGAGTTTTTTTGCAACATCCGACTCAATAATCTGGAATGTCTGACACAGCGTAAATTCAGCATCTACATCGAGTAGTGCATCTACATGAATTGAACTCACGTTTTCAGGCTCATCAATAACAGATAGCACATTAATATGCTTCTCCATTGTTGGCCCTATAAACTTTATTGATCTCCCATGCCGAACCATTGTGTCCGTTGCCATTCTTGACGGCAGGAGCCAATTTCTTTTTTGCAACCTTACTGGACCATCAATTGCAGCAGGATTTGCACGCTTGTGCAATTCGCCGTTTAATTCTTCGCCCTCCAGGCGATTAACTGCTATTACGTTAGACAATACTGACACAAAGCCGCTCAGCATATTTTCAAACGCATCATGCAGTTCGTATAACTGTCGCTTTACGCTAGAAACCGTTCCACGCCCTGAAAAGACATCAGATACGGCAAGAGCAGTAGCCTTGAAGATATTAGACTCTTCATCTGCATAAGCAATAATCTTGCTTGCAAGATTATTCGACAAGCCATGCTGCTTATACCCAATAAACAGGGTATGTTTGAATGTTGTATAAACTTGCTTCTGCTTATTTTTCAGTTGGTCGTCTACTTCCTTAGCATACCAATTGTTAAAGCTTGACTCTTGTGGCTTAAATCCCCGGCGTCGGTCAATATAAGAATATATAGTGCACCTGTCGTCCAGTGTATTTATGCTGTTTTCCAGCATATCGAGTTGACGGTTGATTTCGAGATCTGTCTTCCCGTCAACGTCCATTCCCTCAAACTGGTATCCTGCCAACAACATGCCGTCAACAGTCAGAATAAGTTTATCCCCGACATTGCAATACCATGGGCACAACTCGGCATAGGAAGATGCGCTTTCCCTAGGCAGACTAATGAGTTCTTTAAAATTTACCATGGTATGTCTTTGCCCCATCCTTTAGGGATACGCTGCCAGATTTTCTTTCGAGGCAATGAATCATAGATATCCTTCTCTTTTGAGAAGGCTTGAAACAAATCAAGAAACTCTGTATCTTTTTTCGTTGCTTGCCACATGGGGAACCATACAACTACTACTGCTGGCAAGTAAATGTACTTTTTAAAAAATAGTATGGTTATGACACAGAAAAGCAGTAAATGAAAAGCTGTTGGCGGAACACCAAGGTGTAGCTTTTTACGCTTTAGAGCCTTACGTGAATTACTGCTTCTCCGGCTCATATTATGTAGACCTCAGGCAACTTGCAGTGCGCAGGTATTTTGCCGCTGTCGGATTTTCAATAATGATCATGCCGAGCGACTGAACAACTGCGAAAATTGCCACTGCAGGAACAATTTTCCCCCAGTCGATGCTTGTAATGAGGCCCATGACAATGCCCCCACCAATCACGACCACGAACGCCCACGAGGCCAATGGACCTGTCAGGTATTCATATATCGCACAACCAATTGATGTCAGGAAACCTGTATCAATCGTCAAGGCATGTGCATTCACAGACGCCAAAGCAATTGCCATTACTGCAAACACTTTTTTCTTGTTGCAGCTTTGTATCTTTTTCAGTAATTTCATTTTATTCACAATTAGTTAAATCCTCGTATTCATAATCTTCTGAACCCTTACCTCTACCAATAATCTTGCACAGTCCCGTTATCCTCCTGCCAACTTCTGTAAGTTCAATATGGACTACCCATTTAACTGATCTGGCTATTTTTGCTTTGATACCATCATGGTTAATGTTGCGACCAGCTTGAATGCACAAGTCTTCAAGTCGCCCCAGTGCATCAATATGGCTATTAGCATGAATAGTTGTCCCACCTGGGTGCCCTGTATTTGCTGCCTCAAGAAAATTGAAGGCTTCCGCCCCTCGCAGCTCACCAGATATGACCCAATGCGGCGAAAAGCGCATTCCAGTCCTCAGCGCCTTCTCTGCAGTAATACCATGTTCTTGGTCACACTCCATCCGAACATAATTCCGCTCTTTAGCTATTTGCAGCTCCGCTACTTGCTCGATAATAAATAATCGTTTATCAAGTGGGATTTCATTCAGAATGGTATTAACAAGCGTTGTTTTACCGCTATAGGTGGGACCGGAGACAACGAAGGTCTCACCCGATTTGGCTATGTGCTTTAGCCAATGTGCCTGTCCACTTGTTATAACGCCGCTATCGATATATTGCTGAAGCGTGATAATCTTAGGATTATGCTTACGAATGCACAGCGCAATACCCCGAGCTGCGACCGGAGGCATAATTAGTTCAAGTCGCACACCTGGCAGTTTTGCGCTTAGTACAGCTCTTTCCCGCTCTTCTTGTGAGGAGGTTATTCGAGGTGCAATCGTTTTGTCGTTGTACGAAGCAATGGCTGTACACGCCGACTCTAGCTTTCCTTGGTCAAGTTTGATACCCGATAAAGTATCTACGCCTGATCTTCTAACGTAAATCTCATCTGGCGTATTTACCTGTATTTCATCTACAGATGGATCTTCAAATAGATCACGCAACTGACCCAGGTTTCCCCAGATCATGTCTAGAACTTTTCCGCTGTAGGCTTGGCCCTTTTGTGTGGCCTGGTTATCCGTTTGCATCACGTCATTTGACGCTTTGCCGGATGATTTTTGTCAGACTATTGGTTAGCTTTTACAGGTAATTAAGCTGCTTTCTTTTGCAGCAGACCCGTGAACAATGGAGTGTTCCGGTCTTCGCAATCGATGCATCCATACACCTTTGTAGACTCAAAAGATGAACGAATGTACTTCCCGGTACACTTCGCACATGTCTCAATGTTAATATTTGAATAATCTTCTGAGGTAACTGCAATAATGAAACGTTCAAGTGTGAGCTTGGTTTCATTCTCTGCAATATTGTGAATCAATGCGAATTTTTGGTACGCCTGAACTAGCGCTCTAGGAAGTTGATTCGTTTTGGCAGCAAATGCCAGATCCACACGCTTATACAGGCTCAATGCCGTTAGCAGATGTCGCCTTGTTTCTTTATCTTTCAGCGATATGCTTGTGGCTTGACGGCCACGCATGGTTGGGATTCGGTTCTCACGTACAAATTTCACGAAAAGCGGTTCTTCGCCTGGCTGGAACAGGCCAATTTTTTCGAGCATTGGCATTTTTACGCCATTTTCAACCAGATACCGGGCGAATTGCATAAAGTCCGGGTGATTCCATTCTTTCAAATATTGCATGACTTATCCGGTAACTATTATTCGGTTTCTTTCGGCTCTAGGAAGATCGCTGTATGTGAGCATGTAGCTCAGACGCTCATCTGTAATTACTATTTTTGTGAGAAGTTTGTTTCTTCTTGCTACCACTTGAATCTCGGTGAAGGTCAGTTTTGAGATTGCCTCGTAGACACTTCGTTTCGTTGTGTAGTTAATCTCGTTTGGATGCTTTGTTATCGACTTTTGCCATCTATTAGCCAGCACAAGCAGGTTGCTCTCATACACCAACTTTTCAGCGTCTACCATCGATCTGAAGCTTATCTCTTTGCTAACAATGTCTCTAAGGTCACTTGGGTCAACATTCAGCGCAAACATTGAAAAATCAACTTTTGCAATTTCACGAATTTCTTCGTCTGATAAGCTTTCATAAAGTCGGTGGTATGCTGCCTCATGGCTTAGCAACTGATGCCCACCATCTGAATCAAGCAACATTCTTCTTGCTTTAAGCAAGTGATAGTTCTCTTCTTCGATTTGCTTGACTTCAACGGCATTCATTCTCAGGTCCATGCGATATTATCAAACAAATAGTAACAATTTGTCTATATCAATGCGAAACTGTTACACAATTTGAAGCGAATGCCCCAAATTGTGTTTCAGTTAGAAATTGTGATCTACAAGATCGCCTTTTTTTCCTGTGTAAGAGATCAAGACTTTGAGATATCTTCCACTTGGCAGCCTCACCTTACGCATCCGATCAGCCAATTCTCTCGCCTTGGTAATTCCCGGATTCCAAACACCCCCTCCTGGTCGCTGTCGCCAACCATCATTGTCCGCATAAATAATCAGCTTCGTAATCGTCGCTAAATATATTTCAGGGATTTCAAAGTTGGCAAGAACTGTGTTCGAGTGACATGGCCATACTGGATGCCCAAAGATCATCTCTGCCTTTACACCGTTCTCGATACCCTCAGTGAGGCCTAGAACACCATCCTCACCCATAGGAGTAAGACGAAGACAGAAACTACAAGAACCTATGGAGGTTTTCGTTTTCTTTGGATGTTCTACATTCGCTTTTTGACCATCGAATGTTAAGTAAGTAGTATGTAGCTGGACACATCGTCCTTGAGCATCCATGCCTCTTACCAGCATTGCTGGGTGCTCTCCAGTCATTTGCATCTTTCCATCAATCTTTTCCCAATACTGAGCGTTAGGTTGATATCTGATGTTTGATGGGATTGTTGTAAGTCCAGGTATGCGTCTGTTGAGGTATTTCCAAACTGGATCTCCCTCTGTCACCTCTTGCGCGAACTTATCCCATATCCATTGCCGCTTCCGAACTTCATTTTCAAATTCGGCCTCAGTAATAGATTGGGACGTTGTTGCAACAACTGATGTCCGTTTAGGTAGTACAACACGGTTCCCACACTGTTTTCTGATGAAATCAGAAGCTGCCAGGTACGTGTCTAAACCAAGGAACCTCATTACAAAATCTAATGCAGTCCTGTACCGAGACTCCGTGCAGTGTTTGCACACATAAGCCCCAGGCTTGGTTTTAATATTGGTGCGAAAGCCTTTAGGCTCATTACACAGGGGGCAATCAACATGATTCCCCGTAAGGATGTCACTATGAACACCTATGTCACTGTAGAAACTCATCCAGTCTGAGACAAGATCTGTTGGTTTGGTCATATTGGCTCCTAGATTGGAATTCAAGGGGCCACCGTTGAGGGAGGCCCCAACGGGTTGTGAAAAAAGACTGGCATGCCAGCGCAAGCAAAGCTCGTATTCATAACTATACCGAATCTAATTGTATTTGCAAGATGGTTACTAAATATGTGGATATTTAGTAACCACCCTGAATATCAGGGTGGTTTTTTAGGCTTATGCCAATGCTCTTCTTTTCATCAACTCACGAATTGCGTGTTGAAGATCATTCAAGCTGAGGATATTTAACGAGTTTTCGATATAGGTCTTAATGACCCGTCCCTCCAAACCAAGTCCAATGCCGATAACGTCTATGCCGTTATCTTCCGCATATTTCACAGATTGGAGAACACTTCGGAAATCGTTTGCGGCCCCATCGGTAATCACCACCATCAACTTGCGTTCTTGTCGTTGTTGCACAAGAACGCTCAGGCGCTGCATCATGGCCAAACCCGTAGGGGTTCCACCTCCAGCAGAAACTGAAGTTAGTTTCGGGGCGACTTTTGTAAAGCCTTCGTTGTGTTCTTTGAGAACACGCGAAACGCCTACACGGCCAGCAAAAAGGCTCATCGCGGAGCTGGCCTTAGTCAATCGCTGTAGTGCATCACAGAATGACAAACCTACTTCACACGCAAGTTTGATGTGGTTTCCCATACTTAACGACGCATCAATCAGCAATTCCACGGCGATCTGACTGCCAACAACTTTGCTCGTTTGTTTGAAAATACGGGCATCGCCAAGCTTCCTTAATCGCCAAGCTTTGTTCGCAACAATCTTTCTGCCACGGTCTTGAATTGAAGTTGTTCGCTTGTCTTCTGACTGAAGTATGCGAACCAACTCTGAAACTAAGGACTGGTTTTTTGCAAACTGAAGTTTGTTCACAGAAACCGTATCCTTGATTTCATTGGTCCCACCTTTCGGCAGGCTTGTAACCCCCTGGGCAGCATCGTCTGTCTCAGGCTCTCCATCCTCTTTCGATTCAGGCTCTCCCGCGCTTTGATTGCCATCTGGCTTGAGAAAATCTTCTGTGGAAGTTTGTTCTCCAGCGTTGCCTTGGGTATCTGAGGTTTCAGCGCTCGCATCTTCCTCAAGCTCGACAGCATCAGTCATATTTTTCAAGCAGGAATCCTGATCAGGCTCGGCCTGAGCAGAACTAACTTCTTCAACTTTTTTCACTGTGCCTTCGGCATCTTGAAATTGACTATCACTCTCGTAATTGTCATTGACGCTTTGTTCAGCCACTTCTTCAACAGCATCCTCAACAGACGCTGCCTTAGTATTTGGCTTTTTACCAGCGCCAGCCTCACTGGCCGACTCAGAAATGACTGCTTGAGCATCGCTGCTTGAAGCGGCCCCGCTCTCTGTCGGCTTATCCTGTTCAACATCATCCGGTTTGCCGGATTCGCTGCTTGAAGGATCACCTTTATTTCCGCCTTCTGAATCCCCGTCCTCTTTTAGGCCAGTTGACCCATCTGATGGCTTTTCAGATGACTGCGTTTCGGCGTCTTTCCGCATCGCTTCAGATTCGGACTCCTCCGCATCCTTGCATTGCTCACCAAAATCAGGAAACAAACTTCCTGCAATCTCAGCAAAGTCTTTTGTAGTTTCTGCAGTTTGAACCGCATCCATTACCGTTGACATTAATGCAATCATTTCTTGCCTGCCACCAGCTGCTAGAAGCAACTTTTGACATGCTGAAATAACTTCCGGTGCTTCTCCTTCAGGCATCTTGCTTGCACAAGTCGCCGCAATGAGCAGTGTTTGCAGAATCGGCTTCTCGTTTAAAAGGAGGTCGGGCGTCTGCGCTTCGTTCAACAGCGCGGCCACCTTTTGCTCATGACCCTTTAGGGTTAAAGCAATTTCCACCAATGAAGCGCCAAACTGCATAGCAATTGTCGCCATTCTGCGGAACTGCTTCTCAGGAAGTTCATGGCGGGTTGTCAGCACTTTGGTAAGGTGCTGACCCATTGCCATAGCCATCAAGGCATCGTAGTTGTCGCATGTGCCGGGAAGGCTCATACGATTGACAGCAAGGCTGTCGATTGCGCTTTTCAGCGACAAGGCATTAGCATCCCAATGGAAGCGCGGCGCAATGCCGCCTCCAAGTGAAGCCAATGCCTCGATGATTGGTTTATCAATCATACGAGGCTCCAAAGTTAATAGATGAAGAGGGCTTGAAGATTCGCTGCAGTCAGTGGAGTTCCCCCCACGTTCATTGGCTTGGCCAGCACTTCTTCAACTACAGGAGTTGAAGGGGTGTGTGGCTTCACCTTCACTTCCTGCACGTCGATAACTTCGATTTGGTTTGCCTTTGCTTGGCTCACCAACTGAGAGAGGACATCAGATGTTGCATCGCTTGCGCGCTGCGGCACCGGCTGTCTCAAAGAGGCTTCAAACATGTCTACGTCAGATACTTGCGGCGCGGCTTTCACCGGCTGCAATATGACTTCAACAAATTGCCCCCCTACTTCGACTTCAACCGGCACAGACAAAGCTACGTCAGTTTCAACCGTCACAATTCCTTGTGAAGATGTTGAACCAGGTGTAGTTATATCCGCACGATTTTCAGCCGTAGCGTCTTGGGTCTTGACGACCGTAGATCCAGACACACTACCCAATTCGAGCAGTTCAGCGATCACCTCAGAGCTTCCAACTGTGCGCGATTTCTCGGCAAGTCGTGCAGCTGAAGCGGGGTTCGCAAATGTCTGAGCCATCGACAACACGATCATCAAAGCCCCATCGCATATGCGATTGTTCTTGTCAGACTGTGCGAAGTTCAATGCCTGTGTCACCGTCGCTTCAATCAGCTCTGCAGCTGCTATGGCGGATGGGTCTACGCTCTGGAAATCACGAAAGCGCTCAGCAATTCGCTTGAATGGTCCAAGGGTTTTGGGCGTGATGTAATCACGCTGACTCCCCCCCTTATCCATGCAGCTTTCCATCAGCGTTATCGCCTCGGTTGCGGCCTCTTTGTAGAGTTCGCCACGCAGCCCAGAGAGCTTTGTAGTGAACTCGCTACCACCTTCATCGTCATAGACACCCTTTGGGGGTTCCACACGATAGTCGTGGTATTCAAAGGAAAGACGCCCGAAGACAGTTTCTGCTGATGGAATGCGGTCAAGCAAATGGCCGTAGCCTGGATTGGCTGTAGTCCACTTACCGCGCCACTCAGCCACTTTCGTGTTGTAAGTGGCATGCAGCTTTTTGGCTTCATCCTCAAATCGATACTTGATGTCATCCAGCTTGGCACGAATCTCCGAATGACGATGCGAAGGTACGGCACGAGCCTTAAACAATGAAAGGCCGGCGGCCTCCAGAACAGCCTTAGCTTCGCGCTTCAACTGCTCAAAAGTACGAGTAACCTGGGGGTCACAGATCTTCACGCTACCCAAAGAGGCCAAGGCCGAATCAGGAAGGGAAGTGTTGCTAGAAGAAAACTTTTTCAAGTCTTCAGCACGCAGCTGAATGCGCCCGCTCCAAAGATGAGTCTCCAGAACAAAGCAAACAACGTCGTGGGTGGAAACGGTAGTGATGTTTTCCATGGCGAAATCCTTGCGGAAGAAGGACACCATGACCCATAGGGCAAAGGTGCCCAAAGGGTTTTGAGAAAAGAGTAGTCAAGCTACTTATCAAGCCATTGCGGCTGGATTCCGATATCTTGCCTTGACAAAGGAAAATGTCAACATCTGGAAAAAGAAAAACCCCAGCACATTACGCACTGGGGTTAGGTTGTGCCAAATAAATGGCTAATCAGTATTCTGTCGCTGGCACACCTTGGACAGAGCCTCTGTTGAAGCGACTCTGGACAGGTTGCTGACCTTGCTGATTCTGATTCGCACGCGGATCATGGTAGACAGGTTGCGAACGCGCTGGCTGTTGAGCCTGCTGATTCTGCACTGGCACCTGGCCTGAACGAGCATACGAACGCTGGGATGATTGCGGGATAGGCTCGGCATCATGATGATTTTGAGCTTGACCTGCATTTGGCTGCCGTGAGGCGTATCGCGGAACTTGACGAGCCGGGGCTTGCGGAGCGTTAGGCTTGTCAGCAGCAGGCGATTGTGGCTTTGCTTCACGGTATGGGATGTTGATGTTCAGGGGTTTGTACACTTTCTCCGTATAGTGAACACCACCGGATTCCCATTTCTCAGTTTTAGGCTTGTGTCCCATAACCTCGACATCACGTCCCTTGGTTAGCCGCTCAGCATAGTGCAGCGCATCTTCGCCCCAGCACTCAAACGAGACCGATTCGTAGTGAGCTTCAAAATCTCCCGTAGTCCTGTTCTTCACTCGCTGTTTATCAACGACTTTAAACTTGATCTTAGGAGTCTGGCCCACGATGACCACATCTGGCTGCTTATCGATATAACCTGTGACGGTAATAGAGATCATGGTTTGTTAACCCAAAACATTGATTTTGAAAAGGTTTTTGTGTCGTCCTTCTT